>Ga0075431_100006758_pt1 | contig 11393 bp, 6 predicted proteins | sample RhiMetdeltSRZDD5_FD_75297 | JGI IMG/M metagenome (GOLD analysis project Ga0075431, IMG submission 75297) | Populus rhizosphere microbial communities from Tennessee, USA - Rhizosphere MetaG P. deltoides SRZDD5 | ecosystem: Host-associated > Plants > Roots > Rhizosphere > Soil | place: USA...
GTCACCCTAACGATTGATCGAAGCCCGAATTTCCTCTCCGGCACGTCGGCGCGCGTCACGGGTACGGTCAAGTGCTCTCGTGACGGCGACCAGTTCAACGTTCTCGTGCAGCTCGAGCAGCGAGGGCCGGACAAGACGGTCGTGCAAGGCAGCGGTATGACGAACCTCAGCTGCACGACGACGGCCCAGACATGGACCGCGCTCGTCGTCCCGTCGAGCGGTGCGTTCACGAGTGGCGGCGCGACGGCCACGGCCACGACACAACAGGCGCCGACGTGGGTGACCCCCGAGACGACGTCACGGTCGATCAAGCTCGTCCAGCCGGGTATCTGAATCGAATTCAGCGTCACCGCGCTTCGACACGACAGCGGGGCGGCCCTTCTTCCGAAGGCGCCGCCCCGCTGTCGCTTGTTGATGCGGTCGTGACACTTCCTCGTTGATGCTCGGTCACCGGTCCCGAGTCACCTCGCCGCGTCGGTGACCGCCTGCGACGTCGGCTGCAGGAGCGTCGTCACCGTATGGCGGCCGATGTCCTGGCCTAACGCGAGGCCCGCTTCGATCGCGAAGCGGAAGTGAATCCCCGCCATCACGCGCGACTCCGCGTTCTCACGCGCCGCCTGGCTGAAGCCGCGGAAGCTCCGCACCGGGTTCTGCGCGTCCGCCGACAGTGACGTGAACGTGAATGGTACGTCATCACGACCGAACGCATGCGCGAGCACGACCGCGCCCGCAGCACCGAGCACGCTGTGCGTGGACGGGTAGTCCTGCACAGGAGGCGTCGTCAGGAACGGCTCCCACTTCGCGTCAGGCGCGGTCGCGCGATTGCCATCTTCCGCCGCGAGTCGGATGGCCGACACGGGGCGCCAGAAGTTGTAATGCATTTTGGAGTCCCACCCCGCGATGTACGAGTCGGCAAGCGCCGCGTTGAGCAGCGCGAAGGTGCGTGCCGTCGTCCACAGATCTTGCGGATGCTCGCGTGACACAACGCGCGCAATGCGGTTCCACCCGATGTCCGACAGCTCGTACCAGAAGGCGGCATAGTGCGATTCGTCGCGCGAGCGCGCGTCGGTCAGCCGAGCGCCCTTGCGCTTCACTTCCTCGAAGGCGCGCGCGTACTCCGGGCTCGCGAGATCGGGCGGGGAGAGCTTCACGCGGAACTGCGACGGCGACGTGAGCGCGAACGGCTTCACGATCCGCCAGTGCGGCATGTTCACGAACTCGAAGCCGGGCACGAAGCGATACTCGCCGGGCGCACGTCCTTCCTTGTAGGACTCCTCGGCGGTGCTCTTATCGTCGGCGCGCGCCGCGATGAGGTCGGCCGCCGCACGTTTGCCGAGCGCGACACCTTTCGCGACGTTCGGGGCGACGCCGGCGTCGCCCACGTATTGCTTCAGGAACGTCCCGAGCGCTGCCTTCTGGCCCGGATAGATCGTGGCCAGTATGTCGTGCGCAGCCTGCGCCGCGGCGACTGCCGGATCCGCTTGCTGATCACGCGTGCGGATGACGTAGGTGGCATAACGTGGCGCTGCGGCGTTGATGGCGTCGTGCATCGCGAGATGCATCATGGCGAGCGCGCGAGTGGCCGGCAGCGGATTCACATAGCCGTTGTCCGCAACGATGATCTGCTGGGCGAACCCGTTCCAGTCGAGAATCACGTGAGGACTCTCGGACCCGTACCAGGACCGCGACGTCGCTTGCTGAGCGCCCACGGCCGCTGAGAATGCGGTCGAGACGACAATGAGACCAAGAGGTAGGATGCGCGTATTCATAACCGGTACTCCTCTATTCGAAAGCGCGTGGATTGGAATGACGGCGGCCCGTGGCCGCGTCGCGCGTATGGCAGAATAGGCAGGCGTGACCCACGGATTCAGCGGCAAAGCGGCCACGAACGGGGCAAACGTGCCAGCTCAGTGGGAGGTGTTGAGAGCAGGCGCGAGCGGCCTGTATGGCAGAATTGCCATAACGGGTTTCGGACTCGCCCGTACGGGTCGTGGCGCATATGGCAATTCTGCCATATCGGCCCTTCGCGCCTTGCTCTCAACACCTGACAACCAGTCCGCCGGCGTTTGATTGCGGAATGAGTCCTGTTTGACTCTGGCTCTTAGTGTCTCCCGTGCGCGAACGACGGCGTCGCGCTCGAGGCGCATGGATGGGCCGTGCGCCACCCCTGCTTTCATAGATCGGAGACACGACCATGCACATCTATTCCATGACGCGGCGTGCCATGCGCGCCACGTCATCGCGCTGGGCCTACGGATGGGCTCGCGCCACGTTGCTCGTCGCGACCGCCACTGGTCTCGCCGCCTGCACCGATGACCTCGCGACAGCCCCCAAGGCCAACCTGCCCAAGGAAGGGCCGAAGAGCCCTGCGGCCGTCATCAACATTCTTCCACCGGGCACCACCTTCCCCGCGAAGATCGCGTTCGCGACCGGCATGCCCCAAGGAAAGGAGGCCCGTGTACAGCTGTACGACGCGGCGCATAATCAGATGGCGTCGTTCTACGCGTTCTCCAGCGTCGACGACTTCTCTGCGGGCGTCAACGTCGCGGTTGGTGACGTGAACGGTGACGGCTGGCCCGACATTATCGCAGGTGAAGGCGTCACGACCGAGGCGCCGGGGAATCAGAGCCTATCGCAGGTCAGTGTCTGGAACGGTAAGACGGGCGCGCTGATGCAAACCTGGACCCCGTTTGGCTGGTTCAAGGCCGGCATCCGGGTCGGCGCGGCCGATCTGGACCTCGACGGCAGGGCAGAGATTCTCGCCTGCACCGGTGAGGCAGTGTGGGGGAACAGAGCGCTGGCGCTCAAGTTAGGCAGCACTACGCCGGTCGACGGCAGCCAGATCTCCGCCTACCGCCCTGACGGGTACGCGATGAGTCATGGGTGCCGCATCGCCGCCGGCGATGTCACCGGCGACGGGTATCCAGAGATGGTGGCCAACTTCGACGATTGGAAATACGCCCTTCTCGTCGTTAGAGACGTCCAGAGGGGCAAGGAGGTGCTGGTGCGCAACCCGCTCGGCACGTACAACCATGAAGCCGATGTCGCACTCGGCGACGTGAACGGCGACAAGATCGCCGACGTGATGCTGAGCTTCCGCCAGGATTCCGCCGTCGTGCGAGTGTTCGACGGCTCGAAGGTGAAGGCGAACCAGCCGCTCGTGCTGCTCAAGGAGCTCAAGCCGATCTATTACTGGCAGTACACCGGCGTCGACATCGCGGCGCGTGATCTCAATGGCGATGGCATCGTGGACCTGTTGTTCAAACCCACGAAGACGATGCCGTTCTGGACCACCTCGGCTGTCGGCGCGAACGCTGGGCCGGCACTGACGGCGGTCACCGGTCTGTTCTGGTTCGTGGAGCCTGGGAATCTCTATCCGGGCGGGCCGGTCGGCTGACCGACGGAGCCACTCCCCGGAACCTAACGGGAATTCGGGCGGCACCTCGGCCGAGGTGCCGCCCGGTTTTCATTCTGGCGCGATGCGAGTGTCGGTGGCATTGCGCCGGCCGGCTTCGCGTCGCACCATCCTGTCGTGGCAGACGTTGATTTCGCCGATGGCTCGCTCTCGACCGAGACGCTGTTTCCGGTTGTCTACGACGAGCTCAAACGCATCGCGCGCCACCACCTCCGGATGAATGAGCCGGCGACGCTCTCCACCACCGAGCTCGTCCACGAGACTTTCCTCAAGCTATCGAAGGGTGCGGATGTGTCGTGGGAGGGGCGCGCGCACTTCTTCGGTGCGGCGTCTCGCGCCATGCGGCAGGTGATGGTCGATTTCGCTCGGCGCCGCCGGGCGGCGAAACGCGGAAGCCAGCCGACGCTCGTCTCGCTGAACGACGCCGAGGGGGCACTCAACGTGGAGCTGGACGGCGTGCTGGCGCTCGATGACGCCCTCGAGCAGCTCGATCGCGTCGATTCGCGGCTGCGCCAGGTGGTGGAGCTCCGCTTTTTCTGCGGCCTCTCCGAGCACGACATCGCCCGGGTCCTCAGCGTCGGCGTTCGGACGGTCGAGCGGGACTGGTTCAAGGCGCGCCTGTTTCTACTCCGCGAGCTCGGCACGAGCACGCAGTAGCGTGGCACCCGCGTGGCGGAAGGCTGGACGTCCCCGCTCGCAGTTCGCAGTTTGAAGGCGCAGACGCGGGGTGCTGTATGGACGTGAGCCGCTGGCAGCGAATCGAACGCGTGTTGGATGCCGCGTTCGAGAGCGACCCCACTCAGTGGGACGCGCTCGTGGAAGACTTGTGTGGTACCGATCGGGAGTTGCGCCGCGAGGTCGAAGCACTGCTCGGTCGATATGCCGAAGAACATGGCTTCCTGGATGTCCCGCCCTCGGCCACGGCCGCCGCCGTGCTGGCGGCGGCCCCGGCGTCACCGGACACGAGACGCGAGGCTGGCCGCCGGATCGGCGCCTATCGCATCGTTAGGCAACTCGGCCAGGGCGGGATGGCGCGCGTCTTCCTCGCCGAGCGTGCCGATGGCGCGTTCGCCGAACAGGTGGCCATCAAGGTACTGCGGCCGGGGCTGGATTCGGAGCTCGACCGCGATCGCCTCCGCGCCGAACGCCAGATCCTCGCGTCGCTCAATCACCCGAACATCGCGCGCCTGTTCGACGGGGGCGTGACCGATGATGGCCTTCCGTACCTCGTGCTCGAGTACGTGGACGGACAGCCGATCGACCGGTATTGCGACCAGCGACACCATACGGTTCGCCAACGGCTCGAGCGCTTCCTCACCGCGGCGACCGCGACGCAGTTCGCGCATCGCAACCTGGTCATCCACCGGGATCTCAAACCGTCGAACGTGCTCGTCACCGCCGATGGGACGGTGAAACTGCTGGATTTCGGGCTGGCGAAGCTGCTGCTGCCTAACGTGCTGCCCCATGAGCCGCCGACGACGCGCACGGGACACCGCTGGATGACACCGGAGTACGCGGCCCCGGAGCAGATTCGCAACGAGCCGGTCAGCACGCTCACGGACGTGTATCAGCTCGGCGCGATGCTGTATCACCTGCTCGTCGGTCGAGCGCCGTTCGGGATGCGCTCGGGAGGGAGTCTCCACGAGCTGGAGCATGCGATCCTTCATGACGAGCCGGTGCCGCCGTCCGCGGCCGTGCACGCGCTGCGTGGTGACCTCGATGCGATCGTGCTCAAAGCGCTTCGCAAGGCGCCTGACGAACGCTACTCATCCGTGCAGGCGCTCGCGGACGACGTGAGCCGGTATCTCTCCGGACACGCCGTGATGGCGCGTCGGCCGTCCGCGATCTACCGGTCGCGTAAGTTCGTGAGACGCCACCGGTGGGGAGTCGCTGCGGCCGCGGCGTTCATCGTGCTCCTTGGCGTCTACGCCGCTACGGTGACGGTTCAGCGCGCGCGGATCGAGCGCGCGCTCACGCGGGCGACGATCGGCGCGCAGAAAGCGGAGCAGTTGAGTACGTTCATGCTCGGGCTCTTCGAGGCGAGTGAACGCGGTAAGGCGTTCGGTGACACGCTCACTGCCCGTGCCCTGCTCGACCGCGGCCTCACCCGAGCTCGTGAGCTCACCGGTCAGCCCGAGGTGCGGGCCCAGATGGTCGACGTCGTGGGCCAGCTGCACGCGCAGCTCGGTGACGACGAGCAGGCGCGCCCCCTGTTCGAGGAGGCTCTGGCGATCCGCCGGCGCCTGCTGGGCGATGCGCACGTCGATGTCGCGGCGAGCCTCGCCAACCTCGCCTACGTCCACTCACGCGGTGGACGGTTCGCCGAGGCCGTCCGCCTGTACCGCGAAGCGATCGCGATTCAACGTCCCGCCCTTGGCGTCGCGCACCCGGCAACGCTCGAATCGCTGTATGGGATCGCGGAGGCTCTCCACTCGTCAGGCGATGCTCGCGGGGCACTGCCGATGTTCGACGAGTGGATGCGGATCGTGATGACGATCCCCACGGAACAACGCGTGAACCGCGCCGACCAGCTGGTGAAGGTGGGTCAGCTGCTGCTCATTCGCGGGGATCTCGCGGGGGCCGAGCGGGCCTATCGAGAAGCGGTGTCCGCGCGACGTGTCATCTACGGCGACCGACATCCGAGCGTCGCCAGTGCGTTACACAGAGTTGGAACCGTGCTGCGAACCGCGGGCAAACTCGAGGAGTCCGAGCGTGCGATGCGCGAGGCGGTGGATCTGTTGCGAAGTGCGTACCCGGAGGGACACCCCGAGCTGGGACTCGCCACGCGCGGACTCGCGATGACACTGCACCGCGAGAAGAAGCTGGAGGAAGCGGAGTCGCTATATCGCGAGGTGCTCGCGATGAACCGCCGGTTCAACGGGGCCAATCATGTGTTCGTCGGGAACGCCCTTGAAGATCTCGGCCGTGTGGCGACGGATCGCGGCGACTATGCCGGCGCCGAAGCGTTTCTTCGAGAAGGCGTCCGGGTCTATCAGAAAGCAGTCGGGGACGACGACCTGCTCACCGCGCGCGCCCGTCTCAAGCTCGGCGTGGCCCTTCTCGGGCGCGGCGCGCTCGGCGAAGCAGAGCCACTCCTGGTCCACGCGTTCACCGCGTTCAAGGACCGGAGAATGCCGGGCGCGCTCGGGGAGCTCCCGAGACGCGAGGCGATCAACGCGCTCGTACGACTCTACGAGGCGCAAGGCCGCCCGAACGAGGCGGCGAAGTATCGCGAGCTGTCGACGAGTCAGAGTCCCTAAAGCGCCGGCTCGAGTCGGGCATGGGCGCTTCGTCGGTTGACAGCGTTCACGGCTTCACGTCGGCCTTTCCACCGGCGGGCTTCGCGGCAGCCGTGTCTCCCGCCGGCGTGCGCGGCCGCGGCGCAACGGGGGCTCCCTCCCCCATCCGCTCGAGCCCACCGACGACCACCTGCTCGCCCGCCTGCACTCCGCTCACGACTTCGACGAGGCCCTGCGAGCGCGCCCCGAGCTGCACCACCCGACGCTGCGCCTTGCCGTCCACGACCGCCCAGACGACGTTCGCGGTCCTGAGCGGCTGCACCGCGTCCTCGGGCACGACGATCGCCCCCACACGCGTCGCGACGGCTAGCCGCGCCTCGATGAACATACCGGGCCGGAGCACGCGGTCCGCGTTAGGTGCACGCGCCTTCACGAGGATCGTGCGGTTCGTGTCCTGCACGACCGGGTCGATGAAATCGACCACCGCGCGAAAGGTGCGGCCCGGCGTTGCGGCCACGGTGAATTCGACGGTCTGCCCCGGACGAAGCCGGACGGCATGTCGCTCGGGCACCTCGATCACCGCGCGCTGTGGATCCACCGTCTGCAATGTGAGCAGCCGCGTGGCCGTCGTGACGTAATCCCCGGTGCTCACGAAGCGCTGGCCGACGACGCCGGCAAAGGGCGCGCGCACGGTCGTTCGCGCGATCTGAAGCTCGAGCAAGGCGAGCGCGGCCTCCGCGCTCCGACCGGCGGCTTCCGCTCGCTCGAGGTCGGCGGGAGAGGATGCGTTCTGCTCGCGCAACCGACGCATGCGGTCGAGTTGCTGCCCCGCGAGATCGCGATCGGCCTTGGCACGCTCCGCCTGCGCGCGCAGCATCGCATCGTCGATCCGCACCAACGGCGTACCCTCGGCGACAAACTGGCCTTCCCGAAACAGCAGCCCGGTTACGCGCCCCTGCTCGTCCGGCCGCAGCTCGACGGCCTGCACCGCTTCGATCCGGCCCGTCGCGCGGACGGCATCGACGACGTTCTGCCGGCGGGCGGTATCGACGTCCACCGGCATGGGCGGCATCGCGGGCGCGCCACCCTTGGCGCCGTCTGCCGGCGCAGTCGCCGCGCCACCGAGCCGACCCCTCGTTAGGATGTATACCAGCGCCAGGCCCGCAAGCAGAACGGCCGTCACGATGAGACGGCGCTTGCGCGGCTGCTGTGGCAGGGATGAACTACTCATGTTCTTCCTCGCATAGTGCGTTGTCATCCCGACTGAAGCGATACGACGACGGGAGGGATCCTCGGCCGCTGGTCCGACAGCATTTCGTACGGCAGGCACAGTTTCAGTATTCAGTTTTCGGTCATCAGTAATCAGTCCGAACACCGGCCAACCTCGCGGAGGAGGTTCTAACGGAATACTGAAAACTGAGGACTGAATACTGGAACTGAGCGGCCCTGCCGAGTGATCCACCCTCTACCGGGAAGCCGAGGATCCCTCGCTGCGCTCCGGGATGACACTGATTCCTACCGGTTTGATGGTTGTGACTCGAATACCCGTCGACCCAGCAACGCCTCGATCTGCGCCAGCGCGAGGTGCGTCGCGTAGCGCGCCTGCACGAGTGCCGCTTCCGCTTCGCTCAAGGCAACCTGCGCCTCGAGCAGATCGAGAATCGTCGTCGCACCCTCTCGATACCGTGCCCGCTGCACGCGATAGGCTTCGGCCGCCGCGGCGACACCGACGGTCGCCAGCTCGATCCCGCCGCGCGAGGTCAGGTAACCGTGGTACGCCTGTGCGATGACTTCCGCCGCACCTCGCTCTCGGTCCGCGCGCGTGGCTCTCGCGACATCGCGCTCCGCCCGCGCTCGGGCCACCGCGAGCTCACGCTGGCCGCCGTCCCAGATCGGCACCGAGACCGTCACGGCGAGCTGTGTCCGCTTGAGCGCCGATGGAAAGATCTCCGCGTCGTACGCGCCGGTCGTCGCGCCAAGGGTGATCTCGGGGATGTAGCGCTCGCGTGCCGCACTGACCAACGCATCAGCGCGGCGTTCGTCGGCGCGAACCGCCACGATCTCCGGGCCCTGCGCGCGCATCTCGGCGATCGCTGCCTCCTGGCTCATCGGCAGTGGCGGTGGTGTCGCCGTATCGATCGCCACGGCATCGGCGGCCGTCGAGAGGCCAATCTGACGACCGAGCCGAAGTCGCGAGGCCACGAGCGCGGAGTCGTTGGTGAGCACGGCGTAGCGCGCGCGAGTGACCTCGAGCAGCAGTTGGAGCGAATCGGAGGCGATGGCTTCGCCGGCCAGCACACGCAGTCTCGCCACCCCGAGTTGCTCCTCTGCACGACGCAACCGTTCCGCCGTGACGCGCGACAGCTCGCGATCCGCGAGCACGGCGAAGTACGCGGCATCCGCCGCCAGCGCTGTCTGGAAACGCGTCGCCGTTTCGCCCGCCTCAGCGCTCGCGAGCGACGCGCGCGCACTCCTGAGGGCTCCGACCTTCCCCGTGCCCGAGAGTGTGTAACTCACGTCGAGCGTTGCGCTGGCGGCGTTCGGGCTGATGCTGCCCGTGCCAAAGTTGAAGAACGGGTCCGAGAAATGGATGTAGCTGCCGCCCGCCGTCACGTTAGGCGTGAGCATGGTGGCGATCGCGGTGCGACGCTCCCACGACGCGGTCGCGACGTCGCTCCGCGCGGCGACGGCGTCGGGATCGACCGACGTGGCGCGCCGCCGCGCCTCCGCGAGCGTCACCATGGGTATGGGACCGTTCGCCACCTGACCCGTCGTCAGCGACGGAGTTGCCATGATGCCCGCCACCGGGACGGTGGCGAGCACCGCGATCAGGCATGCATTCGCTCTCACTGTGCCTCCAGGGATGCGGCCGTGGGCGCCGCGAGCGACCGATCGTCCGTGAACTCGGCCGCGCGTCGGCCGCGCAGGCGCTCGAACGTCACGAACACGGCCGGCACGAGGTACAGCGTCAGCAGCGTCGACACCACCAGCCCGCCGATGATGGCGTAGCCGAGTGGTCGGCGGCTGCCGGCGCCAGCACCGAGGCCGAGGGCGATCGGGAGCGCGCCGAACGTCGCCGCGACCGACGTCATGAGGATCGGTCGGAGACGGATGCGTCCGGCCTCGCGCATCGCCGAGAGGGCATCGTGGCCTCGCTCGCGCAAGTCGTTCGCGTACGTGACCAGCAGGATCGAGTTCTTGGACACGAGCCCGATCAGCAGGATCATCCCGACCTGGCTGTATACGTTCAGCGTCGAGCGCGCCAGCCACAGCGCGGCCAACGCGCCCGTCACGGCCAGCGGGACCGCCAGCAGCACGGTGAACGGGTGCAGCAGCGACTCGAACTGCGCCGCGAGCACCATGTACACGAAGATCAGGGCGAGCGCGAACGCGAAGTAGAGCGCGGTGCCACTCTCCATGAACTCGCGCGATTCTCCCGCCAACTCGACGGTACTTCCGGCGGGCAGCACCCTGGTCGCCGCCGCGTTCAGCGAATCGAGCGCCTGACCTAACGTGAACCCCGGTGCCATGCTCGCCGACAGCGTGAACGCGCGCACCCGGTTGTGGTGGTTGAGCTGGCGCGGACCGATGCGCTCCTCGACGCGAGTCACCGCGTCGAGTGGTACGAGCGCACCGTTCCGCCCACGCACCTGCAGCCCAGTGATGTCGGACGGTGTCGCCCGGTCCTCGGCATCGAGGCGCAGGATGACGTCGTAGAGCTTGTTGTCCGACGTGAAGCGGCTCACGTCGCGGCCGCCTAACAACGTCTGGAGCGTCGTCGCGATGTCGCGCGCCGGCACGCCCAGGTCCTCGGCGCGATCCCGGTCGAGCGTTACCACGAGTTCCGGTCTCGTCACGCGGAGGTCCGTGTCGACGTTCATCAATCCCGGAATCTTGCCCGCGGCCGCCACGAGCGAATCCATCCCCTGCACCAGCGCCTCGAAATCGCGGTTCTGCACCACGAACTGGACCGGCGGCGTGAAGCCACCGAATGCCGGCGGGTTCGTGGCGAAGGCAAACACGCCCGGCACTCCGAAGAACTGCGGCTGTATCTCGTTGATGATGTCCTGAGCCGAGCGGTCGCGTTCCTCCCAATCGTCGAGGATCGGGCCGAGGAAGCCGGTGTTCGGCGGGCCGCCGAACCCGACCACGGAGAACGTCGTCCGCACGCCCTTCGTGCGATGCGCGATCGCCTCGAGCTGCCGCATGTAGCCGTCCGTGTATTCCACCGTCGCGCCCTCGGGTGCGACCACGAACGTGAAGAAGAATCCTCGATCATCCGGCGGCACGAACTCACGCTCCAGCGTCCGGAACAGCAGCACCGCGCTTGCCACGAGGACAACGGCGCCGGCGATCACCAGCAGCGGACGCTTGAGCGCGCGCTCCAGTGTGCGCCCGTAGCGGGACGTGATGCCGTTGAGCGCAACGCCGACCAGGTGGTGAAAGCGTGATTCCCGCGCCGAGACACGCAGGATCTTCGCGCAGAGCATGGGCGTCAGCGTGAGCGCAACGATGCCGGACACGATCACTGCGCCGCCAACAGCGACGCCGAACTCGTTGAACAGGCGCCCCGTCGCGCCGGTGAGGAAGAGCAGCGGCGAAAACACCGCGACCAGCGCAATGGTGGTGGCGATCACCGCGGTCGTGATCTCACGCGTCCCGTCAATTGCCGCCGTCTCCGGATCCTTGTGCAGCTCCTCCTGATGCCGGTAGGCGTTCTCGAGCACGATGATGGCGTC
>Ga0075431_100006760_pt1 | contig 11391 bp, 6 predicted proteins | sample RhiMetdeltSRZDD5_FD_75297 | JGI IMG/M metagenome (GOLD analysis project Ga0075431, IMG submission 75297) | Populus rhizosphere microbial communities from Tennessee, USA - Rhizosphere MetaG P. deltoides SRZDD5 | ecosystem: Host-associated > Plants > Roots > Rhizosphere > Soil | place: USA...
GCGTCTTGCCGCCTTCCGCCTGCAACAGCGCGATGAGCCGGGCGCGCCGTCCTTCCAGGAGATCACCAGCGCGCTCGAGCACGGCGGAGCGCACCTCGATTGCGGTCGCGGCCCACGGGGCAAAACCCGCGTGCGCTGCCGCCATGGCCGCCGAGGCGACGGCGCCGGATGCCTCGCCAACCCGGCCAATCACGTTGCCATCGATCGGCGACAGCACCGAGCGCTCGATGCCGGGACGGCTCGTCCCATCGACGAGCGGCGCCGCCTCGACCGCAGGACGGGCATCGCGGATCTCGGCGAGCAGCGCATCGAGTGCCATCCGGTCGCCGAATTCCACGCCGGACGAGTTGCGTCGTTCCGGGGCATAAAGGTCGCGCGGCAGAGGAATCTTCGGGTTGCGCGCACGACGCGCGTCGCCGATCCGGTTCTGCGGGCGTTCGAGAATCGAGGCAACCGGCACCGCCGGATCCGCAGCCACCGACACGAAGGAGGAGTTCGCGCCGTTCTCCAGCAGACGGCGCACGAGATAGGCGAGAAGATCGCGGTGGCCGCCGACCGGGGCGTAGATCCGGCAGACCGCCCGCGGGTAATCGGCCAGCAAGAGCTGGTACAGCACCTCGCCCATGCCGTACAGGCGCTGGAACTCATAGCCTTCAACGCCGCCGGCATCCTCGATCACACTTGCGACGGTGAGCGCGTTGTGAGTGGCGAATTGCGGATAGAGCCGCGGCCGCTTGGCGAGCAGCTTTCTGGTGCAGGCGGTATAGCAGAGGTCGGTCATCGCCTTGCGCGTGAACACGGGATAGTCGGCGAGACCGCGCTCCTGGGCGCGTTTGATTTCAGTATCCCAGTAGGCGCCCTTGACCAGCCGCACCGCCAGTCGGCAGCGCAGCCTGGTGGCGGTTTCGTCGAGCCACTCGATCACGGCAGGCGCGCGCTTCTGATAGGCTTGTACCGCAACCCCAAAGCCGTCCCAGCCGCGCAGCGACGTCTCCGCCAGGACTGCTGCGATCACGTCGAGGGTGAGTTCGAGCCGATCGGCCTCCTCGGCGTCCACCGTAAGATCGAGGCCGCAGTCGCGCGCCTTATGCGCTAGCTGGAGCACCTTCGGCACGAGTTCGGTCAAAACCAGATCGCGCGATACCGCCTCGAAGCGCGGATGCAAGGCAGAAAGCTTGACCGAAATGGCGGCACGGTTCGTATCAGCGGCATGCACGCCGATGGCCTCGATCGCATGGGCGTAGGACGCGAAATAACGCTCCGCGTCCGCCCGCGTGCGCGCACCCTCCCCCAGCATGTCGAATGAATAGCGCAGCGCTCGTTGGTTGCGGGCGCGCTCAAGCGCCTCCTCGATGGTCTGTCCGAGCACGAAATGCGAGGCCAAGAGCCGCATCGCCTGGCGCGTGGCCGCGCGTACGGCGGGAATGCCAAGGCGTTTGATGAGACTTTCCAGAATCGTATCCGGGGTCTCGCCGGGGTGGATGATGCGAGCGGTAATGCCGAGCGTCCACGCCGAGGCCGAGACCAAGAGCGCGCTCGATTTGACATGGTGCGACGACCATTCGCCGGTCGCCAGCTTGTCCTCGATCAGCCGGTCGGCGGTGGCGGCATCGGGCACCCGCAGCAGCGCCTCCGCCAATACCATGAGGGCAAGCCCCTCCTTGGTTGAGAGCGAATAGGCGTGCAGGAAATCCTCGACGCCGCCGAGTCCCCCGGCCCTCGCCCTGATCCCCTCGACCAGACGCCTTGCGTAGGCGTCGATTCGCCGTTCGGCCTCGCTGGCGCGGGCGGCTTCATCGAGCAGGATGGCTGCGATCGCCTCGTCGGGCGGCGCGTAGGCAGCGCTGAAGAGGGGTGCCGTATCTGCATCCGCAGCGGGGCAAGTGTTCGTATCTGCGATCATGGCCGGGGCGCATTCGAGGAGCCCGCCTCGAGCCGAGGCTCGTTAATCTTAACAGCCGTTCACGTGGTCGAGGCGAAAGAATAACTCGCATGCGGGCACAAAGTGGCAGCGCGCGGTGTTTGGAATTCTGTGAAGGACGGGCGCGAGACGCGATCTCGCCTTGCGCTTTGTAGCGTCATGTTCTTTATCTGGCCCCGTCAGCCGCGGTTTACGACGAGGCGGTGCGGGGCCGACGTAGAGGGAGCAGCCATGGGCCTCCTCAACCTCACGCGGATGGAATGGCCCGCCCGTCTGCTCGCGGCAGCGCTCGCAATGATGGCGGCATGGCCTGCCGCGGCGCAGACCAGCATCAAGTTCTCGCTCGACGGGCGCCTGGAGGGATTGGCCGCGACCTTTTTCCTTCCCCAGGACCGTGGCTACTTCAGGACACAAGGTCTCAATGTCACCGTGGACGAGGCGACGACCGCACTCGAGCCGATTACCCGCGTGGCCTCCGGCGCCTATGAGATGGGCCTGGCCGATATCAATACCCTCATCAAATATCGCGACCAGCATCCCTCACCGCCGGTGAGGGCGGTATTCATGCTCTATAACAAACCGCCCTTCGCCATCGTGGCGCGCAGGAGCCGCGGCATCACCGAGCCCAAGGAACTCGAAGGCAAGAAGCTCGGCGCGCCGCCCGCCGGCATCACATTCGGCGAGTGGCCGCTCTTCGCCAAGCTCAACCACATCGATGCGGCGAAGGTGACGATCGAGACTATCGGCATCCCGGTGCGCGCGCCGATGCTGGCCGCCGGTCAGATCGACGCGGCGCTCGGCTACTCGTTCCGCCTCTACGTGGATCTCAAGGATCGTGGCGTGCCCGTGGATGACATCGTGCTCATGCCCATGGCGGATTACGGACTCAAGCTTTACGGCAATGCCATCATCATCAACCCAAAATTCGCCGCCGAGAAGCCGGAAGCGGTCAAGGCGTTCTTGCAGGCCTTTCTCCACGGCCTGAAAGACATCGTGCGCCGCCCCGCCGAGGCGGTCGACACGCTCATGCGGCGCGACGACACGGTGAAACGGGAGGTCGAGCTGGAACGCCTGCGCATGGCCATCCGCGACAACATCCTGACCCCGGAGGTGAAAGCCAACGGCTACGGCGCCATCGATCCTGCGCGCCTTACCGAATCCATCGATCAGATCGGCTTGGTCTACACCTTCAAGGCCAAACCCAAGGCGGAGGACATCTTCGACGCTTCGTTCCTGCCGCCCGCCCAAGAGCGCAGAGTTCACTGAGCGCGCGGCATCGTGCCATAGGCCGCGCCCGATCCGATCGGTGGCCTCCCGGCATGCCGCGCGCTTGGGGCGAGCCCGTTCGGAGCAGGCAAACTGCAGCAAGCGCCTTCAGGGCGCCATAGCGGCCGGTTGTGGTTCGGTGCGAACCGGACATGCTATAAATTCCGCCGATACGTTAACCCCCTCAGCCCCGCCTTTTGCCGGTGTCGGCCCCATGAAATTGCTCAGTCTTTACATCCGCGTGCTCGGACTGCTTGGGCGCGAAGCCCGTTTGGGCTGGGTGCTCGCGCTCTCCAATCTGGCGCTCGCCTCGGCGATGTTCGTGGAGCCGATCCTGTTCGGCCGCATCGTCGATACGCTCGCGAATGCCCAGCCACGCATCTCGCAAGTCGCTTGGCGTGATTTGATGCTGCTGGTCAGCGCGTGGGTCGGTTTCGGATTGTTCATCATCGTCTGCAGCACGCTGGTGGCGCTCCACGCGGATCGCTTGGCGCACCGCCAGTATCAGGTGGTGCGGACCATGTTCTTCGAACACGTGCTGCAGCTGCCGCTGAGCTACCACACAGGCTCGCATTCCGGGCGGCTGGTGAAGGTGATGATCACCGGAACGAACACCTTGTGGGCGCTTTGGCTATCCTTCTTCCGCGAGCACTTCGCCAGTTTCGTATCGCTCATCGTGCTGCTGCCGCTGACGCTTTTCATCAACTGGCGGTACGGCCTGATGCTAACCGTCTTGTGTGCCGTGTTTGCTGTGGTGATCGCCATGGTCATCCGCAAGGTCGAAAAACTGCAGAGCACGGTCGAGCGCTACTATAGCGACGTGGCCGAGCGCACCACCGATACCCTCGGAAACATCGCCCTCGTGCAAAGCTTCGCCCGCATCGAGAAGGAAGTTTCGGGAATGAAGAAGCTGGGCGAAGAGGTGCTGAGCGTGCAGATCCCGGTGCTCTCTTGGTGGGCCGTCACGACGGTGATCACGCGGACATCGACGACCCTGACAATGTTGTCGATTCTCGTGCTGGGGGTCTGGTTCTACCTGCGCGATCTGACCACGGTCGGCGAGATCGTGATGTTCATGAGCTTCGCCACATTGCTGATCAGCCGGCTCGAGCAGGCCGTCCAATTCGCCAACCGGATGGTGATGGACGCGCCGCGGCTCGCCGAATTTTTCGAGGTGCTCGATACCGAGTCCGCGGTGCGCGACCGCCCCGACGCCATGGATCCCGGGCGCATTCACGGCCTCGTGGAATTCAAAGACGTATCGTTTTCCTACGACGGCAAGCGGCCTGCGGTGGCCGATCTGAGCTTCACGGCGTTGCCCGGCGAAACCGTGGCGCTCGTCGGCGCGACGGGCGCCGGCAAATCGACCGCGCTCGCCTTGCTTCACCGCGCCTTCGATCCGCAATCGGGCACGGTGAGGATCGACGGCATGGACGTTCGGGCGCTGACGCTCACCGGCCTGCGGCGCAACATCGGCGTCGTGTTCCAGGAGGCGCTGCTGTTCAACCGCTCGATCGCCGAGAACCTGCGCGTCGGCAAGCCCGACGCCACCGATGACGAGCTGCGTGCAGCCTGCGAGCGCGCGCAAGTCCTCGACGTGATCGAGCGCCTGCCGCAAGGCTTCGACACCAACGCGGGTGAGCGGGGCCGCTTGTTCTCCGGCGGCGAGCGCCAGCGGCTGTCGATTGCGCGGGCCCTGCTCAAGGACCCGCCCATCCTCATCCTCGACGAGGCGACGAGCGCGCTCGACGCATTGACCGAGGCAAGGGTCCAAGCTGCACTCGCGGAGGTCATGAAAGGCCGCACGACCTTCGTGATCGCCCACCGGCTCGCCACCGTCCGCAACGCAAGCCGCATCCTGGTCTTCCAGGCCGGCCGCATTGTCGAGAGCGGCCCCTTCGACGAACTGATCCAACGCGGCGGGCACTTCGCCGAGCTTGCCCGCAGCCAATTCATGGCTGGCGAGCCGGTGAAAAAGCGGCATGCGCGCGCGGGCAGCCAGCCGGCGGAAGCGTAGCGAGCGAGTTCGCTGCGGTAAGGAAACGGGCGTTTGCGGCGCAGAACCGGCGGGCGAATAACGCGGATTTGGACTGCCCCGCGGCAGGATCGTGATCGAGCGCGATTTCCATCGGCATGCTGACGACCAAACGAAAAATCGCGCTCGCTCGCGTGCTCAATTTCGCCATCGTCGGTGCGCGCGCGCTCGCAGGCCGCTCTTCTCGCGTGATCGCTCGGCGGCGCGATGTGAATTGGGAACTCGAACTCAACGAGGGCATCGATCTTGCGATCTATCTTGGGCTTTATCAGCGCATCCCGCGACGCGCCGCGCGCTGGATTACGCCTGGCGCGCTCGTGTTCGATATCGGCGCCAATATCGGCGCGCACAGTCTTCCCCTTGCCCGGGCGGTCGGCCGTGACGGCGTCGTCGTGGCAGTCGAGCCGACCGATTACGCATTCTGCCGCCTTCAGGCCAACGCCGCTTTGAATCCGGACCTGCAGTCCCGGCTCATTCTGGTCCAGGCCGCTTTGACCGCGCAGACCGACGGTCCCGGTGCAAAAGACAATGCCCGATTCTACTCACGCTGGCCGCTCAGTGGTGGCGGCCCCCACCGGCACCGCAAACACCTCGGTGAGCTGGAGACGGCAAAGGGAGCACGCTTCCTCACCCTTGATACCTTGCTGCAGGAGGTGCAAGCCAAGCACGGCATCAATCGACCCATCGCCTTCCTCAAACTCGATGTGGACGGTCACGAACTCGACGTCTTGCGCGGCGCGACACAACTGCTGACTGCGCAGAAGCCGCCGATCCTGATCGAGATCGGACCTCACGTGCAGGACGAACTTCCGCAGCGCTTCGAGCAACTCATCGGGATATTTGAGGGTCACGGTTACCGCCTCGAGACCGGCGATACGGGCAAAAAGCTTCCGCTGTCAGCGCCTGCGCTGAGAGGCTTGATCGGCGACGGTGCGACCATCGACGTCATCGCACGCGCCGACATCGAGGAACCGCCCACCTAACTCGCTTGGGCCTTGGATGATGACGTTTCGAAACACGTCCACCGTGATCTCTTTCCGATCGGGCGCCACGCGTGCGGCCGATCATCCGCTCGCGACGATTTTCGTCCTCGCTCTGTTCATCCGGCTGATCAATCTGGCGCTGCTCACGAGTCGCAGCTCCTTCTTCGCGGAGCAGGACACGTTCGCCTACTGGACGCTGGGCGCGGCTCTGGCCAAGCCGGAAACCTTTTGGCCGACGCTATCGGCGATGACCGACCGCATGCCGCTTTATCCGCTGCTGCTCGCGGGCGTTCAGTACGTGTTCGGCGACGCCCCCCGGGCGGTCGCGCTCATTCAGGCGGTGATCGATGCCGCAACCTGCGCCCTTATCGCCGCGCTTGGCGCTCTGATCTCCCCGTGCGTCGGATTGATCGCCGGGATTCTTGCCGCCGTGTCGGTGACACTCATTGTGTTCAGCACCCAAATCCTCACCGATTCGCTGTTTCTTTTCTTCTTCACGCTGATGCTGCTCGCCGGCGCGCATTTTCTGCGGCGGCCGACGATCAGGCTCGCCGTCTGCGCCGGTCTCGCCGGCGGGCTTGCTCTCGTCACGCGCCCCGCGGTCGCGATGTTGCTGGCCGCAGCGGTGCCGGTCGTCTTCGCCATCGTATTGGTGCAGCGCCGCACCCTTGTGCCGGCGATAGCGGCCGCCATCGCGTTCGGCATCGCCGTCGCGGCACCCATCTCCGCGGTACTCCTGCGCAATGCCATCCAATACGGCAGCTACGGTATTACGTCGCAGACCGGAGACTATTTGGCCTTCTGGATCGTCCCGTTGGTGACCGAGCGTGCCGCCGGGATCCCCTATCAAACGACATTCGAGCGGATGGAAACGCGCTATCGACAGGCATCCAGCGGAGAATCGAACCCGTTTCGCCGCTCGGCCATAGCCTCGCGTCTGGCGCGCGATGAGATGGCCCGTTTGCCGCTCTCGGATTTCGCCAAGGCTTGGGTCGAAGGCATGGTGATCAATCTCGCAGCACCCGCCTTGCTTTCCGACCCGCGCGTGCGCGCCCTGCCCAAGCCCAGCTTCTACAACACGCCTGGGGGCAGCCTATGGCAGAAGGCGCGGAATTATCTGTTCGATGATCCCGGACTTTACCAGTTCTTGCTGATCCTCGGGCTCATTGCGATGCTGCCTTTCCTCGCGCTCGAAGGGATCGGCTTTGTCATGCTCGCGCGGACGACGCCATGGGCCGCGCTCTTCGCAGCCGGCGTACTCGCCTATTTCCTGTTGCTCAACGGCCCCATCGCCGCGCCTAAATATCGGCTGCCCATGGAGCCGGTGCTCATCCTGCTCGCGGCGATTCCCCTGGCGCGAGTCGCGGAATGGAAGACTACTTGATCCGTTCCAGAATGCTCACGTAGTTCGCGACCGCGGTGCCGCCCATATTGAAGATGCCGCCGAGGCTCGCGTTCCTGACCTGCATATCGCCGGCCGTCCCCATGAGCTGCATGGAGGTGAGCGCGTGCATCGATACTCCGGTCGCGCCGATCGGATGACCCTTAGCCTTGAGCCCGCCGGATGGGTTGACCGGCAACCGCCCGTTCTTCTCCGTGAGGCCTTCCGCGACGGCGCGCGCGCCCTGCCCTTCCGGCACCAGACCCATCGCCTCGTATTCCATCAGTTCGGCGATGGTGAAGCAGTCGTGGGTCTCGACGAAGGAAAGATTACCGAGCGTGACACCCGCGCTCGCCAAGGCGCGAGTCCAAGCCTGGGTGCAGCCTTCGAGCTTGAGCACGTCGCGCTTCGACATCGGCAGATAATCCTGCACGTGCTGGGCGGCGCGGAAGGCGATCGCCTTGCCGAGCTTCAGCGCGGTTGCCACATCCGCCAAGACGACGGCGGCGGAGCCGTCGGAGACGAGCGAGCAGTCCGTGCGCTTGAGCGGCCCCGCCACGCGCGGATTCTTCTCGCTCTCGGTGCGGCAGAACTCGTAGCCCAGATCTTTTCGAATCTGGGCATAAGGATTGGCGACGCCATTCTTGTGGTTCTTGGCGGCAATGCGCGCGAGCGCGTCGGATTGATCGCCCCAACGCTGGAAGTAGCGCGCGGCGATCTGGCCGAAAATACCGGCGAAGCCGCCGTCGATATCGGCTTCCTCACGCACATACGATGCCTTGAGCAGGTTGCGCCCGATTTCGGCAGCCGGCGTCGTCGTCATCTGTTCGGCGCCGACCACGAGCACGATGCGCGCGGCCCCGGCGGCGATCGCCTTGAGGCCCTGATGCACAGCGGCCGAGCCGGTCGCACAGGCGTTCTCCACCCGGCTGGCAGGTTTGAAGCGCAGGTCCGGCGACGCCTGAAGCACCAATGCGGCGGTAAAATCCTGGGCGGAGAAGCCGGCATTGAAATGCCCGAGCACGATCTCGTCGACGTCGCGGGCGGCGACCCCGGCGTCGGCGAGGGCCTCGCTCGCAACTCGAACGATCAGGCTCTCGACGGTTTCGTCCTCGAGCCGCCCAAAAGGCGTGTGCGCCCAGCCAACGATGCAAGCCGTCACGGCGGCCCCCTGTCTATTTCGAGCCTATATGTCATCTACGGACATTGGAGCGGACAACTTTCGCGCAACAGCCTAAACCTGCCGAACTTTAGACGTTTTCTCTTACCATGAACGGCCGTCAGGGGCATCAGCGCAGCATCGTCGGCGTTGGCTTTTGCCTTTCATCCATCGTGGGCGTAGACCTTTTCCCCTGTGGAGCGTTTCCCGAGGGCCGCCAAGCACCGAACCCGAGCCGTGATGTCTTCGACCCGATCTTTCGTTGCGCGAACGCTGATGTGGGTGGGCGTCGGCTGCGCTGCAACCGGGCTCACGATGAGCCCGGCAGGCGCCGAAGCGCTGCTCGTGATCGACTCGGAGAGCGGCAAAGTTCTCTATGCCCAGAACGCGGGCAATCCCTGGTATCCCGCCTCGGTCACCAAGCTCATGACCGCTTATGTGACGCTCCGCGCGGTCAAGGAGGGGCGGCTCGACCTCGAAACACCGCTCGTCGTTTCTGCGAACGCGGCGTCGCAGTCGCCGGTGAAGATGGGATTCGGCGTCGGCACGGTGGTCACTGTCGACAACGCGCTGAAGATGTTGATGGTGAAATCGGCAAACGACATGGCGGTCGTGCTCGCCGAAGGCGTCGCCGGCTCGGTCGAGAACTTCGCCGACGACATGAACACCAACGCGCGGCGCCTCGGCATGATCCAATCAAGCTTCGTCAATCCGAACGGTCTGCCGGCCGACGACCAGGTTTCCTCCGCGCGCGACCTCGCCATTCTGGCGCGTGCGCTCATCCGCGAACTGCCGGAATACGATTACTACTGGCATCTTCCCGGCATTCGCATGGGAAAGATGGTGCGGTGGAACTATAATACCCTGATCGGCCGCTATCCCGGCGCCGACGGCATGAAGACCGGTTTCATCTGCGCCTCGGGCTTCAACCTCGTCGCCTCCGCGACGCGCAACGGCAGGCGGCTCATCGCCGTGGTGCTTGGCGCTCCTTCCTCCGCAGCGCGCGCGATGAAAGCGGCGCAGCTGCTCGAGCGCGGCTTCAACAGTGCCAGCGGACTGTCCTGGTTCATGGCGCCATATGGGACGGTCGAATCGCTGCAGCCGATCGCGGCCGCCCCGCCCAATCTGCGCGATGCAATGTGCGGGCCGCATCGCAAGCGGCCAGCAACCGAGGACGAGGACGACCTGGTCGCGAATAATCCCGAGTCTCCCTACGCGGTCTTCCTCGCAAGTTTGCGTCCGGCCAAGGCAAAGGGCGCCGCTCCGCTGCAACAGATGGGCGAGCCGGTGCTCGTCTATACCGGCACCAAGCCGCCGGCACCGGGATCGCAAGCCGCGAGTGACCCGAATCCGGAAAAGAAGAAGACGGTCACGATCAAGCCGGCGGCGGCCAAGGACAAAGATGCGGCGTCGGCGACGGCCGCCCCCGCGGTGAAGCCGAAGCGCAAATCTACGGCGGAGAAGGACGGCGCGTCTTCGACCGTTTCCTCCGGTGACACAACCGCGGCGAAGCCGAAACCCAAAGTGGCCGCACCCAAGGCCGCCGCCCAGGATAGCGTGCCCGCTGCCGCTGCCGGCGACGGACCGGCCGCAAAGCCAAAACCAAAAAAGCCTGAATCGAAGCCCCCGCCCATGGCGATTATCCCGGCGACCGAGCAGAGCTCGCAGACGAGGTAGGCACGGGCTGGCACGCCGCCCGGATAGCAGGCGGCCAGACGAGCCCGCGTTGCGACGCTCTGTCCGGTGAGCGCTCTTGCCACGTCACGCCGAGTGCTGGATGTTGCGCGCGACGCGAGCGGCGCACGGCGGTAAGCATTGGACCAGCGATGGGATTAATCGATCGGCTGAGGGCAGACGTGACTTCCCTCAGGGGTGCCTTGCGCACCTTGAAGCTAACGACGCCGATCGCCAAGAACCCGACCCGGGTCTTTCCGCAAGTCATCCTCGAGCTTGCTGACAAATACGGCGACGCGCCGGCGCTCTTGTCGGACCGCGAGCGCTTGAGCTACCGCGAACTGGCCGCGCGTTGCAACCGCTATGCCCGTTGGGCTCTCACGCAAAATCTTCGCAAGGGCGACACGGTTTGTCTCATGATGCCGGGCCGGCCGGAATTCGTCGCCGCATGGATCGGCATCACCCGCGTCGGCGGCGTCGTCGCCCTCATCAATACTCACCTCACCGGAACGGCGCTGGCCTATTGCATCAACGTGGTGAGCCCAAAGCACATCATTGTGGCTGCAGAATTGTTCGAATCACTGCAAAGCGCGCGCGGGCAGATCACGGGCGAGCCCAAGGTCTGGGTGCACGGTGAAGCCGACGCAAATTTCCCCCGTGTCGACCGCGCGGTCGACAGCCTTCCCGGCGAAGACCTCGCGGCCGCAGACCTTCCCATGCTCACGATCGAGGATCGCGCGCTTTACATTTATACGTCGGGAACCACCGGCCTGCCGAAGGCCGCCAACATCAACCACTATCGGGTGATGCTGGCGAGCTACGCGTTCGCCGGCGTGATGGACACGCGCAGCACCGACCGCATGTATGACTGCCTACCACTTTATCATACTGCCGGCGGCGTGGTCGCGACGGGTGCGCTTCTCGTCAACGGCGGGTCGGTGGTGATCCGAGATAAATTCTCCGCGCGCGAAT
>Ga0075431_100006762_pt1 | contig 11388 bp, 10 predicted proteins | sample RhiMetdeltSRZDD5_FD_75297 | JGI IMG/M metagenome (GOLD analysis project Ga0075431, IMG submission 75297) | Populus rhizosphere microbial communities from Tennessee, USA - Rhizosphere MetaG P. deltoides SRZDD5 | ecosystem: Host-associated > Plants > Roots > Rhizosphere > Soil | place: USA...
TCGGAGCCTCCCGGTCGCGTCGCCATGCACATGGCCGTGAGATGGCTCGTGTACGCGGTTGAGGGGCAAACGTGAGCCAACCCGGGTGGAAAAGGAAGGCGCGGGCCGCTGGGCGGAACCTCGCGCTGGCTGTCAGCTCGACGCTGCTGTCACTGCTCCTCGTGCTGGCGGCGGGTGAAGCCTACATTCGCCTGGGCCTGGGGATCGAGACGAGCGGCGGCTGGTGGATCGAGCCCCACGAGAGCCGCGGCTGGACGCCCAAGCCCGGGCGCTACGCGAACTTCGACCCTCGCGCCTTCCGCCAGGTCCGGCTATCGATCAACTCGCTGGGGCTGCGAGACCCGGAGCTGTCCCTCGCGATTCCGCGCGGGAAGCGACGCGTGACGGTGGTGGGCGATTCCTTCGTGTTCGCTACTGCCCTCGCAGATGGCGAGCACTTGACTGGCCGCTTGCAGGCGCTCGCCGGCCGGGAGACCGAAGTGATCAACGTGTCGGCCGAGGGATACGGCACAGGGCAGGAGATTCTCTGGCTCGAGGACCTCGCGAAGCGAGGCTACCAGGTGGGCGAGTCCCTGGTGCTGGTGTTCTTCTCGAACGACCTGACCGACAACGTCGGCCTCGAGTACGTCTCGGGCGAGCCGGCCCCCGAGAAGCCGGTGTTCCACGTCGACGCGCAGGGGCGGCTGTGCAGCAGCGTGCCGCGCCCACCGGTTACGGCGGCACCCCAACGCGCCTGGCCGGAGTCGCTGTTCGTCGCGTTCTTGCGGTCCAGAGTCGTGACCTTCGCCAGTGTCCATCCGGGGTTGGTCGCCGCCGCAGGCCGACTGGGCGTTCGCGCGAGCCTGCCGCGCATGCCTGGGATCGTGGAGGGCTGGTACGGGCCGGACTGGGAGGAGCGCTGGCGGATCTCGCGCGACCTCATCCGCTACCTCGACAAGCTGAGCAAGGAGCGTCTAGGGACGCGCCTCTGCATCGTCTACATGCCGTCTCCCTTCCAGGTGCTCGCGGCGTTTGAGCAGGTCGTTCGCCATCGCACCGACGAGGATCCCCGCTACGCCCGATTCGTCTCCGACATCGATCGCCCCCAGCGTGCCTTGAGGGAGCTGTGCCACGAACTCGGCGTGACCCTCGTCGACCCGAGCGACGATCTGCGACGGCAGGGGCTGTCCCTCTCTCCCTACCTCCCGCAAGACGGGCATCTCAACGAGGCGGGGTCGAAGCTGGTTGCCGAGGTGATCTATCGAGCGCTGCGCTCGTCCGACATTGCCACCGACGTGGCGCTCGCGAAGCCGGACGGCACGGGCGAGCCCTCACCCGCCGCGCGCTGAAGCGACCTCGCGCCGGCGCACGAGCCAGCTCTGCAAGAGGATGACCAGGAACCAGGGATCGCGCAGCAGGTAGCGTCGCCAAAGCCGGCGGGGCTCCTGTCCGAGACGGTAGAGCCACTCCAGGCCGGCCGCCGACATCCAGCGCGGCGCGCGCGGAATGGCGCCCGCGACGAAATCGAGCGCTCCGCCCACCGCAACCAGCACGGCAGGTCGCAGCCGCTCGAGATTCTCCTGGATCCAGTACTCCTGCTTGGGATTGCCGAGCGCCACGAGGACGAGATCGGGTCGTGCCGCCGCCACGCGCTCGACGACGTCCGAGCGGGTCGAGCTCGGCAGACTCATGTCGAGCGGGGGCGCGTCGGCGCCTACGAGCGCGAGCAGCGGGTGCCGGCGGCTCCAGATCTCGCGCGCGGCCACGGCGACGCCCGGGGAGCCACCCAGGAGATACACGCGCCAGCGGCCCGCGACTGCACGAGCGACGAGCGGCTCGACCAGATCGGAGCCCGAGACCTTCTCCGGGAGCGGGCTGCCCAGCAGCCGTGACGCCCAGAGCACCGGCATGCCGTCGACCAGCGACAAGCTGACCGCGGCGTAGGCGCGCTGCAGCCGAGCGTCGTTGCCGCACTGCACGATGTGGTCGACGTTGGGGGTGAAGACGCTGCCGCCATTTCCCTCGCCTATCAACGCAGCGATCGCGTCGAGCGCCTCGACGAGCGTGACGGGGTCGATCTCCAGGCGGCCGATGCGAAGCCGCCTCCGCTCGGGCCACAGCCGCATGGCGATCGCCTGCTGGTCGGAGGCATGCCGGTCGGGAAGCGGCCCGGTCAAGGCTGCCCGAGTATAGGCGAGCCGAGCGAAAGCTGGCGCCGCGCGCCCAAGCTGGGCATGCGCTTGGTGGCCGAGGAACACAGGGCACATAATGGCGGCCGCGCATGGGCTGGCTCGATCTCGTACTGGCGTGCTTCGCGTTGCCCTTCCTGGTCGCCGCGATGTATCTCGCCTTGCTGTCTCTCGCCGCGAGGCGCGCGGCGCCGCCGCCGCCCGGAGCGGGTGTTCGCTTCGACGTGGTGGTGCCCGCGCACGACGAAGAGGAGGGCATCGGCGAGACGGTGAGAAGCCTGCTGGCCCTCGACTACCCGGCGGATCTCTTCCGCGTGGTCGTCGTGGCCGACAACTGCCACGACCACACGCGCCAACAAGCCGAGTCGGCAGGGGCGCGCGTCTTGGTTCGCGAGGATCCCGCACGCCGCGGCAAGGGCTGGGCGCTCGCCCACGCCTTCGAGCGACTCGGCGGCGAAGCCTTCGCTGACGCGTTCGTCGTCGTAGATGCCGACACGCTCGTATCGCCGAACCTGCTGGCGGCCTTCGCGGCCCGCTTGCGCGGGCAGGCGGCGGCCTTGCAGGCCCGCTACGGAGTCCGAGACCCCGAACGCTCGCGGCGGACGCGGCTGATGCGGCTGGCGCTCGCCCTGTTTCACGACGTTCGCTCCCAGGGCCGTGAGCGACTCGGCCTCTCCTGCGGGCTGCGGGGCAATGGGATGGCCTTCACGCGGCTGCTGCTGCTCGAGGTGCCGCACGATGCCGTCTCGCTGGTGGAGGACCTCGAGTACGGCCTGCGTCTTGGCCTGCGCGGTCACCGTGTGGAGTATGTCGACGAAGCCTGCGTGCTCGGGGAGATGGCGTCGACCGAGACGGGGGCGCGCTCGCAGCGCACGCGCTGGGAAGGCGGGCGTCGGCAGCTCCGCCGGTCCTACCTCGCGCCGCTGCTGCGGACCGCGTGGCACCAGCGCAGCCTGATGCTGCTCGACCTCGCGCTGGATCTCCTGGTGCCCCCGCTCACTCAGCTGGCGCTCGCGGTCGCCGTCGGGCTGCTGGCCTGCCTCGTCGGGCGGCTTCTCGGGCTCACAACGCTCGTCACTGCGGCCCCCTGGGGTCTCGCCGCCGTGGCGTTGACCACCTACGTCGTCTGCGGGATTCGTGCCTCCGGCTCCGGGCTGCGTGGCGCCGGCGACCTGCTGGCCGCCCCCGCGTTCGTGCTCTGGAAGCTCAGCTTGTGGCTGCAGCCGGACTCCGACTGGCGGGGAGAATGGGTGCGCACGGCCCGGCAGAAGAGGATCAAGTGACGAGAAGGTGGCCGAGTTGAAGCATGTGAGCTACGAGCGCCTCTGGGTCACCCTGCTGGAGCGGGATTGGCGCTCGCTCGCCGTGGTGCCGGCGACCGACGGCGCGGCCGTGAGCAGCGTGGCGCGCGGCGTGGCCCGCGCCGGCAGCCAGTATTGCGGACAGCCCGTTCGCTTGCTGAACGCGGAGACGGCGCAGTTCGGCGAGAGTCGGCGGCTGCTCGAATCGCTGTCCGAGGGCGGGCTCCACGGCACTGTCATCTCGACGGGGTCGCCCGCGGAGAGCGAGACGGCGCTGCTGCTAGTGCGGAACGTCGATGCCGTTCTGCTCGTGGTGCCGCTCGAGCGGACGCGCGTGCTCGAACTCAGGCGACTGGGCGATGAGATCGGGCGCGACCGCATCGTCGGCGCGGTGATCGCCGAAGGCTGAGTCCAGCTACTCGACGGCGACCACGTCGCCGCCCTCGAGGTGGAACGACGACGCCTTGCCGCCCGGCTCGAGCAGGGCCTCGTAGCGGAAACGAATCCGCTCCTGAGGCGGCCCCGCGCGCAGCACGAAGATCCGGTCGCGTTTCGCGTACGCGGTGAGGCCCCCGGAGACGGCGAGGGCCTGCAGGACGGTCGTTACGCTCTCAAGCGGGTACTGCCCGGGGCGCTCTACGCGGCCGATCACCGAAACGGGGGCAGGCTTGGCCTCCTCCACGGTCACAGTCACCAGGGGCGAGTTGACGAACTCCTTGAGCGGGCCCTCGAGGACTTTGACGAGGCTCGCCGGCGTTTGGCCAGCGGCCTCCACCTCGTTGACGAAGGGCAGCGTGACCTTACCGTCGCTGCGGACGCGGGCCTTGCCGGACATCTGATCCAGGTTGAAGACCCGTACCTCGATCAGGTCGCCCGGCTTGATGACAAGGCCGGTTCCGGCCTGACCCGTACGCGCCTTGTAGTCCTCGACCCACACGAAGCTGCCCGTGACGGGAGCGCAGCCAAGCATTGTCCATGCCAGCAAAGCCGCGGCAGCGACGCAGCAGGACGGCGCACGCCATGGGCGGCCTCGGGATCGAGGGGACCTCGCTCCCCTGGCCATGGTGCGCGAGTATAGCACCCGGTCGGCAGTCACCCTTCGCTCCGGCGGGCGCCTGCAGCAGCCGCGCGACTCAGCGCTTCACGTCCGCGGCTGCAATCTGCTCCGGGCCGGACGTGACCGGCACCGCGCCAATCAGCCGCACGCCCCCGAGACGCTCGACCTGCCACGGCTGAATGATCAGGCCCTTGCGCAGCTCGAGCCCCAGCGCCACCACCACGCCCGCCAGCAGTGAGGCGATGACGCCGCCGGCCACCAGTGGGACTGTCTTCGGGGAGACGGCGAGTACCGGGAACAGAGGCGGGCGAAGCACCAGGTAGCGGTACTTGAAGGAGCCGCGGGCCGTGTCGAGCGTCAGCCGTGCGCTGTTCAGGCGATCGACGAGCGCATTGTACTTGTTCGTCGCGTTCGACATCTGCTGCCTGTCGAGCTCCTCGCGCGGGTCGCGGGTTGGAAGCTCGCGCAAGATCATGGGGGGCGTCGGCGAGTTGTCGGCTCGGCGGTCTCCATCGGAGGTCGGGTCGCCGCCGCTCGCAGCATACAGGGTCTCGAGCTCTTCCGCCTCTCGACGCAGCTCGGCGAGCTGGGTCGAGTCCTGGCTCAGCGCCTGCATGCTCTCGCGCAGGTTGACCAGGTGGGGATGCGACTCGGCAAAGACCGCCTTCTGCTCCTCGTACTGCGCCTGCAGCTCGGCGAGACGACGGCTGCGAAGCTGCTCGATATCCTGGATCGCCCGCCGCTTCGCCTCCAGCAGCCCTTTCAAGCGCAGCGTCTCGACGGAGATTCCGGGCTTGACGTTCACTGCTGGCGCGTTGACGCTGGCCGGCGTCGCAGGCGAGCGACGCGGCGCCTTCGGGCGCGACAGCTCGGCAGCCGCGACGGCAGTCTGGACCTGCTCTCGCGCCTGCGCGACGTGCGCTTCGAGAATGGAGACCGTGTCCGTGATGGCGGACGTCTCTGCCAGCTGCCTGGACTCGAGGAAGCTCTCGAGCGCCGCCGCCGCGAGTTGATAGGCGGAGTCGGGATCCCTCCAGGAGACCTCGATCGTCACCGTCCGTTCGTCGCTCATGGCGACGAGCCTGTGCTCCAGCAGGTAGGCGAGGGACTCAACGAGCTCGTCGTCGCTGGGTGGCGGTCGGAAGTGAGCCAGCAGGGCATCCTTGAGGCGGAAGAGCGGATCGCGCGTGGCCTTCCAGCGCTCGACGAGCTTGGTCTGCCGCACGAGCGAGATCAGATTGGCGCGCCGCAGGATCACCTCCGCGACCCCCTTCGTCGTCGTCATCTTGTCGGTGCTGCCCGTCGTGAGCGGGGCGAACAGGTAGTCCCCCTGGACGAGGACGACGACGTCGACCCTATAGGTTCGGGGCATGGCGTTGACCGCGAGCAGCGTCGCGGCGACCCCGAGGACGGCGAGGAGCACGGCGGCTATGGCGCGACGGCGGAGGCAGGTGATAAAGAACGATGCGTAATCGAGCAGCGCGCGGGGGTCGAAGGGTTTCTCGTCCTCCCGCGCTGCTTCGCCGTCGGTTCCGCCGGGCGGGGCCAGACGATCGCCGATCACGCGCTCCAGTCTAGCACCGGCCGATTCGGGGGCCGCACGGGCCGCTCGACTGCCACGCCTTCGTGCTATTTTCTCCCCGACATGGCGAAGCTCCTGGCGTTGTCCGTGCTGTTCGCCCCCCTGCTGATCGCCGGCCAGGCCGCCGGGATGAGGAACCCGCGCCGCGGGTTGCGTCGGACGGTGATCCTCACGCTGCTCTTCAATGCACTCTACGTGCTCGGGCTCGTGTTCCTGTTCTACCGCCTGCTCTAGCGACGTGGCTGCGGCTGCCTTCGACGAGGCACGAGCGTGAAGGCCGTCGTGTGCGCGCTGGTGTTCCTGGTCCTGACAGTGGAGACACCGGAGTTCGCGCGCGACAAGTTCCACACCTTCATGGTCTACGCGCAGCCTCTGTTCAAGGGCAATCCGCTCAACCTGTGGGACGTTTGCGTCGGCCTGGTCGCTCTCGCCGTGGCACTGAACCCGAGGACCTGGCGCGATGCGGTGAAGCCGCTCAATCAGGCCCTGGTCGCCGCCCTGCTGATGGTCGCCCTGGCAGTGGCCTGGGGCGGGCTGCGACACGGTGACCTGCGAATGGCGTACTTCCAGCTCCACGCTTTTCTGCGGGTGTTCCTGCTGGTCCCGCTGCTGGCGGCCGTGTTCCGCTCCACACGCGACCTGAAGCTGCTGGCGATGACCATCCTGGCCGGCGCCGTCTACCGTGCGATCGGCTGTGTGCTCGCCATGCGCCTTTCCATCATAGGGTCGCGCGACGAGTGGCCGACCGACGTGACCGGTCACGACGATTCAGCGATTTGGGCCGCCGCCATCGTGGGCCTGCTGGGCTGGCTCCTGATTCAGCCCCGTCTGCGCCCCGCGCTCGTCGTCGGGCTCCTCGCCCCGGTGATCCTCCTCGCGATCCATTACAACAACCGCCGCCTGGCCTGGGTGGAGATCGCCGGAAGCCTGCTGCTCCTCTACCTGTTCCTGCCGCGAGGGCCTGTGCGACGACGGCTGACTCGCCTGACCCTCGCCGTGGCGCCCGTGCTGGTCCTGTACGTCGCTGTGGGTTGGGGGCGGTCGGGGACCCTCTTCGCGCCCGTTGCCAAGATCCGGTCCGTGGTCGCCGACGACAACAACGCCTCCAACCTCGCCCGCGACCTCGAGGACATGGGTCTCGTCTTCACTCTGCAGAACCATCGGCTGCTGGGCACCGGCTTCGGACAGCAGTACGAGGAGATCTCGATGGTCTACACCAAGGGGATGCAGCGGACGTTCGGAATCTACCGGTACATTCCCCACAACTCGGTCCTGGGCCTGGCGGCCTTCACCGGCCTTCTCGGGTTCCCGGTCATTTGGGCATTCATGGCGGTGGGCGCGTTCCTGGCCGCGCGCGCCTACAGGCTCGCCCGCAGCCTCGCAGAGCAGGCCTTGGCGCAAGTGGCCTTCCTCAGCCTCTTCATCTACGGCCAACAGGCATTCGGCGACATGGGCTTCGTCTCGCTCAAGGTGAACCTGCTGCTGGCCTGTGCGCTCGCCATCGCAGGCCGGCTCGCGATCCTGACGGGCGCCTGGCCGGCGCGACGGGCGAGGTCGTACGGCGCGGTGACCCGCGGGCCCCGAGTCCGAGTCGGGCCGACCTCGGCTCCCGTGCTGGCACGGGCCAGGACGTCCAGCTGATGGCCTCCATCCGCGACGCGTGGACGCCGGGCGTGGAGTTCGTGGCGGGCGACGAGCGCCGCATCCTGATGCTCTCAATGCGCGAGGTCGCCGACCTCGTGGGCTACTGCGCGCTCTACGAGTTCGAGGACGTGACGCAGGCGGTGACCGGGGCTGGCATGGCGAGGCCCGTGGGTCTCGGCCGGCTGGATTTCGCGCGCCAGGTCTACAAGCTCGCTCGCTACGGCACGGGGTCGCGCCGGCTCGCGAGCTGGGTCCGGCCGCCGCTCGGCGCTTTCCGGCTCACGGAGAGTTACGACCTCTTCATGCCGGTGTTCAATCATCCGTACGAGCTGTTCGCCCTCAACGAGGTCAAGGGATGGCGGGAGCGCTGCCAGTTCGCGGCCTGCTACATCGGCGAGGTCTGGGAGCACCAGCTCCCGCTCTACCTGCTCGAGCTGCTGAAGAGCTTCGACCACGTGTTCATCGGTGTGGAGGCGTCGACAGCAACGGTCGCGGCGATCTGCGGACGCCCCTGCAGCTATCTCCCCATGGGCGTGGACGCGCTCTTGTTCTGCCCCTACCCGGATCCTCCTCCTCGCTCGATCGGCCTGTGCGGCATCGGGCGTCGCTCCCCGGTGACCCACGCGGCCCTCCTGGACCTGGCACGTCGGATCGGGTTCTTCTATTACTACGACACGCTCCAGTCGAAGCCGCGCGGCAAGCTGGCCAAGCAGCTGACGTTCCGCGTCAGCAGTCCGCGCGAGCACCGGCTTCTGCTCGCCAACCTGCTCAAGCGCAGCCGTTACTTCATCGCCAACCGTGCCTGGGTGGATCAGCCCGGTCTCACCCGAGGCAGGGACGAGATCGCCGCGCGCTTCTACGAAGGAGCGGCCGCCGGGGCGATCATGCTGGGCGAGCCTCCGGAAAGCGACGCCTTCCGGAGCCAGTTCGGCTGGACGGATTCGGTGATCCGCATGCCCTTCCACTCAGCCGGCGTGGCCGATCTGATTGCGGAGCTCGATGCGGACCCGGAGCGGACGTCGAGAATCAGGCGGGACAACGTGGTCAACGCGCTGCTGCGACACGACTGGGTCCACCGCCTGCGCCGCGTCTTCGAGGTTGCCGGGATTTCGATCCCGGAGCCGATGCTGGCGCGCGAAGCCCGCCTGCGCCAGCTCGCCGACGAGGTCCGGCTCACGCCTCTCGAGACGCTGGAGCAGCCGCCGCGAGCGTAGCTCCGCCGCCCGTGCTCCCGAAGATGAGCGCGTACTGGCGCTCGAGCTCGGCGCGGCTCTGGCTCGTTCTGGCCCGGACGCCCTCGCAGAGGCGCGCCCACTCGTTGCGGAGCGTCTGGAGCTGCTGGATCAGGCGCTCGACGTCGAAGCCGTCGATCGATTGGCAGAACCCGGCCAGGCCGACCTCGGCCATCAGCGCGTCGTTCTTCGCGTTGTACGACACCGACAGCACGGGCTTGCCCAGGAACAGCGCGAGCAGCACGTGGTGGAACCTGGTGGCCACGACCAGCTCGGCCTCCGCGATCTGCCCCACGAGCGCATCGACGGACGTCGCGGGCTCGTCGATCACGCGCCCGGCCGCGAGGCCGCCGCCTCGCGCCTCGAGCGCTGCTCGCAGATCTAGGCGCACGTCCTCGTCGTAGGAGAGGTCGCTGATGATGATCCTCACCGAGTAACCGCGCTCGAGCAGCCAGTGCACGAGCGTGCAGAGCTTGTCGAGATAGCCACGATAGGCCTGCGCTTGGACGGCACTGACTGCCCCGCGGCCACAGTAGTCGTAGAGGCCCACGGCGACGGTGGGTCGCGCGCTCGGTCCGTGCGGCACCACACGGTCCGCCAGCGAGGCAGGCAGACTGAAGGCGAGGTCCGGGTAGACGGCGTCGCCGCCCGCCGGAAACCCGATCCGCTGCAAGAGCGCACGCGACTGCGCGTCGCGGTAGGAGCGGTACCCGGCCAGCCGCAGCGACGTCCGGATGAAGAATCGGGAAAGCCAATGGAGCATCGGCTCGACGCCGACGCTCACGAACAGCAGCCTGCGGCGGCACAGCCAGGCCGCGAGCGACCACTTGAGTATCTCGTAGGGCAGGCCCGAGGGGCCCTCGCCGCTGTCGGCGAGCATGCCGGTGCCCGACATGAGGAGCGCGTCGGCGCGCCACATCGTGGCGAGCGCCGCTCCCCAGCTCAAGGGCTCGGCGAGCAGGCGCAGCCCGATCCGGACTGGCCGCGGCTGCCACGACCGGCGCCGCCAGCGCCGCAGCCGATTGATCGCCAGCGCCCCGATCCCATGACGGCTACGCGTGTCGGTGGGCCCCGAGCAGATGCACACGAGATCGGCATCAGGAGCGTGCCGCCGCGCAGCGTGAACGATCGCCTGGAGAGTGCACTCGTTGCCCAGGTTACCGGCACCGAAATGACCCCAGAATGCCAGCCGCTGCGGTCGTGTGCCCTCTCGTCGGTCGGTAGGCCGCGCGCTGCCCCTCTCAGCCACGCCGTTGACCGTGGCGCCGAGGGTCAGCGCGGTGCTCGTGCGCGAAGGCGGTGCGGAGTGCGTCCGTCACCGGCCGGCGGGGCTGTCCGCCCCCGTCGGCGGGAGGTCGCCGGTCCTTCGCAAGCGCCTGGAACCGGGAGCGGCGGCCGTGTTTGGCGACTGGCGACGCTCGTAGAACTCCTCGGGCCGCAGCAGCCGCGACAGCGGAACCGACCGGCCCGTGACGAGCGACCAGACGGTGGCGAGCAGGATCATGAGGTCGAGTCGGGGCGACGCGTGGTTGACGTAGAGCATGTCGAAGTGGATCCATTGGTGGAAGTCCCCCGTATAGCGGTCGCGCCGGCAGATCTGCCACAGGCCCGTGATCCCCGGCGGCACCGATAGCCGCGCCTCGCGCCAGGGGATGCACAGCTGGTTCTCGCGGAACGGAGACGGCCTCGGCCCCACGAGGCTCATCTCGCCCGCCAGAACGTTCAGTAGCTGGGGCAGCTCGTCGAGATTGTAGCCCCGGAGGAAGCGGCCGACGCGGGTGATGCGGGGATCGTCGACGATCTTGAACTGGGGCCCGTCCAGCTGGTTGGCGGCCGCCAGCTCGCGTTGGGCCGCCTCGGCGCCCTCGAACATCGTGCGCAACTTCCAGCAGCGGAACGGGCGGCCTCGGTATCCCTCTCGCTCGTCGCCGAACAGCACCGGACCGCGCGAGTCGAGCTTGATCAGCAACGCGATCAGGGCGAGCAGCGGCGACAGCAGCACCAGCGCTACGGATGACAGCACCAGCTCCACCGGGCGCTTCCAGCCGAGTGGACCGAGCTCGGAGCCGTTGTCACGAGCGGGGGCAGCGACCACGCTGGCCTCATCGCCTGGCGGCTCGTCGCGGGTGCCTCGCAGAGTCTCATGTCCCGGTGTCAGGACACTCTGGGAAGCCGTCAGGCCGGGCGGAACCAGCGTTCCCGGCGTGACCACACACTGCGCCAGCAAGGCATCGCTGCCCACCCTAGCGTGGTCCCCGAGCACGCTCGGGCCGATGATGGTCGCTCCGCTCTCGACGACCACGCCCCGCCCGAACAACACGGTCCCGCGGATGCAGGCCCCGGGATCGATGCTCACCGAGGGCGGCCGGGCGAGCGCCGAGCCGGCCAACGACTGCAGCACGCA
>Ga0075431_100006763_pt1 | contig 11388 bp, 8 predicted proteins | sample RhiMetdeltSRZDD5_FD_75297 | JGI IMG/M metagenome (GOLD analysis project Ga0075431, IMG submission 75297) | Populus rhizosphere microbial communities from Tennessee, USA - Rhizosphere MetaG P. deltoides SRZDD5 | ecosystem: Host-associated > Plants > Roots > Rhizosphere > Soil | place: USA...
ACCACCGTCAGGAACACCACCCGGTCATGAAGGGTCTGGTTGTGCTTCAGATTGTGCAGCAGCGCCACCGGAACGCCTTCGGGACGCGAGGTGAGGAACACGGCATTGCCCTTGGCGCGCGGGATCCTGTCGCTGAGCGAGCGCATGAAGGTCTCGAACGGCATGGCATGGCGCGCCAGCTGCTCCTGGACGAGCTCGCGGCCGCGCTTCCAGGTGGTGAGCACGGTGAAGGTGGTGAGCGCGACGAGGAGCGGGAACCAGCCGCCTTGCGGGATCTTGATGGCGTTGGCGGAGAAGAAAGCCAGGTCCACCAGGAACAGCGAACCGGCGACGAGCACCACGAGCAGCGGCTGCCAGCGCCACATCATGCCCATGACGAAGGCGATGAGGATCGTGTCGATCATCATCGTGCCGGTGACGGCGATGCCATAGGCCGTGGCGAGAGCGCTCGAGGTATTGAACAGCACTACCAGAAACAGCACGCCGATGAGGAGCAAAAGATTGACCTGCGGCATATAGATCTGGCCGGACTGGGCTTCCGATGTATGCTGAACTTCAAGCCGCGGCAGGAGTCCCAGCTGTATCGCCTGCTGAGTCAGAGAGTAGGCGCCGGTGATCACGGCCTGGCTGGCGATCACGGTGGCGGCGGTGGCGAGGCCGATCATGGGCAGGAGAGCCCAAGCCGGCACGGAGCGATAGAAAGGGTTTTCGATCGCGGCCGGATCGAGGAGGACAAGGGCGCCTTGGCCTAGATAGTTGAGGACGAGGCAGGGAAAAACGATGAACAGCCAAGCCGTCCGAATGGGCCGCTTTCCGAAATGGCCGAGATCGGCATAGAGCGCCTCCGCACCGGTGACGGCAAGGAAGACCGCACCCAGGGTGATGAAGGCGATCCAACCGTGGGTGAACATGAAGCTCACGCATTGGACCGGATTGAAGGCGGTAAGCACAAGCGGCTGCTTCACGATGTGGACGATGCCGACAACGGCGATGGTGAGAAACCAGACGAGTGTAACGGGTCCAAAAAAGGCTGCCACGGCGGCGGTGCCGCGCTTCTGTACCAGGAAGAGTGCGATGATGATGGCGACGGCGAGCGGCTCGATGAAGGGGTCGATGGCCGGAGTTGCAAGCTTCAGGCCTTCGACCGCCGACAAAACGGAAATGGCCGGGGTGATGAGCGCATCGCCGAAAAACAGAGCGGTGCCGATCAAGCCAAGGGCCAGCACCAGGCCGCCGCTCGAATGGAGGGCGCGGCGCAGCAGCGCCATGAGCGAGAGGGTGCCACCCTCGCCTTTGTTGTCGGCATTGAGCAGGAGAAAAACATATTTGATCGTGACGACGATGATCAGTGCCCAGATAATCAGCGACAGGACGCCAAGAACAGCCTCTTGGGTAACGGGACCCCCATGGGCTGCCGCCACGGTGGCTTCCCGGAAGGCATAGAGTGGGCTTGTGCCGATGTCGCCATAAACGACGCCGATGCTGCCCAGAGTGAGAACAATGAATCGGGAACGGCGAGCGGATGTGTCGGAAGCGGCTGGGCTGGCGGCGACGACGTTCGCGCTACGATGAACTTGCACCATGGGATGTCATGCCACAGTTCTCTTGGGGGCGGCGGGTCTACGACAAGGACGAATGAATGTCCAGCAAAGCGCATGTGGCTAAGCGGCACCGACCCGCTGTTCCTGCAGGATCAACAGCGCGCTGCAGCCTGTTGAAAAGCTTGTGGGAAACCTGTGGGTGGACTGTGGATGATCGGGGAATGGCTGGGGCGGGAGGATTAGAAAATCGTCCAGAAGTAAACCAGCGAAATACTTGAATATTCCTTAGTTTCAATCTCTTAAACGCACCGGTTTTGGCGGGATATTTGGCGGGATATCCAGCCTTCCAGCGCCCCGTCGGAAAAACGGAATCGTACACATTCTAGCTATTCGACAGAATTTGACACACTCTAAAGCATCGTCAGCGAATAGCCTCAGGCTGCTGACGGCTGAGAGTAGCGCAAAGCTCTCGCCTGGTTTGACGGCTGAGAGTAGCGCAAAGCTCCCGCCTGGTTTGGGAGTACTTGCGATGCAAAAATTCGCGGGATCGTGCACCCCGGAACAACTGCACACCCTCCAACGGGTATTCGATCTTATCTGGATGGAATTGCGGGCCAACGGTCACGCAGACTATAATGGTCCGTCAGACCCCGACGCACTACACGATGAAATTGCCCGACGTGTTTTCGCAGAGTATGACGGAGATGATGTGATCGCAGACAACATCACTCAGCGTGTCCTAGGTTCATTTGGAGTCAGTGCTGACCGGATACGTTCGCAAAGCGTCCACACCAACGGAGTCGCAAAGCAAGGTCGGGTTAGCAAGGGAAATAGCGGCTCTCGACATCTGCTCTAAGTGGAGTTGCGTCTCCGCTGTTGACAGGTGCGCCCTAGGGGAAGGGACGCTTATTAGCGTAAATCCCAATAACTGTGCACTTGTCTCGATTTGAAATTCGGCAGCGTTTGTCGCGATCCGCCAACGGCTCCTATATATTTAGCGGAAAACCATGAGAGGGAACGATGCGCGTCACGGGCCTATTTTCCTTATTAGCCGGTCTCACGATTCCAATTGCAGCTTTCGCTCAAGGTGAAGTATCGGTCGAACGAGGGTTGCAGGTATCAATCACGGGCGGTTGCCACGACTGTCACACCGAGGGCTATAACGCAGCGGATGGGAAGATTGATCCGACAAAGGCATTGACGGGAAGCTCGATAGGGTGGCGCGGCCCCTGGGGTACGCCCTACGCGATCAATCTCCGATTATATGCTCTGAGGAGCGAGCAGCGGTTCGTCGCGGCGATGAAAAAGCTCAAAACGCGACCGCCAATGCCTTGGTATAATGTCCGTGCCATGGACGAGAGCGATCTCCATTCTCTCTAGCAGTATATCAAGTCGCTGGGCGACGTCGGCAAACAAGCTCCGTTTTTCCGCAATCCGGGCGAGGAGCCAAGGACGCCTTATATTTGCGTCACCCCAAATGCCGAAGAACTGAAGGTCGTCGGCGCGATCGAGCACGAACCCCACAATTTGCAAGCCGTGGCAGCCGCTGTCCAGGGTGTGGTCAATTCCTCAGAATTGGAAGTGGACAGTTACCGAATCTCAATTGATCGGGTGATGAGATTGTAGGTTGGCCTGACAAAGGCTCAGCTTGAACAGAGAGCCTCTCAAAGGGGACTTACGTCTACACGGCGCAAAACCTCAAAATTGCGTATTTTCAAGGCTCGCAAGCAACATTTTGCGAAAACCACGTATAGCTGTGGTTGCTTGGCAACGAACCAAAGATGGAGAACATAGTTAAAAGCAACAACTTAAATCTTGGCTGGGGCGGGAGGATTCGAACCTCCGTATGGCGGAATCAAAATCCGCTGCCTTACCACTTGGCTACGCCCCAGCAGAAAGGGTGCGGACCTTAGCCGCTGTCGGCGCTTCGGGCAATGCTTGGGGATGGCCGGATCAAGTCGTTTTTGTCGTCATCACCGGGCTTGACCCGATGATCTGCCGTTCGCGAGAAAGATGGCCGGATCAAGTCCGGCCATGACGTTTGCTTTTCGTCGGGGCGGCGAATGGAAAGCATGCGAAAGAGATGGCCGGATCAAGTGCGACCATGACGCATTCTTGCATTTGCGAAGCCGTGCTTGCTTCCGCCTCAGCCCCTCAAGTATAAGGCAGCGCCAGTTTTGGAGCCGGAGTGTAGCGCAGCCTGGTAGCGCACCTGCTTCGGGAGCAGGGGGTCGGTGGTTCGAATCCACTCACTCCGACCATCACCTTAAGGCCGCCTCATGCCGCAGTCCGCGGAAAGCCTCCGCTTCGAGCGGGATTTCGCCCCGCCTTATGGCGTTGCGGAAGACTTGAGCCCGCTCGTCGCCAGGGTCGTGTGTCACAATCCCACGCCCTTCACCTTCACCGGCACGGCAAGCTTCATCATCGGCAGCAGAAGCCTTGCAATCATCGATCCCGGCCCCGAGGACCCTCAGCATCTCAGAGCGCTGATGGCAGCGATCGGCGAGAGGCCTCTCACGCACATCCTCATCACCCATGCCCATGCCGATCACTCGGCGCTGGCAATGAAGCTCAAGGCGCTCACCGGGGCCAAGATCGCCGCATTCGGGTGGAAGGCCGCCGAGCGGGCGCATGTGGGAGCGGTTGCACTCGATGCAAGGCCGGACCCAAGTTTCGTGCCCGACCTTTCGCTTGCCGATGGCGAGGCGATCGAAGCTCCTGATTTCCGGCTCGAAGCCGTGTACACGCCGGGACACACGTCAGATCACATGGCTTATGCGCTGCCGCAGGAGAGGGCGCTCTTCACCGGCGATCATGTGATGGCGTGGTCGACGAGCGTGGTGGCGCCGCCCGGTGGCAAAATGGGCAGCTATCTCAATTCGCTGGAGAAGCTTCTTGCGCGCCAGGATGAAATCTACTGGCCAACCCACGGGCCCCACCGTCGTGAGCCGCATGCGCTCGTGCGCGGGCTCATCGCGCATCGGCGCATGCGCGAAGGGGCGATCCTCAAGCGGCTGCATGAGGGGCCAAAGAGCCTGGCGGCACTCGTCGCCGGCATCTATGCCGACGTCGATCCGAGGCTCCATGCGGCAGCAGCGCAGACGACGCTCGCCCATCTCGAACATCTCATCGAAAAGGGACTGGCCAGAGCCGAACCGAGGGATGGGGAAACGCTCTACCGGCTCAGTTGAGGGTTCGCGCCTTGCAATAGCGGGCAAGCTTGTCGAACGTGCTGCGCCAGCCGGCGTGGTGATTGGCGCGGCCCTTCTTGTCGGCAAAGAGGGCATGGTGGAAACGCATCTCGGTCGACTTGCCGGAGGGTTTGAGCTCGATCGTCATGCAGGTGACGGGGCCGTGACCGCCCTCCTCTTCCCAGGCCCAGGTCATGACGATGCGCTAGCCCGCGCGCATCTCGCAGAACTGGCCGGAAACGGTGAACTCCTTGCCCTCACCCGAGCGCATGGTGATGCGGTAGCGACCGCCTTCGCGGGGCTCCGATTTCGCCATCGGCACGGTCATGTCCTTGGGCCCCATCCACTGGGCGAGCTCACGCTCGTTCGTCCAGGCTTCGAAAACTCGCCTGGGCGAAGCCTGAAAGCGCCTCACCATGACGAGGGTGCGCTCGCGCACGCTCGCCTCCAACTTTCGTTCCAGTGCGGTCTTGGCCATCAGCGACGTTCCTTCCCCTTCCTCGGCTTGGCCTTCCTTCCATTCGACAGATGCGTTTCAAGACGATCGAAGGCCTCGGCCCAGAACCGGCGCATGTTGCCGAGCCACTCCTCGCCTTCGCGCAGAGCAGAGGGCTCGAGCGAAAGGATGCGCGACTGGGCAGCGACGCGGCGGTTCACAAGTCCCGCCTCCTCCAGCACCTTCAGATGATTGGTGACGGCAGGTGCCGTCATGTCGAAGCGAGTGGCGATGTCTCCCACGCGCGCCTCGCCATGGGCGAGCTGAGCCAGGATGGCGCGGCGAACGGGGTGCGCAAGCGCCCCATAGACGCGCGAAAGGCGGTCGGCTGCTTCCATCAAGCACCTCTTATTTAAGAAGGCGTTTAAGTAGTATCTAGCCCACTGTCAATAGGGAGCAAGGCCCCTCGCACGCAGATGGCCGGGTCTTCGCCCGGCCATGACGCGGCTCTAGATCGTCGGGGTGGCGAAAATGGAGGCAACGGAACGAGATGGCCGGGTCTGGCCCGGCCATGACGCACTTCTATATTGTATATCGTCATGCGCGGGCTTGAGCCCTGCGCATCTGCCGCTCAGGCGGGGAAGCGATAGTCCAGGAAACGCTCGCGCAGGGCGAGCTTGGAGATCTTTCCCGTCGCCGTGTGGGGAATTTCCTCAACGAAGACGACGTCGTCGGGAAGCCACCATTTGGCGACCTTGCCCTCAAGATGAGAAAGGACCGCCTCACGCGTGATTTCAGCGCCAGGTTTGCGCACGACGATCAAGAGCGGCCGCTCAACCCATTTCGGATGCGGCAGGCCAATGGCGGCGGCTTCAGCAACGCCGGAGCAGCCCATGGCGATGTTCTCGAGCTCGATTGAGGAAATCCACTCACCGCCTGATTTGATGACGTCCTTGGAGCGATCGGTGATCTGCATGTAGCCGTGCTCGTCGAGTGTCGAGACATCGCCGGTATCGAACCAGCCGTCCTTATCGAAGGCCGAGGCACCCTCGCCGCGGAAATAGGAGCGTGCCATTGCCGGGCCTTTGACCTTCAGCCGGCCGAAGGTTTTGCCGTCACGGGGAAGCTCTTGGTTCTCATCATCGGTGATCTTCATCTCGACAGTGTAGAAGGGCCGCCCCTGCTTGAGCTTGAGCTTCCATTTCTCCGCGGCGGAGAGCCCATCGAGCTCGCCCTTCAACGTGGACAGCGTGCCGACCGGGCTCATCTCGGTCATGCCCCAGGCGTGGATGACGTCGGTACCGTAGCGTTCGGCGAAGATGCGCGCCATCGCCTCGGGACAGGCGGAGCCACCGATGACGACGCGCTTGGGATAGGGAAGCTCGAGCCTGGGGTTCTTCTCCAGATGCTGGAGCAGCATCATCCAGATCGTCGGCACGGCGGCGCTACAGGTCACTTTCTCGCTCAACAGGAGCTCGTAGATCGAGGCGCCGTCCAACTTGGGTCCGGGAAGGACGAACTTGGCGCCGGACAAGGGCACGGAGAAACAAAGCGACCAGGCGTTGGCATGGAACATTGGCACAATGGGCATGACCGTGTCGCGACTCGAAATGCCGAGCGCATCGGTGCCAGTGACCGCCATGGCGTGGAGCACGTTGGAACGGTGGGAATAGACCACACCCTTGGGCTTGCCCGTGGTGCCCGAGGTGTAGCACATGCCGCAGGCGGTGTTCTCGTCGAGCTTTGGCCAGACGAGATCGGGCGTGCCCTGGGCAATCAGATCCTCATAGCAGAGGACATTGGCAAGGCGGGTCTCAGGCATATGAGCCCGCTCGGTCATGATGACGAAACCCTCGACGGATTTGAGCCTTGGCGCCAGGGCCTCGATGATGGGCAGGAAGGTCGTATCGAAAAATATCCAGCGATCGCCCGCGTGATTGATGATGTAGTCCAGCTGATCGTGGAAGAGCCGCGGGTTGAGCGTGTGGACGACGGCGCCAAGCCCCATGATGCCATACCAGATCTCGAGGTGGCGATGGGTGTTCCAGGCCATGGTGGCAATGACATCGCCCTCCTTAATGCCGAGTCTTCGGCCCGCCCCGCTCGCCAGGCAACGGGCGCGGGCGTCGAGATCCCTATAGGAATAACGGTGAAGGGAACCTTCAGGACTGCGGGAGACGATTTCGCGCTCACCGTGCCAGCGGCTGGCGTGATCGAGCACGGTGTGAACGAGCAATGGCCAGTCCTGCATCAACCCTTTCATCTTGAACCTCCCGGCATCGGCTCCTCCCCCTAGTCCCCGTTCAGGGACGGTGCGCCACCCTAGGATCGATTGGAATAGATTTGGAGAATCCGAGGACCGATTCAAGCATTTCGCCCGCCTTGAGCACGGAAGCTTCGCCAAGACGCGGCCCCACGATCTGAAGGCCGACGGGGAGACCCGCCCCCGTCAAGCCACAGGGCAGAGACAGGGCCGGGCTCGAGATCAGGGTGATGGCGTAGGCGATGCCCAGCCATTCCACATAATTGCCGAAGACATGGGGGCCCAAGCGCTCGAGATAGCGCTGTTCGAGGGGAAAGGCGGGGACGATGGTCGAGGGCGTCAGGAGCAAATCATAGGTGGCGAAGAAGCCTGCCGCGCGGGTGAACATGGCATGGCGCTGGCGCTCGGCGCGGACGACATCCTCGCTCGTGAGCTTGAGCCCTTTCTCGATGTTCCAGATGACGTCGGGCTTGAGCAAATCCTTGTGGTTCTCGTATTGATCCTTAAGGGCGACGGCGAAATTCCTGGCACGCAGGACGCCAAAACATTCATGCGCCTCGGAGAAGTCCGGATGGGCCTCTTCCACGACGACACCCAGCGCTTCGAATCTATGCGCAGCGGCCCGGGTCAGCGCCGCCACCTCCCCATCCACCGGCGTGATCCCGAGATTATCGCTGTAGGCGATGCGCTTCGGTCCAGGTGAGGTTCGCAATTTATCGGTGAAGCTCTCGGCCGGCGATGGCAGCGAGATGGGATCGCCCGCATCAGCGCCGCACATGGCGTCCAGGAAGAGCGCCAGATCGGCCACATTGCGGGCCATGGGGCCTTCAACGCCCAGGGTATCGTCGATGCGGTAGCCAGGAGTTGCAGCGACGCGGCCGGGCGAGGGCCGCAAGCCCACGACGCCACAGAAGCTTGCCGGATTGCGCAGGCTGCCGCCCAAATCGGAGCCATGGGCGAGCCATGCCGTGCCGGTGGCGAGGGCAACGGCGGAACCGCCGGAGGAGCCCGCTGCGGAAAGCGATGTGTTCCACGGATTGCGTGTGGGCGGGAAGACGGCATTGAAGGTGTTGGCGCCTGCCCCGAATTCGGGCGTATTGGTCTTGGCGTAAACGATGGCGCCGTTGCGCTCGAGCGTCTCGACGAGAATGTCGGATTTTTCCGGCACGTGATCCTTGAAAATCGGCGAACCATAGGTGGTGCGGACACCCGCCACGTCGATCAGATCCTTGATGGCGACGGGCAGCCCTGACAGAAGCGGGCGCTCATCCCTCCCCATCAAAATACGAGCCCTTCCGCGGGCGCGATCGAAGCACAGGGTGGGGAGTGCCGCCACATGGCGATCCACTTCGGCGATGCGAAATTCGAGCGCATCCAGGAGGTCGAGCGGGCTTATCTCGCGCCGGCGAAGGAGATGCACGATTTGGGTTGCGGATTTCCTGATGAGATCAATCATTTACGAAACACCGTGAAAGCAGGTTCAGAAGTGAACGGCCGACATCCTAAATCCGATTGCCGGAATTCAAAGGGGTGAGTAAACATGCCGGCACAAAGAGGAGAGACGCCATGAACATTCAGAAGCCGACGAAAGGTGCGACCGAGACCATGATCGAGCGCCGATCGAAGGCGATCGCGCGCGGAATGGGCATGGCGGCGCCGGTCTTCGCCAAGCGGGCGGAGAACGCCGAGATCTGGGACATCGAGGGGCGGCGCTTCATCGATTTCGCCGGCGGCATCGCCGTGCTCAACGCCGGGCACAGGCATCCCCTGGTCATGCGACGGGTGATGGAGCAGCTCAACAGCTTCACCCACACCTGTTTCACCATCATGCCTTATGAGCCCTTCGTCGAGCTTGCCGAAAAGCTCAACGCGCTCGCTCCGATCTCGGGCGAGAAGAAGAGCATCTTCGTGACGACGGGGGCGGAGGCGGTCGAGAATTCGGTCAAGATCGCGCGCGCCCATACAGGGCGAAGCGACGTCATCGCCTTCAACGGTTCCTTCCATGGACGCACGCTCATGACCATGGCGCTCACCGGCAAGAACATTCCCTACAAGACCAAGTTCGGGCCCTTCCCGGCGGGGGTGTGGCATGTGCCCTACCCCATCGAGCACAAGGGGATCAGCGTCGAGGATTCTCTCCACGCCATCGAATGGCTGTTCAAGGTGGACGTCGAGCCTTCGCGCGTGGCGGCGATCATCATCGAACCGGTGCAGGGGGAAGGCGGCTTCTACGTCGCGCCCAAGGCGCTGATGCAGGGCTTGCGCAGAATCTGCGACGAGCATGGGATCGTGCTCATTGCCGATGAAATCCAATCGGGCTTCGGGCGCACGGGAAAATGGTTCGCCATGGAGCATTTGGGCGTCGAGCCCGATCTCATGACGGTGGCCAAGAGCCTCGCCTCGGGATTTCCGCTCGCCGGCGTCGTCGGCCGCGCCGAGATCATGGATGCGCCCGATCCCGGCGGCCTCGGCGGCACCTATGCCGGCAATCCCGTCTCCTGCGCCGCGGCGCTCGGCACGCTCGAAGCCTTCGAGCAGGACAAGCTGCTCGAGAAGGCGGAGAAACAGGGAAAACTCGTCATGGAGCGGCTCAAGGCCATGAAGGCCAAGGGCAAGGGCATGCCGATGGGCGACATCCGCGGGCTTGGCGCGATGGCCGCCTTCGAGCTCGTCACCCAGCATGGCGGCAGCGCGCCCGATGCGGCGGCGGCCAAGGCGCTGGCCACCAAATGCCTGGAGCGCGGGCTCCTCATCCTCACCTGCGGTGTGTTCAACGACACAATCAGGCTCCTGTGTCCGCTTTCGGCACCGGAAGCCATCGTGAAGGAAGGCCTCGACATCCTCGAGGCCGCGCTCACCGGCAACTGACGCACTCACTTCATTCAAACCAGGATTTGATCCATGGCTGCACTCAGCAATATGGCCGTTCGCGACATCGAGACTCTGATTCATCCCTATACCAATTTGGCCAAGCACCGGGAGACCGGTCCCCTCGTCATCGACCACGGCAAGGGCGTCTTTCTCTACGACACTCAGGGCAAGCGCTATTTCGAAGGCCTCGGAGGGCTATGGTGCACGGCCTTGGGCTTCGGCAATGAAGAAATCGTCGAGGCGGCGGCGGCACAAATGCGCCGGCTCTCCTTCGCCCATATCTTCGGCGGGAAGTCGCATGATCTCGCCATCGAACTTGCCGAGAAGCTCAAGGAGATCGTGCCTTGCCAAGCCTCCAAGATTCTCTTTTGCTCGTCGGGCTCGGAAGCCAATGACATGCAGGTGAAGCTCACCTGGTATGGCAACAACGCGCGCGGGCGCACCAAGAAGAAGAAGATCATCAGCCGCATCAGGGGCTATCACGGGGTGACGATCGCGGCGGGGAGCCTCACCGGATTGCCGGCGGTGCACACGGATTTCGACCTGCCCATTCCCCAGGTCATGCATGTCTCCTGCCCGCAATATTACCGCTATGGCCAGCCGGGCGAGAGCGAGGAGCAGTTCACCGACCGCATGGTGAAGGAAGTCGAGGACCTGATCGAAAGGGAGGGTCCCGACACGATCGGCGCCTTCATCGCCGAACCGGTGATGGGTTCCGGCGGCGTCATCGTGCCGCCCAAGGGCTATTTCGAGAAGCTCGGCAAGGTCTTCGCAAAGCACGACATCAGGTTCATTTCCGATGAGGTGATCTGCGGCTTCGGGCGCACCGGCAATTGGTTCGGCGCGCAGTCGACCGGGTTCCAGCCCACGTCGGTGTCGATGGCCAAGGCGCTGACCTCGGCTTATTTCCCGCTCGGCGCCATCACCATCGAGGAGGATCTCTATCAGGCAATGCTGGAGGAATCAAAGAAGATCGGCACTTTCGGCCATGGCTATACCTATACGGCGCATCCCGTGGGCTGCGCGGTGGCGCTCAAGGCGATCGAAATCTACGAGCGCGACCAGATCATCGCGCATGTGCGAAAG
>Ga0075431_100006770_pt1 | contig 11378 bp, 7 predicted proteins | sample RhiMetdeltSRZDD5_FD_75297 | JGI IMG/M metagenome (GOLD analysis project Ga0075431, IMG submission 75297) | Populus rhizosphere microbial communities from Tennessee, USA - Rhizosphere MetaG P. deltoides SRZDD5 | ecosystem: Host-associated > Plants > Roots > Rhizosphere > Soil | place: USA...
GCACGCGCCGCTGCAGCCGCCGGAGCTGACCCGGCTTCGCACTCTCGACAGCTTTCGCGAGCGGCTGCAGGCCGCGCTCGCGCACATCCGCGTGGCCGGCCCGCTCGGCGCGCCCGTTGGCTTTTGCGTCCTCAAGGGTGAGGAGCTGTACCAGCTTTTCGTGTTGCCCGACGCACGCGGCTCGGGTGTCGCTGCGGCGCTGATCGCGGACGCGGAGGCACGCCTCGCCGAGCGCGGCGTCGAGACCGCATGGCTTGCGTGTGCAATCGGCAACGATCGCGCCGCACGGTTCTACGAGAAGAACGGTTGGCGCATGACCGGGACAGTCGTCAATCCGGCGGACACCTCGAACGGCCCCTTCCCCCTGGAGGTGTGGCGCTACGAGAAACGGCTCACACCTGCGATGTGAGCGCCGTCGCTCATTCGGCATTCATGCCCGTGCGCACGATAGACGCCACCTCCGAGGAAGCCCGCATGAATGGCGAAACGATGCGGTGCGCGAAGGTCTTCGAGATCAAGGTATCGTGCAGCGCCAGGTAGTCGATGCCGGTCGTCAGGAAGCAATCCAGAGCATCGCGCGGCGTCTCCACGATCGGTTCGCCCTTGACGTTGAACGAAGTGTTGACCAGCACCGGCACGCCGGTGATCGCCTCGAACTTCTTCAGCAGCCCGTAGAGGCGCGGGTTCTGGCGCTCGCGCACCGTCTGCACGCGCGCCGTTCCGTCGACGTGGACGACCGCCGGGATCTTGTCCCTCCACGCGGGACGCACGGTCTTGGCGAGCAGCATGAACGGCGATTCCCCATCGCCCTCGAAGATCTCTCCCGCCCGCTCGGCAAGGACCACCGGGGCGAACGGCCGGAACGCCTGCCGGTGCTTGACTCGCTTGTTGAGCTTGTCCTTCATCTCGGCGGCACGCGGATCGGCAATGATGCTGCGGTTGCCCAACGCGCGCGGCCCGAACTCCGACCGTCCCTGGAACCAGCCGAACACGTTGCCCTCAGCCAGCAGCCTGGCGGTGTCGGCACAGATGTCGCCGCTTACCGTTCTCTTCGTCTCGAGTCGAACGAGCGGCCTCGCCAGGGCTCCGCGCTCGGCATCCCCTGCGTAGGACATGCCGAAATAGGCGTCGTCGATCACGAACGAGCGCGGTCGCTTCAGGATGTTGAGATGGCCGTAGTAGGCGCAGCCGATGGCGATGCCGTCGTCGCCCGCGGCCGGCTGGATCCAGACGTTGTCGAAACCGGCCTCGCGCGCGATCCGGCCGTTGGCGACGCAGTTGAGACCGACGCCGCCGGCAATGCACAGATTCCGGGCGCCTGTCGTCTCGCGCAGCCAGCGCGCCCGGTCGAGCAGCACCCTCTCGGTGTCGTCCTGGGCGCGCCAGGCGAGGTCCTCCCAGTGCGGCAGCGACGGGCTCTTCTCCCAGTCGCTATCCTGATCAGGAAACCACGGCTTGTCGAACTCGGCTGTCCAAGGCGGCACGTCCAGCCTGCCGTTCTCCAGCCGGATCAGGGGCGGCTGCCGTCCCGGGCGGCCATAAGGCGCCAGCCCCATCACCTCGCCGCACTTGTTCCAGTCGCCCAGGATGTAGCTCGACACCCGGCTGTAGAGCGCACCGAGGCCCGGCATGAAATAGAACTCATCGCTCAGGAACCCTCGCACCGGGTCAAGCCACACCTTGCGCAGCGTCTCAAGCTCGGAGCCGCGGAACCGGTAGTAGCTCTCCGACTCGCGGGCGAGCGGATTGACGCCCTCGGTGAGCTGGCCGGACTCGGGGATGTCGGAGGCGTAGTTGCCCACGCCGTCCACGACCATCACCACGCCCTCATCGAACGGGCAGGCGGCGAAGGCGCTGTAGGCGTGCGCCAGGTGATGAGAGACCGTGACAACCTTGGGCGACGTGGACCGGAACAGCGGGCTGGCGCGCGCCCGCTTGCGCTCCTCCTGGCTCAGGAACTCGGGGATGTCCTCGTAGAGGAGCCGCGTCTCCAGGTCATCCAGGGGGAGCACGTAGCAGTTGCGGACGACAAGGTCGACGTCGTCCAAAGATATGCCTTCAGCCTTCAGGCAATAGTCGACGACCTCCTGATGGAAGCCGGTGGCGTGCTTCTCCCGCGTGATGCGTTCTTTCGCGATCGCGTAAGCGATCTCGCTATTGCGAAGGAGACACGCGCTGACGTCGTGGTCGTAGGCGTTGATGCCGAGGACGTACGTGTTGTTCTGGGTCATGTGGATTCGGCTAACACTCCGTGCCATTCAGATACAGACTACAGTGACCCTCGTGTCCTTTTTTGGAGGGCTCCGTTCAAGCGTTATTCATCTTGCGCAGACAAAAATCGGAGCCCGCTGGTAACTGTCCAGGCGCTGAGACTCCGTCGCGCCCGCTTAGGTGCCTGTCGGCGAGTTTACGCCTACGCCGAAGTTCCGCGTCGCAGCTTCGCACAGGCGCGGGTCCCTTTGGAACTTTACAGTCTGGCTCGCGTTCGTTTGGTACGCTAATCTCTCTATCAAGAGCTCTACGGTAGACGCGGTCAGTGGGTTTACAGCCGCACCTGTCGCAGAGCGTCGAGAAGCGACGAATTTCGCCAAGCTCGGCCATGCTCGTTGAGATTCGCGCGACGGGTCCCCGAGTTCCGGTTCGTTGTCATGCCGGGCAACCGTAGATTGAGAAGGCGAAGGAGGAGACTGCTAATGAGACGGCAGATGGCCTTGCCATCCAGCAACGGGCTTGTTTCCAGACTTGTCGACCAGGTGCGTGTGCTGGGTCATGGCGTAAGACGCGGAGCGATCCGCGCGGTCGCTATCGTGGCTATGCTTGTGGCTTACGGAGTGACATCGCTCGGCTCGATCGGCACAACGGCGCTGGGCGTCGTCGGCATCTCCGGCGCCGCGCTCGTCGGAACCACCAAGCCTGCTGAAGCCAGGCGACGGTGGCGGAGGCGGAGGTATCGCCGCTATCATCGCGGCCATTACTACCCGTACTACCGTCGGCGCAGGCGGCGTTGGCGGGGGCCCGGCATCTACTTCCGCTTCTAGCCGGGCGCCCGAAGCAACAAAGAGTGCTGGGAGCACCGCGTACGCGCGGTGCTCCCTTTTCTTTATCGGCGCGGGCTTACTCCGTCGCCACCGCCATCGTCGCGTGCGCCGCAGCAGTGAGCCGCCGCCGCACCACCTCGATGTGCTGGCGCAGCTCGTACAGCTTGTCGGAGTAGGCCAGGGGGATGGGGATGTTGTCCACCGCCTCCTCGATGCGGTCGAGCTCGGCCAGCCGCTGTGCCCGGGCATCGGCCGAGATAGCGCCGCGGGCCGAGGCCTCCAGCCGCTTCAGCGCGCCGTACCAGTAGAGGATGCGCTGGCGCACGCGCCAGCTGTAGATCTGCGGGGCGAAGCGCACCAGGGGGATCAGGATCGGCAGGAGCACCACCAGCGACACGATCAGCCGGTCGATGGTGGCAGCCACCCAGAACGGCACGTAGCGCTGCAGAACAGGCGCGCCCGAGCGGTAGACGCGACGAGCCTCCTCGGAGAAATTGAACTCGGGGTCGCTTGTCACCGGGAACTGGCCGGCGCGCTGGAATAGCTGGGGCTCGCCGCCGGGGCCAGTCGCCGACCCGTGCACCTCCTGCACCGCCTGGGCGAGCAGACTCGTCAACGCTCGATGAGCATCCTCGCGCACCAGCACGGCGGCGGTGGTGGCGAGCAGCACGGTGTCGGTCGGCGGCACGTTGGCTGCGAAGTCCACGACGCCCTCGTGCAGCAAGAGCGCCGTGAGGAAGGGAAAGCGCTGGGTATAGGCCTCGGCGTTCGCGAAGCTCATGAGCTGTACGTTGGGCACCCGCAGAAGACGTTGGATGGTGCGCGCCTCCGGCGCCAGCACCAGGAAGCCGGCGTCGGCCTCGCCCTTGCCGAGCTTGTCCACGTAATCGGGCAGCTCGCTGTTGATGAGCGTGGCCGTCTGCGCCGTGACGCCGTTGGCGGCAAGAAGGCGCAGCGCAAGACCGGCGGTGCCGCCCCCGGCGGGGCCGACCAGCACACGCTTGCCCTTCAAATCGGAGAGCCGCTCCAGCTTCAGGCCGTCACCGTGAAACACCCACAGCGGCTCGTAGGCGACGCGGCCGATGGAGACGAGGCCCGGCGCGTCCTTGGCAGCGACGAGGCCGCCCTGCACGAAGCCGGCGCTCACCCCGGCGGCCGGGTCGGCCATCGCCTTCAGGTTGGCGAACGAGCCGCCGGACTCCTTCACGACGAGCTTCACGCCGTTGCGCTCGAAGTAGGGCCGGTAGCTCTCGGCGAAGCGGTGGTAGGGGCTGCCGGTCGTGGCCGCCGAGATGACGAAGGTGCCCGGCGGTGGCGGATCCGCAAAGCGCAAGGCGAGCCACACGGCGACGCCCATGGCGAGAATCGCCGGCACGGCAATGAACGCAAGATCGCGAAGCTGAACCCGCGAGAACCTGGTGCGCATGAAGCCTCCCCCGAGCGTCCGTCCTTCCGCTGAAGCTGTAGCCTAATGCCCGCGCTCCCGGAAGGGTGTCGGACATCCGATATCCGGACATCGTGACGTTAATCGCGGCACCTGTCACAAGTTCCCGGATCGGAGCGACTGCTCGCCTTGGGCTCGCGTCGCTCCGTCCCGGAGGACGGGTGTCGATCACCGCCCACCCTCGCCGACGAGCACGAACGGCGCCCACACGGAGGGGTGGGCGTTGTGCGGGTTGGCCTGGTCCGTGCTGAGCGCGAGCATGGAGCGGCGCAGAGCCTCGGCACGGCCGATGCCGCCCTCCTTCCCGGCGGCGAAGGCCCGCGTGGTGAGCCTCACCGCAGCGTCGCTCTCCACCTCCCAGTGCGACACCAGCAGGGCGCGCGCGCCCGCGTAGAAGAAGGCACGCGCAAGGCCCGAGAGCGCCTCCGCCCCATCGGTACCGCCCGCCGCGGTGTTGCAGGCCGACAGCACCACCCAGTCGGCGTCGAGCTTGAGCCCGGTCACCTCCGACGCAGTGAGCAGGCCGTCGTCCTCCTCCGAGGGCGCCGACGGCGGCGTGAGCATCAGGGCGGGCTCGGCCAGGCCCGAGAGACTGCCGGCAACCAGTCCGTGCGTGGCGAAATGCAAGGTTGCATAGCCTTCGAGCAGCCCGCGAGTGCTGAGGCTCTTGACGGCGGCCTCCGTGGCCCGGGCGCCGAGCCAGATGTCTTCATCCCCAGCGCCGAGCCGCTTGCCCACGTCGCACAGCTCGTCCGCCGTCTCCGGTAGCGGCGACTGGCGGCGCAGGTCGGCTTCATCAGCCAGCGCGCCCCGGAGGACGATGCTGGCAGCGGCCCGCGATCCGCGCGCGGCAAGCCGTGTGCGCTGCGGGGCGAGGCCGCAGCTCTGCCGGCTGCGCGCCTCGGCGGCGCGCTGGACGTCCGCCTGGTTGCCGGGCTGGCCGTCGAGCAGCGGGTTTCCGAAGCCGGCCCAGGTCTTGCGTGCCCGCGCCGCGCGCGCGTTGCGGCGCAGGGCGGCGAGGCTCGCCACCGAGGGCAGGATGGTGATCGCCTGTCGCGTCCCCAGCCATTTCAGCCCCCGATATCCCTGGGCGTCGTCCGGCACGGCAACGGCGGGTATCTCCGTCACGAGCGTGCCGAACGGCAGCTGCATCAGCGACGCGGACGGCACGATCAGCAGGTGCTTGCCCGCGATCGCCTGCTCCGCGCTGCCTAGCAGCGCCTTGTAGAGCGCATGGGCGCGCCCGGCGTCGAACGGGAGCGAGGCGCCTCCCGCGTAGCGGGGGAACAGCGACCTGCAACGCTGAGCGCGCGTCTCCTGCTGTTTCTTTTTTTGCGGGTCGCCGGTCATGCCGGCGGGATCGGTCCAGTCGAGAGGGTCGAGCCCACAGCGCAGTGCCGCCACCTCCTCCGCCAACTCCCGACTGCCCAGGTTGACGAGCGAGAGGTTCTTGTCGGTCTTGGAGATCACCCATGCCCAGCTCGGCGAGGGCGTCTCGATGAAGATCACCATGGCCTCGTCGTCGCGCAGCAGAGCCTGGATGTCGGCCGCGGTGAGCGCCTGCGGATTGATGAGCGCTGTGTACTCGGGGAACTCTCGCGCCAGGCGCTGGTCGATTTCGGCGAGGCGGCGGTCGATCTCGGCAAGCCGCGCCGTGTCGGCGGCGTGCGCCTCGGCGTCGACGGCCGTGCGCTTGGTCAGGCGGCTGAGGAGCCGCTTGTCGCGCGTCTGCCACTCGATCACCAGATCCTGGCGCTCGCGGGCCAGGGTGGCGAGCGGCCCATCGCCCTTGACGCGCCGCGCCGACATCTGCGCCAGGGACGCGGATGCCGATGACGGCAACGACTGCGCCGCCTCCAGCACGTGGGCGACCAGCTCCACGCCGCGCGAGCGGTCCACGGTCAGGAGCATCATGGCGGCGTTGACGAAGTCGCCCGCGGCGGCCTTGTGGGCGGCCAGGTGGCTGCTGTGCAGACCGCTCAGCTCGCCCTGCAGGCTCTGCGCGCCCCATCGGGCCTGCCTCTGGTAGATGGCGAGCGCCTCACGGAGAGGATCCACGGCCTTTGCCCAGTCCTTTTTGGCTGTGTGGATCAGACCCAGGCTGCGGAGCAGGGGGGCGCGTTGTGGATGCTCACGAGCGAGTCTGCCGTCGAGATTGCGCAGCGCCGCCGTCATCGCCTGCTCGGCCTTCCCGTAGTCACCCTGCTTCTCGTAGAGCCGCCCCAGATTGTGCAGGCCCGTGCTGATGTAGAGATGCCCGGCGGGAAGGCCGTCCCGGTAGGCCTTGAGCGCGCGCACGAGCAGCTGCTCGGCCTCCTGCAGGCGCCCCACGCCCTGGTACAGCGTGCCCAGGTTGTTGAGCGTCGTCGCCAGATCGATGGCGGTCTCCGGCATGAGCTTGTCGAGCTGCTGGATCGACCGAGCGTAGAGACGAGCAGCGTCGCCGCGACGGCCCTCCAGCTGGTAGACTGTGGCCAGGTTGCGCAGCAGGATGGCCGTGAGGGGGGTGCCGGCCTTGATGGTCCGGTCCGCGATAGCGAGCGCGCGCTCGTAGATGGGAATAGCCTCGGCGTAGAGGCCGAGCTTGTAATGCAGCTCGCCGAGGTTGTTGAGGAGCGTAACCCCGAACGAGCTATCGAGCCCGGTCTTGGCCTCCTCGGCCGCGATCACGCGCTGCAGGATCGTGACGGCCTCGCTGTAGCGGCCTTCCGCCCGCAGGCTCTCCAGCCGGCTGCTGACGTCATCCTGTCCGCCGGACTGGGCCACAGCGGCGCCGTTGCCGAGAGCGACGAGCAATGCCAAGCCAGCCAGGCACGCCGCCCAACGCATCCCCGAGAGCCGCACCGCACCGCCTCCGTGATGACCCCTCCCGCCACGGTGCCCCCCGTTGATGACGGAACGAAGACGCAGGCGCTTACGGTGGGTCGAGCGAAGCAGCCTACGTTGCTGCCACCACCCGCTCCACGCCGCCCTCTGTCTCCGCCCAGGCCAGCTCGCCGCGGCCGAGCATGTAGTTGACGTGAGCCAGGGTCTCGCTGAAGGCGAAGCTCATCTGGTGCGGATCGAGCTGGCGGGTGAACAGTACGGGCACCAGCTCGGCCGCCGAGCGCGGCGCCTCGCGGCACGCATCCGCGATCAGCAAGCAGCGCTTCTCGTGGTGTGCGATGAGCTCGTCGGTGCGGGCATGCAGGCCGCGGAACGGCAGCTGGTGTCCCGGCAGCACGAGGGCATCGACGGGGATGCGCTGCTTGATCTCGGCCAGGGAGCGGATGTAGCGGCCCAGAGGATCGCCCTTCGGATTGACCGCCCACACGCTGATGTTGGGCGTGATCTTGGCCAGCACCTGGTCGGCGGCCAGGAAGAGGTTGTCGGCGGCGCAGTAGAGCATGACCTGCTCGGGCGCATGGCCGTTGCCGGTAAGGACATCGAAGCTGCGGCCGCCGATTCTGAGGGTGTCGCCGGCCACCAGGCGCTCGAACGTGGGCGGCAGGCCCGACACCATCTTGAGATAGGCGTGCCCCTGGGTGGCGACGCGCTGGGTGGAGCCGGCATCGAGGCCGTGGCGCAGGTAGAAATCGCGGTAGGGCTTGGCGTCGAGGGCGCCGGGGCTCAGCGAGACGTTCTGGCAGAGCAGATAGCTGGTCTCGCTGGTCAGCAGCGGCAGGCCGAAGCGCTCGCACAGCCATCCGGCCAGGCCGATGTGGTCGGGGTGATGGTGCGTCACGATCAGGCGCGTGAAGGCGCGGCCGGCGAGCACGCCGCCCGCCATCGCCTCCCACAGCGCGCGCGTGGCCTCGTTACCGATCCCGGTGTCGAGGACGGCCCAGCCGGCGCCGTCGTCGATCAGGTAGACGTTGATGTGGTCCAGCCGGAAGGGCAGCGGAATGCGCGCCCACAGGATGCCGGGCGCCATTTCGATGACGGCGCCGGGCGCGGGCGGCTCCTCGACCGGATAGACCAGCTCACTCTTCTTCGTCTTGGCCGGCATATCCAGTTTGAGCCTCGCTGTTTCGCGCAGAGATCGACTGCTCTCGCAGGTCTATCGTGCCACGGTCCGCACCGCAGCGCACCAAAGCGTCGCGCAGGCGAGGCGTGCACCCAACTGCGCGCTCAACATGTTGTATTAGGGAAGAAAAACGGCGCGCCCTCGCAATTTGGCCGCGACCCTGGCCTAAGAACCTGCCCCCCGGCACGCACCGAGGGCTGGGCGATTGGGTGGTGCAGAGCACCTTGTCGGGCGCACTGAGGAGCGGCTGAGAGGCCACAGGAGACCGTGCACATGACGGGCAGCCCAACGTCGGATCGCGGCGCCGTTAGGCAGCGGGACCGACGCAGTGGCGCCGGCACCTCGCGCCGGTGGCTTGCCGCGGCGGGCTACGGCGGCCTTGCGCTGGCTTGCCTCGCCCTCGGCGCGCTGGCGTTCGTGCTGGTGGCGCCGCCGCTCGACCGCGTGCGCGACCGCCTGATCGATGAGGTGAAGGCGCGCACCGGACGCACGCTGGTCGTCAACGGTCCAATCTCGGCCACGCTGTTCCCACGAGTCGTCGTCTCTTTCCGTGACGTCGCAGTTCTGCCGCCGGACGGCATCGCAGGAGCCCCCACGACAACGGTGCCGTCGATGGAAGCGGAGATGAGCCTGCGTTCGCTCGTCTCTGCCCGGCCGCGCTTCGACCGCATCACGCTGCACCGGCCGACGATGGATCTGGTTGTGGATGCTGAAGGCCACCGCAGCTGGGACCTCACCACAGTGAAGCCGCGCGAGCAGCGGCCGCCCCCGGCTGAAACCGGAGGCGGCGACGGGGCGTCGCCAAGCCCGCCGGAGCGCTTCAACATGAAAGAGGGCACCACATCCATAGCGTCGGGACCGCTTCGCCCCTGGGCAGTACGCCTCATCGACGGGACGGTGCGCTATCGGGACGAGCGCTCGGGCTCCCGCCACGAGATCAGCGGGCTCAACCTCGACGTCACCGGCGAGGACTGGCGCCGCCCCGCAGCCGCGACCGTCAATGGCAGCTTCGTGTGGCAAGGCGAAACCTGGCACGTCGCGGGGACAGGGGCGCATGAGATCCGCGAGGGGCAACCGCGCGTCGTCTCCTTCAAGCTCGTCGGTGCGCCGGTCGAGGCAACGTTTCACGGCACGCTGGCCGTGAAGGGCGGCATCGCCGCCGATGGCGCCTTGTCGATCGGGCCTTTCGCGTACAAAGGCGTCAAGGTCGGGCCGAGCACCCTTGCGGTCTCGGTCGCGGATGCGGTTGCCAAGGTGACGCTGCGGCGCGCCGAACTCTACGGCGGCGCCGCGGAGGGGACCTTCACGCTGGACACGACCAGTCCGCTCCCCGCGATAGCCACGAGCCTGAAGCTCTCGGGCGTGTCCCTGATGCCCCTACTCGGCGACGCCGCCGGCGTCGGCTGGGTCGACGGCCGGGGCGACGTCGCGCTCGATCTCGCCGCGCAAGGCCGCTCGGAGCAGCAGATCGTCGAGACGCTGCAGGGCAAGGTGCAGGTCAGCGTCGTGGACGGCGCCGTTACAGGCATGGACATCGACAGGAGCCTGCGCGCGCTTCAGCGCGGCCGGCTGGACCGCCTTACGCCACGGCGCGAAGACCGCACACCCTTCAGCGAGCTGTCCGGCACGTTCGACATCGCCAATGGACTGGCCAGGAACAAGGACCTGAAGCTCGTCAGCACAAACCTGCAGCTGACCGGCGAGGGGACCGTCGAGCTGGCGCCGCGGCAGATCGACTACACGCTGCAGACCAAGATTGCGGGATCGCCCGACGATGGTGCGGCTCTCCGGATCGGCACCATCGAGCTGCCCATAAGTGTAAAGGGGCCGCTGGATCGGCCGGAGTTTACCATCAAGGGCCAGGAGGGGCTCACCGACACGATCAAACAGATCGGCCGCAACCTGCGCTCGCGCGAGGTGCAGGACGCCCTCAAGGGGCTCCTAGGCGGCGACGGTGAGAAGCGGGCGAAGCCCGGCGAGCTGATCGAAAAGCTGCTCAAGAAAGAGTAGCGGCGATCTGCTCGCGAAGACACGGCGTGACCCCTTGGCGGCGGCGATGCAGCAGGCTCTTGAAAAATTCGTCGCATCCCAGGAAAGGCCCTTGCACCCCAGGCCGGTTGGCCTCATATGACGCCACTCCGTTTGTCCCGCGCGTAGTGCTTAGGCACGGTCCGGCGCGTGGGGCAGCGGGTTGGCTGTCTACTGGTTGGGGAGGGGTCCCATGGCTTACACCGACGCCCTCTTCCAATTGGGGATGGACTTGACCCGTTCAAGCACCGCCCAAAAGGAAGATCATGGTCACAGCGCGCTAGCGCAAACTGAGGACAGGAAAGACCACTTTATCGAGCGAGATGGGGTCAGGTGCGCAGGCACACACCTCATCATCGACCTGTTCGGCGCCAGGCGCCTGGACGATCTTCGGCACATTCAAGACACGCTGAAGAAGTGCGTTGAGGTGGCGGGAGCGACCCTCCTGCACATCCATCTGCACCACTTCACGCCCAACGGCGGCGTGTCGGGGGTGGCGGTGCTGGCCGAGAGCCACATCTCCATCCACAGCTGGCCGGAGGCGGACTACGCCGCGCTCGATGTCTTCATGTGCGGTGACGCCAAGCCGCACCTGACGATCGATGTGCTCAAGGCGGCCTTCAAGCCCGAGCGCACGGTCGTCAAGGAGCACCTGCGTGCCAACTCGATACCCGAGCGCACGTGGGAGATCGTTGCCGCGCCCGAGGCTGCCAAGCGGGCACCTGTACGCGCGGGGCGGACAAAGAAGGCGGCCTGAGCCGGCGGCCGCGACGGCAGGCGCGCCCACACCGTGTGGTCCGCGCCTGCCCAGTCTCCGGCAGCGTGGCGGGCATGGTCTTTCGCTCAACCGTTGCACGTGAGG
>Ga0075431_100006775_pt1 | contig 11374 bp, 9 predicted proteins | sample RhiMetdeltSRZDD5_FD_75297 | JGI IMG/M metagenome (GOLD analysis project Ga0075431, IMG submission 75297) | Populus rhizosphere microbial communities from Tennessee, USA - Rhizosphere MetaG P. deltoides SRZDD5 | ecosystem: Host-associated > Plants > Roots > Rhizosphere > Soil | place: USA...
AGGTTGTACGACTCCGGTAGCTGCGTAACGAACTGCTTCGCCGCTTCCTGCGCCGCGGACAGCCGGTTCGGCGCGACGTCGGTGGCCTGCATCGACAGCGACACGTCGATCGCGAGGATGATGGTCGCGCGCTCGAGCGGTACCTTCGTGTCGACCGCGGGCCTGGCCATCGCCGTGGCCAGCGCCAACATGGCGAGCAGCAACGCGCCCGCGGACAGATGCCGCCGCCAGCCGAGCCCCTTGGGCGCGATCACGCGCAGCATGTCGACGTTGGTGAAGCGCATCGCGTACTGCCGCCGGTGCCACTGCCGCCAGACGTAGACCGCGGCCACGGCGAGCACCGGTATCGCCGCCAGCAGCCACCACGGTTGCAGGAACCTGATCATCTTGTTGTCCCCCGGGTCCGGGCGTGCCGTTGCGCCGCCACAAAGCGCACGATGTCGAGCAGCCAGTCGGTGTCGGTACGCAACCGCAGGTGGGCCGCCCCCGCCCCGCGCAGCGCGTCGGCGATCGCGGTCCGCTGAGCGGTGGCCGCGGCGGCGTACCGGGCCCGCAGCTTCGGGTCCGCCGTCTGCACCTCGTGCGTCGCGCCGGTCTCCGGGTCGACGAGCGTGAGCACGCCCACGTTCGGCAGCGCCAGCTCCACCGGATCCACGATCTCGATCGCGAGCACGTCGTGCCGTACGGCGAGCTTGCGTACCGGCCGCGCCCAACTAGCCGGCGGCGCGAGGAAGTCCGAGATGATCGTGGCGAGCCCGCGCCGCCGGGGCGGCCGGTTGAGCTTGTCCACCAACGCACCCAGGTCGGCCCGGCCGGGCCGGGTCGGGGTCTTCGCGATCGCGAGCAGCAGCCCTTGGGCGTCCTTGCGGCCGGGCCGAGCGGGCAACCTGGTCAGGTGTCCTTGGCCGGTACCGACGATGGCGCCGACCCGGTTGCCCCCGCGCACGGTCAGGTGCGCCACCGCCGCGGCGCCGGCGATCGCCAGATCCCGCTTGAGGTACCGGGCGGTACCGAACTCCAGGCTCGCCGACAGGTCGACGGCCAGCCACGTCTCCAGCTCCCGGTCGGCCACCGTCCGCCGAACGTGCGCCACGGTCGTCCGCGCGGTCACCGGCCAGTCCATGCGCCGCACGTCGTCGCCCGGCCGGTACTCCCGCGACTCCCCCGGCTCGCTGCCCGGTCCCGGCAACAGACCGAGGTAGTCCCCCTGCAGCAACCCGTCCAACTTCCTGGTGATCAGCAGTTGCAGCCGCCCGAGCACCAGTTCGGCTCGGGCTGTGTCAAGTGCGACTGGACCTGGGTTCATGCCGGGCGGGACAAGCCGGGCCAGGCCGCACCCGGTGGGGCGGCCGGCGACTGCGGAGCCGCGTTCTGCCTCGGTGCGACCGTGGGCAGCGGCACGGTCGACAGCACGCGGCCGATGATGTGGTCGGCCGGTACGTCGTCGGCGAGCGCGTCGTACGACAGCACGAGTCGGTGGCGCAGGATGTCCGGCGCGATGTCCTGCACGTCCTGCGGCAGCGCGTAGTCCCGGCCGCGCAGCAGCGACAGTGCCCGGGCCGCCCGGACCAGGCCCAGCGATGCCCGCGGGCTCGCGCCGTACTGGATCAGCTGCGCGACATCGGTCATCCCGTGGTCGCCGGGCGTCCGGGTCGCCAGCACCAGCCGGACCGCGTAGTCGACGAGCGCGTTGTGCACGAACACCTGGTCCGCCTTGTGCTGCAGCGCGACGAGGTCGGCGGGGGTGAAGACGGCCGCGGGCTCCGGCGGGTTGACGCCCATCCGGTAGACGATCTCGCGTTCCTCGACATCTGTCGGGTACCCGACAGTGATCTTCATGAGGAACCTGTCCCGCTGGGCCTCTGGCAGGGGGTAGACACCCTCCTGCTCGATCGGGTTCTGGGTGGCCATGACCAGGAACGGATGCGGTACCGGGAACGTCTCCCCGCCGATCGACACCTGCTGCTCGGCCATCACCTCGAGCAGCGCGGACTGGACCTTGGCGGGCGCCCGGTTGATCTCGTCGGCAAGCAGGAAGTTGACGAACACCGGACCCAGCTCTACGTCGAACTTCTCGCTCGACTGGCGGTAGATCCGGGTGCCGACGATGTCGGCCGGCACCAGGTCCGGGGTGAACTGCACCCGGGCGAACGTGCCGCCGACCACCGTGGCGAGCGTCTCCACGGCGAGGGTCTTGGCCACGCCCGGTACGCCCTCCAGCAGGCAGTGGCCCCGGGCGAGCAGCGCCACGAACATCCGCTCGATGAGCCGGTCCTGGCCGACGATCACGCGCTTGACCTCGAACAACGCACGCTCGAGCAGGCTCGCGTCCTGCGCCGGCGTGGTCGCCGGACCGTCGGGTGCCTGGTCCGCGGGCGTCTGAGTCGGCTGGGCCACCGTTCCTCCACAGCGGGTATTCGGGTAACGCGACTTTTCGGGTACGACACCTAGCCTCGCATGTCATCGCGAGGTGCGACGATCAGCTTGCCGGAATCGACCGAATGGGCACACCGCTGGGGTAGACACCAGGGGCCTGGGCGTGTGTACGATCGATCCGTCGCCGGGCGGCTTCCCCCGTGGCCGCCCGGCGCTTTTGTCTGTCTAGGGTCAACTCTGTGGATGGCCCGCTGATCTGCTCGCGCAAAGGGTGTCGCAAACCCGCCCGGTGGGCGCTGAGGTGGAACAACCCCAAGCTGCACGCCCCCGACCGGCGCAAGGTCTGGCTCGCCTGCGACGACCACCGGGAAGATCTCGCGAACTTCCTCTCCGCCCGCGGCTTCCTGCGCGAGGTGGACCCGGTTGAGTGATCGCATACTGTGGAGTTTGTGACGACGCCGAGTGCCCTGGAGCCGTGGCCGGACACCGTGCAATGGCGGTCGGTCTCCCGCCGGCTCATCTGGGTCGAGGAGCTGCAGCTGCTGACCGGGGTGGCGATGTCGCTGGTCGGCTGTTTGATCGCATGGTTGATCTTCCAGGACAGCTGGGTGCCGGGGACGATCGCCGCGGTCGTGCTGGCCTACGCCGTCATCCGCGCCGTCGTCATCGTGCGCTACGTGCGCTCCTGGGGGTACGCCGAACGCGAGCGTGACCTGCTCGTACGGCACGGCCGGCTGATCCGCCGGCTGTCGATCGTGCCGTACGCCCGGATGCAGTTCGTCGACGTCACCGCCGGTCCGCTGGAGCGGGCGTTCAACCTCGCCACCGTCCAGCTGCACACGGCAGCGGCGGCGAGCGACGCCCGGGTACCGGGGCTCGAACCGGGCGAGGCGGCCCGCTTACGGGACCGGCTGGCTTCGCTGGGCGAGGACCGCGCGGAGGGGCTGTGACGGAGACGGCTGTCGTAGCCGAGCCGCGGCGCAGGTTGCATCCGCTGAGCCCGGTACTGCGCAGCGCCAAGCTGCTCGCCCTCATGATCGCGGCGATCTCCTGGCAGGGGTACTCCCAGCTCGGTACCGTCGGCTGGCTCGGCCTCGTCGTCGTGCTGCTGCTCGGGGCGCTCGCGCTGTCGGTGGTGAGCTGGTGGTTCACCGGCTATCACGTGGTCGGCCGGGAGCTGCGGGTGTACGAGGGCCTGCTCTGGCGGCGCACTCGGACCATCCCGCTGGAGCGGCTGCAGGCGATCGACGTGGTACGCCCGCCGCTGGCCAAGCTCGCGGGGCTCGCCGAGCTGAGCCTGCAGGTGGTGGGCGCCGGCCGGGCCGAGGCACCGCTGGCGTACCTGCCCATGACCGACGCCGTGGCGCTGCGCGACCGGCTGCTCCGGCTGTCGAACCGCACCCCCGAAGACGCACCGGCCGCCCCCGCCGAACCCGCCCCACGGCTCATGCACGCGGTCGCCAACCCCGACGTGGTGGTCAGCCAGCTCTTGACGCCACAGGTCTGGTTCCTTCCGTTCGGCCTGGTGTTCGTGGCGCTGCAGTTCCTCAACGACCGTCCAGGGTGGACGTTCGTCGGTGTCGCCAGCGTGATCACCGCGTTCATCGGGGTGCTGCAGCACCCGGTACGCCGGGTCCTGCAGGACTGGAACTTCCAGGTCGCGATGGCGTCGAACGGCCTGCGGCTGCGCGGCGGCCTGCTGGAGACGCGCATCCAGTCGGTGGCGCCGCACCGGGTGCAGGCGATCGGCGTGACCTGGCCGTTGCTCTGGCGCCCGAAGCGATGGCTGCGGAGCCGGATCGACATCGCCGGGTACGGCCCGCAGCAGGAGGGCCAGACCGCCGCGGTGAGCCGGCTGCTACCGGTCGGCGACTTCGAGACCGCCCGCCGGTTGATCGGCGAGGTGCTGCCCGGGGTGGACGTGGGCGCGCTGCCGTTCGTCCCGGCTCCGCCGCGCGCCCGTTGGGTCGCGCCGATCGGCCAGCCCGTGCTCGGCGCCGCCCTCACCGAGCACGTCTTCGCCACGACCTCCGGTCGGCTGACCCGGCAACTGGTCGTCGTGCCGTATGCCCGCATCCAGAGCGTCCGGGTCGTCCAGGGTCCGCTGCAGCGCCGGCTGGGGCTGGCGACGGTATACGTCGACACCGCCGGTGCGCTGCACGGCGTTGCGGAGCACCGGGACGTCGCCGAGGCGTGGGTGCTCGCCGCGGAGCTCGCCGAGCGGGGCCGGGCCGCGCGCACCGTCCATCCCTAGTGGACGGTCAGCTCACGGCGGCGAGCGTCTGCTCGAGCTGGCGCAGGTGTGCCACGTCGTGGCCGGCCATGGTCTCGGTCAGGACCCGGAAGCTCATCGGTCCGCGTTCCTCGTGGACGCCCACCCGATCCCACGACGGTTCCGGCGTCTGCCGGATGAGCGCCAGGTTGGCGGTACGCAGGGCCGTGAACGCGTCCAGCAGGTCGCCGAACGGCGGCTTCGCCAGCGTGGCCCAGGCATCCTGGTCGTAGCCGGCCAGCCGCGGCTCGTCCTGGGCCAGGATCGCGCGGGCGCGGAACGAGTAGGCGATCTCCGAGTCCCACAGGTGGCCCAGCACCCCGGCGGCCGACCACTCCCCCGGCTCCGGAGGCCGGGTCAGCGTCGCGTCGGGCAGTCCACCGGCCAACTCCCGTACCCGCGACGCGGTTGCCTCCAGCACGGCCAGCGGGTCCTGCCCACCGAGCAGCGCCAGCAGTTCGGCCTGGTATCCCTGCGGGTCCCCGACCGGGTCGGCGACGACGATCCGCTCTTCCATCACACCTCCATCAACCACGGATGGCCCGGGTGGACCATCTCGAGTGCGTCGGCCAGCCAGCGCCGCCGCGCGGCGTCCAACAACGGGAGGACGCCGGCCAGGTCCGCCCGGTCCTTGGCCCGGTCGCCCTTGGCCTTGAACAACAGAACCAGCTCCGGTACGAGATAAGGGATGCCGGCCGCGTCCCGCGAGATGATTTTCGGGTACGGCAGCCGGATGCGCTCGTCCCGCCGGCAGATCCAGGTGTCACCGTCGTGTGGTTCGCGGAACACGTCGAACCGCCACTTGCCGGTCGCCGTCTCCCAGGCCCAGGTCTGGTGACCCGCCTGTGTCTCGGCGTCGAACGGCACCATCACCCCGCCGCCCGGTACGAAGAACTCGCAATCGGGGAAGCGCTCGGCGACCTCGGTGAAGCGGTCGGCCGGTACCGCGATCTCCAAGTCCTCGTGGTCGCGTGTCTGACAGCCGCGGAACAGGTCGAGCGCCCAGCCGGCGGCGACGTACCACGGTACGGTCAGGCCGGCCATCCGCTGCGCCAGCGCGGTTGGATGCCAGGCGTCCCACGCGTCGAGGTTCACCTCCACGCGGTGACGGTAGCGTCGCGACCGTGATCCGACCATGACGTTTCCCTGATACGGGCGCCGACCCTGGCGGGCATGGACGGGCTGGTGCGCCGGATCCGCGAGTCGGTGATCGGCGACGACGTGGCGCTGCCCGGCCCGTTCGGGCCGCGGCGGCTGACCTACGCCGACCACACCGCCTCCGGCCGGTCGCTGTCGTTCATCGAGGACCAGCTCCGCGACGAGGTACTGCCGTGGTACGCCAACACGCACAGCGAGTCCTCGGCCACCGGACGCCGAACCACCGCGCTGCGCGAGGAGGCCCGCCGGATCGTCCGCGACGCGGTCGATGCCGACGACGACCACGCGGTCATCTTCACGGGTTCGGGTACGACCGGCGCCATCGACAAGTTCCTGCGCATCATGGGCCTGGCCGTACCGTCCGGTGTGGACGGTCGGCGGCCGGTGGTGTTCGTCGGGCCGTACGAGCACCACTCCAACGAGCTGCTGTGGCGCGAGTCGGCCGCCGAGGTCGTACGGATCGACGCGCTCGACACGGGCCACATCGACCCGGAGCACCTCGCGCGGGAGCTGGCCCGGTACGCCGACCGGCCGCTGCGCATCGGCTCGTTCTCCGCCGCCTCCAACGTCACCGGAATTATCAGCGACACCGCGGGCATCTCGGCGCTGCTGCACGCCCACGGCGCTCTCGCCTGCTGGGACTATGCCGCCGCCGGCCCGCACCTGCCGATCACCATGCGGGACAAGGACGCCGTGTTCCTGTCGCCGCACAAGTTTCCCGGCGGACCCGGTACACCGGGCGTCCTCGCGGTCCGCCGGGACCTGTTGCGCAACCGCGTGCCGACGGTGCCCGGCGGCGGGACGATCAGCTACGTCCACCCCGGTGCGCGGTACTACGTCGACGACCCGGCACACCGCGAGGAGGGCGGCACGCCCGCCATCGTGGAGTCGATCCGGGCCGGGCTGGTGTTCGGGCTGGCGCAGGCCGTCGGGCCTGATATCGTCCGCGCGCGGGAGGCCGAGATGGTGAGGCGGGCCATCGCGTCGTGGCGCACGAACCCGGCCATCGAGATCCTCGGCGACCCGGACGCGGACCGCCTGCCTATCGTGTCGTTCGTCGCGCGTACCGCGAACGGCGGGCGGCTGCACCACAACTTCGTGGTGGCCGTGCTCGACGACCTGTTCGGCATCCAGAGCCGGGGCGGCTGTTCGTGCGCCGGGCCGTACGGGCACCGCCTGCTCGGCATCGACACCGACCGGGCCGAGGACTTCGCCGCCGCCGCGGTGGCCGGCTGGTTCGGCATCAAGCCCGGCTGGACCCGGGTCAGCTTCAGCTACTACGTCTCCGATGCGGTGGTCGACTACATCGTCGCGGCCGTACACCTGACCGCCAGCCATGCCGCCAAACTGCTGCCGCAGTACACCTTCGACCCGGCGTCCGGTCTCTGGCGGCACCGGGCCGCGCCCCCGGACGTCGCCAGCCTGCTCCGGCCGGTGACCCGTGGACCGGACCGGCTGCCCGAGAGCGCGCTGGCCGACCACCTGGCCGAGGCGTGGCGGATCCTTTCGTCCCCCGCCGCGCGCGATGGCGTTGCCACCCGCCTGTCCGAGCACCTGGAACGGCTGCGTTGGTTCGATCTCGCTACAACTGGTTGACGTCGAGGACCCGGACGACCGCGGTACCGGCCTCGTCGGACGCGGCCAGGTCGACCTCCGCGCTGATCCCCCAGTCGTGGTGGCCCTCGGGGTCGTCGAGGATCTGCCGCACCTTCCACAACCCGGCCCGTTGGTCGACGAGGAACAGATCCGGCCCGCGTGCCGCCGCTCCGGTCTCCACAGTGGAGTGTTCGGCGTAGTAGCCGGCCATCGCCTCCGCCCAGCGGTCCGCGTCCCAGCCCGCCTCCGCGTCCAGCGCGCCCAGCTCGTCGTACCGGTACAGGGCGGCCAGCTGTACGCGACGGAACATCGCGTTGCGGACCAGCACCCGGAACGCTCGTGGGTTGCCGGTCACCGCGGGCGCCCGCTCGTCGCCCGCCGCCGGCTCGAGCTCGTCGCGAGGGTCGCGCAGCCGCTCCCACTCGTCCAGCAGGCTGGAGTCGACCTGCCGGACCAGCTCGCCGAGCCACTCGACGAGGTCCACCAGCTCGTCGGTCTTGGCGTCGTCCGGGACGGTCTGCCGCACCGCCTTGTACGCGTCGGCCAGGTACCGCAGCACCAGACCCTCCGAGCGGGTCAGCCCGTAGTACGAGACGTACTCGGTGAACGTCATCGCCCGCTCGTACATGTCCCGCGCCACGGACTTCGGGGACAGCTCGTGGTCGGCCACCCATGGATGGCCCTTGCGGTACGCCTCGAAGCCGACCTCGAGCAGGTCCTCCAGTGGCTTCGGGTACGTCACGTCCTCGAGCAGGTCCATCCGGGCCTCGTACTCGATACCGTCGGCCTTCATCGCGGCCACCGCCTCGCCGCGCGCCTTGAACTGCTGCGCCGACAGCACCTGGCGCGGATCGTCCAATGTGGACTCGATGACGGACAGCACGTCGAGCGGGTAGTCCGGCGAGGCCCGGTCGAGCAGCTCGATCGCGGCCAGCGCGAACGGCGACAGTGGCTGGTTGAGGGCGAAGTCCCACTGCAGATCGACGGTGAGGCGTACCGACCGGCCCTGGTCGTCGGGGGTCGCGAGCCGCTCGACGACCCCGCCCGCCAGCAGCGCGCGGTAGATGGCAATCGCCCGCCGGATATGGAACCGGCGGCGCGCGGGATCCTCGTGGTTGTCCGTGAGCAGCCGGCGCATCGCCGTGAACGCGTCGCCCGGCCGGCCGATGACGTTGAGGAGCATCGCGTGGCTGACCACGAAGCTCGACGTGAGCGGCTCGGGCTCGGCGTCCACCAGGCGTTCGAACGTCGGCTTGCCCCACGACACGAAGCCCTCCGGCGGCTTGCGCCGAACTACCTTGCGCCGCTTCTTCGGGTCGTCCCCCGCCTTCGCCAGCGCCCGTTCGTTGTCGACCACGTGCTCGGGCGCCTGCACGACGACGTTGCCGACGGTGTCGTACCCAGCCCGCCCGGCCCGCCCAGCGATCTGGTGGAACTCGCGCGCCTTCAGCAACCTCGACTTGGAACCGTCGAATTTGGACAGTGCGGTGAACAGCACGGTGCGGATCGGTACGTTGATGCCGACGCCGAGGGTGTCCGTACCGCAGATCACCTTGAGCAGCCCGGCCTGCGCGAGCGTCTCGACGAGCCGGCGGTACTTGGGCAGCATGCCCGCGTGGTGCACGCCGATGCCGTGCCGGACGAGCCGGGACAGGGTACGGCCGAAGCCGGCGGCGAACCGGAACCGCCCGATCTTCGTGGCGATCGCGTCCTTCTCGGCGCGCGTACACACGTTGACGCTCGTCAACGCCTGTGCCCGTTCCAGCGCCGCCGCCTGCGTGAAGTGCACCACGTAGATCGGCGCCTGGTACGTCGTCAGCAGTTCCTCGATGGTCTCGTGCAGCGGCGTCACGACGTACGAAAAGTGCAGCGGGACCGGCCGCTGCGCCGAGCGGACGACGGCGGTCGGCCGACCCGTTCGCCGGGACAGGTCATCCTCGAACCGGGTGACGTCGCCCAGCGTGGCCGACATGAGGACGAACTGCGCCTGCGGCAGCTCGAGCAGCGGTACCTGCCACGCCCAGCCGCGATCCGGCTCGGCGTAGAAGTGGAACTCGTCCATGACGACCTGGCCGATGTCGGCGCGTTCGCCGCCCCGCAGCGCGAGGTTGGCCAGGATCTCCGCTGTGCAGCACACGATCGGCGCATCGGCGTTCACGCTCGCGTCACCGGTCAGCATCCCGACCTCGGCCGCGCCGAAAACCTCGCACAGGGCGAAGAACTTCTCCGACACGAGCGCCTTGATGGGCGCGGTGTAGAAGGTACGGCGACCCGCGGCCAGCGCGGCGAAGTGTGCCCCGGTCGCCACGAGGCTCTTGCCCGACCCGGTCGGCGTACTCAGGATCACGTTCGACCCGGACATGACCTCGAGCAACGCGTCCTCCTGGTGCGGGTACAGGGTCAGCCCCTGCTCCCCCACCCAGGCCGCGAAGGCGTCGAAGAGCGCGCCCGCCTCGACGGGATCGGGCACCCGGTCGGTGAGTGTCATGGCCGGTCAATCCTGCCTTGTCGGCCGCATCGACGGTAGGCTGGGCTCTCGATGAGCTTCTTTCTGGGGTGGCGGTTGCGCCGCGCGGCCCGCCGGCACTTCGGTTGGGGAAAGCTACGTCCAGTCCAACTCACCGCCATGAAGGCCCTACTTCGCGGCCGCGACACGATCGCGGTCCTGCCGACGGGCGGCGGGAAGTCGGCCATCTACCAGGTGCCCGGCGCGTTGCTGCCCGGCCCGACCGTGGTCATCTCACCGCTGCTCGCATTGCAGCGGGACCAGATCGCCGGGCTCGAGGGCCGCGGGTTCGGCGCGGCACAGGTCAGCTCCGCGCAGACGCCGGCTCAGCAGCGCGCCGCGCTCGCCGCGGTCCGCGACGGCCACGCCAGGTTCCTGTTCGTCACGCCGGAGCAGCTCGTCGATCCGGACCGGCTGGCATCGGTACGGGAGCTGCGGCCGGCACTCGTCGCGGTCGACGAGGCGCATTGCGTCTCCTCCTGGGGGTACGACTTCCGCCCCGACTACCTGCAACTGGGTCACCTGATCCGGGAGCTCGGTCGGCCGCCGGTGGTGGCGCTGACCGCGACCGCGTCCCCGCCCGTCCGCGCCGACATCGTCACCGCGCTGCGGCTGCGCGAGCCGCACGTCGTGGTCGGCGGACTTGACCGGCCCAACCTGCACCTCGCGGCCTTGGCCTGCACCAGCGACGAGCAGCGCTGGCAGCGGCTGCTGGCCTTCGTCCGCGAGGCCGAGCCACCGGGCATCGTCTACGCCCCGACCCGCGCCGCGACCGAAGAGCTGGCGGCCCGGCTGACCGCCGCGGGTGTCGAGACGGCCGCGTTCCACGCTGGACTGTCCACTGGGGAGCGTCACCGGCGGCAGGCCGACTTCATGGCCGACCGGCACCCGGTGATGGTCGCTACGAGCGCGTTCGGCATGGGCGTCGACAAGCCCAACATCCGTTGGGTGTGCCACGTGGCCCTGCCCGACTCCCCGGACAGCTACCTGCAGGAGATCGGCCGGGCCGGGCGGGACGGCGCACCGGCTCGCGCGCTCCTGCTCTTCCGTCCGGAAGACCTGGCGCTGCAACGCTTCTTCGCCGCCGGCGCCCCGCCGCGCGCCGATCTGGCCGCGCTCGCCGTGACGCTGCGGCACGGCCCCACGACCCGCAAGGCGCTGGCCGCGGGCACGGGCCTGCCCGCCCGCCGGCTGTCCCAGCTGCTGAGCCTGCTCGAGCAGGTCGGTGCCGTCACGACCGACGCCGACGGGCGGCTGGCCGCTCCGCGCTACGCGCCGGAGCCGGCCGAGGCCGCCGATCTGGCGTTGCGGGCGGTCGAGCGCCAGCGCACGCTGCGGCTGTCCCGGACCGACATGATGCGGGGGTACGCCGAGACGCTCGGGTGCCGAGGTCAGGCCCTGCTGGCGTACTTCGGTGAACAGGTGGACCACTGTGGACATTGTGACAACTGTGCCTCGGGTGCCAG
>Ga0075431_100006780_pt1 | contig 11370 bp, 11 predicted proteins | sample RhiMetdeltSRZDD5_FD_75297 | JGI IMG/M metagenome (GOLD analysis project Ga0075431, IMG submission 75297) | Populus rhizosphere microbial communities from Tennessee, USA - Rhizosphere MetaG P. deltoides SRZDD5 | ecosystem: Host-associated > Plants > Roots > Rhizosphere > Soil | place: USA...
GCCGAGCATGCGCCCGGTGGCCTCGTCCTCGAGGATCTCTACACCGAGTACCGGTTCCCGCGCACGGCGCTCCAGATGGCGCACGCGCGGGGCGTGATCTGTCTGGCGGCGCGTCAGCGTGGAGTGGACGTCGTCACGCTGGCGCCGGCCGAGGTGAAGCGCGCCATCGCCGGTCACGGCGCCGCCTCGAAGGCGCAGGTGCAGGAGGCGGTGCGCCGGCTGCTGCGGCTGACGGTGGCGCCGCGCCCGTCGCACGTCGCCGACGCGCTCGCGCTCGCCCTGACCGCGCTGTCGCGCGCGGGTGCGCGGCTCGGATGATCGCCACCCTCTCCGGCCGGCTGCGGCGCAAGCTCGACGACCGCGTGGTGATCGAGTGCGGCGGCATCGGCTACGAGGTCTACCTGCCGCCGATCGCCATGCGCGGCCTGGAGTCGGCCACCGCGGAGGCGGGCGACAAGGCCAGCGAGCTGGCGCTCGTCATTTACTATCACGCGACCCGCGATCAGCCGCGCCCCGTGCTCATCGGCTTCACCTCGGACCTCGACAAGGAATTCTTCGAGAAGCTGATCACCGTGAAGGACATCGGGCCGATGATCGCCGCGCGCGCGCTGGCCGCGCCCGTGGCCGAGCTCGCGGCCGCCATCGCACGGCAGGACGAGAAGTATCTGCGCGCGTTGCCGGGCATCGGGCCGCAGAAGGCGAAGAACATCGTCGCCCAGCTCCAGTCGAAGGTCTCGAAGTTCGCGCTCGCCCGTGAGGATGCGCCGACCGCGACTCCCACCAGCGCGCCGGCGGCGCCGCTGGACGCCGACGGCCTGCGCGAGCTGGTGTGGGAGGTGCTGACCAAGCAGCTCGGCCACCGACCGTCGGAGGCCTCGCAGCTCATCACCGACGCGCTCCGCCGGCGTCCGGGCGTGACCACCCCCGAAGAGCTCTTCGACGAGATCTATCGCGGGCAGGCGGCGGCGAAGGCGAGGACGTGAGCGTGACGGCCGCGGACGACAGCCGCATGCTCAGCCGCGCGGCGGCTCCCGAAGAGGTGCAGTTCGAGCGCGCGCTCCGGCCGCGCTCGTTCGACGAGTACGTCGGCCAGGACCAGGCGGTGGCCAGCCTTCGCGTGTCGGTGGCAGCGGCCCGGCAGCGCGGCGAATGCGTCGACCACGTGCTGCTCTATGGACCGCCGGGACTCGGGAAGACCACCCTGGCCGGAATCATCGCCAACGAGATGGGGACGAGTCTCACGGCAACCTCAGGACCTGCCATCGAACGGGGCGCGGACCTGATGGGAATCCTCACGAATCTCGCGACGAACGACGTCATGTTCATCGACGAGATCCATCGGCTGCCGCGGGCGGTGGAGGAGCTGCTCTATCCGGCGATGGAGGATTACTCCGTCAACTTCGTCATCGACAAGGGCATGCACGCGCGCACGCTCAAGTACGCGCTGCGGCCCTTCACGCTGGTCGCGGCCACCACCCGTCCGGGCATGCTGTCGGCGCCGCTGCGGGAGCGCTTCGGCATCTTTCATCATCTCGACTTCTATTCCGAGGACGAGCTGGCGCGGATCGTGTCCCGGTCGGCAGCCATCCTCGAGGCCCACGCCGACGCCAGCGGCGCCCACGAGATTTCGCGCCGCGCGCGCGGCACGCCGCGGATCGCCAACCGCCTTCTCCGTCGCGTGCGCGACTACGCGCAGGTGAAGGCGGACGGGGTGATCACGGAGGCGATCGCGCGTGAGGCCTTGCGGAGCGAGGGCGTGGATGCCCGCGGGCTCGACAAGCTCGATCGCCGTTTCCTGGAGGCCATCGTCGACGTGTACGGCGGAGGGCCGGTCGGGATCGAGGCGGTGGCGGCGACGATCAACGACGATGCCGAGACGCTGTCCGAGATCGTCGAGCCGTACCTGCTGAAGATCGGCTTCATCGCACGCGAGCCGCGCGGCCGGCGCGTCACCCGTGATGCGTACGCCCACCTCGGCAAGCTGCCGCCGGCGCCCCCGGCGGGATCGGGGCAGGGCGCGCTCTTCGAGTGAAGCCCGGTGATGCACGACCTCGGCAAGTCGCTCGTCGTCATCGGTCTCCTGATCGCCGTGCTCGGCGTGGTGCTGGTGCTGGCCGGGCGCGTGCCGTGGCTGGGCCGCCTCCCGGGCGACATCCACATCCAGCGTGGCAACTGGTCCTTTTACTTTCCGGTGGTGACATCGCTCGTCGTCTCGGTGCTCCTCACCCTCCTCTTCTGGCTCTTCGGTCGCCGGTGAGTCGCCTGCTCGCCGCCGTGGCCGTCGTGTTGCTCGCCGCCTCCGGCGCCGCCGCGCAGTCCACCATCCGCGTGGCCATCGTCGACAGCGCGCGTGCCGCCGAGCTGCGTGGAACGGACATCGAGGTCGTGGAGCTCGGCGGCGAGCGCGTCGGCTGGCGCACCAACCTGGTCCGCGCGGCGGCGGCGGGGGCAGTGGTGGACGTCGACGGCCGTCGAGCCGCGGCGTTCCGGCTGCGCAGCGAGCGGCCGATCCGGGTCAACGGCCGTGACTACTCCTCGCCCCTCGATATCGTGCGGAGCGGCGACGGGCTGGCCGTCGTCAACGAGGTCGCCCTGGAGGAGTACGTGGTCGGCGTCGTGCGCGCGGAGGCTTCCGAGAAATGGCCGCTCGAGATGCTGCGCGCACAGGCGACGGTGGCCCGGACGTATGCGGCGCACCATCGCGTGCTCGCGGCCGCCAAGCCGTTTCACATCCTGGCCTCCACCGCCCATCAGCAATACGCGGGGCGCGTGCCGCCCGCCTCGCCCATCTGGGCGGCCGTGCGGGACACCGCGGGCCAGGTTTTGCTGTGGGAAGGCGAGGTGTTCCCGGCCTTCTATCACACCGAGAGCGGCGGCTACACCGAAGATCCGCGCTCGGTATTCGCGGCGCGCAACCTGCCGGGGCTGAAGCCCGTGCGCTGCGACTTCTCCGCGGGCTCCCCGCACTTCTACTGGAGTCTCGATCTCCGGTTGAGCGAGCTGTCCGAGACGCTCCGGCGCCACGGCATCCAGAGCGGCGCCGTCTCCGCCATCGACGTCACCGAGCGCACTCCTTCGCTGCGCGCCGCGCTGGTGACCGTGCGCGGCGACCAGGGCACCATCACCGTGCGCGGCAACGACTTCCGCCGGATGCTCGGCTACGACACGTTCAAGTCGACGCTCTTTGCGGTTGCGCTCGACGGGGAGTGGGCGCGATTTTCGGGCCGCGGCTACGGACACGGCGTCGGCATGTGCCAGTGGGGCGCCAAGGGCATGGCCGAGCAGGGATACTCGGCGCGCCAGATCCTGGAATATTTCTATCCCGGCACGACGCTCGGCTCGCTCGAGGCCGCCGGCCCGCCGGGACCGCCATGACCGCGACCTCGAAGGTCATCGAGTTCGCAGACTTCGAGCGGATCGACATCCGGGTGGGCGTGGTGACGAGCGCGGAGGAATTTCCGGAGGCGCGGCGGCCCGCCTACAAGCTGCGGATCGACTTCGGTCCCGACCTCGGCGTCAAGCGCTCGAGCGCGCAGATCACGCGCCACTACCAGGCCGCCGAGCTGGTCGGTCGACGCGTCGTGGCCGTCGTGAATTTTTCGCCGAAGCGCATCGGTCCGTTGGTGTCGGAGGTCCTGGTGCTCGGCGCCTACGACGAGGCCGGCGAGGTGATCTTGCTCGCGCCCGACCGGCCCGTCAGCCCCGGCAGCAAGATCGGCTGACCTTCCTCGCATGTAGACTTACCCGTCGTGGACCTCGCCGAGTTCGACTACGACCTGCCCCCGGAGCGGATCGCCCAGGCGCCCGCGGAGCGCCGCGACGCCTCGCGGCTCTTGACCGTTGACCGCGCGGACGGTTCCCTCGGCGACCGCGTCTTCGGCGAGCTGCCCGCGCTGCTGGGCGAGGGCGATTGTCTGGTCGTGAACGACTCGCGCGTCATCCCCGCCCGGGTCCTCGCCGAGGATGTCGATGGCCGTGCCGTCGAGCTCCTCTTCGTCGAGGCCGTGAGCGACGGCCTCTGGCGCGCGCTGGTCCGTCCGGGCCGTCGGTGTCGTCCGGGCACGCATCTCCGCGCCGGCGGCGCACGCCTGCGCGTGGTCGGTGTCGACGCCGACGGCGCGCGACTCATTGCGCGCGAGAACGGCACCATCGGCTCGCTGCTCGACGCGCACGGCGTGCCGCCGCTGCCCCCGTACATCCACCGGCACGCCAAGCCCGAGCCGCAGGACTGGGAGCGTTACCAGACGGTGTACGCGAAGGCGCCCGGATCGGTGGCGGCGCCGACCGCCGGCCTCCATTTCACCGACGCGCTGCTCGATCGAGTGCGCGCGGGGGGCGTCGAGGTGCACGCGGTCACGCTGCACGTCGGACCGGCGACGTTCCGGCCGGTCACGAGCCCGACCGTCGAGGGCCACACCATCGCCGCCGAGATGGCTGTCGTGCCCGCCTCGACGGCGGCGGCGGTGAACCGGGCGCACGCCGAGGGACGCCGCGTGGTGGCCGTGGGGACCACGGTGACGCGTGCGCTCGAGAGCGCGGTGGGCGAGGACGACCGCCTGGCCGCGCTGGCGGGACCCGCGACGCTGACCATCCGCCCGGGGCATCGCTTCCGGGCCGTCGACGCGCTGCTGACGAACTTCCACCTGCCGCGCTCCTCGCTGCTGCTGCTCGTGGCGGCCTTCGCCGGCCGCGAGCTCGCGCTGCGCGCCTACCGGCACGCCGTGGCCGTCGGCTACCGGTTCTACTCGTACGGCGACGCCATGCTGATCACGTGATGCGCTTCGAGCTGCTCGCGACCGACGGCGCCGCGCGCCGCGGACGCCTCTCCACCGCCCACGGGGTCATCGAGACCCCGGTGTTCATGCCGGTGGGAACGCAGGCCACCGTGAAAGGACTGACACCCGAGGATCTGCAGACGGCCGGGGCCCGCATCGTGCTGGGCAACACCTACCATCTCTTCCTTCGCCCCGGCCACGAGCTCATCCGCGCTCTCGGCGGCCTGCACGACTTCATGGGCTGGCCCGGCGCGATCCTCACCGACTCGGGCGGCTTTCAGGTCTTCAGTCTCGCGAAGCTGCGCAAGATCACCGACGAGGGCGTCGAGTTCCGGGCGCCCCTCGACGGCGCCCGGCGGCTGCTGACACCGGAGCTCTCGATCGAGATCCAGCGTGCTCTCGGTTCCGATATCGCGATGGTGCTCGACGAGTGCCTGGCCTATCCAGCGACGCGCCAGGCGACGGAGCAGTCGCTGGCGCTCACCTTGCGGTGGGCCGAGCGCAGCCGCGACGCCCATGGAAAGGGCGACGACGGGCAGGCGCTCTTCGGCATCGTCCAGGGCGGCGGCGACGACGAGCTCCGCGCCCGGGCGGCGGCGGCCACCGTGGCGCTCGGCTTCGACGGCTACGCGATCGGCGGCATGGCCGTCGGCGAGCCGAAGCCGCGCATGTACGCGCTCACCGAGCTCGTCGCCCGCGCGTTACCGGCCGATCGTCCGCGCTATCTCATGGGTGTCGGCAAGCCGGAGGACCTGGTGGAAAGCGTGGCGCGCGGTGTCGACATGTTCGACTGCGTGCTGCCCACGCGCAATGCCCGCAACGGCCAGGCGTTCACCAGCGCGGGCACCGTCACCATCAAGCAGGCGCAGTGGACGCGCGACCCCGCCCCCCTCGACGCCGACTGCCACTGTTACACGTGCCGCCGCTTCTCGCGCGCGTACCTTCGCCACCTTTACGTCGCCGAAGAGCTGCTCGCGTACCGGCTGCTCACGCTGCACAACGTCCACTTCTATGTCGGGCTCATGGCGGCCATCCGCGAGGCCATCGCCGCACGCGCGTTCGAGGCGTTCCGGGCTCGGTTTTACGCGCGATATGCTGTATCATCCGGTGACGTTCCGCTCGACGATCCCCAACGCTCGGAGGCCTGAGCAGTCATGAACGTCCTGGTTCCCGACGCCGCCTGGGCGATGGCGCCCGGGCCCGCCGGCGGCGGCAGCGGCGGCTCGCAGCTGATGCCCACGCTGGTGATGTTCGCCGCCATGTTCGCGATCTTTTACTTCCTCATGATCCGTCCGCAGCAGCGGCAGAAGGGCGAGCGCGAGCGCATGCTGCGCGCGCTCAAGCGCGGCGATCGGGTGGTGACGACGAGCGGGCTCTATGGAACGGTCACGAATCTCTCGGACACGACGGTGACCCTGCGCGTCGCGGACCAGGTCAAGCTGGACTTCGAGCGCGGCGCCGTCGGGCGGGTGGTGGAGGCCCAGAGCGACAAGGATGCCTAGGAATCTGCGGACGCGGACGGCCATCGTTCTCATCGTGCTGATCGCGTCGGCGTGGGCGCTGTACCCGCCGAAGAGCAGCATCAATCTCGGTCTGGACCTGCAGGGTGGTATCCATCTCGTCCTCGGCGTGGAGACGGACAAGCACGTGGCCAGCCAGACCGATCGCGCGGCCGAGGACTTCAAGGCCGCCCTCGACCGCCGGGGCATCGGCGTCAAGCGGATCGCCCGCGAGGGGCTCCAGACGTTCGCCGTCGAGCTGGCGTCGCCGCAGGCGTGGAACGACGCGCAGACGGTGGCCGCGGAGTTCCAGACCTTCGAGCGTCGCGCCGAGGACCAGGCGGCCGCCCGCTTCACCATGACCATGGCCGAGCGGGAAACGAGCCGCCTTGCCGACGACGCCGTTCGCCAGGGCCTCGAGACCATCCGCAACCGGGTCGACCAGTTCGGCGTGGCCGAGCCCACCATCACGCGGCAGGGGACCGACCGCATCCTGATCCAGCTGCCCGGGCTGCAAGATCCCGAACGCGCCAAGGCCCTCATCGGCCGGACGGCGCTGCTCGAGTTCAAGCTCGTGGACGAGGGCGCCGACGCGCAGGCGGCCGTGCAGGGGAAGGTGCCCGAGGGCAGCGAGCTCGTGTACCAGCGACGCGTCGACAAGCAATCGAAGGAGGAGCGGCGCGTGCCGTACGTCGTACACAAGCGCGCGCTCCTCACCGGAGGCGAGCTCACGCGCGCGGACGTCGGGGCCGATCCGAACTCGCCCGGCAACTGGCAGGTCGCCATCGAGTTCACGCCGAACGGCACGCGGGTGTTCGGCGAGATCACCGAGCAGAACGTCGGCCGCCACCTCGCCATCATCCTCGACGGCAATCTCTACTCGGCGCCCCGGATCAACGAGCGCATCCCGGGCGGGCGGGCGGTCATCACCGGTCAGTTCACCGTCGACGACGCGCGCGACCTCGCCATCGTCCTGCGCGCCGGCGCGCTGCCCGCGCCCGTGAAGATCCTCGAGGAGCGGACGGTGGGACCCTCGCTCGGCGCCGACTCGATCCGGCAGGGGATCATCGCCATCGGCGGCTCGGCGGCGCTGGTCTTCGTGTTCATGATCCTCTACTACCGGCTCTCCGGCCTCATCGCCGACATCGCGCTCGTGCTCAACCTCCTGATCCTGCTCGCGTGCATGGCCGGCTTCGGCGCCACCCTCACCCTGCCCGGTATCGCCGGCATCGCCCTCACGATCGGCATGGCCGTCGACACGAACATCCTGATCTTCGAGCGGATTCGCGAGGAGCTGCGGGTCGGCAAGACGCCACGGTCGGCCATCGACGCCGGCTTCAACCGCGCGTTGCGGACGATCATCGACACGCACCTCACGGTCATGGTGACCGCGCTGATCCTCTACAACTTCGGCACAGGACCGGTGAAGGGCTTCGCGGTGTCGCTGTTCGTGGGGCTCGGGGCCAGCCTCTTCACGGCGTACTTCTTCACGCGCCTGCTGTTCGACGTGGTCTACATGGGTCGCCGCAAGGTGGCCACCGTGTCGATATGATCGAGATCTTCCACAACCCGTCGTACAACTTCATCGGCCGGCGGAAGTGGGCGTACCTGCTGTCGGCGCTGGTGGTGCTCATCGGGCTCGCCTCGCTGGCCACCCAGGGGCTTTCGTACGACATCGACTTCACCGGCGGGACCCTCGTGCAGGTCCGCTTCGAGCAGGCGCCGTCGGTCGCCGCCATTCGCGGCGGACTCAACCGCATCAACCTGGGCGACGCCGTCATCCAGGAGTTCGGCGACCCGCGCGAGTTCATCATCCGGATCCCGCTCTCGCATGGCGCGGGCGCCGAGGAGCTCGGCAAGCGCGTCGAGGCCGCGCTCGCCCAGGAGCGGGCGCTCGGCAAGTTCGAGGTGCGGCGCGTGGAGTTCGTCGGGCCGCAGGTCGGCAAGGAGCTCCAGCTGCAGGCCGTCTACGCGGTCCTGGTGAGCCTGGCGGGGATCCTCCTCTACATCGCCCTGCGCTTCGACTTCAAGGGCGGCGTGGCCGCGGTCGCCGCCGTCTTCCACGACGTCATCGTGTGTCTCGGCGTGCTGTCGCTCTTCCACCGGGAGTTTTCGCTGCCCGTGCTGGCCGCGCTCCTGACGATCATCGGGTTCTCCGTGAACGACACCATCGTGGCCTACGACCGGCTGCGCGAGAACCGGGGCAAGCAGCTGCCGAAAGGGATGAGCTTCGCCGAGCAGATGAACGTCGCTGTGAACCAGACACTGTCGCGGACCATTTTGACCTCGCTGACGGTTTTCTTCTCGGCGGCGATCCTGCTCTTCTTCGGCGGGCGAGTGCTGCAGGATTTCGCGCTCGTGCTGTTCGTGGGCGTCATCACGGGCACGTACTCGACGGTGTACGTGGCCGGCGCGCTCGTGGTCGACTGGACTCAGTACGTCGAGGGACGGCTGCGCGCGCGGAAAAAAGGCATGGTAAAAGCCGGGGAACCGCGTAAAATCACATGATTACACAGAGGTTGGCGGCCGGTGACCCAGCTAGAGACGCTGATCGACGAAATACCGAAGTACCAGCCCGGCGCAGACCTGGAGGTCTTGCAGCGGGCCTACCGGTTCTCTGAACGCTCGCACCGGGGCCAGCAGCGCGCCTCCGGTGAGCCTTACGTCTCCCACCCCCTCCAGGTAGCGCGCCTCCTGGTCGACTTCAAGATGGACGTCACCACCGTCACCGCCGGTCTGCTCCACGACGTCCTCGAGGACACCTCCACCACCAAGGCGGATTTGGAACTGGAGTTCGGCAAGGAGATCGCAGACCTGGTCGACGGCGTCACCAAGATCGGCAAGCTGGCCTTCTCCTCGCGCGAGGAGCGCCAGGCGGAGAACTTCCGCAAGATGCTGGTGGCCATGGCCCGCGACCTGCGCGTGCTGATGATCAAGCTGGCCGATCGGCTGCACAACATGCGCACGCTCGATTACCTGGCGCCCGACAAGGCGCGGAAGATCGCCCACGAGACGCTCGACATCTACGCCCCGCTCGCCCACCGGCTCGGCATGGCCAAGGTGAAGGCGGAGCTCGAAGATCTCGCGTTGCGGGCGATGTCGCCCGACGTCTACATCGATCTGCAGAAGCGCGTGGCCAAGCGCCGGCTCGAGCGCGAAGCGGACATCAATCACGTCATCGCCATCATCGAGCGCAAGCTGTCCGAGGTCGGCATCGAGTCGCAGATTCGCGGTCGCCCCAAGCACTTCTACTCGATCTTCAAGAAGATGCATGATCAGGGGCGCGAGTTCGACGAGATCTACGACTTGACGGCGGTCCGGGTCATCACGGGATCGGTCCGGGATTGTTATGGTGCGCTGGGCGTCATTCACTCGCTCTGGAAGCCCGTGCCCGGCCGCTTCAAGGATTTCATCGCGATGCCGAAGGTCAACATGTACCAGTCGCTGCACACGACGGTCATCGGACCCAAGGGCGACCCGATCGAGATCCAGATCCGCACGTGGGAGATGCATCGGATCGCCGAGGAGGGCATCGCCGCCCACTGGCTCTACAAGGAGAAGAAGTCGGGCAAGGAGCGCAAGGACAAGCTCGACGAGTCGCTGCTGTGGCTGCGCCAGCTCCTCGAGACCCAGCAAGACACGAAGGATCCCCACGAGTTCCTGGATAGCGTGCGCGTCGATCTCTTCCCCGACGAAGTCTACGTCTTCACGCCGAAAGGCGACGTCAAGGCGCTGCCGGAAGGCGCCACCCCCATCGACTTCGCCTTCGCCGTGCACACCAAGGTCGGCGAGCACTGCGTGGGAGCCAAGGTCAACAGCAAGCTGGTGCCGCTGCGGTACACACTGCGGCAGGGCGACATCGTGGAGATCGTGACTTCGCCGAACCAGCATCCCAGCCGTGACTGGCTCAAGATCGTGAAGTCGACGCGGGCGCGCGCCAAGATCAACCAGTGGCTCAAGGTCGAGGAGCGGACCCGCTCCATCGAGCTCGGCCGGGAGCTGTTCGAGCGGGAGGCCAAGAAATATCGCCTCAACCCGTCGGCCCTGATCGCCGGCGACGACATGACGCGCGCGGCCTCCGATCTCGGCTACCCGACGGCCGACGACGTGCTGGCGGCGGTCGGCTATGGCAAAGCGTCGGTGCACCAGCTGCTCAACAAGCTGGCGCCGGGCGCGACCCTCGAGACAGTGGAGCGGCCGAAGGTCGCGCCGGGTACGCGGCCAAAGACCGAGCAAGGGGTCCGCATCCGCGGCGTCGATGACCTGCTCGTCCGCTTCGCCAAGTGCTGCAACCCGCTGCCGGGCGATCAGATCGTGGGGTTCATCACCCGCGGGCGCGGGCTGACCGTCCACGCGCGCGATTGCCTGACGGTGGTGAAGAGCGTGCTCGATCGTGAGCGGCTGGTGAATGTGGAGTGGGACGGTGACGAGCCGACGCAGGAGCCGGGCAAGCGGCCCGTGCGGATCGCCGTCTACATCGGGCGCGATCGGCCGGGGCTTCTGTCGGAGATCACCGGGGCGATCTCCTCGCGGAACGGCAACATCACCAAGGCCGAGGTCGAGGTCACCGACGATCGTCGCGGGATCAACAACTTCGTGGTCGAGGTCGCCGACCTCCGTCAGCTGCAGGAGATCATGTCGTCCATCCGCGAAGTGCCCGACGTCATCAACGTCGAGCGCGTTCGCGGCCTCTAGCTCTCCGCCGCGGACATGCGCGGCCGCTCACCGTCGTGACCCGGCGCCAGTTCGAGGCTCTCGTCGACAAGGCGCTGCGCAAGCTCCCGAAGACGTTCCGCCAGCGCATCTCGAACATCGCCGTCGTGGTCGAGGACTGGGCGGACGCGGAGACGCTCGCCGAGATGGGCATCGAGCCGCCCGACACACTGTACGGGCTCTATCGCGGGATCGACCTCACGCGGCGCGACTCGTCGTACGGCAACGTGATGCCCGACGTCATCACGATCTACCAGGGGCCCATCGAGGAGGATGCGGTCGACGAGCAGGAGATGGCGGAGATCGTGCGCGAGACGGTCGTGCACGAGCTGGGGCACTACTTCGGCCTCGACGACGAGACGATGCACCGGATCGAGGACGGC
>Ga0075431_100006782_pt1 | contig 11370 bp, 7 predicted proteins | sample RhiMetdeltSRZDD5_FD_75297 | JGI IMG/M metagenome (GOLD analysis project Ga0075431, IMG submission 75297) | Populus rhizosphere microbial communities from Tennessee, USA - Rhizosphere MetaG P. deltoides SRZDD5 | ecosystem: Host-associated > Plants > Roots > Rhizosphere > Soil | place: USA...
TGCAGGCCTCTCGGCTTGAGGCTATGCAGAAAAAGAATCAGCGGGATCGCTCCGGCCAGTAACAGTAACGCGGAAGGTAGGCGCCAAAACATAACTCACGCCACACTGCTCACTTGGCGCAGCGTCTGCAAGACAAATTCTTCGAACGGCACGTTGGTCGTCGTGCGCAGGTAATCGATGCCGCGGCTGGCGCACAGGGTCTCGATCTCTTTAAAGTAGGCCGCGATTTCAATTTGATAACGCCGGACCAATGCCGCATCGAGAAAAAGTTTTCGTTCGCGCCCGCCCTCGACGTCGACCAGTGCGACATCACCGCGCGGCTCAGGCTGGGTTTCCTGCTCATCGATGATGTGAATGACCAGTAACTGGTAGCGTTTCGCCGTTAGCTCTTCCAGCGCCGCCCGCCAGCCCGCCGGATCGAACAGATCGCTGACAATCACGACGAACCCGGGATGAGGAAAGAGGTTGGCAAAGGAATGCAGCGCCGCGCGCAGATTGGTTTCGCCGCTGCCCGACAGTTTGCTCAGAAAACGGAACATGTTGAGAATCTGTTTTCGGCCGCGCCCCAAGGTCAACGGCGCATGCAAGCGCATTGAAAAAGACGCGCCGCCGACGCGGTCGAGATTCTTAAGACCGATGTAGCCCAGCGCCGCCGCGACTTTCCTGGCGTAATCGAGCTTCATCGGCGTTCCCTCGGCCATCGACCGGCTGGTGTCGACGAGCAGATAAATGTTCAGCTCTTCTTCCGAGGTGAACACTTTGAGCAGCAGCCGGTCGAGCCGGCGGTAGATATTCCAGTCGACGTAACGCAGGTCGTCGCCCTGCTGGTAGCGCCGGTAGTCGGAGAATTCCAAGCTAAAGCCCTTGCGCGATGCCGCGTGCTCGCCCTTGGCGCCGGCCCAACTCAAACGTTTGGCGACGAGATGAAGACGTTCGAGCTTGCGCAGGAAGTCGGTGTCGAAGAAGGTTTCGGGTTTCGGGTTTCGGGCTTCGAGCTTGCCTGCCGCAAGTGAGCCGTGCTCACTCCTGCTCGCCTTGTCATCGCGAGCAAAGCGAGGGAACCTTCGGCCGGCGCTCCGCAGAAGCTGCGCGACGATTTCGGCGACCCGCGCCGGCGTCTTTCCTAAACCCGAAACTCGAAACTCCAAACTCATAACGCCCTACGGTATCTCCGGAACCTGGGCGGCGATCTCGCTCAAGATCTTTTCCGCGCTGACGCCTTCGGCGTCGGCTTCCAGATTCAAGATCAAGCGATGGCGCAAGCTCGGCAGCAACAACGAGCGAATATCGTCGAACGACACATTGGGCCTGCCGCCGAAAAGCGCGCGCGCTTTGGCCGCCAGGATCAAGCTTTGCAGCCCGCGCGGGCTCGATCCGTAAAGAACGAATCGTTGCGCCAATCCGCCAGTGCCGTTGCCCAGTTTTTCGTGCGGGTGGGTGCTCAAAACCAAACGCACTGCGTAGTCTTTCACAACTTCGGCGAGCGGCACTTCGCGCACCCATTCGCGCATCTGCAAAATCGCCGCGCCGTCGAGAATTTCGTGCGCCGTCGGCGGCGGCGCCGCGGTGGTGAGATCGGCGATGCGGCTCAGCTCCTCCCGGCTGGGAAATTGCAGCAATAATTTGAAAAAAAATCGATCCACCTGAGCCTCGGGAAGCGGGTACGTTCCTTCCATCTCGATGGGATTTTGCGTCGCCAGCACCATGAACGGACTTTCCAATCGGTGCAACTTGCCGCCCACCGTGACGCTTTGTTCCTGCATCGCTTCCAGCAGCGCGGATTGGGTCTTCGGCGTGGCGCGATTGATTTCATCGGCCAAGACGATGTTCGCGAACACCGGGCCGCGTTGGAACTCGAAGATCTTTCGGCCCGAAGGATCGTCGGTCAGCATGTTGGTGCCGGTGATATCCGCCGGCATAAGATCTGGAGTGAATTGAATGCGCGAAAAAGACAGGCTCAAGATTTCGCCGAGGCGGCGCACCATCAAGGTCTTGCCGAGTCCCGGCACGCCTTCGAGCAAGCAATGGCCGCCGCAGACCAGCCCAAGAAAGACCTGTTCGATCAGCTCTTCATGACCGACGATGACCCGCGCCATCTCCGCGCGCAGCTCGCTAAAACTGCGCCGCGCACTGTCGATGCGTTGCTCGATTTCGTTCGCTCCATCCATAGAGTAGTGTCTCCTTAAATTGACCGCTCGATGAAACTCAGCTGGAGTAATGGAATAGTGGAGTACTGGGTTCGAATCCGTTCCAATACTCATCGCTCCAGCACTCCATGACTCCAATCCGTTATCCCATCGTCATTTCCGCGCTTCCCCCAGCGACAGAAAATAGTTTTTGATCGTCTCTTTGAGTCCCTCCGGCACACGCTCGGAGTTAAGTTCCTGCTCGGCCTGGCGGCGATAGGAAGCGACGACTTCCGATGGCGACACCGTACTCTTTCCCGGCGCCGGCTTGCCCTTGAACATCAAACCGCTGCTCTCGCCCTCGCCAAGCGCTCCTTTCACGCGCGTGGAAGTATCGGCGCGAAAATCCGGCAGCGTGCGAGTATCCTCGCTTTTCCTTCCGGGCTCCTTGCCGGGGAGATTGCTAGGATTCTTCTCCTTAGCGCCGTCGGGCGTCGCATCCTCTTCTCCTTGAGCGCCGCCGCGCGCGTAATTCTCGCCTTTCTCGCGTTGGCCTTGCTTCATCATTTGTTGCAAATATTGCTGGGCTTCGAGCAACGCCCGGCGGTCCAACTCGCCTGACACCTGCCGTTCAAGTTGATCGAGAAACGCTTTGAGATCGCGTTGCGCCGGGCCTTGGCCGGCTCGCTCCGATTTGTCCATCTGCCGCTTGAGTTGCGGCATTGTCGCCAGGCGCTCCGCCCATTGCCGCCCTAACTCCTCCGCTCCCTTAGGCAGGTCGGGAAGCTGCATCAAGTCGTGCGCTGCCGCCAATTCGGCTTGGAGATCTCTGAGACTCTGTTGGCTGTCAGTGGCGGAATCCTTATCTCCACCTGACTTGGCGGCGGCGTCAAATTTTTGGCTCATCGCTGCCAATTCTTTTTTGAACTGCTCGTCGGCGGTCTTGTCATCGACTCCTTTGCGCGCAACTTTTTCTAGCTCTTCGCCCATCTTGAGACTCTCGCGCAATCCTTCGTTCTTGGCCTTCTCCTGAAGCTCACGGGAGAACTCGCGTGCTTTCTGGGCGAGCGACTGCGGCGACGACGATCGTCCATGATCATTCCAGCGGTCGAAATCCAGCCACAGCACGGTAAACCACAGAACGAACAAGGGCAGCGCGAGATACGCCGGCCAGCCGACACGGCGCGGGAAGAGCGCGCGCGGTTGGATCGAACGGATTTTTTCCTCGGCTTGTTTGAAAACCAGCTGCGCCGCGGCGCTGGTGGCGTCGCGCGCCGACAGCTCCCAGGCCGTGACAGCGCGCTCCTCAAGGCCAAGCGTCTTATCCAGCGAAGCCGCCGCGCGCGCGCCGTCCGCGCCCGACCGGCGCCCGCGGTGAAAGAAAACCGGCGCAAGCACAGCGAACAGACCTGCGGGCACAAACCAGCGCAGCCAGCTCATCGGCAAAAGAATATGCAGCGGCGCGAGTACCAGAGCCAACGCCAGCGCAGCGCAGAGTGTTAGTACCAAAATCTCCTCGCGCCGTTTGCGCCGTTCCCAGCCAGTGAGTTCGGCGAACTTGCTCTTTAGATGATCCGTCATCGAGCTCAAAACACCGGCCCCCGAACAATCGCCCAGCGATGGGCGACATAACCCAAAACGCCGAGCAGTAAATGGAAGGTTAGATGAACCGTGGTCCCGGACCACCGCCAGCCGAACAGCAAGAGCGGCGGCAATTCTTGCCGGCTGAGCAGCGCCAGCACGAAGGCCACGGGATTGAGCGGCAGATAGAAGAGTGCCGAGAGTATGGCCAGGCAGACGAAAAAACTGCGTATGAATACCTGCCGGCTCTCGATGCGGCGCTCCCAGAGCGCCAGACTTGCCAATCCCCACACGCCGTAAGTCAATGCGTAAAATGGTAGGAGTAATAGTGTCATGCCGATATTAGCCAGCGGCGTGCGCGCGATGGCGCCGGCCCAGATCAAAAACGGCAGGCACAGCAGCAACGAAATACCGATGTGCGCCGCTAGAAAATAAATCTGGGCACGGCATACCAAGCGCGCGGGCTCGCCCTTTTCGCGCAACCAATACTTGACCGGCTTGAAGCGCCACGGCGCGAATTCCTGATTGGCCACACGCAGAGCAAAATAGACCAACAGCAGCAATGCGGTTACCGTCGACACTTTAAACAGACTCGCCGAACCGCTCCACTGTTGAGTATCGAGCGAGGGCACATACAAAGACAAAAACTCCACGGGCGCCAGAATGACGAGGATATAAAAATAAACGGCAAAGCCGTGCCCCTCGTTAAAGTACACATTCATACTTTCGCGCCACACGGGATTGTCCCTCATTCGTCCTCCCCGCTCACCAGTGGGAAAACAGCGCGAAAAAGCGCGTAGTCCTGTGTTTGAATGCGCGGATCGTCGATGCGCACGCGCGGCTCCGGATCTTTCACCCAGCCGAAGAAGACCGCCGCGCCGTTCCCTAACCGCGGATCGGCGTCGCGCGGAAAAATCGAAGAGTGAAACAAAATATCCCGCGTCTTGTCGCCGAAAGTCATTTCGCGCAGATTGAGTGTCTCCGGACGCAAAAGGCCGCTTTGTTCTTTTGCCTTTTCGTTCGAAAGCGGAAAAGCCTTGCGCCAGCTCGCGCCGCGCGCAATCACTCCGAGATCGAATCGTTGACCCGGCACCAAGAGCCAACAATTGACCAGGTCCTTGGCGCTTTTATTATCCACTTTAACGAGCAATTGGTCACCTCGAGCTTCAAACTCGGCGGCGAATGGAAAACGATCGACGCGGCGCAAGCGAAACAGCCGATAGTCCCACTCGCGCAGCGGCAAACGGTAGCGACTCGCGCCGCCCGCGTCTTGGCTGACAACAGCCGATTCGGAATGCTCCCGTGAGCGGCTCGACACCGGCGTCAAGTCGATCCAACCGCGCTCGAGCTGCAGATCATACTGGCGCAGCTGGGTCGAAAACAATGCCATGTTTGCTTGCGAGTCGACAAAGCCGTCCCCACTGTTCTCCAGCACGGTTGAAACCAGCAGCACGCCGTCGGGAATATTGCCGCCTTGGCCAAAATGGACGTACCCTGCCGCCGTGCCGGCAGCGACAAACGTGCTAAACCCAATCAACAAAAGTCGCGGCGCAAGACGTTTTTTTTGCCACAGCCAAGCAAAAACGCCCACTCCCGCAAGATACCCCAGCATGCTGAAAAACAACGAAGCGGATGGCACGTAGGTCGAAATAAACTTCGGGCTTGCGATCAACTGATTAAAGACCGCATCACTCCATTCGGTCCGCGGGGGAGCATCTTCAGCGCCGGTGGGCGCTAGAAGACTCTGTAAGAACTTGGGCAGCCCATCCCACTGCGATAGCGGCGGCCGGCCGATGTCCAGCGCCAAATAGATAATTTTGCCGCGGCTACGGCTTGCTTCGACAAGCACGGGAATACCGTCGGCTTCAGAAAGAGTTTTACCGCTCACCACAGTGGATGATTGCGCCCAAACCCCGGCAAGCGAAACTCTCGTTTTCCCCTTGCCGAGGGCAGGCGCAAACGAAATTTGCTTGGCGCCGTTTACGCGCACCGGCATGAAGCGCGCCAACGCTGGCTCCTGATAGAGCGCGTAGTTGAGGCTGCCGATAATCACCATTCTGCCACCGGCGAGCAGCCAGTTATCGAGGGCGAGAAGTTGGGCGCGTGAAAGCTCACGCAGAGATTGGTCGTAAAGGATAATATGCGAGACGCCCAGAAGAGCTCTTGAATCCGCCGCCAACTCCATCGGCGCGAGCGACACGAGCCGGCTTTGCGCCGAAGCGATAAACGCCATAGATGGAAATACATTGCTGCCGCTCATCAGCAGCAGCACCGGCGCCGGCGAAAAGTGGCGGCGCAAATCGATCTCGCGCCCAGCCTTTACCTCGGCGCTGGTGAACCGCACAGCCAATGGCCGGCTAATAAAATCGGGGTCTACCGTGAGCTGGACGGTTTTACGCGCCTGTCCGGCGAGAAAAATATCGCGCCGGTAGTTGGCGAGATAGGGCGCGCCGCCTTTGGTCGCGCCGCCCTTCCACACCTGGACTTCCAGTACTCCTTCTGCCGGCCTGCCCGTGTTGTTCAGTTCGATCTCGATAGGAAAGGGACGGCCGAGTTGAAAGACACCATGGAACCCGACGCGGGCTTCGATAAGTATGTCCGCGTACGCTGGAACGGCGGCGATGATGCCGATGAAAAGAATAACGCCGAGCGGAAAGGGCAGATTGGCGGGCTGGAATTGAAAATCAATCCTTCTGTGAGGCCGGCGCCCGGGACCGAGGCGCCGCAAGTGATCAATTCGACCAGTTTTTTTGGCTGAAAAGGACATGCTTCCTTTCCAGAACGGTCGTCCCGCTTTAAAGCGGTCTATTCGATATATTCCACGCTCAGAATATCGAAAGTGCGGACGCCCGTTGGGGTACGGACCTGAACTTCGTCGCCTTCGCTTTTGCCGATCAACGCGCGGGCAACTGGAGAGCTGATCGAAATCTTGCCGTTTTTCGGCTCCGCTTCGTGATCGCCGACGATCTGATATATCACCTTATCGCCGGTATCACCATCGGCCAGCGACACCGTCGCGCCGAAAACCACCTTGTCGCCGGAGAGTTTGGCAATTTCGATGACCTGAGCGCGAGCGAGCTTGTCTTCGATCTCGCGGATTTGCACATCGAGCAACGACTGGCGTTCTTTGGCGGCGTGAAATTCGGCATTCTCGGAAAGATCGCCGTGGTCGCGTGCCTCTTCGATATCGCGAATGTTCTTTGGCCGCTCGACGGTTTTTAAACGCTTCAATTCCTCCATCAGAAACTGATATCCCTTACTGGTCATCGGCACGCTTGCGTCGGCCATGTCGTTAACTCCTCGATAAATAAAAACCCCTCGGAATTGCTCCCGAGAGGCCTTCACAAAATCTTCAGTATTTACCAGCTGCTGACTTCTAGCCGCATTCTACCATCGGCGCCGACTATTTCAACTACCGATAATGGTCATTGCGCTCGGCGAAGCGTCCCGCAAGGCGGCAAAATAATCTTTCTCCCCCCTTCAAAGGGGTGCAGCGAGCGAAGTATGCGGTCTGAGCAGTGACCAAGGCCGCTGCTGGATTGGATAACCGACCAAGTTGACGGCGAAAATCGAGCCACTGTTCAGCCATTCGTATCAAGGGGTAATCTTGATCGACTTGGCGCGAACATTATTGCCTTCCGCGGCCTCCGTCACCGCGCCGGCGACGTCAGACACGGCGAGAATGAAATACGTGCCGAGAGTCGAAGCTAGGGGAATCGTCACTGTCGCCGAACCGCTGTTGCGCCCTTTGGCGCCCAGCGCCGGAACGCTTCGACTGCCGATCGAGGCGTCACCGCCATCGAGAAGGGCGTCACTCGAGAGATAGTACTGCGTCGTCGACACCCCCGCGCCCACCGGCGCATTATTGCGAATCGTCTCAGTTACGCTAATGCTAGAGCCCGCCGCGGCGGACCCCGGGGCGCGCAGCGACTGCACGATTAGATCCGGTAAAGCCACGGTGATAGACCGCGTTTTTGCGTTCCCTTCCTTAGATTCAGGAATCCCAGCGTCGGCATCGGCAACGCCGATGAGAAAATAACGGCCAAGCGGCATTGCCAGAGGGATCGTCACCGTGGTGGTTCCGCTGCTGCTTTGTTTGGGAGCGAGCGAGGGAATGGCGCGGCTTCCCAACAATGTATCGGCGCCGTCAAACTTCGAGTCGGTTGAAAGATAGACTTTTGTCACCGAAGCGCCAGCGACAACCTTGCCCTTATTACTCGTGGTATCGCTTACGACAATCGTTGAGCCGGGAATGACCGCGGCGACGGCGCTGATGCTTTTTACGGTCACGTCCGGCAGCGTCACGTTAGTTTGCTGTTGCGCGACGTTATTACTCGGGTCGGTATCAGTTTCGTCGCTCGACACAGTGGCCGTATTGGTCAGCTTACCGCTCACCGTGGTGGTTACGACGATGGTGACCGTTGCGCTCGCGCCGTTGGCGAGATCTCCAAGATCGCAGGTGATCGTCGCGGAACCGGTGCAGCTCCCCAAACTCGGAGTTACCGACCCCAGAGCAACCGTGCTCGGCAAAACATCCGCCAGCTCGACATCATGGGCGGTATCGGGACCATTGTTCGTTACCACGATCGTATAGGTTACACTCGCGCCCACTGTCACCGGGTCGGGATTGTCGCTCTGGGTGATCCTGACATCGGTGCAAGACGTCACGCAAATCTTTGCGACGAACGCGTCGATGAGGAGATTTTGCGTTCCATCCAACGGGCCTCGGACCGGAAAGGTGCTCTGGTTGGAGTTGGTCTCGCCGGTCACGTAAACATCGCCGATGGAATCCAGCGCGATCCCCTTGCCGCGATCATCGCTGGCGCCGCCAAGATAGCCGGCCAGGCCGAGGCTGCCGTTCGAATTGATCTTGGCGATAAAGGCGTCGACACCGCCATTATGAGTCAGATCCGGACCGACCGAGACCGGAAAGGTCGATTGAAGCGAACTGGTTTCACCGGTGATGTAGACCTCGCAACTATTGGCGCAGCCCGGCATCAACGCGATCGCGTTGCCGCGATCGTCCGCGGTCCCGCCGATAAAACCGGCATAGAGCAGGGTATTCCCCAGAGCATTAATCTTTGCGACAAAAGCATCGATACCCCCCTTTTGGAGTTGGCCCGGTCCCGGAAGCACCCCAAGGCCGTTCCCGTCCGGAAACGAGCTAGCATCGGAGTTGGTTGCGCCGGTCACGTAGGCGTTGCCATCGCCGTCCACGACTATGCCGTTTCCTTTATCCGCGAGCGAACCGCCGATATAGCCGGCATAGTTGAGGGAAAGTCCGTCAGGCGCAATGCGCACGACGAATGCGTCGGAAACTCCGTTTAAGCTGGAATCAAACGATGTCATGCCGGCGAAGCCGACGCCGGTGGGAAACGAGGAACTGGTCGAATCGGTCGCGCCGGTGATGTAGGCTCGATTCAGACTGTCAACGGCGATGCTCGTACCGCCATCGGTGCCAAGCCCCCCAATAAAGCCAGCATATTCCAGCGAGGTGCCATTCGCCGCCACGCGGACGACAAATGCATCGACACCACCGTTAAAACTTGAATCAAAGGTGTTCAAGGTGCCAAATCCCGAGCCGCCGGGAAACGAATTGCCGCTCGAAACGGTCTCGCCGGTGACGTAAGCTCGATTAAGGCTGTCCACAGCAACTCCCAATCCGCTGTCAGCATCAAGACCACCGATATAACCCGCGTAAACCAGATTTGTACCCGTAGCGTTAATCTTGGCGACAAAGGCATCGCTGGTGCCGTTAAAGGTCAGATCGGGTCCGATGGTAACCGGAAAGCTAGTTTGATCCGAACTAGTTTCGCCGGTCACGTAAGCGCTGCCCAGTGAATCCACGGCAATCGATTTTCCCCGGTCATCGCCGGCGCCGCCGATAAACCCCGCGTACAATAATTGCGTGCCGGTCGGATCGACTTTAGCGACGAACGCATCCATGCCACCGTTTTGGCCAACATCGAGACCGCCGGCGACCGGAAAGGATGCCTGAAGCGAGTTGGTCTCGCCGGTAATATACGCGCTGCCGTCGAAATCAACAGCGATACCGTTGCCGCGATCGTCGCCGGTGCCGCCGATAAATCCGGCATAAATCAATAGCGCTGGATCGATCACCAGCACCTGGGTGGCGTCATAGACGCCGATGTTAAAGCCGTACGCATGGCCGGCATCGGATTCGGAACTCAACAAAATGTACTCCGCGCTCACGTCTTTGACCGTTCCGTTGACTTCTTGATGAGCCGTCGGCCGTTCATCATGAAAATCTTCAACCGCCGTGCGGATCACGAGCTTACCGTCGCTGTTCAACGAAACTGATTCGGCGCCGCGGTAGCGTAATTTTATCCGGCCGGGATCGGCGCCGGGTTTGACAACAAACATGTACTTCAGCCGATCCACGGAAGCGGTGTAGATAAGATCGATGCCAGGCCACAGATTGGGATAGACGAGCCGCGTATAGCTCTTAAGTGCCACGGTCCAATTCTCCCGAGGACCTTTGAAATAACTAAAGCGCGCCTTTGCTAAATCTTCGCCGACCGGCTGGACCATCGGATGGGCATCGACAAACTCCAACGTAACGGCCGCGCGGGAGATCGATCCGGGCGCGACGCCGTCGTTAGCTGCTGCTGAACCGAGCGCAACCGCGGCTAAATCAGCCTGAGCCGATTGTCGCTCAACCGGTTTACTCAGCACCATCGTCACGCCCGTCGCTCCAAAATACAAATCCTTATCGGCGCCATGAATGTAATAAACCGCTCGCGCGTCCACCTGACCTCGGTTCTCTATGAAATAGAGAGGAAACCGGTTGCGCGCGGCAGATAACCCCGGCGTTCGCCGTGTTAGGAGTCGCGGCGACACGGTGACATCCTTCAGCGATTTTGAACTATCGGCAAGAAGTAAATTAGGCTCGAATGCCAGCAAACCAATCGTGCACACTAGGACGCCTGGAGCGAGTTTCCCTAGAAATCGCTTGGCCAGAAGCTCGGTAAAGATCATTTCGCGCCTCCCACGGAGCCAATGGCAACGCTCCGTTATAGCACCCGTTTAGGGCAGGCAAAATTAGCACGGAATACTCTCGTGATTCCAGAGACCGCGGCGCGGCCAATTGACGGCACGAATTCGTCAAAACCGCTGGAATGAATTGAGGCTGGACGAAGCGAAACTAAGATTTGGGCTAAAACTAAGCCCGTTTAATCGGACCGAAAACATGGCAGGCCACGCCATGCCCATCGGCGCTAAAATCAAGCGGCGGTTCGGTTTGGCTGCAGAGCGCCTCGCGATAGGCGCAACGCGGATGAAAAGCACAGCCAGACGGCGGATTCACCGGACTGGGCACGTCCCCTTCGAGAATAACCCGCTCCTTTTTCCGGTCGGTGTCCGGCACCGGCACGGCCGAGAGCAGCGCGCGCGTGTACGGATGTTTGGCGTCGCGGTAAATGGTCTCGCTGTTGGCGATCTCGACCACCTTCCCCAGATACATGATCGCCACTCGATGGCTGATGTGCTCGACCACCCGCAAGTCATGCGAGATGAAAAGATAGGTGAGATGCATCTTCTCCTGCAGTTCCTGCAGTAGATTGATGATCTGCGCTTGAATGGAGACATCGAGCGAGGATACCGGTTCGTCGCAAACGATAAACTTGGGGCTTACGGCCAGCGC
>Ga0075431_100006791_pt1 | contig 11365 bp, 15 predicted proteins | sample RhiMetdeltSRZDD5_FD_75297 | JGI IMG/M metagenome (GOLD analysis project Ga0075431, IMG submission 75297) | Populus rhizosphere microbial communities from Tennessee, USA - Rhizosphere MetaG P. deltoides SRZDD5 | ecosystem: Host-associated > Plants > Roots > Rhizosphere > Soil | place: USA...
CTCGCGCGCGCCGGCTACAGAGTGGTCGCGCGCAACACGCGCGCCGGAGGCGTCGAGATCGACCTCGTCGCCGTGCGCGGCGACCTCGTGGTCTTCGTCGAGGTGAAGACGCGCACGAACGACGACTTCGGCGGCGGCGCCGCGGCAGTCGACGCGCGCAAGCAGGCGCGGCTCGCTCGCGGCGCGGCCGCCTGGCTGCGCGAGCATCGACCGCGCGCGCGGCGCGCACGGCTCGACGTGATCGCGTGCACGTGGGCAGGCTCCGGCTGGCAACTCACCCACTATGAGAATGCCTTCGAAGCCGGCGAGACCTAGGAGCTAGGCCTTCTCCGCGCTCGCCTCGGGCGCCTCTTCCGCCACCGGCGCCGCGACCTCGACGGAGGGATCCGCGAGCGCCTCGGCGGCGGTGCCTGCTTCGGCCGCTTCGGCGGAGATCAGCCCCGACACGTCGCGCACCTTCGAGCGCAGCCGCGCCTTCTTGCCGACGAGCTCGCGCAGGTAGTAGAGCCGCGCGCGCCGCACGTGGCCGCGGGCCTTGATCTCCACCTTCTTCACCTGGGGCGACTCGGTCGGGAAGACGCGCTCGACGCCGACGCCGTAGGAGATCTTGCGGACCGTGAAGGTGGCCGAGGGGCCGCGGCCGCGGCGCCGCGTCACCACGCCCTCGAAGACCTGCACACGCTCCTTGTCACCCTCGCGGATGTTGACGTGCACGCGCACGGTGTCGCCCGGACGGAACGGCGGCAGGTCGCGACGCGCGGGGTCGGGCAAGTAGCGATCGATCTTCTGCATGGGGCCGACCCTTCTCGAAAGGAGGCGAAATGGAGCCTGGGGGCGTCGCGAGGGGCGGCAGAGTAGCAGGGCTCCCGCCGCCCGCCCGCCCGTCCTTGCCGGGCTTCGCGCTCGCTGACCGCTCGCGCTCGGGCATTCCGGCCTTCGCTCGGCTGCGCCTCGCTGCGCGTCGGCCGACTTGTCAGTCGGCCTCCTTGCGGTTCCTTTGCGCGGCCTTTCCCAGCAGATCCGGCCGGCGCGCGCGCGTGATCTCGCCCGCCCGCTCGGCCCGCCAACGCGCCACCGCTCCGTGATCGCCAGAGCGCAGCACCTCCGGCACGCCGAGGCCGCGGAAGACGGCCGGTCGGGTGTAGTGCGGCCCCTCCAGCAACCCGGCCTCGAAGGAATCGGTGACGGCGGACTCCGGATTGCCGAGCACGCCGGGCAGCAGCCGCACCACGCCCTCGATGATCGCCATGGCCGGGACTTCGCCGCCCGAGAGCACGTAGTCCCCGAGCGAGATCTCCTCGTCGACGGCCAGCTCGATGGCGCGCTGGTCCACGCCCTCGTAGCGGCCGCAGACGAGCACGAGATGGGGACGCTCCGCGAGGGCGCGCAGTCGCGCCTGATCGAGCGGGACGCCCTGCGGCGTCATCAGCGCGACGTGAGCGCGTCGCGCGGGACCCTTCGGGCCGGCGAGCGCCTCGATGCCCGCGACGAGCGGCTCGGGCCGCATGACCATGCCGGGACCGCCGCCATAGGGCGCATCGTCGACGCTCTTGTGCGGCCCCTCCGCGAAGTCGCGCAGATCGCGCACGCAAAGCTCGAGCCGGCCGCCACGCGCGGCGATCCCGACCATCGACTCCGACGCGAAGGCCTCGAAGAGGCGCGGGAAGATCGTGAGCACGTCGATCCGCATCAGGCGCCGTTCCCGAAGAGACCCTGCGGCGGATCGAGCACGATGCGGCGCGCGCCGACGTCGACGGAGAGGAGCAGCGCGCGCGCCAGCGGCACGAGGTGCTCGCGCCCGTCCGCGTCCTCGACCACGAGCATGTCGGCGGCGCCGTTGCCGCACAGTCCCCGCACCGCGCCGAGCGCGCGCCCCGATGGATCCTCGACGCGGCAGCCGACCAGCTCGTAGACGTAGTACTCGCCGGGCTCCGCGCGGGTCAGAGCGTCCGCGCGCGCGAGCAGCCAGCGCCCGCGCGCCGCCTCCGCCGCCGTGCGGTCAGCGATGCCGACCAATGCGACCCGACACTCGCCTGCACGGCCCGCCGCGACGGCGCGCAGCGCGTGCGCGACCGCGCCAGCGCCGGAGGCGTCGCGCGCGAGCCAGAGCTCGGGCGCACCGTCGAAGCTCTCGGGAGACGCGCCGGCGAGACGCACGCGCAGCTCGCCGCCGAGACCGTGCGCGCCGACTACGCGACCGATGGCGACGAGCGCCGTGGAACCAATGCTAGTCGACGATGTCGAGCCGGCACTGCGCGCCATGCGGAGACGCTCCGAGCAGTGCGCGCATCGCCTTGGCGACCCGGCCCTGGCGACCGATCACGCGACCGCGGTCGTCCGGGTGGGTCTCCAGCTCGAGCAGCCGGCCGCCGTCGGACTCACGCACGCGGATCTCCTCCGGATGCGCGACGATGCCACGGGCGATGAAGGCGACCAGCTCTGCTGCTGCGTTCGCCATGCTAGGCGCTCTTCTGCGCGCGGGTCTGGCGGCGCAGCAGTGACTTCACGGTGGGCGAGAGTTGGGCGCCCTTCTTGACCCAGCCCTCGATCGCGTCGGCCTGCAGCGTGATGCGCTCGGGGTTGGTCTTCGGATCGAAGCTGCCGAGCACGGCGAGCGGACGGCCATCGCGCTTCTTGCGCTGGTCCACCGCGACGACGTGGTAGTAGGGGCGGTTCCTGGCGCCGGCGCGCGAGAGTCGAATGATCACCATCGGGGGCCCGTTCCTCCTGCGGATGGGCAAAATTCGGCGGCGCACTCTAGGAGAGTGGGCCCCGGGGGTCAACCTCCAGAGACCCGGGTGTCAACCTCGGGCCTGTCGGGCGCTCTCCTTGCGCTCGGAGCATTCGGGGCAGGCGTACATCGGGCGGTGCGGCGTGCGCAGGCGCTCGTACTCGCCGTCGAGCGCGATCCGCCGGACGCGCGGCACCGTCGCGCCGCAGAAGTCGCAGCGCAGCCCCTCGGACGACTCCGCAGACTTCCGTTCGGGCTCGGGCATCTCTTCTGACCTCCGCTCGGCTCCGCCCGTCCTTGCGGGGGCCACCTTCGCTCGGCTTCGCCTCGCTGCGCGCGCCTGCTGCGCTTGCTGCGTGCCGGACGGCTTGCCAGTGTACTACCGGCCGGCGCCGACGCGGAGCCAGAGATCGCGCGGCGCGCGGCCCCCGAGCTCGCGGCGCAGCGCCGCGAGCAGCTCGGGCCGGCGCATCTGGAGCACCTGGCACCACGCGCTCGACTCGACCTCGAGCTCGAGCACGTCGCCCCGCAGCGCCGTCGGACGGCACCTCCGGGCGACCTCCTCCCCGACCCAGCGCTCCCAGCGCTCTGCGATGTAGACGACCTTCGCGGACGTCTCGAGGCCGAGGTCGCGCAGCACGCGCGGCACCAGCGCGCCGACCTTCTCGGGATCCCCACCGATCTTTCGCGGCTTCATGTTTCGTCCAACGTGCGGAAGACCACCCCGGTCGGCAGCTTCGGCGTGAAGAAGGTGCTCTTCTGCGGCAGCACCTCGCCCGCCGCAGTGACCCGGAAGACGTCGTCCGGGCGCAGCGGATTCAAGTAGAGCGCCACGACGCCGCGCCCGGCGCGCAGATCGCGCGCCGTCTGCGCGGCGGACTTCGGGTACGCGATGGCGCCGTCGCGCACCGCGGCCTCGTCGAGCCCGAAGACGCCCTCGATCACGTCTCGGTGCAGCACGCGCACCGTCAGCTCGTCGCCCGACGCGGGGCGCGAGAAGATGCGGAGCGAGCCCGACGCGTCGTCCACCGCGAAGGCGTGCCGGCCCGCCAGCGGCGCCAGCTCGCGGGCGAGCAGCGCGTCGATCTGCGACGGATCGCCGAGCGCCACCTCGCGCACCGTCCAGCCCGGCAGGCGCTCGCTCCAGGCGGCCGGCGTCGGCGCGCCTCCCTTGCACACGAGTCGGTGGATGGGCAGCAGCAAGGTGCCCGACGCGAAGGCGTTCGCGAAGCAGGCCAGGATCCACTCGTGCGGCGCGTCCGGCGCCGCATCACCGGCGACGCGCCGCTCGTCGCGGTACGCGAGCGCCGTCTCGTAGCGGTGATGGCCGTCGGCGATCACCACGGGCCGCTCGGCCAGGAAGACCTCGGCGGCGCGCACGGCGGCCGGGTCGTCGATGCGGGCGAGCTCGTGCGTCGCGCCGCTCCCCTCGCGCGCGACGGCGAGCGGCTCGTGCGCGGCGGCGCGCAGGCGCGGCGCGAGGCTCTGCTCGCGGTCCTCGTAGAGCAGGAACACCGGTGAAAGATTCGCGCGCGCGGCGCGCAGGACCTTGAGCCGGTCGGCCTTGGGACCCGCCAGGGTGCGCTCGTGCGGACGCACGATGCGGCGCGCGTAGTCCTCGAGGTGCAGCAGGGCGAAGAAGCTCTCACGCTCGTGGCGCTGCCCGTCCGACGTCGTGAAGCCCTGGCGGATCGCGTAGAGCGCGGGGGCGTCGTCGCGAAGCAGCACGCCGTCCTTCCGCCACGATGCCAGCGTCTCGCGGATCTCCGCGTAGTCGGTGCCGGCCTCGTCGGCGACGTCGCGGGTCAGCTCGAGGCGGATCGCGTTGTAGCGATCGCGGTCGTAGAGCAGCGCGCGCTCCTCGGCCGCGATCACGTCGTAGGGCGGCGCGATCACGCGGGAGAAGTCGACGCGGGCCGGGTCGTAGCGCAGCGCGCGGAACGGGCAGATGCGCGTCACGCGACCTCCTCGAGGAGTGGTACGAGCGCGCCGCGCGACAGCGCGCCCCAGCGCAGCACCACCGGTTGCGGGCCCGTGAGATCGACGACGGTGCTCTCGCGCCCACTGCCGGCGTCGGGTGCGTCGTCGAGGAGATGCGGCGCGCCGGCGCCCGTGCAGAGCGCACGCGCCTGCGCGATGTCGTGCGCGGCGGGCTCGCCGCTGTGGTTGAGACTCGTCGCCGTCACGGGACCGGCTCCCGCGCGCGCGAGCGCCGAGGCAAAAGCCGAGGCGACGGGATGGGACGAGCAGCGCAGCCCCACCGCGCCGTCGCCGCGCGCGATGCCGGCGGCGAAGGCGCGCGCGCAGCGCACCACCAGGGTCAGCGGACCGGGCCAGAACGCCGCCGCCAGGCGACCCGCGGCTTCGCGCGGCTCGCAGCCGAGCGCGGCGAGCGCGTCCGGCGCCTCGACGAGGACCGAGAGCGGCGCGTCGTCGCTGCGGCCCTTCCAGCGCCGCAGCGACGCCACCGCGGCGTCCGAGCAGGCGTCGGCCCCGAGGCCCCAGACGGTCTCCGTCGCGTACGCGACGAGGCCGCCCGCGCGGACCCATTCCACGGCAGCGCGCACCTCCGCGCTCATCGCGCAGCGGCTCGGGCGGCGATGTCCCGGCGGTAGTGCATGCCTTCGAAGCGGATGCGCGAGACGGCCGCATAGGCCTGCGCGCGCGCCGCGGCGACGTCGGCTCCGCGCGCCGTCACGCCGAGCACGCGGCCCCCCGTCGTCACGAAGCGGCCGTCGACGCCGCGCCGCGAGCCCGCGTGGAAGACGACGACGTTCTCGAGCGCTGCCGCATCGGCGAGCCCCTCGATCGGACGCTCCGTGGTGTAGGCGCGCGGATACCCCTCGGAGCAGAGCACGACGCAGACCGCGGCGCCCCGCCCTTCCGGCGGCGCCACGCGCGAGAGATCGCCGCGAGCGGCTGCGTCGAGCACGGGCAAGAGATCCGACTCCATCTGGAGCGCGATCGGCTGCGTCTCCGGATCGCCGAAGCGCACGTTGAACTCGACCACGCGCGGCGTGCCTTCGGGGTCGATCATGAGCCCCACGTACAGCACGCCGCGATAGGGATTTCCCTCGGCCGCCATGCCGCGAAGCGTCGGATGTACGATCTCCTCGAGCACGCGCTTCTCGAGCGCGGCGTCGACGCGCGTGGCCGGCGCGTAGGCGCCCATGCCGCCGGTGTTCTCGCCGCGCTCGCCGTCCTGCGCGCGCTTGAAGTCCTGCGCCGGCGCGAGCGTGAGCACGTGCTCGCCGTCGCTGACGGCGTAGAACGAGGCCTCCTCGCCGACGAGCCGCTCCTCGACGACCACGCGGTCGCCGGCCGTGCCGAAGCGGCGCGCGCCCATGATCTCGTCGAGCGCCGCCAACGCCTGCTCCGGCCCGTCGCACACGGCGACGCCCTTGCCCGCGGCGAGGCCGTCGGCCTTCACCACACAGCCGTCGCGCAGGCCGCGGACGTACGCGCGCGCGCGCGCGGCGTCGTCGAACACCTCGAAGGCCGCCGTCGGGACGCGGTGGCGCGCCATGAAGCGCTTCGCGAAGGCCTTGCTCGCCTCGAGCTGCGCGGCGGCCGCCGACGGTCCGAAGGCGGCGATGCCGGCATCGCGCAGGCGGTCGGCGACGCCCGCGGCCAACGGCGCCTCCGGCCCGACGACCACGAGATCGATCGCCTCGGCCTTCGCGCGCGCGACGAGCGCCTCCGGCGGCGCGTCGGCCAGCTCGGGCAGGCAGCGCGCGACGTCGGCCATGCCGTCGCTGCCCGGCGCCGCGATCAGCTGCGTGAGCTTCGGACTCCGCGACAGCTTCCAGGCCAGTGCGTGCTCGCGGCCGCCGGATCCGATCAGGAGGACGCGCATGGCGCCCTCATCAATGTCGGAAGTGGCGCACGCCCGTGAAGAGCATCGCCACGCCGAGCCGATCGGCCGCCGCGACGACATCCTCGTCGCGCACCGAGCCGCCAGGCTGCACCACCGCGCGCGCCCCCGCGGCCGCGGCGGCTTCGAGGCCGTCGGGGAACGGGAAGAACGCGTCGCTCGCGAGCGCCGAGCCGCGCAGGTCGATGCCGACCCGCGCCGCCTTCGCGACGGCCTGGTGGATGGCGTCGACGCGCGAGGTAGCGCCGCCGCCGATCGCCAGCGTCGCGTCGGCCGATGCGAACACCACCGCGTTGCTCTTCACGTGCTTGACCACGCGCCAGGCGAACGCGAGCGCACGCCGTTCGGTGTCGTCTGGCTTGCGCTGCGTCGCGACGCGCGCCGTCGCCAGATCTTCCATCGCCACATCCGGCTCCTGCACGAGCAGGCCGCCGTAGACGCGCCGCACGTCGAGCTCGTCGGCAGGCAGGCGCTCCGGGTGGAAGCGCAGCAGGCGCCGGTTCTTCTTCTTTGTCAGCAGCGCCAGCGCGTCGGCGTCGAAGCCCGGCGCGATCAGCACCTCGGAGAAGATCTCGTCCACCGCGCGCGCCAGCGCGAGATCGCACGGGCGGCTCGAGACGATGATGCCGCCGAAGGGCGAGTCGGGATCGCCCTCGAACGCGCGGCGGTAGGCCTGCTCGGCGGTGGCGCCGAGCCCGACGCCGCACGGCGTGTTGTGCTTCAGGATGGCGACCGCCGCCTGGTCGCTGCCGCCGAACTCGCGGATCAGCGCGAGCGCGGCCTGCGCGTCGACGATGTTGTTGTACGAGAGCTCCTTGCCGTGCATCGGCTCGGCGATCTCGAGGAAGCGCCCGTAGAGCGCGGCGCCCTGATGCGGATTCTCGCCGTAGCGAAGCGGCGCGGAACGGGCGAGCTCGACCTCGAGGCGCGGCGGGAAGCGGTCCTCACCCTGCCCCTGGCGCGCGGCGAGCCACGCGTGGATGGCGGTGTCGTAGCGCGCCGTCCGCGCGAAGGCCTCGAGCGCGAGCCGACGGCGCGTCGCCTCGCTGAGTCCGCCGTGCTCGCGCAGCTCGGCTGCTACGGCCGGATAGTCGGCGGGATCCACCACGACGCCGACGTACGCCTGGTTCTTCGCGGCCGAGCGGATCATCGAGGGTCCGCCGATGTCGATGTTCTCGATCGCCTCTTCGAACGAGACGTCGGCGCGCGCGACGGTCGATTCGAACGGATACAGGTTGACCACGACGAGATCGATCGCCTTGAGCCCGTGCTCCGCGACGTCGGCCTCGTCGCCCGGGTGATCCCGGCGCGCCAGCACACCGCCGTGTACGCGCGGGTGCAGCGTCTTCACGCGACCGCCGAGCATCTCGGGGCTGTCGGTCAAGGTCTCGACGGGTACGACCTCGAGCCCCGCGACGCGCAACGACTTGGCGGTGCCCCCCGACGCCACCAGCTCGACGCCGAGCTCGGACAGCGTCCGTGCGAACTCGACGAGCCCCGTCTTGTCCGAAACGGAAAGCAGAGCGCGCCGCACCGGGCGCACCGGAGACTGGGGAGTCATCGGGGGAACCTCGCCGACGGACGTGGCGTGAGGGGGCGGCGCAGTGTGTACCGAAGCGGGCCGCCGCCGTCGAGCGGCGCGCGCTCGGAACTGCACGAAGAAACGTCGTTTTTCTACTCGACGTACACGCGAGGGACGCGCGAGCCGACCCGCACGAGCAGCTCGTAGCTGATCGTGCCGGCCGACGCGGCCGCCTCCTCGACGGGCAAGCTCCCGTCGGCGCACGTGCCGAAGAACAGCGCGGCGTCGCCGGGGGTCACCGGCGCGTCGCCGACGTCGACGCCGACGTAGTCCATCGAGACGCGCCCCGCGATCGCGAAGCGGCGGCCGCGGATCAGCACCTCGCCGCGCCCCGAGGTCGCGACGGGCACGCCGTCGGCGTAGCCGACCGCCAGGGTGGCGATGCGCGTGTCGCCCTCGGCGCGGAAGCGCGCGTTGTAGCCGACGGCCTCGCCGCGCCGCACCGCGCGGACCTGCACGACGCGGGTGGCGAGCGTCATCGCCGGCCGCAGCGCGCCCGTAAGGTGCGGCGCCGGGCGCGCGCCGTAGAGCAGCAGCCCCGGCCGGACGGCGGTGGCCTCCGGGAGCGCGCCGGCGAGCGGCGTGCCGGCGAGGAGCCCCGCCGAGTTGGCGAAGTGCACGCGGCCCGGCGCGACGCCGCGGTCGCGCGCGCGCGCGAGCAGGTCGCGGAAGGCGGCGAGCTGCACGAGCGAAGGCGCGAGATCCGCCTCGTCGGCCTGTGCGAGGTGCGTGAAGGTGCCCTCGAGCGCGAGCGCGGGCTCCGCAGCGACCGCGGCGAGGAGCTCCAGCGCCACCTCTGCGGGGATGCCCATGCGTCGCATTCCCGTGTCGACTTCGACCTCGACCGCCGCGCGCACGCCGGCCGCGCGCGCGGCCGAAGCCACGTGCGCGAGCCCGGCCGCGTCGTGCAGCACCGGGACGAAGCGCCGCGCGACGGCCTCCGCGGCCTCACCCGGGTCGTGTACGCCGCCGAGCACGAGCAGACGCCCGCGCACGCCCGCGTCGTCGAGGCGCGCGGCCTCCTGCACGTCCAGGACGGCGAAGCGCTCGCAGCCCGAGGCTTCGAGCGTGCGCGCCACGCGCACCGCGCCGTGCCCGTAGGCGTCCGCCTTGATCACGGCGTAGAGCGCGAGGCCGCCCGCCGCCCGCCGCGCCTCCGCGTAGTTGGCGCGGATCGCGCCGAGATCGACGCGCGCTTCCGTCGGCCGGCGGCCGGCCGCGCAGGCTTCGAGCCGGGTCACCCTCTCCCCTCCGCGCAGAGCGCATAACGTATCGGAAGATCAGGGCAAAATGTTTGGCACCCACCGAGCGGCTCGGGTAGGCTCGGCCCCGTCCGACGGAATTCCTGCGGACGACACCAGGTCCCCCACGTGTCTCCCGAGCTGTCCGAGACCGCTGAGCTCTCCCTGTTCGTGAACGGCGAGGGACGCCGCGTCCCCGCGCCGTGCACGATCGCTGCGCTGCTCGGCCGCCTGACGCTCGAGCCTCGCCGCGTCGCAGTGGCGGTCAACCGCGACGTGGTCCCGCGCTCGGCCTTCGCCGGCCACCAGCTCGCGAGCGGCGACCGCGTCGAGATCCTCGAAGCGGTGGGAGGCGGCTGACATGACGTACACGCTCGGCAAGCGCACGTTCACCTCGCGGCTCATCATCGGCAGCGGCAAGTACGCCTCGTTCGAGCAGAACCTCGCGTGCGCTGAGGCGTCGGGCGCCGAGATGGTGACGGTCGCGCTGCGCCGCACGAAGCTCGACGCCCCGAAGGGCGAGGGCCTGCTCGACTACATCTCGCCGGAGCGCTTCGCGATCCTGCCGAACACGGCCGGCTGCTACACGGCAGAGGACGCCATCACCACCGCGCGTCTCGGGCGCGCGCTGCTCGGCACCGAGCTCGTGAAGCTCGAGGTGATCGGCGACGAGCGGACGCTCTTCCCCGACGTGCCCGCGACGCTCGAGGCCGCGCGCATCCTGGTCGCGGAGGGCTTCACGGTGCTGCCCTACGTGAACGACGACCCGGTGGCGTGTCAGCGCCTGGCGGCGCTCGGCTGCGCGGCCGTGATGCCGCTGGCGGCGCCGATCGGCTCCGGGCTCGGCATCCGCAACCCGGCGAACCTGCGCATCATCCTCGAGACGGTCGAGGTGCCGGTGATCGTCGACGCGGGCGTCGGCACGGCCAGCGACGCGGCCGTCGCGATGGAGCTCGGCGCGACCGCGGTGCTCATGAATACGGGCATCGCCGCCGCGAAGGATCCCGTGCGCATGGCGCGCGCCATGAAGCTCGGAATCGAGGCGGGCCGCCTCGCCTACGAGGCCGGCCGCATGCCACGGCGCCTCTACGCGTCGGCATCGAGCCCGCTCGACGGGCTCGCGACGTTCTGAGCGCCGCGCGCCCCATCCTGGCCCTGGTGCTGGACGCGTCGGCGTCGCGCCTTCCGCTGCCGGCGCTCGTCGAGGCCTGCGTCGCGGCGGGCGTCGATCAGGTGCAGGTGCGCGAGCGCGCGCTCTCGGGCGCGGCGCTGCTCGCGTTGACCGACGACGTGCGCGCGGCGGCAACGCGCGGCGCGCGCGCACGCGACGGCCTGGCGCGCGTGCTCGTCAACCGCTGGCTCGACGTCGCGCTCGCCGCCGGTACCGACGGCGTCCATCTCGGCGGCGACGCCGTCTCACCCGCCGACGCGCGCGCGCTGCTCGGGGCGTCCGCCGGATCGGCGTCTCGGCACACGCGCCGGAGGAGATCGACGCCTCCGCCGGCGCGTCGTATGCGCATCTCGCGCCAATTTTCGCCCCGCTCTCGAAGACGAGCGGGCGACCGCCGCTCGGGCTCGAGGCGCTGCGGCGCGCCGCCGCCCGCGACCTGCCGGTGCTCGCCCAGGGCGGCGTCACGTCGGAGCGCGTGCCAGCGATCCTCGCCGCAGGCGCGGCGGGCATCGCGGTGACCGGCTCGGTGCTCGCCGCGGACGACCCCGTCGCCGCGGTGCGCGCGCTGCGCGAGGCGCTCGATGCGTAGATCGGCGTTGCTCGCCCTCGGACTCGTGCTCCTGGCCTGCGCGGCGGGCGCGCGCTCGCCCCACGGCGATCTCGAGGAGCGCGTCGTCGAGGTCGCGGAGCGCGTGCAGCCCTCGGTCGTGCACATCGAAGCGATCGTCAAGTTCGGCGATCGACGCAATCAGGTGACGGGCTCTGG
>Ga0075431_100006794_pt1 | contig 11364 bp, 9 predicted proteins | sample RhiMetdeltSRZDD5_FD_75297 | JGI IMG/M metagenome (GOLD analysis project Ga0075431, IMG submission 75297) | Populus rhizosphere microbial communities from Tennessee, USA - Rhizosphere MetaG P. deltoides SRZDD5 | ecosystem: Host-associated > Plants > Roots > Rhizosphere > Soil | place: USA...
AGCAACTTCTTCATGACGCTCGAAAGCATGAGAATCCTGCGCCTGCTCACTGACGTCTGGCTGCCGGATTTCAAGTTCGGGCCCGGCAAATGCGCAATGACGCTGGCCAAGACGCCATGGTACTGGGAGACGGTTACCCGCAATATCGCGTTGCTCGCCGAGTGGGGCGAGGATTTTTCCATCCGCCATTTGGTGATGCCGAATCATGTCGAGTGCTGCACCTATCCGGTTCTGGAGTGGATCGCCGAGCACGTGCCGGCGGCGCCGGTGAATGTGATGGCGCAGTTCCATCCCGACAATTTTTGCGATCCGGCGAGCGGCAAATACCGCGACAAATATGCCGAGATTGCCCGACGACCGACCCATGCGGAGCTCAATAGGTCCTGGCGCCGCGCCGGCGACCTGGGCCTCCAATTCCAGAGCACCACGTTCGAACGTCACAATCCGCTCGGCATGCGGGCGATGCTCGAGAGCTGACCTTGGGATATGATCGTGCTGTTTACAGATTTTGGTTTGAACGGCCCCTATACTGGTCAGATGAAGGCGGTGCTGCATCGGATGGCTCCGGGAACACCTGCCATCGACCTCTTCGCCGATGCACCGGCCGGCAATCCCAAGGCGTCGGCTTACCTACTGGCGGCCTATGCCGCCTGGTTTCCGACGGGAACTGTCTTTCTTTGCGTCGTTGATCCCGGGGTTGGCGGGGCGCGTCCGGCCGTCATCATAGAAGCCGACGAACGGTGGTTCGTTGGCCCCGACAACGGCTTGTTCGAGCTCATCCAACGTCGTGCGGGTAAGACGCGCAGTTTGCAGATCGAGTGGAAGCCGGAGCATCTCTCGGCCAGCTTCCACGGGCGCGATCTCTTCGCACCAATTGCCGCCATGCTGGCCCGGGGCGACCCGCCTCCCGGCCGCCAGCGTGGGGATGAACTGCAACGCCAGACAGACTGGCCAGATGATCTCGGCGAGATCGTGTATATCGACCATTTCGGCAATGCCATGACCGGGATGAGGGCCGCGATGCTTGTGCCAAACGCGGCGCTCGCCACGGCAGGTCGAGTCTTGCAGCGAGCGAGAACCTTCGGCGATCGTCCCCCAGGTGAGGCTTTCTGGTACGAGAATTCAAACGGACTTGCCGAGATCGCTGTCAACCAGGGGCGAGCGGATCGCGAACTCGGCCTCACAATTGGGGCGCCAGTCGAGGTGCTGCTCTGAGCATCGAATCCGTATCCGAAAGCAACGGGACTCTGAGGTGTTTACATAGACTCTAGGTCGGCGAGTCGGAGGTCGTCTGGAGCTGAGAGCCCATCGAGCATAAGTGGGGCTGGACCAGCACTGGGCGAGCGACACGGATGGCCGCTACTTCAGTATCGTTGGTCTCATGCCGCTCGATGCCGACGTGGGAGTTGAACTTCGGCAAGCCATTTGAATGGGATGTGCCGCGGCGTGATGATTTCACATTCGCGTCGTGAAGAGAGGCATTGCCTTTAGTTCTTATGGATTGAAAGAGCACGTGATTTGACAACCCAGAGCATTCACAGGAGTGCTGTGCTCGATGTGGTTCGCCGGGCTTACCTCGGCGCCGATGTCCTGCGTCGCCTGCAGGGTAATGCGGCTGCAGCAATTGGGTTCGGCCCCACCGAGTGTCCCTATCAGATTACTGCTTCCGGGCCGTACTGGCGTCTTCGCGACTATGGTGGGCGAAACGCGTTGGCTTCACTACTCATTGTTGCCGCACCGATCAAGCCACCCTATATCTGGGACCTCACCCCTTCGACGAGCGCAATCGGCTACTGCCTGCAACAGCACCTGCATGCGTATCTTCTTGAATGGATGCCGGCAACGCGGATTACCAGCAACAATGGCTTTGATGAGAGCACCCTCGCCATTTCCAATTGCATCGCCAAAATTTTGGCTAAGTCAAACGACGCGAAACCGTTCCTCATGGGTCACTCACTTGGCGGTACGCTAGCGACCATTTATGGCGCCTCGGCATCTGAAACCGTCCGCGGTCTCGTGCTTCTCGGGGCGCCATTGTGCTTCCAACCAGGAAAGAATGACTTCCGCGATGCCCTCGTGTCTTTGGTGATGCCCTCGGACCTTCCGGAGGCGGAGCCATTTCCCGGCTCGCTTCTATCACTAATGAGCATGTTGGCGTCTCCCAGCACCTTCATCTGGTCGCGCTTGATAGATGCAGCCTTCAGTTTCGACGATCCCTATGCCATGGACATTCATGCGCGAATCGAGCGTTGGGCACTCGACGAGGTTTCGCTCCCGGGCAAGCTGGTCCGTCAAATCATCGAGTGGTTGTATCGTGAAAATCGCCTATGTCGCGGGGCATTGGAGGTCGGCGGGCGCATATTAGGTCCATCTGACTTGTCTATCCCTACACTTGCAGTCGTCAACGTCACCGACCAGATCGCCCCCTTGGCCTCGGTCAAACCGTTCATTGAAGCGATCCCGACCGGGCTTGCGCGGCTGATCGAGTATCGAGGAGAACTTGGGGTATGCCTACAGCATCTCGGAATCCTGGTGGGCCGCCAAGCCTATGCTAATGTTTGGCCGCAAATCGTCGCCTGGCTGAGCTCGATATAGAGATCTCCTGCGGCAAGAATTCGAGACCAAACTCTGGATCGAAATTGCGACCGACGGGCCTTGAGTGTGTTGCTGTAGCCGTGTGGAACTTTTTTTTACAGTTACTTTCTTGGTCGCTTGCGCTTCTGAAAATATCGCTCTAGGACCTCTCCCCCACCCGTTCGTCGGCTCGAGAACGATGGGGGGCCGCCGCAGAAGTGCCTGGGGAGGGTTGAAGTAAGGCAACTTTGGCCGGCATTGCCATCAGACGTGAAGCGCGCGGCCGAGGGACATTAGCGCTGCTTCCTGGAATGCCTCGCTTTCGGTGGGGTGGGCATGGATCGTGCCAGCGATATCCTCCAACCGGGCGCCCATCTCCAGCGCGAGCGCGAAGCCTGCGGAGAGCTCAGAGACACCGGTGCCGACTGCCTGGATCCCGAGCACGACATGGTTGTCAGCACGGGCGACGACACGCACAAAGCCGGCCTCGGCGGCAAGCGTCATGGCGCGCCCGTTGGCGGTAAACGGGAAGTGAGTGGTGCGAATTTCCCGTTCGGTTCGCTCCGCCTCCTCCGGACTAAGCCCGACGGAAACGATCTCGGGATCGGTGAAGCAGACCGCCGGGATGGCGCGCTTGTCCCAGCTCCGCCGATGACCGGCGACAATCTCGGCAACCATCTCGCCTTGCGCCATTGCCCGATGAGCTAGCATCGGCTCGCCTGTCACGTCGCCGATCGCATAGACCCCGCGCATCGAGGTGCGGCATTGGTCGTCGATGCGGATGCAGGCGCCGTCTCGATCCAGGTCGAGTTCCTCAAGGCCCCAGCCCTCGACGGCGGGCTTTCGCCCGACGGTGACGAGGACTTTGTCGGCCTCTAGCCTGGCTTCGCTACCGTCCGCGGCCTCAACCGTGAGCGCCTGACTGCCGGCAACTATGCGTCCCGCCCTGGCACTGCTCAGGACGCGTACGCCAAGCGCGTCCAGTTCCTTTGCGACGGGCCGCGTGAGCTCGGCATCGTATTGGGGCAGGACGCGCGGCATCGCTTCGACCACCGTCACCTGCGCGCCGAGCTTCGCGAAGGCCGTCCCGAGCTCCAGACCGATATAGCCGGCACCGACGACCACCAGCCGCTCCGGACACCGAGTCAGCGCGAGCGCCTCGGCAGACGAAATCACAGAATCGCCAAAGGGCAGAGACGGCAATTCGACCGCCACCGAACCGGTGGCGATCACTACGGTCTCGGTGCGGATGATCTGCAGACCGGTCTCGGTCTGGACCTCGACTGTCTTGCCGTCGCAAAATCGGGCCCAGCCGGCGATCGACTTGACCCCCGCCCGCTTCAGCAGGCCGGAAACCCCTGTGGTCAGTCGGCCGACGATCCCGTCCTTCCAGGCAATCGTGTGGACAAGATCCAACGCTGGCCGCTCCGCTGACAGGCCGAACGGGTTTTGAGCCGAAGCTGCCGCGGTGAGCTTTGCGTATTCCTCGGCGGCATGGATAAGCGCCTTGGATGGGATGCAGCCGAAATTGAGGCAGGTTCCACCGGGGTGGACCGCCTCGACGATCACCGTGTCAAGCCCGAGCTGGCCAGCGCGGATGGCGCAGACGTAACCGCCAGGACCGGCGCCGATCACCAGTAGCCTGCACGAGATATCCTTCATCGGCTCAGCCCTCGATAAAGATCATGGCGGGCGTCTCCATCAGCGCCTTCAGGCGCTGCACGAAGACCGCGGCGTCCCAGCCGTCGATAATGCGATGATCGAAGCTCGATGACAGATTCATCATCTTGCGAGGCACAAAGGCATGGCCGTCCCATAGCGGGCGCACGATGATCTTGTTCACGCCGATGATCGCCACTTCCGGGTGGTTGATGATTGGCGTGGAGACGAGGCCACCGAGCGCACCGAGAGAAGTGATGGTGATGGTCGAGCCGGCGAGCTCCTCACGGGTCGCCGTGCCGGTACGGGCGGCCTCGGAAAGCCGGGTCAGCTCTGCTGCGCAGTCCCACAGGTCACGCGACTCGGCGTGGCGCACGACCGGCACCGTGAGCCCGGCCTCGGTCTGCACAGCGACGCCGATATGGACGCCGGCGTAGCGCCGGACGATGCCCCCCTCGTCGTCATAGTGCGCGTTGATCTTTGGCAGCTCCCCGATCGCCTTGACCATGGCGCGCATAAGGAACGGGAGGATCGTGAGGCGCGGCCGATCTCGGTTCTCAACGTTGAGTTTGGCGCGGAGATCCTCGAGAGCGGTGACGTCAACCTCCTCGACATAGGTGATGTGAGGGATCCGTGACTTGGCGAGCGTCACCCTTTCGGCAATGCGGCGGCGAAGCCCGACGACCTTGATCTCCTCGATATCGGTGCGGCGCTGGAGGCCGACGGGGGCCGGCACACGCCCGTGCGCGATGAAGGCGTCGAGGTCCTCATGAGTGATCCGGCCAGCCGGTCCGCTGCCCGGCACCTGGCGCAGATCGACGCCTGCTTCCTTGGTCCGCAGCCGCACGGCGGGCGAGGCGAGCGGTCGTTCGCCCTCGGGCCGTGGTGCGCCAGCTGCGCTGGCCATATGAACCGGCCGGGGCGGAGCAGCCGCAGGAGTCGCGGTTTCCAGAGCCGTTCGGGTGTGCGGTGGAGGGTGGGGCCCTTCCGGCCGGGCGGCCGGCTCTGGTGGCTTGACCGTTCCGGCAGGAGCTTCTCTAGCTGCCTCCTCGAGCCGCACCAGGGGAGCGCCGACGGTTACCTTATCGCCGACCTCGGCGCCGAGCCAGGAAACCTTACCGTCAGCCGGCGAAGGGATCTCGACTGTTGCCTTGTCGGTCATCACCGCAGCGAGTATCGAATCCTCTCGCACCAAGTCGCCGACCTTGACATGCCATTCAACGAGTTCGGCCTCGGCGATGCCTTCACCTACATCGGGCAGCTTGATCGTGCGCTCGCCCATGTCATCCCTCCAGCACTTCCATGAGGCCATCGCCCACCCGTTTTGGGCCCGGGAAATAGTCCCATTCCTGGGCGTGCGGATATGGCGTATCCCACCCCGCCACGCGCACGATCGGCGCTTCGAGGCTGTAGAAGCAGTGCTCCTGAACGAGCGATACGAGTTCGGCGCCGAAGCCGGAGGTGAGCGTCGCCTCATGCACTACCACACAGCGTCCGGTCTTGCGGACCGAATTCACGATCGCCTCGAGATCGAGCGGGAGGAGCGTGCAGAGATCGATCACCTCGGCGTCGATACCGGTCTCCTCGGCCGCTGTCTCGGCCACATAGACCATTGTGCCGTAGGCGAGCACGGTGACCGCGCGCCCGCTGCGACGGACAGCGGCCTTTCCGAGTGGAAGCGTGAAGTGCCCGTCGGGCACCTCGCCCATTGGGTGCTTCGACCAAGGCGTGATGGGGCGGTCGTGATGACCGTCGAACGGGCCGTTATAGAGCCGCTTCGGTTCCAGAAAGATCACCGGGTCGGGATCCTCGATCGCTGCGATCAGGAGCCCCTTCGCGTCGTACGGATTGGAGGGCACGATCACCTTCAGGCCCGAGACATGGGTGAACAGCGCTTCGGGACTCTGGCTGTGGGTCTGGCCGCCGAAGATGCCGCCTCCGGTGGGCATGCGGATCACGATCGGGCAGGTGAACTGGCCGGCCGAGCGGTAGCGCAGCCGCGCCGCCTCCGACACGATCTGGTCATAAGCGGGGTAGACGTAATCGGCGAACTGGATTTCGACGCAGGGCTTGAGGCCGTAGCTGGCCATGCCGATCGCAGTGCCAACGATACCGAGCTCACTGATCGGCGTGTCGAAACAGCGAGCCCGGCCGTACTTCTGCTGCAAACCTTGCGTGCAACGGAACACGCCGCCGAAATAGCCGACATCCTCGCCGAATACGACGACAGTCTCGTCGCGACCCATGCAGACATCCATAGCGCTGCGGATCGCCTCGATCATGGTCATGCGCGGCACAGATCAAACTCCCGCCTTCTGCCGTTGTCGGCGCAGATGCGGCGGCATCGTGGCATAGACCCCCTCGAATACATCGCGCGGCGAGGGCTTGCCGCCAGAATGCAGGGTGCCGTGCTTCTCGGCCTCCTTCTGCGCCGCGATCACCTCGTCAAGGATCTCTGCCTCAGCCTGCTTGTGGCGCTCCTCCGACCACGCACCGGTCACGATCAGATGGTTCTTCAGCCGGATCACAGGATCGCCCAGCGGCCATGCATCCGATTCGGTTTTGGGCCGGTAAGCGGACGGGTCGTCGGAGGTCGAGTGCGCCCCGACCCGGTATGTGACGTATTCGACGAGGGTCGGCCCGATATTTCGACGGGCGTGCTCGACCGCCCATTTTGCGACTGCGTGCACCGCGAGATAATCGTTACCGTCGACACGCAGCGCCGGAATGCCGAAGCCGAGGCCGCGTGCGGCAAAGGTGCCCGAGCCGCCCCTCGCGATGCCCTGGAAAGTCGAGATCGCCCATTGGTTGTTGACGATGTTCAGCACCACTGGCGCACGATAAGTCGAGGCAAAAACGAGCGCGGCATGGAAATCACTTTCAGCCGTCGAGCCGTCGCCGATCCAACCCGCCGCGATCTGGGTGTCGCCACGGATCGCCGAGGCCATCGCCCAGCCGACCGCCTGGATGAACTGGGTAGCGAGATTACCGGAGACCGAGAAGAAACCGTAATCCCGAGCGGAATAGAGCACCGGCAGCTGCCGACCCTTCAGCGGGTCTGCCTCATTCGAATAGATTTGGTTCATCATCTCGACCATCGGATAGCCGCCGGCGATCAGCAGCCCCGCCTGCCGGTACGTCGGGAAGTTCATGTCTCCGGGTTCGAGCGCTCGGCGGAAGGCGCAGCTCACCGCCTCCTCGCCCATGTGTTGCAGGAAGAACGAGGTCTTGCCCTGTCGCTGGGCTGTCTGCATGCGGGCATCAAAGATCCGCAGCGTCATCATGTGACGCAGGCCCTCCAGCAGTTCCGCCGTCGTCAGCGTCCCGGCCCACGGTCCAACCGCCTCGCCCTGCCGGTTCAGTACCCGAATGATGGAAAAGGCAAGCTCGCGGATGTCACGCGGGTCCACATCGACCGGCGGGCGCAGAACCGATCCGGCCTTGGGAATGGCAACCTTTGAAAAATCCGGCTCATCGCCCGGACGCACCTCGGGTTCCGGAACATGGAGTCGGAGTGTCTCATGTGCAGGCATTGTGCCTACCCTTTACCAGAGTGTCGCCCGCGGCGCCTCACCAGCCCTGCTGAAGAGGTACGGGACTTTGGCCCTACCAGCTAACCTCGTCCACTAGGGCGGCCAGATCGGCCGTGGACGGGCGAGCGCCTATCGCTATCAGACCTGCCGCATAGCCGTCGCTCGCCGATGGTGAATCTGGCCGGGTTTGCGGCACCCTTTCGGCGGTTGCGACCGGCTCATAGTGAACAAGGCGCACCAGCCCTGGGTTAACAATCTCGACCTCAGGCGAAGAAATCGGCCGAAGAAATTTTCCATCTCACGCCCACCACCCCCGCCTAACCCACCTGAGGATCGTTCCATCGCAGAGAGGACGATGGGGGCGGGGTTAACGATCAAAGGGTCACCGACGCACCCGTTGCGTCATGCTTTCGGGCTGTAGAAGGGTCCCAATCCTCGTTGAAAACCGCGTTTGACGCACTACTTTTTAGATGCTTCCCGAAAGGGACTAGACAGCCCGCCTCTTTGTCAAGCCAGACAGCACGACTTGCGGGCCCATCAATCGGCTTCGCTCAGAAAGGAAGCCGACGAGGCGTCAAGTATGGCCGGGAGGCCGACGCGATCGCCCACCAGACGGCAGACAAGATCAGGGATGTCATGAAGCCGGCCGACGAGCTCGGCACCAAGGTCAAGCCGCCGGTCGATTGGAAGTGATGCCATGAGGATTGAAGCCAGTCTCGCCCTCGGGCTCATCCTCATCACCGCATTGCCGGCCAACGGACTGGAGGTGATCGACCTGCACCAGACCGACAATACTCTCGTCAATCAGTATCAGCATGATCCCTACCGCGGCATCTTCAACTGGGCCGGCGTCCATTGCTGCAACGGCGAGGACTGCCGGAAGATCGTCGACCCCAAAGACATCGAGCCGATCCAGGGCGGCTACCGTGTTCGCTCGACCGGCGAGATCGTCGATAAGAAATACACCGGCATCAGCCCCGACAATGGCTGGCACATCTGCCGCAGGTCCGATCTCAACAGGACGATCCGCTGCTTGCTCGTGCCGCCGAGTGGCGTGTGATGGAACATGAGGCCGACGCTTGCGACTGCCCGACGCGGTACCTTTCCACGATCGATGCCGGGGGGCGGGGTAGAAGGGACCCAATAAGCATGCTTTATCGTTCGCCGAACCCTGTAACAGCACCGCGCACGGTAGGTGGAGGATGGCTCTGTCCTGTCTCATTAGTCGTCAGGTGTCGGTCGATCTCAAGCACGCTGTGACAATTCCGGCCAAGGGCCACTCCCCTTGCCCAAAGCATGCGAACCCCAGACGCGTATTGCCCGTGGGCAGAGAGGCCGAGGCACCACGGGTATCTACAGAATTCGTCCCGCGTTGCAGCATGAGGCGCTCTAGGCGTCTCTTATGGCGTCCCTGATCTGCGCCCTGAGTTGCTCGGACATATGGTCGACCCCGTGAACCGCCCGCGCATGTTCGCTGGCCTTCATCATAACGTCCTCGTCGCTTTCACCATGGATGACGAACTTGCACCCGGGAACAACTGCGCCGCACTCGAGGATCTTGCTCATTTTCACCTCCTTGCTGCAGTGCATTCTAACCCGGTCGGTCGTTCGCTTTGTGATAAAATCGCAAGACGATTGGCTTCCAGGGAGGGAGCGTCGATGCCCTTTGACTGCAAGAGTCCCGACGATGTCCTCAAGATCGTCAAAGATGAGAAGATCCAGATGGTCGATCTTCGTTTCGCCGATCTTCCTGGCCTGTGGCAACACTTCTCGGTGCCACCTGGCGCTCTCAAGCCCGAAAGCTTCAGCGACGGGATCGGCTTTGATGGATCCTCGATCCGCGGTTTTCAGGAGATCCAGGAAAGCGACATGCTGGTCATTCCCGATCCGGCGAGCACCTTCCTTGATCCCTTCACCGAAGCCCCAACTGTTGTCCTTATCTGCAACATTTCGGATCCGGTAACTGGGCAGCCCTATAGCCGGGATTCCCGCTACATTGCCCAGAAGGCCGAGCTCTTTCTCAACAGCACGCAGATCGCCGATACCGCGTTCATGGGGCCGGAGCTCGAGCACTTCGTCTTCAACGACGTTCGCTACGATCAAGGCACCAACTACGGCTATTACGAAATCGATGCCATCGAGGCCAACTGGAACGTCAAGAATGTCGACAAACCCGGCCAGGGACACAAGCTGCGCCCTAAGGAGGGTTACTTCCCTGTGCCTCCGGCCGACCTCCTGCAGGATGCTCGCACCGACATGGTGATGATGCTGGAGCGCATCGGCATCGATGTCGAGGCGCATCACCACGAAGTGGCGACGGGTGGGCAGGGCGAAATCGACATGAAGTTTGCCACGCTCACACGCATGGCCGACAACGTCATGATCTACAAATATGTGGTCAAGAACGTTGCACGCAGGCGGGGCATGACCGCTACTTTCATGCCGAAGCCACTTTTTGGCGACAATGGATCGGGCATGCACGTTCACCAGAGCCTCTGGCAGGGATCACGGCCGCTCTTTGCTGGCGACGGTTACGCCGGCTCAAGTGACTTGATGCGCCAATATATTGGCGGTCTCCTGCAGCACGCGCCGGCGCTGCTTGCAATCTGTGCGCCGACGGTCAATTCCTATCGACGCCTGGTCCCAGGATTCGAAGCGCCTGTCAATCTAGGCTATTCGCAGCGCAACCGCTCGGCGGCCTGTCGAATCCCCATGTACTCGCCTGATCCCGCGACGAAACGGGTCGAGTTCCGCTGCCCCGATCCTGCCAGCAATCCTTACCTCGCTTTCGCGGCAATGTTGATGGCGGGCATCGATGGCATTCTCAACCGCATTGATCCCGGCGATCCGATCGACAAGAATCTCTATGACCTGCCGCCGGCGGAACTCGCCACTGTGCCTTTGGCTCCTGGCTCTCTCGAGGAGGCACTCGATGCGCTTGCGGCGGACCACCGGTTCCTACTCAAAGGCGATGTGTTCACCGCCGATGTGATCGACACTTACATCGCCTATAAGCGGTCGCACGAAATCGATGAGATGCGACTTCGCCCCCACCCTTATGAGTTCTTTCTCTATTACGACGTCTGAATGTGCGGAGGACCGCGCCCAGAATCTGGGGTCATCAATGGCGAGCGCGCGCGCGGAGACCACGTGGCTCTCCTCGCCGCCCAGGAACGGGACTCCGACCAAAGGACGATGGGGGTGAGTTAACGATCGCAAGGATCTCGATCGGCCGAAAAAATATGGCTTCAGGTCCTCCACCCCCCAGCCGATGCGGAACGGGACTCCGGTGAGAGGACGATGGGGTGGGGTTAACGGTCAGGTCGGTGATCCCCCCAGCCGCGAGGAACGGGACTCCGACATAGAGACGATGGGGGTGGGATCTATGGTGACGACATCGGCCGAGAAGAATTTTCGCGCTCGAGCTCACACCACCCCGTTTCGCGCTCGAGCTCCCACCACCCCCAACCACCCCCCCAGGCCGGCGAGGAACGGGACTCCGCCGAGAGACGATGGGGGGTGGGGGTTAACGGTCAACGGCTCGATGATCTCGACATCCAGCTGAAGATTTTCGCGCTCGAGATCCCACCACCCCCCG
>Ga0075431_100006806_pt1 | contig 11354 bp, 9 predicted proteins | sample RhiMetdeltSRZDD5_FD_75297 | JGI IMG/M metagenome (GOLD analysis project Ga0075431, IMG submission 75297) | Populus rhizosphere microbial communities from Tennessee, USA - Rhizosphere MetaG P. deltoides SRZDD5 | ecosystem: Host-associated > Plants > Roots > Rhizosphere > Soil | place: USA...
TGGCGACCCTCGCTCAGGAACGCCTCGTCGCGCGGCCCCGGCGGCGGCATGTTCTGGGGTGCCTCGGACTCTTGGTCGGCGGTGTGCACCCGATTCAGTGCTGCCACCTCCTCGTGGCCTTGGATTTGGGAGCGGCGACGGCACCGGACCCAACCGTCACCGTCAGCGGTCACCCGATCGGGCAAGCCTGGCATGCAAATGTCACGGGCGGTAGAGCCGATTCGGTTCGAACCCGCGGCATTCGCGCGAGCACCCGATCGCCGGCTTCCGAAGCTGCGACGAGCCGATACCTACGCTATCGTAGGTTACGGTTCCGTAGCCGTAACCTGCCAGGCGGCAGGCGTCCGCCGCCGTTGGCGCCCCGAGCGGCCCACCCCCCTGAGACTTCGAGGAGCACGTTATGACTACCGCCGAGGCACCACCCCGACCGACCGGGACAGCGAACGAATCTAAGCCGATCATCGATGGGCGGCGTACCAACTTCGAGCACGTCATGCTGTACGTCTTCGTGCTCGGCCCGTTCATCGCCCTGCTGGCCGCCGTCCCGGTGGCATGGGGCTGGGGGCTGTCCTGGCGGGACATCGTGATCGGGGCCGCGTTCTACGCGATCGGCTGCCTCGGCGTGACGGTCGGTTACCACCGGTACTTCACCCACGGCTCGTTCAAGGCCAAGCCGTGGCTGCGGGTGGTCATGGCGGTCGCCGGCTCGGTCGGCTTCCAAGGTTCGGTGCTGCGGTGGGTCGCCGACCACCGCAGGCACCACGCGTTCTCCGACCGCGACGGCGACCCGCACTCGCCGTGGCGTTTCGGCGAGTCCACCGCCGGCATGGCCAAGGGCTTCGTCTACGCGCACATCGGCTGGCTGTTCGATCGGGACGAGACCAACGCCCGCCGGTTCGCCCCCGACCTGCTCGCCGACCGTGCGATCAATCGCGTCGGCCGGCTGTTCCCGTTGATCGCAACGCTCAGCCTGCTCGGCCCGGCGCTGATCGGCGGCCTGTGGTCGTGGTCCTGGGGCGGCGCGCTGACCGCGTTCTTCTGGGCCGGGCTGGTGCGGGTGTCGTTCCTGCATCACATCACGTGGTCGACCAACTCGGTGTGCCACATGGTTGGCGAGCGGCCGTTCGCGGCCCGCGACCGGTCCGCCAACTTCTGGCCGCTGGCGATCCTGTCCGCCGGCGAGTCGTGGCACAACCTGCATCACGCCGACCCGACCTCGGCTAGGCACGGCGTCCTGCCCGGGCAGATCGACATCTCGGCCCGGCTGATCTGGATCTTCGAGCGGTTTGGTTGGGCCTGGCAGGTGCGCTGGCCGTCCCAGGAGCGGCTGGCGCGGATCGTGGCCGAGTAGTCCCGGTGGGTACTTATCCGGGCCGCAATACCGATAAGTACTCATCACCATGCGGCCATAGGGTGCTCGGGTGAGCACGGACCGCGGTCAGCCGCCCGCCCGGGTGCGGATGAGCCGTTCGGAACGCCGGGAGCAGTTGCTCGACGTCGGCCGGGCGCTGCTGGCCGCGAAGGGCTTCGACGGCACCACGATCGAGGAGATCGCGCACCGTGCCGGGGTCAGCAAGCCGGTTGTGTACGGCCATTTCGGCGGCAAGGAGGGGCTGTACGCGGTGGTCGTCGACCGCGAGATGAAGCGGCTGCTCGACCTGATCGCCTCGGCGCTGTCCGGCGGCACGCATCCGCGCGAACTGCTGGAGCGTGCCGCCGGAGCGCTGCTGGACTACATCGAGAACTCCAGTGCCGGGTTTCGCATCCTGGTCAGGGACTCGCCGGTGGCCACCAGCGCCGGCTCGTTCTCTGGGCTGCTCAACGACATCGCCACCCGGGTTGAGCACATTCTGGGCCAGCAGTTCGCGGCCAGGGGCTACGACACCAAGCTCGCCGGCCTGTACAGCCAGGCGCTGGTCGGCATGGTGGCGCTGACCGGGCAGTGGTGGCTGGAGGAGCGCACCCCCGACAAGGGGACGGTGGCCGCGCACCTGGTCAACCTGGCCTGGAACGGCCTTCGCCATCTGGAGCACGACCCACTGCCCCCACTTCGTCACTGAACACGCAGTGTTACATGGGCTATTAGGGTGAAATCTGCGTCCCTACTGGCGGAAGGCCAGGAGATGGCGTTAGATGCCGTCCCTCTATTGGGGGGATGTCCACGGGCTCCGCGTCATGGTTGACTCCTGGCAACACGGAGGGCAACCACTTCACGGCAACACCACTACCGGCGGAACGCGGTAACGCCAGCGGGGGGCGGTACCGATAACCGACTGTGATTGCCGACGCAGGTAGGACCAGCATCATGCTTTCGTATGGCTGCTGGTCGCTTGCGCTCCGGGCAGCGAACGCGGAGTAGCAAGGGGGCCTAATTTGAGCATGCCAATGGGTGAAGGGGCGCAGTCAAAGCCCTTCCCCACGGTTACGGGACGTCGTGGCAAGCGTCCGGAACATCGCAGATCAGCGCCGGGGTCGCTACCCGATGTAATGACACCTGACCGGTTGGTCGGCCCGCATTCTGAACCGGCCCATCCGGCCCAGGTGACCCTGCCCGCGTCGCAATGGGAAGCCCAGTACCAGGCCACAGTCCTGCTGGCCGACCTTCTCGTGATCACCCTGGTGTCGTTACTCGGCGTCACGGTCTTCTCGGGTTCGGGGCTGGCTCCGAGCCTGGCCAACGCCATGGCGGTGATCACCGGGCTGACCCTGGTGGCCACGCTGGCCGCCAGCCGGGCCTGGGAGCTGCGGGTGCTCGGCCAGGGTGCCGAGGAGTTCCGCCGGTTGGGCCGTGGCGTGGTCGGGGCCGGGATCGTCGTGGCGCTGGCCGGGCTGGCGGCGGGCGAGCCGCAGGTGCGCCCGTGGGTCTTCGGCGTCGTGCCGGCCGTGCTGGCGGTGGCCACGCCGGTGCGGTACGCGCTGCGCCGGGTGCTGCACCGGCACCGGATCAACGGCCGCTGCATGCTGCCGGTGCTGGCTGCCGGCAGCGTCGAGGAGGTCGCCGACCTGGTCGGCCGCACCCGCCGCGAGCAGCACAACGGCTGGAAGATCGAGGCCGTCTGCACCCCGGGTGGGCTCGGCGAGGACGGCGCGTGCGACGTGGCTGGCGTGCCGGTGGTCGGCGACCTGGAGGACCTCGCCGACCGGGTGGTACAGGGCGGCTACCGGGTGGTCGCGGTCGTCCCCGACCCGCGCTGGACGCGCCGCCGGCTGCAGCAGCTCGCCTGGCAGCTGGAGACCACCGCGGCCGACGTCGTGGTGTCCCCGGTGCTCATGGAGGTGACCGGGCCGCGGCTGCACGTCGCGCCGGTGTTCGGGCTGCCGCTGCTGCGGGTCAGCGCGCCGCGGTTCGTCGGCTTCCGCTGGCTGGTCAAGAGCGCGGTGGACCGAGTAGCCGCGGCGATCGGGCTGCTGCTCATCTCGCCGCTGCTGATCGGGATCGCGGCCGCCATCTGGCTGCACGACCGGGGGCCGGTGTTCTACCGCCAGACCAGGGTCGGCCGCGACGGCCACACCTTCTCGATGATCAAGTTTCGGTCCATGGTGATGGACGCCGACCGGCGCCGCGACGAGCTGGCCGAGGTGAACGAGGCCGCCGGCCCGATGTTCAAGCTGCGCCACGACCCGAGGGTCACCCGCACCGGTGCTTTCCTGCGCCGGTACTCCCTGGACGAGCTGCCGCAGCTGTTCAATGTGCTGGCCGGCACGATGTCGCTGGTGGGGCCGCGCCCACCGCTGCCAGAGGAGGTCGCGGTCTACCCGGCCGACATGCGACGCCGGCTCAAGGTCAAGCCCGGCCTGACCGGGCTGTGGCAGGTCAGCGGGCGTAGCGACCTGTCGTGGAGCGAGTCCGTGCGGCTGGACGTGCGGTACGTGGAGAACTGGTCGCTCGCGCTGGATCTGACGATCTTGTGGAAGACCTTCCGCGCGGTGCTCAGCGGCCAGGGCGCCTACTGATGCGCGCAGGCTCGGCAGCGGGCTCGACCATGGGCTCAGTCCTGGGTCCGGCCACGCCCGCAAGCCACGGGCGGCCGCCGGCGGGGCGCCCGACAGGAGGAGGCGACGCGATGACGGCCTGCCGGCTGTGCGGCTCGGCCAGCTTGGCCAGCGTGGTGGACCTGGGCGCCACCCCGCCGTGCGAGCGGTTCCTCGCCGCCGACCAGCTCGACGAGCCGGAGGTCACCTACCCGCTGCACCTGCGGGTCTGCACCGGCTGCTGGCTCGCCCAGATCCCGCCGCTGATCACGCCGGAGGACACCTTCACCGAGTACGCCTACTTCTCTTCCTACGCCAGCTCCTGGGTGCGGCACGCCGAGGAGTTCGCCGGCGCGGCGGTGCGGCGGCTCGGCCTCGGCGGCGACTCGTTCGTGGTCGAGGTGGCCAGCAACGACGGCTACCTGCTGCAGCACGTGGTGCGGCGCGGGATCCGGTGCCTTGGCATCGAGCCGTCGGTCAATGTCGGCGCCGCGGCGCGGGACAAGGGCGTGCCGACGCTCACGGCGTTCCTCGGCCGGGACACCGGGGCCGCGGTGCGCGCCGAGCACGGCCCGGCGGACCTGGTGGTGGCGAACAATGTGTACGCCCACATCCCCGACGTGCTTGGCTTCACCGCCGGGCTGCGGGCCCTGGTGGCCGACGACGGGTGGGTGTCGATCGAGGTACAGCACCTGCTCACGCTCATGCAGCTGAACCAGTACGACACGATCTACCACGAGCATTTCCAGTACTACACGGTGGCCTCCGCGCAGCGCGCGCTGGCCAGCGGCGGCCTGGCGCTGGTCGACGTCGAGCTGCTGCCGACGCACGGCGGCTCCATCCGGCTGTGGGCGCGGCCGGCGGAGTCCGCCGGCGAGCCCGGCCGGCGGGTCGGCGAGGTGCTCGCCACGGAGAAGGCCGCCGGGCTGCACGAGCTGTCCGGGTACGCCGAGTTCGGCCTCCGGGTCTCCCGGGTGCGGCGCGACCTGATGCGCTTCCTGCTCGAGACCGCGGAGGCCGGCCGGACCGTGGTCGGCTACGGCGCCCCCGGCAAGGGCAACACGCTGCTCAACCACTGCGGCATCCGGCCGGACCTGCTGCCGTACACCGTCGACCGCAACCCGTACAAGCACGGCCGGTTTACGCCGGGCACCCGGATCCCGATCGTGGCGCCGGAGCGGATCGCCGAGGACCGACCGGACTTCGTGCTGGTGCTGCCGTGGAACCTGCGCGAGGAGCTGACCGGGCAACTGTCGTATGTGGCCGGGTGGGACGGCCGGCTGGTCTTCCCGATCCCGAGCCTGGAGGTGGTGTCGCCGTGAAGGTGGTTCTGTTCTGCGGCGGCTACGGCACCCGCATGCGCAACGGCACGCCGGGCGACGTGCCGAAGCCGATGCAGCTGGTCGGCCCCCGGCCGCTGCTGTGGCACGTGATGCGCTACTACGCCCACTTCGGGCACACCGATTTCGTGCTGTGCCTCGGCTACGGCGCGCACCACATCAAGGACTTCTTCCTCAACTACGAGGAGACGACGTCCAACGACTTCGTGCTGCGCGACGGGCGGGTCGAGTTGCTGTCCACCGACATCGCGGACTGGACCGTCACGTTCGTACAGACCGGCATGGCCTCGCCGATCGGCGAGCGGCTGCGCCGGGTGCGCGAGCACCTGGACGGCGAGGAGATCTTCCTGGCCAACTACGCCGACGTGCTCACGGACGCGCCGCTGCCGGAGATCGTCCAACGGTTCGCCGAATCCGACGCCGGCGCGTCCATGATGGTCGTGCCGCCGCCGGGCACGTTCCACTGCATAGATGTGGGCGCCGCCGGCATGGTCGGCGGCATCACCCCGATCGACGAGATGCCGCTGTGGGCCAACGGCGGCTACTTCGTGCTGCGCCAGGAGGTGTTCGACCACATCCCGGAGAACGGCGACCTGGTCGCGGACGGCTGCGTCGAGCTGGCCAAGCGCGGCCGGCTGCTGGCCTATCCCTACCGCGGCTACTGGCGGCCTACCGACACCGTCAAGGAACGGATGATCCTGGACCAGGCGTACGCCCGCGGCGAACGGCCGTGGGCGCTGTGGGAGCGGGACCGCGTCGCGGAACCGGCCCGATGAGCGGGCGGCCGTGATCGGGCTGCTGGCCGCGGGTCGGAGCGGGTCTGCCCGGCTGAGCATGGCGGCCCTCGGCGCGCACTGCGACGACATCGCCATCGGCGCCGGCGGCACCCTGCTCACCGTGTGCGTCGCCAGGCCGGGCATCCGGGTGGACGCGCTGGTGCTCTCCGGCGGCGGCACCGCCCGGGAGGACGAGGAGCACGCCGCGCTTGCCGACTTCTGCCCCGGCGCCGACCTGCGGCTCACCGTGCTCAAGCTGCCGGACGGGCGGGCGCCGGCGCACTGGGACGAGGTCAAGTCCGCCGTCGAGGACCTGCGCGCCCGCACCGACCCGGACCTGCTGTTCGCCCCCAACCGGGCGGACGCGCACCAGGACCACCGCACCCTCGCCGAGCTGGTGCCCACCGCGTTCCGCGACCACCTCGTGTTCGGCTACGAGATCGTCAAATGGGACGGCGACCTCGGCCGGCCCAACGGGTACCAGCCGCTGGCGCCCGAGGTGGCCGAGGCGAAGGTCACCCTGCTGCAACGCCACTACCCCTCCCAGCGACACCTCCCGTGGTACGACCGCGAGGCGTTCCTCGGCCTGGCCCGGCTGCGGGGCATCGAGTGCCGCGAGCGGTACGCCGAGGCGTTCCACCTCGACAAGATCACCCTGAACCTTTCCGGGTGAATGGACCATTTGCCCCATAGGACCGGGCGGATGGTCCATTCACCCCGGAGGTTTGATGAGAGCGGAGATGACCACATGCGTGTGCTGCTGACCGGGCACCAGGGCTACCTGGGCACCGTGATGGCCCCGGTGCTGGCGGCGGCCGGCCACGAGGTGACCGGCCTCGACTCCGGGCTGTTCGCGGACTGCGTGCTCGGCCCGCCACCACAGGATCCGCCGGGGTACGCCGTCGACCTGCGCGACGTGACCGCCGGGCACGTGGCCGGGGTGGACGCCGTCGTGCACCTGGCGGCGCTGTCGAACGACCCGTTGGGCTCGCTGGCCCCCGAGCTGACCTACGACATCAACCACCATGCCTCCGTGCGGCTGGCCCGGCTGGCCCGCGATGCCGGCGCGCGGTGGTTCCTCTACGCCTCGACGTGCTCGGTGTACGGGGCCTCCGGCGGCGACGACCTGGTGGACGAGGACGCGCCGCTGCGGCCCGTCACGCCGTACGCGGTGTCCAAGGTCCGGGTGGAGCAGGACCTGGTCGAGCTGGCCGACGCCGACTTCACCCCCGTCCTCATGCGCAACGCCACCGCGTTCGGCTTCTCGCCGCGGCTGCGCGCCGACATCGTGCTGAACAACCTGGTCGGCCACGCCCAGACCACCGGCGAGGTCCGGGTGCTCTCCGACGGCACCCCGTGGCGGCCGCTGGTGCACGCCAGGGACATCGCGGAGGCGTTCGCCGCCGTGCTGGCCGCGCCGCGGGACCTGGTGCACGCGCGGGCGTTCAACGTCGGCACCGAGCAGAACAACCTCACGGTCGCCGAGATCGCCGCCGAGGTGGCGGAGGCCGTCCCCGGGTCCCGGGTCGTGATCACCGGCGAGGCCGGGCCCGACCCGCGGTCCTACCGGGTGAACTTCGGCCGGCTGCGGGCCGCGCTGCCCGGCTTCCACGCCCGCTGGATGATCAAGGCCGGCGCGGTCGAGCTGGCCGCCGCCTACCAGCAGTTCGGCCTGACCCGCAGCGACTTCGAGAACCGCTTCACGAGGCTGGCCCGCCTCTCCGCCCGCCGGGCCGACGGCACCCTGGCCGCCGACCTCCGCCCGCCGCCGCCCGTTCTGGGTGGCGACGATGTGGCATCGCCCCAATAGAAGCGCCACGATGTCACATTCTCGCGAGGGGGAGGGCGGCGCGGGGCAGCGGATGCACGAGCTGGTGCGGCGGCTGTACCCGCTGTGCCGCAGCATCACCGGGGACGGGGTGCGGGACACCTTGGGGATCATTGGCGAGCGGGTTCCGCTGCGGGTCAGCGAGGTGCCGACCGGCACGCCGGTGCTGGACTGGACGGTGCCGCGGGAGTGGAACATCCGCGACGCCTACATCGCCGACGCCGGCGGCCGGCGGGTCGTCGACTTCCGCGAGTCGAACCTGCACGTCGTGGGGTACAGCGTGCCGGTGGACGCCACCATGACCCTCGACGAGCTGCGCCCGCACCTGCACACCCTGCCGGAGCAGCCCGACCTGATCCCGTACCGGACCAGCTACTACGCCCCCACCTGGGGCTTCTGCCTGCGGGAGCGCACGCTGCGCGCGCTGCCGGCCGGGCCGTACCGGGTGCGGATCGACTCGACGCTGGCCGACGGGCACCTCACCTACGGCGAGCATGTGGTCGCCGGGAAGGTGCCCGACGAGGTGATCGTCTCCTGCCACGTGTGCCATCCCTCGCTGGCCAACGACAACCTCGCCGCGATCGCGGTCGCCGTCGAACTGGCGCGGCGGCTGGCCGGCGCGCAGCCCTGGTACACCTACCGCTTCCTGTTCGCGCCGGGCACCATCGGCGCGATCACCTGGCTGGCCCGCAACGCCGAGCGGATCCACCGGGTCCGGCACGGCCTGGTGCTGGCCTGCGCCGGCGATGGCGGCGCGCTGACCTACAAGCGCAGCCGGCGCGGCGATGCCGAGATCGACCGGGTGGTGCGGCACGTGCTGGAGCGCTCCGGCCGGCCGCACCGGACCGTGGACTTCACGCCGTACGGCTATGACGAGCGGCAGTTCTGCTCGCCGGGGTTCAACCTCGGCGTCGGCTGCCTGACCAGGACTCCGTACGGGGCCTACCCCGAATACCACACCTCCGGCGACAACCCGGACCTCGTGCTGCCGTCATCGCTGGCCGACACGCTGCAGACCTGCTGGGAGATCAGCCGCGTGCTGGACCGCAACCGGCGGTACCGCAACCTGAGCCCGTACGGCGAGCCACAGCTGGGCCGGCGCGGGCTGTACGACTCGCTCGGTGGACGCAGTGATACGAAACAGGCCCAGCTGGCGATGTTGTGGGTGCTGAACCTCTCCGACGGCGAGCACAGCCTGCTCGACATCGCCGAGCGATCCGGACTGCCGTTCGAGGCCGTCGCCGACGCGGCCGGTGCCCTGCACACCGCCGCCCTGATCAAGGAATGACCGCATGAGTCCCGGCCACGCACCCGCCCCTGGCCTTGCCGAGGCGCCACCAGCGCACGCCGAGCCGGCGCACGCCGAGCCGGCGCCGGCCGATTCGCCGTCGCGCCCGCTGCGCTCGCGGGCGCTGCGCGCGATGGCCGGGCGGCTCAGCTGGGGGCTGGCCGACCAGGCGGTGTCCAGCCTGACCAACTTCGCCGTCGGCATCTACGTCGCCCGCTCGTTGGGCCTGACCGCGTTCGGCGTGTTCAGCATCGCCTGGGTGACCTACGGCGTGCTGCTCAACGTGTCCAGGGGGGTGGCAACCGACCCCCTCGTGGTGCGCTTCAGTGGGGTCGCCGTGCCGCAGTGGCGCGCCGCCGTCACCCGCTCGTCCGCCACCGCGCTGGCCGTCGGCACGCTGGCCGGCGCCGGCTGCCTGCTGATCGGCGCCGAGCTGGTCACGTTCGGGCTGGCCGGCGGCGGGCTGGAGGCCGAGGTGGGCGCGGCGTTCCTGGCGCTCGGCATCGTGCTGCCCGGGCTGCTGCTGCAGGACAGCTGGCGGTTCGCGTTCTTCGCCGCCGGCCGCGGCCGCGACGCGCTCACCAACGACCTGGTGTGGGCGGCGGCCATGGTCCCGGCCATGTTCCTGGCCGCCCGGCAACCGAGCGTGGTGGGGTTCCTGCTCGCCTGGGGGCTGTCCGGCACCGTGGCCGCCGGGTACGGCTGCCTGCGCACCGGCATCACGCCGGCGGTGGCCGCGGTGCCGCGCTGGCTGCGGCGGCACCGCGACCTCGGTGCCAGGTACCTGGTGGAGAACGTCAGCAACAGCGGCGCCGCCCAGCTGCGGGCCTACGGCCTCGGCGCGATCGCCGGGCTCGCCTCGGTCGGCACCGTGCGCGGCGCCGAGCTGCTGATGGGCCCGTTCCTCGCGGTGCTGATGGGGCTGTCCCTGGTGACCGTGGCGGAGGCGGCCAGGGTGCTGCGGCGCTCGCCGCACCGCCTGCGGCTGTTCTGCATGCTGCTCGGCGGCGGCCAGGCCGCGGCCGCGCTGGCCTGGGGCTGCGTGCTGATGCTGCTGCTCACCGACCGCGCCGGCGAGCTCGTCCTCGGCGAGGTGTGGTGGACCTCGTCGGCGCTGATCCTGCCGGCCACCCTGGCGGTCACCGGCGCGAGCCTCGGCACCGGGGCGGCCGCGGGGCTGCGCGCGCTCGGCGCCGCCAAGCGCAGCCTGCGCTCCCAGCTGGTCGCGTCGGCCGCCTACGTCACCGGCGGGCTGCTCGGCGCCTGGGCCGGCGGCGCGCTCGGCTCGGCATGGGGGGTGGCGGCGGCGACCCTCGGCGGCTCGGTCGTCTGGTGGCTGCAGCTGCACCGGGCTTTGAAAGAACGGGCTTTGAAAGAACGGGCTTTGAAAGAACGGGGCTTGAGAGAACGGGGCTTGAAAGAACGGGCCTTGAAAGAACGTGGCCTGCGCGAGCACGAAGAGAAGAGGACGTCATGACCACGGTCCCCCGGCTGAGCATCGGCCTGCCGGTCTACAACGGCCAGCAGTACCTTGGCGAGGCGCTGGACGCGCTGCTCGGCCAGAGCTACCGGGACTTCGAGCTGATCATTTCCGACAACGCGTCGACCGACGGCACCGAGGCGATCTGCCGCCGCTACACCGAGCGCGACGAGCGGGTGCGCTACATCCGGCTGGACCGCAACATCGGCGCGGCACCGAACCACAACTTCGTGTTCACCCAGGCCAGGGGCGAGCTGTTCAAGTGGGCATCGCACGACGACCTCTACGGCCGGGATCTGTTGCGGCGGTGCGTCGACGCGCTGGACGAGCACCCGGACGCCGTGCTCGCGCACACCCGCAACGCGATCATCGACGGCGACGGCCGGATCGTCCAGCCGTTCGACTACCGGCTGGCCACCGATTCGCCGCACCCGCCGGCGCGGTTCCGCAGCCTGCTGTTCGAGCCGGGCGGCGACGACTTCTACGGCGTGATCCGTGCCGACGTGCTGCGCCGGGTGACCCCGCACGACAGCTACCACCATGCCGACCGCACCTTCGTCGCCGAGATCGCCCTGCACGGGCCGTTCCACCAGGTGCCGGAGCTGCTGTTCTTCCGCCGCGACCACCCGACCCGCGCGGAGCGGGCGAACCCGACCAAGCGCACCCGCTG
>Ga0075431_100006808_pt1 | contig 11353 bp, 8 predicted proteins | sample RhiMetdeltSRZDD5_FD_75297 | JGI IMG/M metagenome (GOLD analysis project Ga0075431, IMG submission 75297) | Populus rhizosphere microbial communities from Tennessee, USA - Rhizosphere MetaG P. deltoides SRZDD5 | ecosystem: Host-associated > Plants > Roots > Rhizosphere > Soil | place: USA...
CCACTTCTTTTTCGGTAGTACTGAATGTTGTATTTGCAAGTCCTCTTAATTTACGTTCTATGCGTCGCTGCCTCAACGCTGGAAATACTTCTGTGGGGTTGATGGGTGTAGAGCCGTCATCGCAATATTCACCCTCATATTCATAATAGACCAATTCTTTTGAGCTAATACGGTCAGTAAACATGGCGAAATGGACAAAAGGATATGTATAATCCCACTGTCTTGAAATCTGAGCGAAAAGAAGGAGAATTAGTACAGTAACCATAAATACTCGCTTTCCTGGGTTTATTGCCTTGAACAGTGTTTGCAATGATTTCAGGTTGGCAAAAAACAGAACGAAAATCAATAACAATACTGACATGCTGAGCGTTTCCAGAATATAGCCGGCACCTGGGAATGCTGTTGCTACTATTAAGATCCACACAGCAACTATCCAACGGTTTATTTTATAATTATTGAAGATAATTCTGAAGTTGATTTTAGCTGGCGCAAACAGAAAAAAAGATACAATGATCAGGAACATCAGAAAACTAAGTTTGATCGAAAAATGAGACCATTTGCTTAAGTAATAGCTTGGTGGTTTTGAATGGTTAAAAGGTCCCACATTATGGGATAGACAAAATTGTATTGTTGGAGGCATTATAATAAAAGCCAGCAAGCACCAAATGCCTGCTCCAATTAGCAAAAAGAAAAGAATCTTTTTCTTACTGTTCATTTTCTAGAGCAAAAAAGCTGGCTAATAGTAATAAAATTTAATAACAACAGCAAGGTAGAAATGTTCTTTTTTAAATTTCAATCACGAAAGTCTGACCAAATTCCCTTTGTCCGAAGCTGATTTAGATTTGGTCTGGAATCACAGTAATATCTCACGTCTGCATTACTGTCATCTAATTTCTTCATTTCGATTATGACATATAGCATACTTGAACTGAACAGACGGTCAGAAAATTTTCTTGATTACCTTACTACATTGTTCTTTCAGAGTCAACCTGCTGAACCTTTTCAATCTGGATTGTACATCCCGAAAGGCTGAATTTCGTTGATTGAAAGGGTACTTCAGCAATGAAGGATGCATAAGTGAAATAAGGTCTTCATAAGATTGGAATGTGCGTCTTTTTTCATCCGGGATGCTGATAAACAAAGAGAGTACATGATGACAGTTTGCCATGTAAAAAGATTCTATATCAGTTAAATCAAGGGATTGCTCAATAGCACTGAGCCATCCCGCCACTCTTTGTTCAACATAAAATCGGTCTCTCCAGTCAAGGCCATCAGATGGATGATCTTCTACCCATTGCTTCCATTCAGAATAAGCATCCCAAAGATAGGCTTCGTATTTTTTTTCGTTCCCGTTTAGCTTTAACATGCTGGCTATATTCAACTCGTTTTGGTCCTTCAGTTTACGATAGCGGTTGGTGCCCTTCATTAGGTCAAAAACGCCTCCGCGCAGTACAATTTGATTGCTTTTACAAAAACTCCATTGACCGTATGCAAATTTTACCCGCTCTACATCTTTACTGTCTTCCCCGGTGTGGAGATCATATAGTTCCTCTTTCACTTTTGAATAAGAGCTTTTCCTCATCTTTACGTGCTGGTGACTATAACCCGAAAGCTTCGCCAGACGGGGCGGCACCACCATATCTGCATGGGAGATGAGAGGGTTTTCTTGCGTGAATGTATGGACCTTTATACGTGAACGGTAGGCCGCGGCAAGAATAAGTCTGGAATCCCTTCCTGAAGAAAGAGGTAAAAAAACTTTTTTTTGAAGGCTTGCCAGATTGTTCAACGTACACGTAAATCGGGCAATCAACTGTTCCTTTATCTCTTCATAGGACAGATTCGGAACCACCTTGATGAATTCTCTTGGCTTAATCTCAAACGTTTCCAGGTTAAGGGTCTGACTCGGGAGCAATTTTCTTATTTGCCTAAATCTTGTATAGGGAAGGGGGCACCATTCCACCGCCGATTTCCATTTTAACTCCACTATCGCATCAGATGGGGATCCAAGTTCGTTAAGAATGGACAAACTGCTGGACACAATCTTTTCACCGCTAATAGTGGTGTAAAAACAACCTAATAGACCACAGCAATCGAGATGAATTTCTTCGTTCCCAATTAGAAGCCACCTGCCAGCCCAGGATTTGTAGATTTTTTTTACCTGTTCAGTTGTCGAATTTTCAATTTCTGTCGCAGGGTTTTTCTTGTCTATTTCTGTTTGAATAGCGACTCCTAATAAGAACCATTCTTTGTTGTCCTGATCTTTTGCTTCAACCAATGGTAGATTGGGACAGTGGGTTAAAAATAACTCCTGACTCAATTTTACGACTTTCCAATCCTCATGCATTTTTATTGGATGTCGGGCTATTAAAAATTGTCTATTGTGGATTCGCAAATACTTGGGATTTGATTATTCAAAATACAAACCTTAAGGGCACAAATGGTTGCATACTTGCAGTACTCCAATGAGGTAAGCAGGATTTAGAATCGGGTGTTGGTTGAACTTGTTTTGCATCTACAGTTTGGGGGGTTTGGGTTGGAGTGTTTGATAAATATATGTCATTTGCTCCCTACTTCTTCCTTCCTCAAGCTTTTTTGTTTGATCATACCTGCCGCCTTTGTATAGCCACCTTCTGCGCCGTCTACAAAATGAATATGGTTGTCACTCATGTTCCGTACATAGCACGACATAACCGATTCTTTACTTACGTACAAACCATAAATTATTTCCCCGTCACGCTCCATTTCATTTAATGCCTGTTCCAATAAAGCCCTTTGCTGTGAAGTGCCGGAAATAACCGTGTTGATCCTTCCATCTATTATAAGTGTATCGGACATATCAACAAGGTCATATAAGTATACTTTCCCTTTTTTTGTTTTAAAATACAGATGACCTAACAATGTCTTTATCCAGTTTGTCATAAGATAAACGGGACTGAAACCACCCATTCGCGCATGCATTTCCATACCTATTTTTGCAATGGTCGCTTTCAATTTTAATTTGGCAACGCTTATCGGCTTTCTGTTTTGTGGAGCTCCATAAATTGCATCCACTCTATCCATAACTTTCTTAAAAGCGAATGCCTGCTCAATGCCTTCGCGCACAATAACCAGCAGGCTGACCACCTCAAAATTATTTTCAGGAGGCTTTATCCTGTCCCATCTGCATTGCATACCACTCAGATCGAGCTCTGCATTTACCAATGAGCTGGTAGTAAAAAAATAATCCGGACCCTTTATTTTTTTTTCAGCATATGTTAAGCCATCTCCTAATAATACAGGAATTGAAAAGTGATCAGAAATTTTCAGCTTGGTGATGTTCATACTGTGATGCTCTTCATAGATCGCTGCCACCGGAATATGTCCAACACGAAGATCAAGACCGAAGCTGGACGTTGTATTTTCGCGATGTATTAACAACGCTTTCATCGAAGCATCGAGGATAGAAGAAGGAACGATAAATGTAGCTCCATCACCACCAAAAAAGAAAGGCACGGAAATGCGAGCCTTATAAGCAATATTTAGTACCGCTACGATGCAGCCCGTTGCAATTAGATTTACAGTTTCATGGAGTCCATTCAATATCGCTCCTGTGGAATTTTTGATATCAGTGACAATCACATGCCAGTTGCCGGGTATCTTATAAAAGAGATGTTCCTCTGTTAACAGATCGCTAAGAGAAATTTCATTTACGGGCAACCTCGAATAGAACAGATCATTATTTTGTTCCATTTTAATTTAGTTATGTTGCCTTAACAAACCTAAAATTACTGTATATATACTTTGATCGGAAAACTGATTTTGGGAAATAGCGGTAGTAACTTACCTAAAGGTTGGCTCCAACAAATGGGTGATTTAAACTCTCCTGTCGGGATGGTTGCTATTCATACTCCGTTTTATTTGTGATAAAGCTAAGGAAGCTGTTGTGATTATGATCAGACAAATAAATTTAAACTGTCATTACAACACTCATGGTCCCTTGAAGTTAACTGCTGTTTCTACCTTCAGGTATGGATTTCATTTTCTTTTTAGAGACCGCGGGTACTATCTTTTGCGGTATCGGGTGCACTTGCGGCAATGGATAAAAACCTCGATCCATTCGGCGTCATCATCATTGCTTTCGTTACGGCGATCGGAGGCGGTACCATCCGTGATGTATTGATCGGGGACTTGCCGGTTTCGTTGTTCATCTTCGATGCGGCAGGACTTGGATTGTTCACGTTGATCGGCATTGAAAAAGGTATTGCACATGATTTTTCTCCGGCGCAGCTAAAATCGCCGGCACGACAATAATGCCTGCTTTATAGAACACGCGTATCAAATTAATTTGAATTTTACCGAAACTACTGTAAACAGTTTTGAATTTTACCCTGCACAACGCTCGCCGTTTGCGCTACATCGTAAACCGTTTTATCACTAAGGTGTATTTTGCAATTACTACCGTTTGGCACTACCCGCACAACGTGCGACGGATTAATATAAATAGATGTTCCCGGAACGTCTCCCGCGATCTGATAAAACGTAAATGGCATGTTTCCTCTTTTTCCAAAGCTAACCAAACTCTGTGCTCCACGCGTTCCTGTTCGTCATCGTGAATGGAATGCTGAATAAACCCTTAGGATCTGGCTCCCCCGTTTCTGGGTTAGAGTTCTTTTATATAAATGTTTCTGAATTGAACCAAACTAGGCGGCGCAACCCAATCTCCATTCTGTTTTTCTCCATGGTGCTGCAACCCGATCGGTCCGCTTGCAGGTATTCCGGGCATTAGCGCATTTTCGATTACCCTGGTTCCGTTAAGTTCTACTGTTAAGCGGTTCCCCTTAAAAGTGATCTTGAAAGTGTTCCATTCGCCAATATTTTTATCAGCATTTGTTTTAGGTGTTGCACCGCGCCGTACGGACGGCGACATCGCCGTGTCCATTCTGTATCCATATACTTCTCCGCAACCTATTGGCCAGCACCAGATATTTGCCTGGCATTTTCCTGTACCACGCAAAAGAATACCGGAATCGGAGTCGGGCACTACGATATTTATTTCGTTTCCGTTTTCATCCAGCTTATGCAGGCCACTTGGCAAAATAATGGGTACATGTGTATTTTTCCACGGCGTTGCCTTGATACGAAAATCAACATACAGAATAAAATTTTTGTAAGATTTTTCGGACCACAGGCTCTTGTCGCCCTTTGATTCACTTTCTGCATCATAGTCTATCAAAGAGTCCATTACTTTCCAATGACCATTATCGCCTTCAGGAATTTTCCAATTAGTAAGATCGTGCCCGTTGAATAAAGTCACAAAACCGGCAGGAATTTTTACACGTGTGTTGTCAACCTGTGCAAACAATGCAAAGACAATGAACAACATTGTGAACGTGAGGAAAAACGATTTCATAATCGAAGTATTTCAGGTTATAAGAAGAAGATGCTTAAAGACCCTGGTTTACGAAGTCGGTCCATTCTTTACTTTCAAAATAAGCGGCGGCGCCAGCCGGGGGCTCCAGGTAAGAACCTTCAACGAGATAGGGACCCAGTTCCACGGCTAAATTATTCAATGGGCGGAAGGCTTGTTTGAGAAGTTCAGTTTCAGGAGCGCCCGTGGGCCAGTACTTGTCTCTTGCACCTATTGATTCAATCGCAAAAATGGTGATGTAGGATCCGAGATTCTCGCCTGCAACAGCCTTGTAGTACAGCAACTGCATATCAGGCAACAGTTGGCCAACAGCAGGATGAAGTTTTTCAACGACAAATTTTTCGAACTCCTTAGAACGCCCTGGTTTTACTTTTATATAATGAATTCCAAGGATGCCAACAGACCGCATAGAATCGAATTTCTCTGCTCCTATGAGTTGGTATTGGGTGTATGAATCAGGCTTGCTCAAAAATTCAGAGAGCCGGGTGTCTGCGAAAGGACTTCTGTGCGAATTAGCCTTTCGATCGGCTGGATTATTCCGGCACACCAATAAAAAATCTCCTTTTCGGTCACCCCGATCAGCCATCAACAAATGAATACTTTCTCCCGGCTTATCTTTATTCCATGACGGTGCAAATTCTTTAGTGAAGTAAGCCTGGAACGTGTCGGGTTTCACATCCTTTTTCAACTTTGCATTGCATATGGTAATCAAATCTCCCATTTTTATTTGCTGCGCATCAGCTATTCCATAAGTTGCCGTAATTGTAAGCAACGACAGTGATATTTTGGTTAGGGTATTCATTTTAAGTTGAGATTTTTAACAGATACTTATTGTTGAAAATTTATTTTTCATTCAGCCCTCATCTATTTCTCTTGCAACCCGGTTTGCGGATCGTGTTGCCGCCTCCTGACCTTTATTAAGGTTATCAGCATAGGCACCTGCAAAATGAATGCGTCCAACAGGCGTCATCAAATGTGGCCAAAAGTTCTTCAGCGTACCTATTGGAAAACTTAATCGCTCACAGTTACGCGAATACTCGTCCTTCGTCCAATCTTTTACCAAAACCTGTTCGATGGTATCGTGTTTGCCAGGGTATGCTTCCCGGAAAGCAGTAAGCGCGTGTTGAGGCGAAACGCCGCCTGGGCCAACTGCCAGCAAAATAATCCGATGAGTATCTACTTCATCTGCTACCTGCCACACCAAGGAAATATCGGGATGGTCGAACTGCATATTAATGCTTTTGAATCCATCCTCGATCCAGAATTCACTGCTAGCTTGAAATATAAAATGAGAATATGAATCATAAGCCAGGTTATCAACCACATATTGTTTTTCAGGGGGAAACGAAGGAGTAACACTAATTTTCCGGAAAGCATGTATCGGAAGGCAACTTGCCAGATAATCAGCTTTTATTTCTGCTTCCTGTCCAAACTCTTTATAAGTGACCGCCACATGGTCTGATGTATTTTTAATAGAACTTATCGGACAATTTAATTTTACACGTTCGCCCAGCCGTTTCGCGAAGGCATCCGGCAATTCCTGATTTCCCCCTTTAAGGCGGAAACAATTCTTGTTATAAATCGGCATCCCGCGGAATTGAAGTATCGCTGCCTGCCAAAGCTTAAAAAGCGCCGACGTGTCATTACCTCCAAGAAGTCGCAGCGCTCCTGGTGATGCACCTTCTTTTTTATATATTTCTGATACAGGCACATTGTCCAGATCATCGTATCCAATACCAAAAGGCTGGTATTCCTCTTTAAATTTTCCCAGGTAAGGTTTAATAAAAAGAGTGGAGAGCTCCCAAAATGAAAATTGCAGGATGAATTTTATTTCCCGTTCATTGAGTCCGAAATTTGTAAGCACAGCGGGATCAGCAAGCATCTCATCAGTATATGCCTTTTTATCTATTGCATACATCATGTTTTTTCGCCTGGGATAAGGAAGTACCGTAAGGTTAAACTCCTTAGTATATTCCCAATATCTCTCATACCCGGGTTTAATGAAATGTTCAGCACCACCATCAGCATACAATCCATCAGATAATCCATCCCTCACAGTAAACACATGCCCACCATGCCTGCCTGAAGCCTCCAAAACTGTTACCTCATGTCCCTTTTTCATTAACTCATACGCACAACATAATCCTGCAATTCCAGCTCCTGCGACGATAACATTTTTTGATTTGTTTAATGCAAGATGTTTCATCTGATTAGAATTTGTACTACCGAACGGAAAAAGTCAAAACAAATGGCTATTAATAATATACTTAATGTAATAACAATTTCGCGAACGACACGAAAAAATCACCTCATATTGCATCATCAAATACTCTGCATAAGATAACAGAAGACAGTCTCGTAAAGTCGCAGATATACCTTATTTTCAGGTCAGAATCACCCGGCTATAGCCAACCTCAGTTCCCCTAACCATGATCAGTGATAAATCAAATGGCCTCGGCTTGTTAGTATTCCTTGTGTTGCTACAAATCAGTCAATCTGCATTTTGCCAACCATTAATTAACGATTATAAAGGCTGGCACGAAATGCTGTCGTCAACAAAAGATGACGACGATGATGCTTACTACATGCTGATTCCGAAATTGAGCAACACCGATAGCGCAACTGCAGTCCAGTTTTTACATCGTCTTGAGTCGGTTAGCAATAATTCCAACGCTTACTTTAAAGCGAGATTTTATTGCCTTACCATTAATGTGAAGTCGCTTTTTCAGCCGGATAATGATCATACCCAACTAATTCTTCTCACCAGGAAAGCATTAAACGAAGCATTCAACACAGATGATGAAAGCCTGATAGCTTTCACCTACTTTATGTGCGGTACGCTTATGGCATCAATACGCGAGATGGAATATACCGTCACTTACCTCCTTAATGGCCAGGAAACATACGATCGCATTGGCCAGCCGGCACGGGAACAATATTATAAATGGATAATTATCGGTGAGGTTCTTTTTCATTGCCACGAATTCGACAAAAGCATTTATTACACCCGTAAGGGTATTGAGATTTATGACGATTCAAGTGCCAGGGCGGATTATTTCAGGGCAAGGTTTTTCAATACAATAGGTCAGGACTACGAAAAGCTTTCTAAGCTGGATTCTGCACTTTGGTATTATGAGAAATCATTACAGCTTTCCAATAAAGTGAATGATTCGGTGTGGATAGGCATCAATAATGGATTTATCGGAGACGTTTTGTTTAAGAAAAAAGAATACGGAAAAGCGTTGCCGCATCTGCAAATCAATTATGCTTTTAACAAGGCCCGCGAAACTGCCCATGCCGCAAAGTCATTGCAATACATTGCGAGGATTGACCTCGAGCACGGAAAAATGGACAGTGCCCTGCTGAAAGCCAGGCAATCGTTACGACTGATTGAAACCTCCAACGCCGGCTCTTACTTGCAGCAAAAAGATTTCCTCGACCTGGTTTACCAGACAAACGCCGAAGTATACCGTACCAAAGGGAACATCGACAGCTTTTACCATTATAATCAGTTGCATACGGCCCTGCATGATTCCATCCAGCAAGTGGCCACCCTAAGCAGTATGAAAATGACACAGCTGAGGATCGAGAACGAAAATAATTTCAGGGCCACCAAAGCGTTACAAAAAGAAAGGCGGACAGAAAATCTGAAACGTAACTTTTTGATAGTTTTTATAACATTAGTGTTTGTCATTCTTTTCCTGTACATCAATAGGATGAGATTAAAACATTCACTTAAAAACCAAATTGCCGAGGCAGAATTGAAATCAGCCAGGGAGCAGATGGAAATATTCACCACGAACATTAAGGAAAAAACCAACCTTGTCGAAAAACTAAATCAACAACTTGAAAGCAAACATGTAAGCAGCGAACAAAGCAAATTGCTGCAGGATATAGCTAACCAAACGATATTGACTGATGATGATTGGAATAATTTCAAGAGACTTTTCGAAAAGATTTATCCCGGATTTTTCGTTAACCTGAAACAGATGGCCCCGGATATTACATCAGCAGAACAAAGAATGGCCGCCATTACACGGTTGAATATTACTGGCCGGCAAATGGCATCCATGCTAGGCATATCGGTTGATAGTGTGCACAAAACCAGGCAACGACTTCGCCAGCGTCTGCATATTCAGGGTGATGAAACCCTGGAAAAAGCGATAGCCGTTTTGTAAAGAATTGACTCTTTGAGTTTTCGATGGCACGCTATTTTATATCCATATATAAATTTTAATATTATGGATAAACTTGAATTAAAAGGCCGCTGGAATGAGCTTAAGGGTAAGATAAAACAAGCCGACGGTTCATTGACAGACGATGATCTGCGATACGAAGAAGGTAAGGATGACGAACTTTACGGACGTCTTCAAAGAAAATTAGGAAAAACAAAAGATGAGGTGGTGGAGTGGATACGTTCGCTCGGATAACCGGTCGTTACAATGTATCAGCAGACAAGTAAATAAAAGCAGGCAACTGGTGAGGTTGCCTGCTTTCTTTTTTGGTTACCAGCAAATAAATCTTTTTTTGTATTGTTTCTCAGAAGAATTTTCTGCATGACGCAGAACTCGTGATGACTTTTGAGTCCGGCGGCAAAATATTTTTATAACGTGTTCGGACATGCGCTTTTTAATTTAGTTTCGCGCATCGTATTATCTCACCACAAAACAATTATTTCATGAAGAAAGTTCTTTTTGTTTTTTCTGTGCTTGGTATCAGCTTAACATCGTTTGGCCAGATCAACAAAGGTCAATGGCTGCTTGGCGGCACTGCAGGTTTTGAATCGAGCAAGGTCGGAGACATCGAAAGCACAAAATCTACAACGTTTACGTTCAGTCCAAATGCAGGCTATTTTTTCATCAACAACCTGGCGGGTGGTCTGCGTGTGAATGTAAGTTCAATTAAAGACGAAGGGGAAGACGCGTTCACCACTGTTTTGTTTGCGCCGTTTGCGCGTTATTACTTTCTGCCGGCTGAACAGAAGGTGAACATTTTTGCCGATGCCAGCTACGGATTCGGATCCATGAAGCAGGGTGAAAGTGAGAGCTTCAACCAGTTTGCTTTTGCCGCGGGTCCGGCTGTGTTCCTTTCTCCCAATACAGCGCTTGAGTTTGCACTGCAATACCGTTCACAAGGAGGTGATGCGTATGGTGGCGACGACCGTTTGAACAGCTTTGGTGTGAACGTAGGTTTCCAGGTGCATCTGGGAAAATAAGTTTGTTTTCAGTTTTTCATATTTTATCAGTAAAGGCTCCTTCGCGGGAGCTTTTTTAGCGCTTTACCAATTTACCGCTACAAACTTCAAACAAACCGGGCGGCCAATTTCTATGCGTGAGCCAGTATCGGTTAACAAACCTGTTTTAGCGTTTCTGCGAAACACGACTATCTCATCGCTGTTCTGATTGGCGACCAGCAGGTATTTTCCACCAGGAGCAATTACAAAATTCCGTGGCGCTTTGCCCAATACAGATTGGCGGCCGGTAAATTTCAGTCTACCATTCTTTGCAATGCTGTAAATAACTATTTCATTGCTCTCTTCCCTGTTAGATGCATAAAGAAACTTACCGTCGCCGGAACAATGTATATCAGCCGCTTCGATTGTTCCATTAAATCCCTGGCGTAACATGGTGATCGTTTGCAATGAAGTGAGCTTGCCGTCTTTATACGAAAAAGCATCAACAGAACCATTCAATTCATTCACTACATATACAAACTTTCTGTTCGGGTGAAATGTAAGATGTCTTGGTCCCGCACCTGCCTTTGTGCTCACGAAAGCGGGGTTTGCCGGCGACAAAGCATCTCTCCCACCTGGCGTGAACCGGTAAGTATGCACCTTATCCGTGCCCAAATCAGTTACAAGCAAATATTTATTGTCCGGCGACAGCACTACTGTGTGTACATGGGGCTTCGTTTGATCTTTATGTACGCTGCTGCCCTCATGTTGAA
>Ga0075431_100006812_pt1 | contig 11350 bp, 11 predicted proteins | sample RhiMetdeltSRZDD5_FD_75297 | JGI IMG/M metagenome (GOLD analysis project Ga0075431, IMG submission 75297) | Populus rhizosphere microbial communities from Tennessee, USA - Rhizosphere MetaG P. deltoides SRZDD5 | ecosystem: Host-associated > Plants > Roots > Rhizosphere > Soil | place: USA...
CTGAAGACCCTTGAAGAGCCTCCGGAGCACGTGAAATTCATGTTCGCGACCACTGAGCCGGAAAAGGTATTGCCTACGATCCTTTCCCGTTGCCAACGGTTCGATCTTCGTCGCATTTCGGTGAAGCTGATTGTCGATCATCTCGGCGAAATCGCCAAGAAGGAGAAGGTGAAGGTGGATGCGGCCGCTCTCACGGCGATTGCCCGCGGGGCCGAAGGCTGCATGCGCGATGCCGAGTCGGCGCTGGACCAGCTCATCAGCTTTTGCGGTGAGGAAATTGCCGAGCCGGATGTGCTCTCGATGTTCGGGCTGGCTGCGCAAAGCCAGGTGTTCGCGCTCGCTTCCGGTGTGCTTAATGGCGACGCGCAAGCGGTGCTGAAAGAACTCGATGACCTGAGCAAACACGGCAAGGATCTCGGTCGTTTGTTGGGAGACGTGCTGGGCTATTTCCGGAATCTGCTCATTTATCAAATTTCGCGGGGCGACTTGAAGCTGGTGGAAGCGACGGAAGCGGAAGCGACCTCGCTGGCAGAGCATGCCAAACTGGTCACAAGCGATGCGCTGACGCGGATCATGGAAGTGCTTACGGATGCGGAGGCGAAACTGCGGGATGTCGCGTCGAAGAAGATTTTCATGGAAGTGACTCTGTTGAAGGCGATCGATGCGCGGCAGGCGGTGAGTATCGATGTGCTCCTCAAACAATTGGAGCAGATGCGGGGTGGATCACCGGTTTCAACACAGGCCCGCGGGGACGCTCGCCCTCCCGTGGCGGCGACGAAGCCGGGAAAGGTTTCGATGTCGATTGAGATTCCGCAAGTGCCGCAAGGATTACAGCAGTTATGGCCTGCGTTTGTGGAGGCGGCACTGCAGACGAGCCGATTGGGTTTTGGGTTTTTGGTTCACGGTGAACCCGTTTCGCTGGAGAAGCAGGTGCTAACGATTCGCTTTCCGGCGGAGGAGGCTGGGCATCTGGAAATTGCGGATACAAAGACGCTACAAGCCAAACTGGCGGAGTTGGGGCATCCCAATACGCAGGTTAAATTCATCCTCGCGGACGCTCAACCACCCCTGGCCGCGCCCGTCACGCCCGTTCCAGTCGCCGCGCCGGCGATCGAGCCGAAAAAGGAAAAGCCGGTGCCGCAAAAGCTGAATGTCGAGGATTTCAAGAATGATCCGTTGATCCAAAAAGCGCTCGAGATTTTCAAAGGGCACATTGTCGAAGTGCGCGCTGGAATTTGAAATTACGAAAAGATAACCGAAATTAAGGTATGTCGAGCATTGGCAAATTGATGAAGCAAGCTGCGAAAATGCAGCAGCAGATGGAGAAAGTGCAGTCCGAACTTGCGCAACGCACGGTCGAGGCCAGCAGCGGCGGTGGCGCCGTGAAGGCTGTGGCGAAGTGTGACGGCACGCTGGCGTCCATCAAGATTGATCCCGCAGCAATCAGCCCATCCGACCCGCAGTTGTTGGAAGATTTGATTGTCACCGCCGCAAACCAGGCCTTGACGCAAGCCAAGGAAATCTCCACCCAGGAAATGGGCAAGGTAACCTCCGGCTTCACCCTGCCAGGCATGGTGTAATGTGGCCGCCCAGCTTCCCGAATCGATTCAGAATTTACTCGCCGCCTTGAGTCGTTTGCCCGGCATCGGGCCGCGTTCGGCGGAACGCATCGCATTACACCTCGTTCAAACGGATCCGAACGAATCCCGTCACCTGGCGCAGTCGCTTGTGCAAGCGCGCGAGAAAATCAAGACCTGCACGAATTGCGGCGCGCTCACGGAGTCAGTTCCATGTTCGCTGTGCACCGATTCGCAGCGCGACTCTACGTTAGTCTGCGTGGTCGAACGCGCGGTGGACATCCTGAGCGTTGAGAAAACGGGTGCGTTTCGAGGGCGGTATCATGTGCTCGGCGGCAGGATTTCGCCCATTAACGGCGTGAGCGCGGAGGATTTGAGAATCGCCGAACTCGAACAACGCTTCGCGCGTGAGCTAATCAAGGAGGTGGTCCTGGCATTGCCCACCGACGTTGAGGGCGATGCCACAAGTTTCTATTTAGCCAAACGCTTCGCCGGCCGCGGTATCAAAGTCACGCGCCTCGCGTATGGGCTGCCGGCAGGCAGCGGTCTGGATTACGCAGACGAACTGACCCTGACGCGCGCGCTGGAAGGCCGCCGCGAACTCTAACTATGGAACCGAAGGTCGTTGTTTTTGATCTGGGCAAAGTGCTTGTGGATTTCGATTACGGCATCGCGGCGCGCAATCTCGCGGCCATGTCCAGGATGCCTGCCGAAAAGCTGCAGCCTCTCATCGAGAAATCTTCGCTCCTGGTGCAGTTCGAAACCGGTCACACCAACCGCGATCAGTTTTTCCGGCAGGTCTGTGATGCAACCGGATTTTGTGAAGATCAGGCGAAGTTCAACCTGTTATTCGCGGATATCTTCAGCCCGATTGAGCCGATGATTGACTTTCACACACGGCTTCGCAAAGCGAAGGTCCCCACTTACATTTTTTCAAACACCAACGATCTCGCAGTCGCCCACATTCGTTCGCGCTTCCCGTTCTTTTCAAATTTCGATGGCTACATCCTTTCGTACGAAAGCGGCGCGATGAAACCAGATCGAAAGATCTACGATGTAGTCGAGCGCGCCACGGGGAGGCGAGCCGAAGAGATTTGTTATATTGACGACCGTCTGGAAAACATCGAAACGGGAAGAGCGATGGGCTGGCAGGCGATCTGGCACAAGTCGCCGGAACAAACGATCGCTACATACCAATCTTTGTCGGCGGATCCAGCGAAATGAGGCGGTCACCTAAATCATTCAGAGCCTTGCGCGTGGTCTGGAAGCGCTCTGAAAGGGTATTGAAGATTTCAGCGACGTCGTACTTGTAAGCGAGTCGGTGATCGCTGGCTGCGCGGAAACTCGAGCGGCCGATCTCTTCGTAATAGCGTATGTCCGGCGCGCCTCTGCGCTCCGAGCGCATGCGTATGCGGTCGGGAAAGACGCCGGACAGAAAGAGCGAGTAATTGCCCATGTGGGCGCGAATGAAAAAGCTGGTGATATCGTCCGCGGTCTGCAACGCCGCTAGCATATCCACAAAATAATCCGTCTGCCCAGTTTTGGTTCGCAGTTGCGTGCGATGCGTCTGCGAAAACTCGGCGAGCACTGCGGCCACGTAGTCGGAGACCTCCCGATCTCCAAGCCCCGATCCGCGAAAGACATTCCGCACCAGGATGTAAAAATACAGATACATCGAGATGCGAAGGCACTCCGGTCGTTCCAAAACGGCACGGAAAAGCAGTTCGTCATCAAGGATGACGTCGCGGCTGTGTTCGTCCTTCAGAAGATCGATCAGGCAATCCCGCCGCTTGTTGCCCAGCGTCTGGACAATGAAATCAATGTCTTCCGCACTGAATTGCGCTCGGCAGTTTGGTCGTATCACCTGCATACGCCTATAGCTGCATCATCGGCAGATTGCTGCTTTAGTGAAATCATCATATGAGATATTTTCGCGAAAATCCACAATGTTTGGATGGGGCCTTGCGACCACAGATGCCGGAAAAAAGACCTAACCGGTGGCAAGGGCTTCGGCGCGCCCGGGAGGAATTTTGCCCAGGTGGTAAAGAATGAATCGGCCGAGCTGGTCTTTGCCAAGAGGGCCCTCGGGCTTTAGTCCAAGCTCGGTCAGCAATTTAAGTTCGAAATCGAGGACGGTCTCGGGACAGACCGGTTGCCGCGAAATCCGGGTTACTGTCTCGACCAACAGCGCAAACATTTCTGGCAATGGCGTTTCCTTTTCGGTCGCCTGCACGATCAGACGAGCGCAATAGGCGGCCTGTTGCAGCGCCTCCACATCTGTACGCAGGGCAGGGTGGGTCTCGACCAGTTGGATTTCCCGCAAGGTGTGCAGTTCCGAGCGCGCGCTTCGAGCAAAGCTGAAGTCCGCCAGGTAAAACAGGTCGAGCTTGCCACGGAAAGGTGACTTCGCGCGGTGGGCGCCTTTCGCGGCCGTGCTGATGCGGCCGAAGTCTGCCGTGAGCCAGTCCACAATCAGGCTGGTTTCGGTCAGCGGGAAGACGCGAAGGATCAGCCCGCGCGTTCTCTCGACCATACTTTGTCGCATGGAAATTCGGTGGTTACCCAACGCACCCATTTGTCCTCCGCGCGTTTCATCTTTGCGCGTTTGGCGGGTTGGCGATCGTCGTAGCCGCGCAAGTGGAGAACGCCGTGGACCAGGTAGCGGACCAGTTCGAGTTGCGGGGTAGTGCCGAACTCTTTGGCCTGGCTCACAGCTTCGTCGGGGCAGATAAAGATTTCACCGTGCAACGCCGATCCGTCGCTGTAATTGAATGTGATCACGTCGGTGGCGCCTTCATGCCCAAGGAATTTCTCGTTTATTTGCGCGATCTTCCTGCGGCTCACGTAATGCACGCCGAGTTCATGCGAGCATTTCGGGAATAATTCCACCAGCAAGCGCTGCGTGATCCGCAGCAGAAGCGGCAGGTTCAAACCGCGAGCTTTCCTCATTCCTGCTTTTTGCCGCGATGGTCCTGATACGCCTCGATAATACTCATCACCAGTGGATGGCGGACCACATCGCGCCGCGTGAATTCGACCATCGCAATGCCTTCGACGCGCTTCAGGACGTGCTGCGCTTCGATCAGCCCAGACTTCTTGTTCGGCGGAAGATCCACTTGTGTCACGTCACCCGTAATCACAGCTTTCGAGCTCATGCCCAGGCGCGTCAGGAACATGAACATTTGCTCCATCGTGGAATTCTGCGCTTCGTCCAGGATGATGAATGCGTTGTTCAGCGTTCGCCCGCGCATGTACGCAAGCGGCGCAATTTCTATCACCCCGCGTTCGGTGTGCTTCTGAATTTCGTCCGCGGACAACATGTCGTGCAGCGCGTCGTGCAATGGCCGCAGATACGGCGCGATCTTCTCGTAGAGGTCGCCCGGCAGAAAGCCCAGCGCTTCGCCCGCTTCGACTGCGGGCCGAGTCAGGATAATGCGCTGAACCTTTCCTTCTTTGAGGTGCGAAACCGCCATCGCCATGGCGAGATAAGTTTTGCCCGTGCCCGCGGGGCCAATGCCGAACGTCACATCGTAATTGCGAATGGCTTCGACATATTTCTTCTGGCCAACGGTCTTTGGCGTAACGTGCGGTTTCTTCGTGGAAGTTGGAATACGCTCTCCCATCACGTCTTTGAGCGCGTCCACTCCTTCGTTCTGCACGATGTTGAGCGCATGCGAAAATTCGCGCGCGCGGACGGCTGTGCCGGCCCGCTGCGAAGACTCGAGCATCTGAAAAAGTTGCTTGGCGCGCTCGACGGCCTCGGCGGGCCCTTCGAGTTTGATCCAGCCTTCGCGCGAAGTGGCCTTCACTCCCAATTGGCTCTCGATCGCCTTGAGATTTTGCGGATCGTTGTTGAACAACTGGTGCGCGACTCGCGCGTTTTCGAAATGCAACGTCTCGGTAGCCATGGCTTTAGCCTTCGGCCAACGCGGCGCGCAACTTGGCCGCCACGTCCTTCAGCGCCTCAGGCATCACTGTCGTATTTGCGATCACAGGCATAAAGTTCGTATCACCATTCCAGCGCGGCACGACATGAATGTGCAGATGCTCGGCGATGCCGGCACCCGCCACTTTGCCGAGGTTCACACCAATATTAAATCCATGCGGCTTCATTACTTTGCCCAGCGCATTCTGGCAACGCCGGGTCAATTTCATCAGGTCCAGAATCTCGCCGTCCGTCAGCTCATTAAAGTCCGGCACTTGCTTGTAAGGCGCCACCATCAGGTGCCCTCCAGCATACGGGTAGGAATTCAGCAATGCAAAGCATGACCGCTCCCGGGCAATCACGTAGTGCGCTTCGTCATCGTTCGCCTGCGCGATTTGCACAAAAAGCGATGTGTCCGAAGCTGCGGATCTGGGTGCCAGAATATATTCGATCCGCCACGGTGCGTGCAGACATTCCATCCGCGAAAAGCTAGGAGTCGCGCAGCCCCTTGTCAAAGCTTCACCGGACCGCGAAAAGCCGTTGCGCCGAGGGTCGTCCTGCTCCACAATAACGTGCCCGGCGGAGAGATGGCTGAGTGGTTTAAAGCGCACGCCTGGAGAGCGTGAGTGGGCTTATACCCCACCGGGAGTTCGAATCTCCCTCTCTCCGCCATTACCGCTATATGCAATTTGCCACCAGTGTTCTGGACGAGCTGCGCCGCATCGTCGGCACCCAAAATGTTCTTACGGAAAAGGAAGACCTGATTCCTTACGCCTTTGATGGCACTGCCGCCTTGCAACAAATGCCAGCGTGTGTGGTGTTCGCCAGCACGACGCGGGAAGTCAGCAGCATTCTAAAGCTCGCGAATCAGACGAAAACGCCAGTCGTTACTCGCGGCTCCGGAACCGGTCTCAGCGGTGGCAGTTTGCCGGTACCGAATTGCATCGTTCTTTGCCTCGTGAAGATGGACAAAATCCTCGAGCTGGATCGCGCAAACCTCACCATGCTGGTCGAGCCGGGGGTCACTACTCTCGGCATCGCCGACGCGGCAGCGGCAGCCGGATTATTTTATCCGCCTGATCCAGGTTCGATGAAAATCTCCACCATCGGCGGCAACGTCGCGGAAAACTCGGGCGGTCTGCGCGGCCTCAAATACGGTGTGACGCGCAATTACGTCATGGGCCTCGAAGCGGTCCTGCCTGACGGCGAGGTTGTGTGGATGGGCAACAAGTGCGTCAAAGACGTGGCCGGTTACTCGCTCAAGGACGTGTTCGTCGGTTCCGAGGGCACGCTCGGCGTGATCACGAAAGTGCTTTTGCGGCTGATTCCGAAACCTGCCGCGAAGAAGACGATGGTCGCAACGTTCAACCAGATGGACCACGCAGCCGAAGCCGTATCCGCCATCATTGCGGCGCAGATCATTCCCTGCACCTTGGAGTTTTTGGACCGGACGACAATTCATTGCGTCGAGGAATACGCCAAAGTCGGTTTGCCACTGGACTGCGAAGCGCTCCTGCTGATGGAGACCGATGGCCATCCCGCCGTCGTCGCTGAAGAAGCGGCGCAAATGGAACGCATCTGCCGCGAGAAAGGCTGCCTAGCCGTGCGTGTGGCCAAAGACGACGCCGAAGCTGCCAAACTTGCCACTGCCCGCCGCTCTGCATTTTCCGCGCTGGCCCGCGTGGCTCCGACGACCATCCTCGAAGACGCCACGGTGCCGCGCAGCGAACTGGCCCGCATGATCCGTTTTGTGGAAGCCATCGCGAAGAAATACAAATTACGCATAGGCACATTCGGTCACATGGGCGACGGCAATCTCCATCCCACCTTTCTCACTGACGAACGCAACAAAGACGAAATGCACCGCGTCGAGCAAGCTTTCAAGGAAATCTTCGACGAAGCCATCCGCCTGGGCGGCACTATCACCGGAGAACACGGCATCGGCCTCGCCAAGAAATCGTTCCTTCCCAAATTCGCCGGCGATGCTCAAATGCGCGTTCTGCGCGAACTCCGGCGTACGTTGGATCCGGCAGGAATCTTGAACCCGGGTAAAATGTTCGATTAATACTGCGGGGGAACGGCCAGCATGCTGCGCAATTTGGCAGCGACCGTGCAGGGGTCCTGGCCGGAAGCTAAAAGATTGCCGGCCAGCCCGCTCGCCCACGCCGTCGCAGGCGACGTTCCCATGGTAACGTGTGACTGGCCATTGAATGGAAAAACCACGGCACCCGGCGCGCCAACATCCACGAAATTTCCGCGATTGGCGTATGGCGCAATCTGGCCGTTCCGATCCAGGGCCGTGACGGCTGTGACCTCTGAGTATGCTGCAGGAAAAGTTGGCGCGGTTGTTGGCTCATTCCCGGCCGCGGCAAGAAAGATCACGCATTTCGCGGACGCTTCGGCAATCATGCGCTGCAACAACTGGATGCCGGCGTCGCTGCCAAGGCTCATGTTGACGACATCCGCGCCCCCTTCGAGCACGTCGAGCAATCCTTGAATGAGTTGAAAGGTGCTTGCAGACGGAGCATCTCCATAGATGTCGACCGGCAGAATGCGCGCACCAGACACGTCGTTCTCCTTCAATAATCCCAAGCCGCGAAGGATCGCTTCTGCCATGGCCGTGCCGTGCGTCGGTGAATTCGGATCGAGCGTTGCCTCGCCCGCGACGGACATTCCGGGCAAATAAAACCCACTCTTCCCTTGAACAGCCGTGTCGAGCAATCCAATGATCGGCCCTTCACCCGCCTGATTAGGTTTGATTTTGAGGTCCAATCCGGGAATTGAACTCATGGACAGCGAGTCTGGATTCGGTGGGCGCGAAAGCTCGTAATTCGAATCGACTAAATCCACATTCTCGTCCTGTTCGAGCTTTTGGCGCGCCTTCTCGGCCACTTCGGCACTTTCAAATTCGAGGCGGTAGGCATTCAGTTTGTCGATCTTCCCCGTGACTTTTGCCCCGAGACCTTCTGCGTCAAGCTTCGCCCCGGGCTTCATCGTCACAATCAGTTCCTTATCGAGCTTTTTGGATTTCTTGCGGCCCTTCACCAATTGCGTAGCGTCATTCCTTGTGTTCTTAAATACATACAGCTTTCCCGGCCCATTGGTTTGCGGCACCAGAACGTAGCTGAGATTCCCCAGGAGCAGGCGCAATGCCTCGCCGGGCGGACGTTCCTTGAATTTTGTCGATGCGTTGTGCCTTGTTTTCGGTTCAACGTAAATTTCCCATCCGGTCGCCGTGGCAATATTCTCGAGCAGCGCCTGCAAATCCCAGGTCTGCACATCGGCTGTGACCCGTCCCTTTGCGGCGTTCCACGAAAGGGAATCAGCGGCGCGAATTCCACCTGCAAAGCAAACAAGGATTGCGCTCACCAAGGCCAACTTATTGGCGATTAACGACATGCCAGTGACACTATACCCTACTTTAAACTCCGCTCGCGAGAAAAAGGTTCTCAGTTCCCTGGCGCGGCGAACTTCAGGCCGGGCGGCGCGATTTCCCCGTGATTAACAGGAAATGAGCCTATGCGGTTGGTCTGATTCATCCACCAAACCGTGAAACGCCCATCCGTATGGCGCCAAATGAAATCCAACCCGTCGTCCTGATTGAGGTCGTTAAGGCCCACGATACGGGCATTAATGCGCGGTAAATGTGACAATAGCGGCCCTCCAGTCGGCGTCTCGCCCGTCATAAACCACACGACGATCGCGCTGTCCGATCGTTGCCAGAGAATGTCGGCGTGGCTGTCGCTGTTGATATCCGCAACGCCGGCCACCCGCCATGTCAAAGGAATGGCGTCGCCCCTGTAAAGGAACCGGTGGCGCAGGAACTGTTTTCCCCTCATGTACCAAACGAGAAGATAGCCGTTGCGGTGCCGAAGGAGGATGTCCTGATTGAGATCGCGATCAAAATCGCCCAGGCCGACGACCTGCCAGGCTGTGCCCAGCCCGGGCGCGCCAGAAAGCATTTCGGCGCGCAGGTAGTTCGTGCCGTTCATCAGCCAGATCTGAAGCCACCCATCGTTGCGCTGCCAGAGAATGTCCACGTTTCGGTCGGAATCGAAATCGTGCGTGCCCACAATGCGTGATCCCACGGCCGCCGGTCTGCCGTTGCGCAACAGCATTGTGCCGACGCGATCGGTGCCGTTCATGAGCCATAAGCGCACCCGCCGATCGCTCTGCTGCCAGAGAAAATCCGTTTGGCCGTCATGATTGAAATCATTCTTCGCAGGAAAGAGAGCCGCCGCTTGCGTGACCGTGAAGGAGTTTCCAGCAATCAACAGAACACCGGTGCGAGCGGTGCGAGTCGAGTTGGACGAAACTGTGAAGCTGACTGTCGCAGGCCCCACACCGCCGCTGCCGGAGGTAATGGTGATCCAGGAGTTTGTGTTCGCGACCGTCCAGGCGCAATTCGGTGGCGTTAGTACGTTTACACTATCGGCCCCGCCCTCGGGTCCAAACGAAGCACCGGTCTTGGACAAAATAAAATCGCACACCGGCGGGACAATCACTGTGAGCATCGCGATGGAACTAACAGCCGAACCAAAGGCGTTGGTGACGGTCGCAAAGTAATCACCCGCGTTGGCAAGCCCAATACCGACAAGGTCGAGGAACGAATTCGTCGCGTCGGCAATCGGTGCGCCGTTGAAAAACCATTGCCATTGCAGTGGCGGCGAACCAATCGCGGCAACGGTAAACGTAAGGTTGGTTCCGGCGTCGAGGGTTTCCGACTGCGGCTGCGTGGTGATGCTCGGCGGTGTGCCTGTTGGCGGATTGGTAACAGTGAGCGTTGCCGAGGCAGAGGCGGAGCCAAATTCATTAGAGACTTGCACGGTGTAAATGCCGGAATCGGCCGAACTCACATTGGTGAGCAGGAGAGACGGGCTATTCGCCCCAGCGATAACGCTCGGACCAAAGAACCATTGATAGCCCAGCGGAGCGGACCCGGTCGCTTCCACTGCGAAGGTGACATCGCTGCCGATGTTGACTGTTTGCGATTGCGGCGGATTCGTGATTGTGGGTTGCTGCCCGCTAACCGTCACAGACGCAGATGCGTTACCAGTCGCGTTTGCATTGTCGGTCGCAATGGCGGAGAAGGTGTAATTACCTGGGCCAAGACCGGTCACCGTCGTGCGATATGGCGGTGAGGAGAAAACGCCAAGAGAGCTGCCGTTCATGGACAGTTCCACTTGCTGCACTGTGCCATCGGAATCTGACGCGCCAGCCTCCACGATGATGTCCGCCGGAGCGGAAAGATTTGCGCCATTGGGCGGGCTGATCATCGAGACTGTCGGCGGAGAGTTCGGCGCGATGACGCGGATTGTGCCCACCATGTTGAGAGGCGGGGCCCAATGCGGTGTGCAATAGTACGGATACGTACCTGCAGTGTTGAACCTGAACGAAAAACTCTGGCTCGGGCGCATTATCGGGGGAAACTGAGAACTGCTGTTCCACACGCCGTCCGGGGAGCCTTCGCGGCCTGAAACGGTGTCGTGAAAGCCCACGTCGCATCTCCACGTGACGGTGTCCCCCACGTTGATGGTGAGATCGGACGGGTTGAAGCGGGTATTAACCATGGAGACGGTGAATGTGGCGGCAACAGCCGACTGCGCGATCAAAAGACAAAGGACTGCGGACTTCATAAATTCGGCCAGTGGAATATCAAGGTCGCAAAGACCGCATGCGCCGTGTAGTCGTTGAAGCCCCCGCTGCTGTCCTCCGAGTACTCGTAAAAGGCATACTGCAAATTCAAGGTTGCCCGCTTAAACCGGCGGGCGATTCCGGCCTGGATTGCGTGCCAATCATAATCAATCCCAAGCGGAAGGCCAGCCGCGAAATTGTGCTGCGCATAATC
>Ga0075431_100006813_pt1 | contig 11349 bp, 9 predicted proteins | sample RhiMetdeltSRZDD5_FD_75297 | JGI IMG/M metagenome (GOLD analysis project Ga0075431, IMG submission 75297) | Populus rhizosphere microbial communities from Tennessee, USA - Rhizosphere MetaG P. deltoides SRZDD5 | ecosystem: Host-associated > Plants > Roots > Rhizosphere > Soil | place: USA...
TTCTTCGATCTCATCATGCGGCACTGGAACTCTATCGCAGGCCCCCTGAGTTCGGGCGACGTTTTCGTGCCCTTTCTGCTGGAGGATGACGACGGAGTCGCGCGCGGCAATGATTGGGCGGAAGCCTTCGCGCGCGGGATGAAGCTTCGGTCGAACGACTGGGGGGAGTTGTTCGATGACGAGAAGCATGCGGGGTTGCTCGTGCCAATTCTCGCACTCGCACATGAGCGCGATCCCGATCCCACTATGCGCCCATACAAAGAGCCGATTGATGCGGAGCGCCGTGAGCAACTCATTGTTGGCTCCGCCGCGGGCGTCGTAGGCATCTATCGCTACTTTGCGTCGCGTCGCCACGTGGCCGCGGGTACCAGCCGAGAGCGCACTATACAGCGCCGCTCTGAGCGGAAGGTGGGACGGAATGAGCCGTGCCCCTGCGGCTCGGGTCTGAAGTTCAAGAAGTGCTGCGGGGCAGTGACGGTGCATTGAGCCCGCAGCCCGGTTTGGTGCAGGCTGCGAGCACGAAGCCGTCAGAGCAAGTCCAAACCTCTAGATTCTATTGCTTCGGCTGCCGATTTTGCTTCGAGATTGTGTCCTTGACCTCGTCGGCTGTCATCTGGATTTCAACGCGGTCGCCCTTCCGTTCGAACACGTTAGCGGGGATCACCACGGGCGTGGATCCGAGGCCCATGAACTCGCCGATTTCTGCGCGCACCGCAGGCTGCCCGCGTGAGATGCCGATTTCAATAATGTCGCCAAGCTTTTGACCGTCGGAACTGTAAACGGGGAGTCCAACAAGCGTGACCTCAGGCTGTGCGGCCGGAGGCTGTTTCTCCTGTGCCACTACCGAAGTGGCCGCGCCCGCTATGACGATGGTGGCGGCAACCATAAGGGCCTTCAGCATCGCATGCTCCTTTGGCTTGAAGGGTGTTCAAGTCCCAACGCGGCCGACATGGTGATGTTCCACAAACGCCCGCAGGAGCTCCAGGCGTCCCGATGTAGAAACCGATGTCGGGGCAGCGCCGATCGCTTGAGGCAGTTCACGAATGCGCGAGGCTGAAAGACCTCAGAGCGGAAAAGAATGCGGGAGCGCACACACTAGGGGGGAATGCGCTCCCGCTTCGGCAGCCAACGCCCTCATTGGCGCTCGCGCACTCACGGCATCAGCTTGCCGTCGAAGTCAGCATAGGAATGGGGAATTGTGTCGGTCCAACGCCATCTCTGCTTGAGCGGTCGGCGACTGCTTCATGGCAACCCGCAGTAGGGTGCTGAGATCTAGTGCATCTCTGCTGGTTTGCTGCCGCTTTTTCCCTCAACGACTGAATTGAGTGCCTCCACGTTGACGGCACGGCGGCTGCGGCCTTCGAATAAGGCACCCTGTTCGATGGCGAGGGACATGTGGTGCACGTCGCCTTCGACGTGGGATGAGGCTTGGAGAGCAACCGTCTTGCCACAGACGACACCAGAGACGTTGCCTCGGACAATCACGTTGTGAGCAGCAACCGTACCGGTCACCCTGCCCTTCTCACCGACAATGACCTCCACGCCCTGCACGTCGCCTTCGATCTCGCCGTCTACCTGGAGAACGCCGCGGCCGATTATTTTGAGCCCGTGCCCCGTGATCTTGAGATCGTTGCCGATCACCGATTTTTCGGTTGTTGCCGGAGCGGTGGTGCTGAACAACCCTCCGTCAGCGCCCATGCCATTGGTTTTCTGCGGCTCAAGCACTTTGGGCTGGGCCGGTGCACGCGTAAACATGGAGTCCCCCAGTGGAATGTGTGACCCCCGCCTCAGGGATCATAGTGACATGGGTGGCCCGTGTCACCTACGGCTACGGACGCACCTTACAGGCGATCAATCGCGCGGGGCGTCTGCGCTTTCGCTAGGTTCCCTTGCTAGTGGAGGCGCTTGCACTCGCGATAGAGGCGATTTTCCGCCCGTCCCCGAGCACAAGTTCTCACGCTCGATGTTGTTGCCCGTATTGCACTCGAAGTTGTTGTGAAAGACGTCGCTTTCGTCCGAATGCCATGGAGATTTCTTTGCCATGCTGTGTAACGACTAGTCTGGTAATGCTGTCAATATATCACAGCGAGTTCTGATCCCCAAGCCGCAGCCGACAACTAAGCATTCGGAGGGTTGCCAAAGAAAAGCCCCGCCGAAACGGGGTTTGCGTTTGAGGAGAGCTATGAGGGGTTATGGCTGTCTCGGTGTAGTGGCCGGGGGCGTCGCGGTTGTTGGAGCGATTGCCCCCGGGCTCCGGGGAGTGACGGGGTCACCAGTGCGGTCGCCCCCTAGCCCAAAGACGAGGAAGCCAATGATCGCTGCGACGGCAAGGACGCCAACGATTGCGCCTATGCCCAGCGTCCGGCGTCGTCACGCCGGAGGTAGTCGCCGGGACGCCTACGGGTTAGGGTCACCTTGAGTTGTCATGGGATGTCTCTCATCCATGGTTGGCTCTTGAAGAGCTATCGAGGATTTGGGGAGTGAGTTCCAACGCTATAGCCGTGGCGAAGCTGTAGCCGGCGGATGCCTTGACATATGCAACCGCAATCCAATTGCGCCAGGTCGAACAAAGGGGGAGGCGGCGGTCATGCGCTTCCGATGGTGCGCCTACTCGCCACCGACCCTTCCGTGGAGTGGACTTATCTAGATGCGGCGCCCGAGCTGCCCAGAGAAATGAGCGAGGATATGAGGATCGTTCGCCGCCAACTCGCCGTCGCCATCGGCGGCGCGGTCAAGGACTTGCCGCGGATGACCGTGCCCATGCGACTTTAGCCGAGCCATACGAGTGTCGGAACTCGGAATGCCAATGCCGCCCGGGTTCGCCCCGCGTGCACGCGTTCTGTGCGGAAATGCGCGCTCCCACGCTCCCATGCCAGAGGAGTTCGCCCAGGAGGTGGCGCGACATCGCTGCGGCGCATGAGTACGTCGACGCAAGCCCGTCGTCGTTCAGATGAAACGGACTCAACACGGTGAGGCCCTTGCCATCGCTGCAGTGAGGTGTAAATTCCTAGCAATCCGAGGGTAAGAACAGCTGTCTCCCAATCTACATCAGTCGTCGCCGTTCGGCCTATAGGTCGCCCGGGCGCCTACGTTCAGCCATGATCGGTACTAGGATCACTACTTCTTGCGTGCGCGTCAGCGCCAAGCAAACCGCAGAACTGTGCTCCCATCTAGCTAACACGCCCTGAATTTTACAGCTCTAAGCTACGGGATGTAGGTGGCGTTCGCGGCAGTGGGAGGGACACGTGAAACTCGACGCACTTCCGTACCATGCCAACGTTGTCGAACATCTGCGAACCAGCGAGGGATCGCTTTGGGCGTGGTTCGATTCCGACCTGTTCTCGATGCGCTATACCGAGAAGGTCAAGCTCGAATTACTGAAAACAACCTACCGGGTGACGCGGGATGATCAGCCGGGCATCTACACCCAGGTCGACAAGGCCCTCGGAAAGTTCGGCCTCGATCTCCCAGCGGCGATTTATCAACAGCAAGGCGGATCGGAAGGGGCGAACGCCGCGCTGATTTTCTTCCCGGACGAGTTGGCCATCATGCTGATGGGCAATATCAGCGATCTCCTCTGTGAGGAGGAGATGTTGGCGTTGCTTGGCCACGAAATTTCCCATCACCGCCTCTATTCCCTTGATGGCGGGCAATATTTCACGGCGGCAAGGTTCCTCGAATGGTGCGCCCAACAACCTCGATGCGAGGCCTCCTATTTGGAAACTGACCGGCTATATCAGCTTCACACTGAGATTTTCGCTGATATGGGGGCGCTTCACGTCACAGGCGACCGCGATGCGGTGATTTCCTGCCTGATCAAGGTGACAACAGGACTCAAAAAGGTAACTCCAAGTTCATATCTGGAACAGACTGACGAAATCTTGAAGCAATACAAACAAGGCTCCGAGGGCCTCACCCATCCGGAAACGTTCATCCGCGCGAAGGCGCTCGACCTACTCACTTCTGATCCACCGAAACTCGACGAAGTGGCGGCGCTGGTTCGAGGGCCGATTGAGGCCAAGCGCCTCGACCTTGTTGGACAGCACGTGCTCAGCGCCTTAACGCGTAAGCTCGTGGATCGCATTCTGGCCCACCACTTCATGCGCGGAGAATACACCGCCAATCTCGCCGAGCGTTTTTTCCCCGGCTACAAATGGCCCGAGGGAGCCGAGTCCAACGCAGATGGCGCAGATCTGGCGAATGAGATCGCCGCGATGGCGAAATCCTGCCACGACTTCCTCGCCTATGTGCTCCTTGATTTCGCGACTGTAGACCCGGATGGCGGGGAAACAGCTCTGGCGCTGACATTGCACCTAGCGGAGCAAGTCGGTCTCTTCAAAATCTACGAGCCGATTGCGCGCAAGGAATTGAAACGCAGGAAGGACGACTTGGCCAAGTTGAAGCGAACTGCCGCCGATCTGATTGAGAGGGTCAAGCATGCTTGATCGAGCCAGCAGCGACGATACGCGGACTTTTGGCGATCTCCTCAGCGACTGGCGCGAGGCGGATAGCGTGGGAACCGATGATGTTCTAAGCGCCGCGTTGCCACTGATTGAGCAGGTAGCTGGGCTGCACGAGCAGGGCCGAATAGCGCCGCTGAACGGTACCGATGCACTGCGGGTCTCGATGGGCCATCTTTGGTTCCAGAACAACATGGCGAGGGAGCCGGAGACAAGCCCGTCCACACTGGGCGAAATTGAACATGACGATGTCTCCCGTTTGAGTGTCACCGGCCGCTACAGGGAGCGCAGCGAGAGCGGCGGCGTTTCGGTCGTCGACGCAGCCATCGCGGATCACAGCGAGGAGAAGCCGCGCCGGGCCTATTATCCGGACTACATCGCCTGGGAGCAGCGGGCAGGCCATCACGACCAGCTTTCCGATGTGTTTGTGCTCGGACTTATTCTCGGTAGCCTTGCTACGCGATTGCGGCTTACCGAGCTGGAGGAACTTCGTACCTTCGTGGCGTCGCGTGGCGACCTGTTGAGGGCCAATCCGCGCCTGCATCCCGTGCTGTCGCAGATCATCGAGAAGATGACTGAACTCGACCGGCGCAAGCGACCGCAGGATCTGCGACAGATCGCCAATGCCCTCGCCCACTATCGCGACCAGGACATCGAGACGGACGGCCCGGCGCATGAAGAGAGGCTGGACCTCTCTGATCGTGCGGCGGCCCGCAGGCGTCGCCATGAGCAACTCCGCGACCGCCTGTTCGAAATCAATCGCCGCAACCGCCTTATCTATTTTCGAGAGACCAGCGCGACTATCAATCTAACGATGGGCTCGACGCCGAATGTCATCGACTACAAATCGATCAAACCCGCGCAGCTCTTTCATTTGAACGAACGCACTTGCGCCGATCTGAAGCGCCCCGTCGATCTGAACGCATGGTTGAAATTCGAAGATTATGGCTTCCTCACCACTTCGCTCGACCGTGTTCGCCTTGACACTCAGCGTGACGTACGGGAATACGGCTTTTCGCAGCTTCGTCTCGTCGTGGCGTTCCTGCGCTGGACCAATCTGAAGGAAGCCCCAAACGAGCGCATCAACAGTCCGCTGGTCCTGCTGCCCGCGACGCTAACGAAGCGCAAAGGCGTCAAGGACAGCTTCCGGTTGGAGACCTCACCCGCCGAAGCGCAGATCAACCCCGCCCTGCGCTATCATCTGCGCAAGCTTTACGATATCCGGCTGCCGGAATTTATCGATGCCACGAGCATGGAGGCCCTGCGCGATCTGCACAGCAATCTGGTACGCCAGTTGGGACTGTCAGCGAAGGGCGTCGATCTGGCGCTCGTTGAAACACCGCGCATCATGCTCATCCAACGCAGCGCGCGACGCAAGCTGGACGATTTCCGCCGTCGTGCGCGAACGGGCACGGGCGTCAAAGACTATGGTGGCATCTCATACGGCTACACCCGATCCGCCTATGAGCCTCTCGGCGTACAGATTTTCGAACGCGACATCCGCGTCAGCCGCGCGCCCAACCGCGAATTGGCCGAGGACGGCATTAAGCCGCGCGTCTATGAGTCGATGGCGGCGACGGATGCGGATTCTGACGATGCAGCACTGAAGGAATTCAATGAAACAGCTGCGCCAGGAGTGGAGGCGGTCGAACTGGAGCGCAGCTTCTATGCAGTCGATGGCGGTCAGAGCGCGGGTTCACATGACTGGGAGATCGACCTTTGCTCCGTCACCCTGGCGAATTTCAACTACCGCAAAATGACGTTGGTGCGGGACTATACCGATCTAATTGCTTCATCGGCCCGCGAACACGTCAATTTCGACCTACTGTTTTCCGAGGAAGCGCGGCGCTCCTTCCGTGAGGACACGGGTGAGAACCACGACGACTATATGGTTCTGCCCGCCGACCCAAGCCAAGCGGAAGCCGTTGCCCGAGCTAGAACCGGCGCGAGTTATGTCATCCAGGGACCGCCCGGCACTGGTAAGTCGCAGACCATCACCAACCTCATCGCCGACTACGTGGCGCGCGGAAAGGGCGTGCTGTTCGTCTGCGAAAAACGAGCGGCACTGGATGTTGTGTTCCATCGGCTGAAACAGAGCGGGCTTGGCGATGTTTGCACGCTCATTCATGACAGCCAGGGCGACAAGAAAGCCTTCATCGATGAGCTCAAATCGATCTATGAGGCGTGGACCACGAAGACCCCACGCGAGGACGTTGCGCGCCTAAGGACAGCGCTGGTCGAAGAAATCGGGGCCCGCTTGATCGAGTTGCAGCGCTTCTCCGCTGCGATGACCGCATCTGTCGAGGATGGCGGACCGACACTCCGCGAACTCATTGAGAAACAGCTGAAGCATGGCCCCCTCGCTGCTGATGTGCCGCCCGCAGCCAAAGGCACATTGCCAAGCTGGCTGATGTTGCAGCGTGCACGCCCGGTCTTGCACCAGCTTCGCGATGCGCTCATCTCCAGTGGCTATGATGGTATCCTGGCGCGCTCACCGTTACGGCTGTTGCGGGGCGATCTCGCCAACATGCCCGACGCCACCGAGCGGGTAGAGCGAGGATTGCCCCGTGCGAAGTCAGCCCTAACCAATGCTGCGGGCCCAGTCGAGGAAGTGCACGACTTGCTTGATCGCAAGGCAGTGGCGTGGGAGGACATACTCCGCACAAGCAGTTTCTGCCGCATTCTTCAGCCGATTGCGGTGGCTGAGCGCCTTACCATCCTCGATGCGGAGGAACCATCAGCCAAACGAATGGCTTCGGCCCTGGAGAAGCTCGCCGGATTGGAGGCCAAAGCCACGGTCGCTCGCAAGGCTGCCGCCGGATGGGGTGATGATGCAGATGTTCCCGATCTGAAGGCGCTAATCGCAGGTGCCCAGAAGCACGAGGGGAAGTTCTTCGCGCTTCTCTTCGGCGACTGGCGCCGCGCCAAAAAGGCCGTTCACACGCAGTACCAGGGCGCCGAACGCAGCATCACCAAGGCGTTGCGCCTTCTCGACGAAATGCAGCGAACCGCACTCGCCCGCGACAAGGCTCGGCAAGCGGTGGAAAAAGACTGCCGTTTCGAGGTGACGGACGACATCCGCGCCATGCTCGACCGTGTGTGGACTGGGGGCTCCGAGCTCGCCGATATGGAGCGCGACATCGTAAGGCTCTGCCTCGACCGGGCTGACGCGTCCCACGCAGTGCAGAAGCTTGTCCGCCAAACGACAGCGTTGTCGCGTGCAGAGGAAGAGATTGGTGCAATCTTCGTCGGCCACGCCCAGCTCACTCATGCTGAGATCGCCAGAAATTTGGACGAATTGGCGGAAAACACCGGCCAGATCGCCGAGTTTGCCGATCTCCTCGCCGATCTCGATAAAACCGGCGCGGAGGTTTCGCGAACGCTGCGCCTTCTCGACCTGCCGCTCGAACAGATCGAAATTGCAGTTCTCGACGGGGCCATCGACCGCGTGTTCAACCGCAATCGGGCGCTTGCCCGTTTCGATGGTGCGCGACTGGAGGATCTCGTTGCCGACCTGTCAGAACGCTACCCCGACTTGCGCCGCATCAATGGCCAGCACGCGGTGAATGTCTGCCACCAGGAGTTCAACAGCGATCTGACACGCTCAAGCGAGTCGACGGCGGGCACGGGACAGGAGGAGAAGGACTGGCGGCGTGACTTCCGGCGTGGGCGCAAGACGCTGGAGAACGAGTTCCAGAAGTCTCGTGCCTACAAGTCGATCCGCGAGTTGTTCGCAGGCGAGGCCGGTCGCGCGCTGCGCCGTCTGAAGCCGGTCTGGCTGATGAGCCCTCTCAGCGTCGCCGATATTCTGCCGTTGGAGGAGCAGCTCTTCGATGTCGTCATTTTCGACGAAGCCAGCCAGATTCCAGTCGAAGACGCCATCCCCACGCTTTATCGCGCCGGTCAGATGATCGTTGTCGGCGACGAGATGCAGTTGCCGCCGTCCTCGTTCTTCTCCGGGCAGACCAGTAGCGGGGCGCTGGACGAAGACGATGCAGCCCTGTTCGTCTACGACCTCAACGCTGACAGCTTCCTCAACAAGGCATCCGCAGCGCTGCCGAGCACGTTGCTCGCGTGGCATTATCGCAGCCAGCATGAGGCGCTGATCGGTTTCTGCAACAAGGCATTCTACAAAGGGGAATTGCAAACCATCCCAAACGTCGCCGAATTGCCCCGGCGCGAGCCGATTCGAGTGAAGGTACCCGTGGATGCTCAGATTTTTGGGCGGTCGGCGCTGGAGCAACCCCTTTCCTTTCACCGAATGGAAAACTCGCCCTACGACAGTCAGCGCAATCCCGGAGAGGCCGTGTACATTGCACACCTCGTCCGCGAAATCCTGCGCAGCGAGCAGAGGCTGAGCATCGGCGTCGTGGCATTCTCGCAGGCCCAGCAGCAGGAGATCGAAAGCGCGATGAATGCACTCGCGGCCTCGGATCGCACTTTCCGGACAGCCCTTGATCTGGAAGAGGAGCGCGAGGAGGACGGCCAATATGTCGGTCTGTTCGTAAAGAACCTTGAGAACGTGCAGGGCGACGAGCGTGATGTCATCATCCTGAGCGTTTGCTATGGCCCCGATGCCAAAGGGCGCATGATCATGAATTTCGGGCCGATCAACCAGAACGGCGGCGAGAAGCGGCTAAACGTGATCTTCTCACGGGCGAAGCGGCATATGGTGGTGGTGTCTTCCATTGACGGCGCGCAGATAACCAACACCTACAATTATGGCGCCAACGCCCTGCGCAAATACCTCACCTATGCGCAGGCGGCATCAGTCGGCCAAACCGAAGCGATGGCGGCTGCGCTTGTGGAGTATGGCGCGCGTGTCGACGGTCCGGAAGAGCAAGAGCAAGGACAGGTCGTTGCCGATCAGATCGCCGCTGAACTGGCAACGCGCGGCTTTGTGGTCGCGCGCAACCATGGGCAGTCCGATCTGAAATGTCATATTGCCGTTAAGCGAGCCGGTGAGACCGAGTTTCGGGTGGCGGTCCAAATTGATGACCACGCCCACTACAGCAACTCCGATCTGACGGCGCGATATGTGGTGCAACCGTCCATAATGTCGGCGTTCGGTTGGAGCGTTATGACCGTGCTTGGTAAGGACTGGCGCAACGGTCCCGGCAAGGTGATCGAGCAGATCGCGGCACGATTGTAGACGCTAGCGAGGGCTGCCCCGGGTGGGGATGCGACCTTCGTTGAGCCACGTTTCTCCGTCACCAGTGCGCCATGTCGATCTCGCGGCCCCGAAAATTGCTGGTCTATCTCGACCAGAACTTCATCAGCGAGATGGCTAAGCCATCTCACGGGGGAGTTCGGTCCGATTTCCGAGAGCTGTATTCGGTTCTCCACGAAGGGTTTTGGAACGAGCAGCTGGTGGTTCTCAGGTCCGAGTTTCACGACGTAGAAACGAGCCTCGCCGGTGCGCTGAAAGATGCGATCCGGGCGAAGCGGAGCACGCTCGGCCATGTCGATCTGGTCGGCCGATGGGGCATCCGTCAGAGCCAGGTCGTCGCGTCTCTGCACAAGTTTCTCGGCCGTCAAGATGGCCGCCCGGTGATCTGCTCGACGGCGCTTTCTACGATGAACCCGATGACCGCGTCGGGCACTTCGATATCAACGTCAACATGGATTGGATGCACTCTGACGCAAAAGATCAGCGGCGGCGGCTTGCTACCAAACTGGACACGGTACGTCAGCGAATCCATGAGCATTCGATCCCATATGACCAACAATTTCGGATCAGATGGACGCGTGCCGACAAGACGCGATGCGCCCGTACTACCTCCGACACCACGCGGCTGCTGCTCGTATCACCGACGAAGAGTACGGACGGTTTGTGGCGTCAAACGCGTTCGCGGACGTGCCTATCGTATGGCTCGATGTTGCGCTCCTTACCCGGCTGATGACGGCGCACTCAACCCGCACGATCAAGCAAGGCGATGTGACCGACATCGACGCTATGGCAACCTATCTGCCGTACTGCGACGTTTATGGTGCGGATCGCTTCATGGCCGAGATCGCAAGATCGTTGAAGGTACCTGAGCGCTATAACTGCCAACCTGTTCGACAGTCGGAAGGATGGGGTTGCCAAGCTGATTGACCACCTGCACCAAGCGCTCGCGGACATTGCGCCCCCGGCGTCTTCAATTGCTTGCGCAGGTTTTGCGTCGACAGGATGCCGTTGGTGAACGCGACCGACACCGATCCGAACTCGCTGGTGACCAGGATGTCGTTGGTCTGGAAGGGCGTGCCGCAGAAGAACAGCGGGATCGGCGCACCCTCGTAGCGCGGCTTGTTTTGCGCATCGACAAATGGTGCCGTCGGCGAGGGCGGTACCGCCATTCGCCCAGGGCCCGGCTTGCCCACGGGCACGATCTCGTAGCGCGCCTTGAACACACCTTCCCTCAGCTCAGTCTCATTGCGGCTCCGACGCAGTGTCAGGTCGCGCCATGAGAATTTCTGCACCGGCCAGACGCTGGTGTCCTGCTCCTCCCATTCTGGGTTCGATTGCGTCCGGAATGCTACCCACGCCGGAAGTATGCGGCGGGCGACCTCTGTTCCCTGGAGATCGAAATGGAGTCGCCTGATCATGAAGCCGAGGCAGTCGGCGATAGGCTCGTCTGTCTTCCACGCAAGGTAACCGACTTCGTTGTTGCACCAAGCCTTCGCCGCGATGATCTTGGCCATGAGGCGTACCTCCCCTGAAAATCACTTTCGGCAGCATTGCGCGACCGGATGACGATGGTTTGAGGCTCCACTTCTCATCGTCGCTGGAACGCCGCGCGCATGACTGCTCAATTGAGATGCGAGTGTACCGGATATCAAAACATACGGTACAAGCTCCGCGCCATTGCAAAATCAATCGTTTAGCTGTACCGTATTTCTGTACCGT
>Ga0075431_100006817_pt1 | contig 11346 bp, 9 predicted proteins | sample RhiMetdeltSRZDD5_FD_75297 | JGI IMG/M metagenome (GOLD analysis project Ga0075431, IMG submission 75297) | Populus rhizosphere microbial communities from Tennessee, USA - Rhizosphere MetaG P. deltoides SRZDD5 | ecosystem: Host-associated > Plants > Roots > Rhizosphere > Soil | place: USA...
GCGCCGTCACGGCGCCGTCGGCGCCGTCGCAGGCGGTCAGCACGGTGTAGCCCTGCCGCTGCAGCATGCGCTTGATCAGCGCCCGCGAGAGCTCGCTGTCGTCGACGACGAGGATGCGCCGGCTCAACGCGTCTCCCCCCGGGAGATCTCGACGACCCTCGCGGCGAGCGCGGACGGCGACAGCGCGACGTCGGCGGCGCCGGCCTCCAGCGCCGCCCGCGGCATGCCGAAGACCACCGAGCTCGCCTCGTCCTGGACGAGGGTCGTGGCGCCGGCGCGCCGCATCGCCAGCAGCCCCTCGACCCCGTCGCGGCCCATGCCGCTGAGGAGGATCCCGGCCGCGCGCGGCCCCAAGCGCGCGCAGGAGAGGAGGAGCTCGTCGGCCGACGGCCGGTGCCCCCGGCGTGGTGGAGTCGCGGCGTCCAGCTCCAGCGACCCGTCGGCCTTGAGGCGCAGGTGGCTTCCCTGCGGCGCCAGGCGCACGGCGCCGCCAGGCACCACCTCGCCGTGCTGCGCGATGCGCACGTCGAGCCCGACGACCTCGCGCAACCAGTCCGCGAGCCCGCCCTGGAACTCGGGCGCGATGTGCTGCACGACGACGACCGCGGCGCGCAGCGACCCACGCAACCCCTCGAGCAACGCCTGCAGCGCCTGCGGCCCGCCGGTCGAGGCGCCGACGGCGACCAGCTCGAGACGCGCCGCGGTGGAGCGCTCGGTCGCGGGTTGCTCGCCGACGGGTTCGCGGTGGATCGGCGGCGCGACGGCCCGCTCGACGGCGCCGTCGCCGCTCTGCGCACCCTCCCCCATCGCCCCAGCACGCGCGAGGCTCCGGATCGTCTCGGGCAACTTGCTGGTCAGGGTGCCCCACGCGTCGGGCGACTCCGGCTTCGCCAGCACCTCGGAGGCTCCTGCCTGGAGCGCCTCGAACACCGTGCGCCGCCCGCCGACGCGGAGCCGAGAGGAGAGCACGAGAATCGGCGTCGGCGCCCGCTCGACGATCTGCTGTATTGCAGCGAAACCGTCGAGCCCGGGCATCTCGAGGTCCATGAGCACCACGTCGGGGCGCAGAAGACCGTTGAGCTGCACCGCCTCGCGGCCGTCGCTGGCTTCCCCGACCACGGAGAGACCCGGGTCGCGACCGATCATCCGCCGCAGCACGGCGCGGACGGTGGGCGAGTCGTCGACGACCAGCACGCGCACCGGAGGCCTCGCCGACGAGGTCGACTCGGCGCTCACGAAGCGAGACCTCCCAGGCGCCGGATCATGCCCCCGAGCTTCTGTCCCTGGAGCTCCTGCTTCGGCAGGTAGGCGTCGGCGCCGGCCTGCAGCCCGGCCAGCCGGTCCTCGGCGCGATCGAGCGTCGAGACGACGACGATCGGCATCTGGGAGTAGCGCTCCATCCCGCGAAGGCGACGGGTGAGCTCGAGGCCGTTCATGTCCGGCATCTCGATGTCGGTGACCACGCAGTCGAAGGGGTGCTGGGCGAGCATCGCCAGCGCCTCGCGCCCACCCGACACGGCCAGCACGTCGAACCCTTCGTCCTCGAGCAGCCGCCGCTCCATCTCGCGGGTGACGAGCGAGTCCTCGACGAGCAGGACGCGCAGCCTCCTGGCCCGCGCCGCGAGCGGCCGCGCGACGGCGACACCGTCGGTGAGATCGCCGAGGCCGCGGGTCGAGATCACCGGCACGGGTTCGCCCGACGACAGCAGCGCCACTGCGGAGTAGAGCGGCGGAGCCGGAACCAGCGAGGAGAACGGGCGCACCAGCACCTCCTCCACCCCTTCCACCTCGCCCACCACCAGATGGCGGGTCACCCCCGCCGCCTGCACTTCGAGGAGCACGGGCTCTTCGACGGGATCCTCGCGCAGCATATCGGACAGGAGCAGTACGGGGATCAGGCGGACCTCGCCGCCGTTCGCCGGCGGCAGCCGGGCGAACCACTCCCCATGACGCTGGACGAGCGCCGTGGGCGGGAGGCGATGGATGCCCGCCACGGCGCCGCGGGCGAGCGCGAGGCGCGAGAACCCGACGCGAAGCACCACGACGCGCTCGCCGCGCCGCGCCGCCGGCACCATGACGTGAACGCGAGTCGACTTGCCGGCAAGCGAGTCGAGCCAGATCTCCCCGCCGAGGCGGCGCACCGCGGCGGTCACGGCGTCGAGCCCGACCCCGCGTCCGGAGACCTGGGAGACCTGCTGGCGCGTCGAGAAGCCCGGCCGGAGCACGAGCTGGAGCGCCTGCTGCGGCGTCGGCTCGGCGTCGGGAGCGATGAGGCCGCTGCGCCGGGCAGCCGCCACCACCGCTACCGGGTCGATACCGGCACCGTCGTCCTCCACGGCGATCTCCACCCGGTCGCCGAGGCCGGTGGCGGCGATGCGGAGCGCGCCACGCGAGGGCTTCCCCCGCTGCGACCGCACCGCGGGGGCCTCGATGCCGTGGTCCACCGCGTTGCGCACCAGGTGCAGGAAGGCGCCGTGCAGCTCGCCGCTGATCCTGCTGTCGAGCCGCGCGTCGCCCCCTTCCAGCGTCACCTCCACTTCCTTGCCGAGCGCGTGCGCAAGCTCGCGAGCGTGCCGCGCCAGGCTCGAGAGGAACGGCCGCAGCGGCTGGAGCTGTAACGCGAGCATCGTCTCGAGTTGCTCCTCGGCACGCTGCAGGAGCCGGCGCTGGTTGGTCTCGAGCTCCCCCGCCGCCTGTCGCAGGGACGAAGACAGCATCGCCAGCACCTGGTCCGGCTGAGGCTCGAGCACACCCCCTTCGGCGAGCTTGGCCAGCTGCTCGACGCGACCGGCGAGGGTGAGCCCGGAGAGGGCGCGGATGCGGAGATCCGCCGCCCCCACGGCGAGCGCATCGGCGACGTGGGCCGAGACGCGATGCTCGCCCGCCGCGAGAGCCGCCGGCTCGCCGAGGTCGTGAGCCTCCCCCTCCGCGAGGGGCTCGCCGCCTGGCGCGCCGCTGGCAGGTGGGGCAACGTCGAGGAACGTGGCGGCGGCCGCCAACGACTCCTCGATCGGCAGCGGCGGCAGGAAGACCGGCCCACTCCCGGCGCCCGGCCGGATCGCCCGCGCCACTCCGTCGAGCAGTCTCGTGACCTTGTCGAGCAGGTCGGTGACGCGGCTCCCTGTGCCCTCGACGACGACGTCGAGCAGCTCCTCACCCTGGTGGCAGAGGTCGCCGAGAGCCGACAACTTGAGCATGCGGCACGAGCCCTTGAGCGTGTGGAACTCCCGGCGCGCCTCGACGACGGCGGCGCTCGACGATTCGAGCTGCGACGCGAGCGCCAGGAGCCGCTCGACCCGCTCGCGGGCCTCGCCGAGGAAGAGCGGGATGAGGTCTAGGAGCTCGTCGTCCACCGGTCTTGGTTCCCGTCGTGGGCGGCGGGATGGCGCGCCGAGCGCGCCGTCCCCGCCTCAGATGCGGATCCAGCTCCGGACGTTCACGTCGGCGCCCAGCACGCCGAGCGGCGCGCCGTCGCCGTCCGCCACCGGCGCCGCCACCGAGAAGCAATGCTCGCTCGTCAGCAGCGACTCGTAGAGCGGCGTCAGCGCCGCGGCTCGGTTCTGCTGCACCGCCTGGAACCAGGGCCGCTCGGCGCAGTTGCGGCCGAGCTCGAGGGAGGCCGGCGCCTTGCCCTCCCGGCTCCACTCCGGCGACACCGCCATCGCCACCAGCCGGCCGTTGCGGTCGGCGAGGTAGAGCGCCTCGAGATAGGGCGCGCTGGCGAGGATCTCCTCGAGCTCGCCGTCGAGCGCCTCGAAGCCGGGGCCGCGCACCGCCAGCCGCGACGCGTGCTGCTGCAGCACGTGCTTCAGCGAGCGGTTGGAATCGAAGCGGAACGACTGCGTCACGAGCTGGATCGAGAGCGCCAGCTCGTTGAGCTGCTCGGCGGTCAGCGTGAAGCCGCGCAGGCCCTCGGCCATCCGCTGGATGACCTCGCGCACCTCCTTGATGGTGATCGCCACCTGGTCGGAGGCCGTCCGTTGCTCCTTCGTGGCGAGCGAGATCTCGCGCGAGGCGCGCGCGGTCTCCGACAGCGCGCTGCGCAGCCCGGCGATCGACTCCTCGGCGGCGCGCGCCTGCTGCAGCACGCCGTCGGCCTCCTTGGTGCCCTCCTCCGTGGCCACCACGGTCGAGCGGATGGCGCCGACGAACTCCTCGAGCAGCGCGCGCACCGACTGCACCGACTCGCGAGCGCGCTGGGCGAGGCGGCGCACCTCCTCGGCGACGACGCCGAAGCGACGCCCGTGCTCACCCGCCGTCTCCGCCTCGATCGCCGCGTTGAGCGCCAGGATGTGCGTCTCGTGGGCGATCTCGTTGATGAGGTCGAGGATGCGGTAGATCTCCTTGCTGCGGCTGCCCAGGCTGTCGGCGCGGGTGGCGATGCCGCCGATCCGCTGGCGCAGCCCGTCGAGCCCGGCGACGGCGGCGTCCACGGCTGAAGCGCCCTCCTGGCCCCCGGCCTCGGCATGCGCGGCGAGCTCGGCCTGGCGCTCGGCGTTGGTGGCGATCTGCGCCGCCGTGCGCGCGAGCTCCTCGATCGTGGCAGTGATCTCCACCACTGCCGCCGACTGCTCCGAGAACCCCGATGCGAGGTCCGAGGCCGTCGACTGCACGTCGCTGCCGACCACCGACACCTCGCGGGAGCTCCCCTGGATGCGCTTGACGAGGCTCGCCAGCGCGCCGGTCGCGCGCTCCACCTCGCCGGCGAGCCCGGACGGCAGCGTTCCGGTGCGCTGCGACGCCTCGACGAGATCGCCGCTCTTCAGTCGGTCGAGCACGCCGCGGATGGTGCGCTCGTGATCGGAGCAGGCGCGCTCGAGGACGGCGAGCGCCGTCTCGAGACGCCGGCGGCCGGCGCGCTCGGTGACGAGGAGGGCCACGAGCCCGAGCGCCGAGACGACGACGGCACCCCAGGCTGCGCCGACGGAACCGCGGGTCGCTGCGACGGCGGCGATGACCGTCGTAGCCAGCATCCCGCAGGCGACCAGGTAGACCCGCGTGCGGCGGCCTTCTGCCTGCTCGGCGACCGGGACCGAAGACGGTCCGGTCCTACTCTCTTGGATGTCGGCCATCCGAATCCTCCACCTCGCCGGGGGCGAGGGCTGTCGTCGGTGATTCGAGAAGCACTGGCGGCAGCGTGCCGGCAGGATCGAGACAGAGCACCGGCTGCCCCCGCCAGACCGCCATGCCGGCGACCCTGCCGGGGGGCTCGGGGATGCAGCTGGGGATGGGACGGAGGTCGAGCGTCGAGGCGATCTCGAGGAGCTCCTCCGCCTGCAGCGAGCTGCTGTCGCGGAGCTCCACCTCCGCCCCCTTGCGGCGCCGGTGCACGGCGCGCACGACGTCGCTGGGCACCGCCCAGACCATCTCGGCGCGACGCAGGAGCAGCCACCGGCCGCTCACACGTGCTCCACGCCGTGGCCGCTCTCTGGACCAACCCCAGGACCCGCCTCGTGGCCGAGTCGCGCGAGGTCCACGAGACGCACGACGCGCGCCCCCACCGCCAGCTCGCCCACGGCAATGCCGCGCCGATCGCCGCGCGCCTGGGAGCGGTCCAGCTGCACGATGTCGCCGGCCTCGTCGACGCTCAGCCCGATCACCTCGCGGCGCGATCCGGCGGTCACCACCAGCGTGACCGGGTAGTCGGCCGAAGCCCCCGGCGGCGCGCCGACGAGCTGCTCGAGGTTGAGCACCACGAGGGGCTCTCCGTCCACCTCCGCCAGGCCGGCGATCTCCCACCCCGCGCCCGGCAGCGGATGGAGCTTGACCGCCGGCAGCACGCGACGCAGGTCGTCGAGCGGGATGGCGCACCAGCAGTCACCCGCACGGGCGAGCAGGGCCTTCGTCGACCCCGAGCTGTCAGGCATGGGCGACTAGGATAGCAAAGCGACCCCCAAGCCCTTCGCAGCCCGCATGATGAAGAGCCCTCGCCTGCCCGCAGCCATCGTCCCCGCGGCCGGCGCTTCCACCCGGATGGGGCGGCCCAAGCTGCTCCTGCCGTGGGGGGAGTCGACGGTCGTCGAGGCCACCCTGGCCGCACTCCTGGGCGGTGGCGTGGCGAGCGTCGTGGTCGTCGTGGCACCCGAGGGCCCTCTGGGCAACTGGTCGCCTCCGGCGAGCGTGAGCGTCGCGGTGAACGCCGACCCCGCCCGCGGCATGCTGTCGAGCATCCTTGCCGGCCTCGAGGCGCTCGGCCCTGGCGCACCGGACCCGCTCCTCGTCTGCCCCGCCGACCTCCCCGCCCTGCGCGCCGACACGGTGGTGCGCCTGCTCGCCGTCTACGCCGATCGGGGCGGGGTCGTCGTGCCGCGCCGCGGCCGCCGCCGCGGGCACCCGCTGTTGATCTCACCGTCGTGGCAGGCGCGCATGCCCGGTCTCGCGGCCGCCGACGGCGGGCTGCGGCGCATCCTCGAGCTCGCCGCGGGCGCCGTGCGCGAGGTGGAGGTCGACGATCCCGGCACCGTGTACGACGTCGACACGCCCGAAGACTACGAGCGGCTCAGGCCGTGAGTCCGCGGCTCGTCGGCTAGCCGGCGACGAGGCGTAGGTGCGTGCCCACCCGGTCCGCCATCTCCAGGCAGGTGCCGAGGTCGGGGTGACGCACGATGAGGTAGCCGTCCGAGATCAGCGTCGCCTTCCAGTTCCGTCGCGGCGCGCCGAGCGGCAGCAGGTTCACGTTGACGATCCAGTCGCCATAGTGATCGAGCAGGCTCTCGAGACCCTCGATGCGCTGGATCCTCCCCTGCCCCTCGGCCCGCTTGAAGATCACCGCCGAGTTGTACTTGCGCTCGAGCGGCTGGGACCAGCGGCCGTGGCAGACCGCCTCGGCCCAGCCGCGGAAGACGTCGATGTCGCAGCCGTAGTTCATGATCTCCGTCGAGCGCGCGCCGGGCGGCCGCGCGGCGATCTCGCCGAAGACCGCCTCGCCGTCGGGCTTGCGGAACCACTCCATGTGAGTGAAGCCGGTGCGAAAGCCGAGGGCCTTGAGCACCGAGAGCCCGAGGCGGATGCCGCCTTGCAGCGCCGGGTGGTCGACGTCGCGCAGCGTCACCGTCTGCGGGCTGATCCACTCGACCGAGCGGCCGACGATCGGCTTCGGGCGATACCAGGCGACGTTGTAGTAGAGGATGCGGCCGTCGGCGCAGATGGTGTCGAAGGTGTACTCCTCGCCCTCGATCCACTCCTCCACCGACACCTCGGGAACGTGTCCGGTCTTCTGCAGCACGCTCTCGAGCTCGCTCGCATCGCTCACCTTGTAGGTGTCGGCCGAGCCTGCGCCGGCGATGGGCTTGACGCACACCGGGTAGCCGACCTGCCCCGCCGCCTCGCGGACGCCGCTCGCGGTCTTGGCGCGGAAGTGTCGCGGCGTGCGCAGGCCGGCGGCGTCGAGCACCTCCTTCATCCGGCCCTTGTCGCGGAAGGGCACGGTCTCCGCCTCGCTCATCCCGGCGGCGCCGAGGGCCTCGCGCAGGCGCGCAGCGAGCAGCATGCCGGGCTCCCACAGGCACTCGACGCGGTCGAAGGTGCGCGGGCCGTGCCAGCGCTGGATGTCGTCGAGGAGCCGCCGCTCGTCCCACAGGTCGCGCACCTGCAGATAGCCGGCGAGCGCCTTGCGCGCGACGTCGGGAAGGCCACCGGCTGGCTGGTCCCCGAGGCCCCAGACGCGCGCGCCCACCTCCGCGAGCCCGCGCGTGAAGTAGGGCATCTCCGCCGGATAGCCGGGCGAGAACATCAGGACATCCATCGTCAGCCGACCTCCACTCGGACCGCCGTGATCAGCCGCTTCAGCGCCTCGACCACCACCTTCGTCTCCGGATGGCGGACGATGACGTTTCCCTCCCCCTCGTAGCTCGACGAGCGCGGCTGCCCCTTCTTCGGCAGGTTCGACTCGACGACGAGGTGGCCCATCTCCTTCTGCGCCTTCTCGATGCCGTGCACGTCGAGGACGCGGCCAGTGCCCTGGCCGCGCAGGAAGGCGGCCCCAGCCGCGTATTTGCGCCGCGGCGGCGTGAAGGTCTCGAAGACCATGAGCCGCGCCCAGGCGTCGTAGAAGTCGAAGTCGTGGGCGTAGCACATGAGCCGCGTGATCTGCGCGCCCGGCGGCCGCGCTCCCACCTCGGAGATCGCCACCGAGCCGTCCTTGCGGCGGAACCACTCCATGTGCGAGAAGCCGGTCTCCATCCCGAGCGCGTCGAGGCTGGCGAAGGCGGCGGCGCGGATGTCGTCGTAGCGCGCGTCGTCGACCTCGCGCGGCAGCACGACGCACCACTGGACCCAGGGGTTGCGCAGCGCCTCGAGCGGCGTCGGCAGGTAGTGCGTGAGCGAGTGCCAGAGCGGGCGGCCGCCGATCGATACCGTGTCGAACGACTGCTCGTCGCCGAGGATGAACTCCTCCACCATCCACGGGCGGCCGCGCCCAGGCGGGTCGCCGGCGAGCGCCTCGCGGAGCTGCTCGGCGGAGTCGAGCCGGAAAGTCGCCTTGGCGCCGGCACCGGCCGGCGGCTTGACGACCAGCGGGAAGCCGGCCTGCTGCGCCAGCGCCCACACCGCGGCGCCGTCCTCGGCGAGGCAGTGGCGCGCGCAGGGCACGCCCGCCTCGCGCAGCACGGTCTTCATGCGCGCCTTGTCGCGGAAGTTGGCGGCCACGGCCTGCGACATGCCCGGGATGCCCAGCGCGTCGCGCACGGCGCCGAGCGGCTCCTGGAGCTGCTCGAGGACGCCGAGCAGGCGGTCCGGTTTGCCGAGCCGCCTGCCGAGCTGCGCGACCCCCTGCGCGAGCTGCTCGGCGTCGAAGCAGCTCGCCACCTGCCAGTGGCCTGCGACGTGTTGCCGGATCTCGGGCGAGAGGCGCTCGATCGGCTCCTGCGAGATGAGCCCGAAGCGCACGCCGGGGAGCGCGGCGACGGCGCGCGCGAAGCGGTCGGCGATCGGCGCCGGGAAGGGAAGGACGAACTGGACGTCGAGCAGGTTCGGCACTGGACTCTCTCTACTCCACTCTCTCCACCCCGGTCTCTCCAACCCGAGGGGACCTCGCTTCGCGGGCCCGGTCGCGCGGGATCGCCGGGGCGAGCGGATTCTACGGCGGATCTGGCGATAAGCTCCGGCCACGATGCGAGAGCCGATGCGGACGATCAGACAACCGCCGCGAGCGGCGAGGTTCGGCGCTTGACCCGACCGGGCGGCGCCCGCGACGCGGTGACCGCGGTGCTCGGCGGCGGCCAGGGCAGCCGCCTCTGGCCGCTGACGAAGACGCGGGCCAAGCCGGCGGTGCCGGTGGGCGGTCGCTTCCGGCTCATCGACGTGCCGATCAGCAACAGCCTGCACGCCGGCATCGACCGCATCTACGTGCTGACGCAGTTCAACAGCGAGAGCCTGCACCGCCACATCGCGCAGACCTATCGCTTCGACATCTTCTCGGGCGGCTTCGTCCACATCCTCGCCGCCGAGCAGACGGTCTCCAACCGCGACTGGTACCAGGGAACCGCGGACGCCGTGCGGCGCAACCTCGACCGCCTCAACGAACAGAAGCCGGCGGACATCCTCATCCTCTCCGGCGACCAGCTCTACCTGATGAACGTGCAGGCCTTCCTCGAGCACCATCGGCGCAGCCGCGCCGACCTCACCGTGGCCGTCAAACCCGTGGTACGCGAGGAAGCTTCGGCGTTCGGCATCATGCGCGTCGACAACGACGGCCGCATCGTCGAGTTCGTCGAGAAGCCGAAGCAGCCCGAGCTGCTCGACCGTTTCACGCTCGAGGCCGGCCAGCTCGCCTCGCTCGGCTTCGAGGCGCCCGCCGGCTCGCTGCTCGCCAGCATGGGGATCTACACCTTCCGTCGCGAGGTGCTCAACCGCGCCCTGCGCGACGGCGAGGCCACCGACTTCGGCCATCAGGTGATCCCGCAGATGATCGGCCAGGCCGAGGTCTTCGCCTACAACCACACCGGCTACTGGCAGGACATCGGCACCATCCCCACCTTCCACAGCGCCAACCTCGACCTCACGCAGTCGCTGCCGCCGCTCGACCTCTACAGCTCCGACCGTCCCATCTACACGCACCCCCGCTTCCTGCCCGGCACCAAGATCCACTCCTGCGAGGTGCACGAGTCGATCCTCTGCGAGGGCAGCATCATCTCGGGCAGCTCGATCAAGAGCTCGATCGTCGGCATCCGCGCCCAGGTGCAGGAGGGGTCGGTGATCGACAAGAGCATCATCATGGGGGCGACCCACTTCGAGGCCCCCGGCAGCCAGCCCGGCCCGCGGATGGGGGTCGGGCGCAACTGCGTGCTGCACCGCGCCATCATCGACTTCAACGCCCGCATCGGCGACGGGGCCCGCCTGGTCAACGCGCTCGGCATCGACAACGCGGAGGAGGAGAACTACTCCATCCGCGACGGCATCGTCGTCGTGCACCGCGACGGCGTGATCCAGCCCGGGATGGAGATCTGAGCCAGGGTCCCCCGCTCCGCATCGCCCTCGTCTCCTCGGAGGTCACGCCGTTTGCCAAGACCGGCGGCCTCGGCGACGTGGTCGCCGCTCTGGCCGTGGCGCTCCACCGCGCCGGCCACGACGTCAAGGTCTTCCTGCCGCTCTACGCCACGACCGATCGCGCCGGCGCCAGCTTCGCCCCGGTCGAGGCGGTGCAGTCGATCGCGCTCCGCATGGGCCCCTGGGAGGTCCCCTTCTCGCTCTGGCAGGCGGAGATCCCCGGCAGCGACCTGCCTGCGTCGTTCGTGCATTCCCCGGCCGTTTACGGCCGATCGGGTTTCTACACGCAGGACTGGGACGAGGGCCTCCGCTTTGCCTACCTGACGCGCGCGGCGCTCGCCTCCTGCCAGCACCTCGGCTGGTCGCCGCACATCTTCCACTGCAACGACTGGCACACGGCGCTCGGGCCGCTGCTGCTGAAGACCGTCTACTCGTGGGACCGGCTCTTCGCCGGCACCAAGTCGGTGCTCACCATCCACAACCTCGGCTACCAGGGCATCTTCGGGGCGAGCCTCCTCCACGACCTCGGGCTCGCCAACGAGTCGCACCTCTTCTGGCAGGAGGACGTGCAGGCCGGGCGGATCAACTTCCTCAAGACCGGGCTGCTCTACGCCGACCTGCTGACGACCGTCAGCCACACTTACGCGCACGAGATCCAGACGCCCGAGCAGGGATTCGGGCTCGACGCTCTGCTGCGCGAGCGGCGCGACGCGCTGGTCGGCATCGTCAACGGCATCGAGCAGCGCGAGTGGTCGCCGGAGGCCGACCCGCACCTGCCGGCGAGGTATTCGGCGGAGGACCTCGCAGGCAAGGCGCGGTGCAAGGCGGCGCTGCTCGCCGAGGCGGGGCTCGACCCGACCG
>Ga0075431_100006818_pt1 | contig 11346 bp, 7 predicted proteins | sample RhiMetdeltSRZDD5_FD_75297 | JGI IMG/M metagenome (GOLD analysis project Ga0075431, IMG submission 75297) | Populus rhizosphere microbial communities from Tennessee, USA - Rhizosphere MetaG P. deltoides SRZDD5 | ecosystem: Host-associated > Plants > Roots > Rhizosphere > Soil | place: USA...
GCGGCCGATTTTGGCCATGCGGCCCCCGCTTTCACCTAGGCCTCCAGCGTCTTAATCTCGTCGTCCTTCAGCTTGCCACCCATCAGCATCTTGAATATTGGATGTGTATGCCGGACGGCTTCGACGAGCAGGCTCTTGTCCGGATCGCCCGGCGTCACCCACCGGGTCATTCTTACCGCCCTTGGCTATCGTCTTGACGCTAGCCAGCCGGAGACCGCCGAGTACGGAGCGATCGCGAAACGGAGCGAGACGAATGAGACGGGCTAAACCAGGTGCGTCGTGGGAGAAACCGAACGGGGGTAGAACCAACTGCCGATTCCTCAGCCTCCGGCGGCCGCCGAAGCGCGCGGTTGTGCCGGAAAGATGCGGCGCATCACCGCGATCAACTCCTGCTTTGCCACCGGCTTGCTCATGAACTCGTCCGTACCGGCATCGAGGCATTGCTTGATATCTTCCTGAGTCGTGTCGGCGGTCAAGGCGATGATCGGCGTGTGGCGCTGGCTGCCTTCGGCCTGACGTATGCGGCGCGTGGCTTCCAGCCCATCCATACCCGGCATCCGGCGGTCCATGAAGATCAGCGAATAGCAGGTCTGCGACGCCGTAGTCACGGCCTCGTCGCCGTTCGAGACGGCGTGAACCTGATAGCCAAGCGATTCGAGTATGCGCACCAGAACTCTGCGGCTGACCGGCTCGTCTTCCACCACGAGTAGCAGCTTACCCGCCGTATCGAACTCGCCTTGCGGATCGTTGGGCGGATCAGCCGCCGTCTTTTCGCCTGATTGCGACCGCTCGACGGGCAGATCGAACCAGAATGTAGTGCCCTCTCCTGGTGCGCTGTGAAAACCGATGCGGCCGCCCATTGCCTCAACGAGTCTCTTCGAAATCGTCAAACCCAATCCGGTACCCTCGCGAATCTCGACGCCCGATCCAGGCGCGCGGTAATACGGCTCGAAGATGTGGCTGCGCGCCTCGTGCGGGATGCCGATACCGGTGTCGATCACTTCGATGTGCAGTTGCATCTCGCCGCCGGCGCCGCGCGGCGAGGCAATGCGAACCTCCACGTGCCCGCTGGAGGTGTACTTCACCGCGTTCAGTACCAGGTTCAGCAGCACGCGCCGAAGATTACCGCGATCCGTTCTTACCGACGGCGGCACGTCGGCTTCGAACTTACTCCACAGCTGGATTTGTTTGCTTCTGGCGACGGTGCGGGCTAGTTCGAGAATGTCCGCCAACAGGCCGCGCAATTCGATGTCGGACGGCGTGATGGCGATGCCCCGAGCCTCTATTTTCGACAAATCGAGCAGGCCGTTCACCAACTCCACCAGTTCCACGCCGCACTGGCGGCTCAATCGGACGTACTCGCGCTGCGTGTCAGTCAGCTCCGTTTCCAGCAGCAATTCCGAGGTCGCCATCATCCCGTTCAGCGGAGTGCGAATCTCATGGCTCATCGCGGCCAGAAATTCGCTTTTGGCAAGGTTGGCTTGTTCGGCTTTTTCGCGGGCCTCGCGGAACCGGTTGCGGATAGCTTCGGCCGCGCGCGCGCAAGAGGCAAGATACCCGTTCAGTACATAGATGCCGGCCACCTTCAGGCCTTCCACCTGCCACACGAGCGGCCGCCTTTCCCACAATGCGAGATAGCCTAGAAGCGCCAGGTAGCCTGCCGTTGCGACGTGCCCGTACCAGTGCACGTTGCGATACCCCGATCCCATCTGATCGGCACTACGCAGCAGCAGCAGCGGAAGGAACCAGCTCTTCTCAGCTCCCGTGAAATAGATTGCAAGAACCCAAATGAAGATATCGAGAGTGAGAAACACGTGCCCGAGATGAAGCTTGCCGGTCCTGCCAAATAGCCGCCGCAGCACCACCGAAGAAACTGCGCAATAGAGAAGGGTAGCGGTGGCGAACCACAACAGGCCGGGACGCGCGGCGTGAGCTCCGCCCGCGATGTTCTCGAAGAACACGAAGGCGAGAAGTGCGAGGAATCCTGCCAGCCGCAGGATGGGGATTTGCACCGTGTGAAGCCACAGGTGCTCCGTCCGCCCTCTGCCAAGCAGAGTCAAGTGACCCGAGTGTAGCATGCTCACTGGCGCCCATTCGCGCAGCGCGCGGAGCGCCCGACCCATCAGCGATTGTAATCGGGGGTATGCAAATTCACTGTTTCGCGGCCATAGCGCTCGCCGCTATACTGAGAGTGTCCGGGCCTCGACGCCCCACCTGTCCGCGCATGCGACACCGGTAGCGCCTGTCACGCTTCAATCTTCTTCAGGACGGTTCGATGCGTTCCTCTTATTTCAGACTGGTCTCTGTGTTTACTTGCGTGTCCCTGCTGACGCTAGTACCGGTATCCGCCGAAACGGCCACCTCCAAGAAACAAGGTAAGCCGCCCGCCGCACCACTGCAAGGCGTGAAGACGCCCGGCGTGCAAATTCCCTTCTCTCGCCTGAAAAGCGAAGATGATCTCGATATTGGCGGCAAGCCGGGCCGCAGCCTCTTAGCCGAATCGATTTGGGTGCCGGTGCGCTCCAAGAATTCGCTGGCGAAGATCGACGCAAAAGCCGGCAAGCCCGGCGATCCCATTGCCGGCTTGAACAAGCCCTGCGCCGGCGGCGATGCGGTACGCGTCGGACATGGTTCGGTGTAGCTGTCGAACCTGCGGCAGCAGAACTTGTGGCGGATTGATCCGAAGAAGCTGTAGGAGCCTAGGCGAGCACTTCTTTGATCACCCGTCCGCCAATGTCAGTGAGTTTCTTATAGCGGCCAGCGTGTAGATACGTGAGCCGGTTCTGGTTCAGGCCCATCAAGTGCAGAAGGGTCGCGTGCACATCGCGCAGGGGAACTTCTTCGCCCGCTGAGCGCACGGAGAAATCGTCGGTTTCGCCAAACGTCGAGCCCGGGCGCACGCCACCGCCCGCCATCCATACCACCAATCCATATTGGTTGTGATCTCGGCCGGGCTTGTCCGTTGTGAGGTTGTTGTCAAACGGCGTGCGGCCCATCTCGGAGGCCCACACGACGAGCGTGTCATCCAACATGCCGCGCGATTTCAGATCCTTGATCAGTCCCGCGACCGGCTTGTCCACTTCGCGGCAATGCACCGGAAGGCGCTCGCCGATGTTGCCGTGATCGTCCCAGCGGTCGCCGCCCGCGCCATGTAACACCTTCACAAAGCGCACACCGCGCTCCACCATGCGCCGCGCAAGCAAACACTGGCGGCCGAACGGCTCGGTCGTTTCATCGTCGAGACCGTACAGCTTCTTCGTCGCCTCGCTCTCGCCCGTCAGATCGACCAACTCCGGCGCCTTGGTCTGCATGCGATATGCAAGCTCGAACGACGAGATGCGTGCATCGAGCTCGCTCGTGTTCGAGCGTTCGGCGCCGTGCTTTTCATTGAGCCACTTCAGCAGGTCGAGTTCTCGCCGCTGCTCGGCCTCAGCCATATCGGCGCGGCGGTGCAAGTCGACAATCGGTGTCGAGCCGTTGCGGAAGAGCGTGCCCTGATACGCGGCGGGAAGAAATCCGTTACCCCAAACGCCCGCGCCGCCAATCGTCGCGCCGCGGCGGTCACCCATCACGATGAAGCCCGGAAGGTCGCGATTCTCACTGCCCAAACCATAGGTCATCCAAGCGCCGATCGACGCGCTACCTGGAAACTGATTGCCCGTCAGCGTGTGATATACCGCCGGACCGTGATTGTTGTTGTCCACCTTTACGCCATGCACGAAGGCCAGATCGTCGGCGCAAGTGGCGAGTTCCGGCAGCAACCCCGACATCCAACGTCCCGACTGCCCGTGCTGGCGGAAAGGCGCCATCGGAGGAATGATGCGGTTCGGCGCCGCCGAGAAGGTCGCGATCTCACCCACCGTGCGTTCGGCCTTGGGCATCTGCTTGCCCGCGTACTTTACGAGCGCGGGCTTGTGTTCGAAGGTGTCCATCTGGCTCACGCCGCCCTCCATGAACAGGAAGATGCAGCGTTTCGCCTTGGCCAAATGATGTTGGGGACGGGGCGCGAGGGGGTCGTCCGCGCTGGCCGCTTGCGCGCGGTCGGCGGCCAACAGGTCGAGCAGAGCAATACCGCCCAGACCCAGATAGGAATCAAAAAGCAATTGGCGGCGGGTCTTATTCGACATAGACAAACTCGTTCGAGGAGAGTAGTACCCTGCTGATACTTTCTAATGACACACCGGCGGAGTCAAACCGGTCGAGTTCGGCGGGTGTGGCCGGGCGGTTCAGTACAATTTCAAACAAGCGCCGGATTTGGTCCGTGCGCTTTTCTCCCGCCTCTTGGCGTACGCGGCGCGCAAGAAATTCGGCCTCTTCCTGCACGAGTGATCCGTTCATCATCGACAGCGCCTGGAGAGGAGTGGTCGTGCTGCTGCGCCGCTCGCAGGACTCACTGAATACGATCGCGTCGAAAGCTGCCATCATCGGCAATGGAAGCGATCGCCGCTGATAGATGTAGATGGACCTCCGCCGAGCGTCTTCGTCGCGTTCGTTCGGCTCCCACATCAGTCCTCCCGTTCGCCCATATCGAGCGAAGTCGGCCAAATCGGCGGGTAGCGCGGGAAACACGCTAGGCCCGCCCATCTCACGATTTAGACGTCCACTCACGAAGAGAATGCCATCGCGGATCGCTTCGGCCTCGATGCGTCTGCGGTTGTAGCGGGACAAGAGCCGGTTGTCGGCATCCAGCGCCGGATCCTTCAACGCCGGGTTCTCCGCTGCCTGCCGGTACGTGTTCGACAGCAGCATTTTGCGGTGCATCGCTTTGATGTCCCATCCGGATTCGACAAAATCCACCGCTAGCCAGTCCAACAACTCCGGATGCGTCGGCTTCTCGCCGTTCTTGCCGAAGTCGCTCGGCGTGCGCACGAGGCCAAAGCCGAAGTGCTGCTGCCAAATACGATTTACCATCACGCGGGCGGTGAGGGGATTGTCGGGACTCGCAATCCAGCGCGCCAGCGTCGTTCGATAGCCGCGTGTCGGGTATTGCCGGTAACGGTCCGTGTCGAGCACGGCGTTGTCCGAATTTCCCGTGATTGCGCTCGGGAAGCCCGGCTCGACTGCCTCGCCCGGCTGCTGATAGTCGCCACGTACGAGCACGCGGGTCGGCGCGATCGCGGGTCCCGACGGCGGACCAGGCACGTTCGTCACCGCCAGCACATTCGTGCGCCAGCGTTCCAGCCGCCGCCGCAAAATATCGAGCTTGCCCGAAAGCTCCGCGTGCCGGTTCTTCTCCTCCTCGCTGAAAATCGACTTTCCGGAATACTTTTCAGCGGCCTCGCTGCGCACCTGCGGAATACCCAGTGTTTCGAACCGCTTTTCCGGATCGGCATCCGGCTTCGTATACGCGGCGCGTAACTTCTCCAGCAGCGGGTTCTCCAGAGTTTCCAGCTTCGCCTGCTCGTCGGCATCGCCGGTCCGGTTCGCATCCTCCAAAAGTGCCGAATACTGCCGGACCTCCTCGTCCGTGAAGATGCGCCGCGGCTTCAGGTTCATCTCCATGCGCAAGTCGAACTTCGTGTATGGCTTGCCTCGCGACTTGATCTTGCGCCCTTCAATGAGCTTCTTCAGCAACTCTTTCTCGTAGACGTCGAGTTCCTTTTTCTCCGGCCCGTCGTTCAACAAAGCTTCATACCGCTTCACCTGTTCCTTGGCGCGCTCGGCCATGGCTTCGTCGCGGAACGGAACGCTCGCTCCCCGATCGGCCTGCACGGCCTGGAAGAACGCCTGCAGCCGGTAAAAATCGCGCTGGGGAATCGGGTCGTACTTGTGATCGTGACAGCGCGCACAGCCTACGGTCAGGCCCAGCAAGACGCTCGATGCAGCTGTCGTCACTTCGCTCAGATAGTTCTGCCGCACTTCGGCCGCCACCAGGTTCGACCGGTCCCAGGGCGCGACGCGCAGGAACGCCGTCGGGATCAAGCCCTGCACATCGGGCTGATAGTTATTGCGTGTCTTACTGTGTTCATCGCCGCCGGCCAGTTGAAGCGTAATGAATCGGTCATACGGCATGTTCGAGTTGAACGCGTCAATCACCCAATCGCGATAGCGCCACACGTTGCCGATCTGCCCGTCGCCTTCCAGACCGCTGGTTTCGCCGTAGCGCGCAAGATCGAGCCAGTGCCGCGCCCACCGCTCGCCATAGCGGGGATCGGCGAGTAGCTTGTCGATCAGCTTCTCGTAGGCGCCGGGCGAAGCATCCTCGAGAAACGCCGCCATCTCGTCCGGACTCGGCGGCATGCCTACCAGATCGAAGTACGCGCGCCGCGCCAGCACGCGCCGTGAGGCTTCGGGCGCGGGCGGGACGCCCGCCTTCTCGAGTCTCGCAAGCACGAACGCGTCAATCTCGTTTCGGACCCACTTGCCGTTCATAGCCGCAGGCGGCGCGACCTTTGCCGGCTTCACAAACGACCACCAGCGTCCGGCGGCCGCTTCGACTTTTGTCTCGGGCAGCGAGCGGATCCATTCCGAGACACGCGCCACATCGGCATCGGCCAGCGTCTTGCCCATCGGCATCCGCGGTTGCAACTGGCCCGTGAGCATGCGCACCAGCGGACTCTGCTCCGGATGTCCGCCGACCACGGCCCGGCCGTGTTTATTGCCTCCAGCGAGGACGCTTTCCAAAGTCTCCACCGAAAAGCCGCTCGTCTTCGCCCTCGCCGAATGGCATTCGCCGCAATTCGCCTTGAGCAGCGGCCCGATCGATTGGCCGAATCGGGTATCGTGGGGCGGCGGGGCCGCCAGCGACACAGCGCCGCACAGGAGCGGGAGTAAGAGTTGCCGCGTCACGACAATACCCCCGAAGTTGCCTGTTTGCCCAGTTGCGTTTTCCTCAACGTGAGTTCGTTGATGTCGATGAAAAAGTCGTTGGTGACGTTCGTCACTTCGCGCTCGGCAAGCGACGGATCGCCCGAGCGCAGCACGGCGACAATTCGCTCGTGCTTGGCGATGCTTCCCCGCCAACGCGACTCTTCGTCCATCTTGTCGTGGGTACGCATGATGACGAAGGCGAACAACGGAAGCAGCAGCCGCTGGAGAAACTGCTCCAAAACCTGGTTCTCGCTCAATCGGCACAACGTGAGATGGAAGCGGAGATCGCGCTCGAAGAACGCCTGGAGGTTGCGGCAATCCACAGCCGACCGCATGTCGGCAACGATCTGGTCCAACTCGGTCAAATCCGGCTGAAGCTGCGCCACCAGCCGCGCGCTGAGCGACTCCAGCGCCATCCGCACCTGAAAGATTTGATCAATGTCTTCCTGGCTGATCGAGGTCACCCGCATACTGCGGCCCAACCCCCGCTCAACGAAGCCCTCGGATTCGAGAATATTCAGTGCCGCGCGAATCGACGATTGAGCAACACCGAACTTGACGGCCCATTTGCCTTCCACAATTGCTTCGCCCGGCTCGATACGGCCTGCGATAATCTCACGCCTCAGCTCGGTGGCAATGTTGTTCTTGATCATCGAAGGCTGCGAAGACGCAACCAGTGTTGCGAGGCTCACCGATCATTCCCCTCTTACACTCAGCCAACCTCCCGGGGAGGCGTGGCCTTGACATAGTTTCTTCCGAAAGCATATTATACCTCACACCGTGAGCGTTTGAGCGCTTGAGCGCTTAAGGGCTCGGGTAGATGCTCAGTTCGCAGCTTGGGGGTTGCAACCATGTTCGTTCGTTCACAGGTGAAGCTTCTTTTCGCGCTTCTGCTCGCCGCGGCTCTGTTGCCGACGGCCAGTCTCGCGCAAACCGTATCCGGGTCGTTATCCGGCTTAATTACAGATGCTTCAGGTGCCGCTGTAGCCGGCGTGGCGATCGAAGTAAGAGATATCGACCGCGCCACGATTCTCAAGACGACCTCTAACGACAGCGGCTTTTATGTCATCTCGCCGTTGGCCCCCGGACGCTACAAGGTCACCGCCGAGCGCGCCGGCTTCCGCCGCTACGTCCTCGAGTTGCTTCCCATCGCTACCCAGCAGAAGGCAGCGCTGGATATCGCGCTGGACGTAGGCGCGGTCACCGAGTCCGTGACCGTCACCGGAAGCGCCCAACTGCTGGACACATCGACTGCCACGCTGAGCGGCGTCGTCGAAAACCGGCGAATTATCGATCTGCCGCTCAACGGCCGCAATGTGTACGGCCTGGCCGCATTGACCCCCGGCGTCTTCGGGTGGCGCGCCGCTTCCGGCAATGGAGGCGTGGGAGAAGGGTTCGAATCCATCGGCCGGTTTACGGTCAACGGCGGGCGAGACTCGTCGAACGCCATCATGATGGACGGCGTGCCCGTAACCATGAACGCCAACACGGCCAATATGAATGCCAACAGCGCCGTGCCCTCGGTGGAGGGCGTGGAAGAGTTTCGCATCCAGACCAATTCCTTCTCCGCCGAGTACGGCCGCTCCGGCGGCGGCATTCTGACCATTGCCACGAAGTCCGGCACAAACCAGTTTCATGGCAGCGTCTTTGAATTCCTCCGCAACAGCCGCATGGACGCCAACAATTGGTTCGCCAACGCTAACGGCACTAAGCTGGCGACCTTCCAACGCAATGAATACGGCGCCAGCCTCGGTGGACCGGTGACGCTCCCGAAGATCTACAACGGCGAGAACCGCACGTTCTTCTTCGCCGTTTACGAAGGAAGGCGGCAACGATCGGCCTCGACGCGCTTCTTCACCTTGCCCACTGACGAGCAGATGGCCGGCGATTTCTCAAAGACACTGAACAACGCGGGCCAACTGCGCGTGATCTACGACCCCTTCACCACCGCTCCCGACCCCGCGCGCCCCGGACAGTTCCTGCGCACACCCTTTGCCAACAATCGCATCGCGGCCAATCGCATGGACCCCGTGGCACTCAACGTTCAGAAATATTACGGTCCCAGGCCCAATCTCGCTGGGCAGGCATTTACGGGCCAGAACAACTTCTTCTTCCAGGGCAAGGCGCCGGTCGATGTCGACCGCGCCACGTTGAAGATTGACCACAACTTCGACAGCACGCAGCGGATGTTTCTCCGCTACACGATTTTCAATAACCAGAACTCGCAGCCCGAGCTGTGGGAAGGTCCGGGCTGTCCGGACGGCGGGTGCTACTCAAACGCCGAACGCCAGCAGAATGCCGCCCTCGACTACAGCAAGACGATCAACAACACGACGCTCCTTAACCTTCGCTATGGATTCGCGCGCTCCATCCTGGACCGCTCTTCCTGGCATCTCGGATTTAAGCCGACCACGCTCGGACTGCCATCCAACACGGAGCAAGGCGCCGACCTTCTGGCGTTTCCCGAGTTCACTGTCGAAGAGATGACCATGCCCGGACTGCTCCACCATTGGAACTTCCGCTCGGCGAACCAGTCCCATACGTTCGTCGGCACACTCTCGAAGGTGCTGTCCAGCCACAGCATCAAGGTAGGGACGGAAACGCGCATCAACTTGATCAACCACAGCCAGGCGCCGTGGTCGATGAACTTTACCTTCAATCGCGGTATGTCATCCGGCCCAGATCCTCGCGTCGTCAACAGCAGTACCGCCGGTTTCGGTTATGCATCGTTCTTGATGGGCACCGGCGCCAGCGGCAGCGAAGTCCACGGTGTTCGGCCCGCGCTCGAGAGCAAGTCGTTCGGAATCTACCTGCAGGACGATTGGAAAGTGACTCACCGCTTGACGGTCAACCTCGGCCTGCGATGGGACTTTGAAACCGGCGTCACCGAGCGATATGACCGATTCGCCGTATTCGATCCGGAAGTTGCCAGCCCGCTCGGCCAGCAAACCGGCATGAATCTGCGAGGCGGCTGGTTGTTCCCTGGTAAGGGATTGGACGGCCGGTCTTTGAAATCGATCGAGTGGGGCAAGATCGCGCCGCGCATTGGTCTGGCTTATCAAATTCGACCGGGCACGGTCATGCGCATCGGTGCAGGCATCTTTTACACGACGGCTCCCTACGGCGCGAACAACTATGGCACCGCACCTTTCCGTGCATCCACTCCCTGGGTGCCCACGGTCGATGGCGTAACGCCCACCGACCTTCTGCGCAACCCCTTCCCGAACGGCGTTCTTCAGCCCGAAGGGTCGGCGAATGGCCTGCTCGCCGCGCTTGGCCTGGGTGTCGGCACACCGGTACCCTCGACCATGACCACGCCTTACAACTCACAGTGGAACTTCTCCATCGCCCAGGATTTCGGTAACTCCTCGGTCCTCGAGGTCGCCTACGCGGGCAATAAGGGAACCCACCTGCCGATTAGCTGGCAAATGGATCAACTCGCGGACAGCTTCATCCGGCCGGATGCCGGATTGCTGGACGTAGTGCCCAATCCCTTTTTCGGCATCATCAAGGTGGGCGCCATGTCCACGCCAACGGTCCAGCGCGGCCAACTGTTGACGCCTTACCCGCACATTCCCGGTGTCAGCTTCGCAGGCGCATCGTGGGGCAACTCAAATTTCCATGCGTTGCAGGCAAAGTATGAGAAGCGCTTCTCCGCCGGTTCCAACGTGGTCGTGGCGTATACCTTCTCTAAGTTGATCGCCGACACGGGTGACAACGCATGGGCCAGTTCCCCGGCGCGGAACGCCAACTGCCGCGCCTGCGACCGTTCCATCTCCCCCTATGACACGCGCCACCGGCTGGTGACCAGCTTCACCTACGAGTTGCCGTTCGGACGCGGCAAGCAGTTCGGCTCCTCGTGGGGCGGCGTAGTCAACGCGATCCTGGGCCAGTGGCAGACCAACGGCATCCTGACCTTCAACAGCGGACTGCCGACGCAGATCACCGCGACCGGAAACACCAGCTTTTCCTTTGGCGGGACACAGCGGCCCGATTCCACGGGTCAGAATGCCGAGATCGACAACCCGACACTGGACCGTTGGTTCGATACATCGGCGTTCCGTAATCCGGCGCAATACACCTTTGGAAGCGTTGGCCGTATGCATCCCAGCCTTCGTAGCGACTTCGTGGAGGCGCTCGACTTCTCCATCTTCAAACGCTTCCGTTTCAAGGAGCGGCTCTCGGTGGAGTTCCGCGGCGAATGGTTCAACGCTCTGAATCATCCGATTTTCGGAGAACCGAATGGACAAGTGGGCAACGCGCTATTCGGCCGCGTCACCGGAACGGCAAACGGTCCGCGCCAAACGCAGTTGGCGCTGAAGCTGCTGTTCTGATGTCGCTCGAGGGCGTCAGCGTCGCGGGACGCTGCGCCCTTCGGACTGATACCGCGCGAGCAGCGCGCGCATCTGTTTCACACGGTCCGGATACTGCGCATACAAATTCTTTGTTTCGCGCAGGTCTTCCTTCAAGTGGAACAACTCGCCCGGCTCACTGTGCTTTTGAATGCCATGCCGCTCGCGCCACCATTCCGGCTCG
>Ga0075431_100006821_pt1 | contig 11342 bp, 9 predicted proteins | sample RhiMetdeltSRZDD5_FD_75297 | JGI IMG/M metagenome (GOLD analysis project Ga0075431, IMG submission 75297) | Populus rhizosphere microbial communities from Tennessee, USA - Rhizosphere MetaG P. deltoides SRZDD5 | ecosystem: Host-associated > Plants > Roots > Rhizosphere > Soil | place: USA...
CCTTCGCACACAGCGCCCGCACCTTGCCGGGGGTGTCCTGACCCTCCAGCGTGGTCAGGTCGATCATGCTGATGGCCAGGTCCAACGCGTACTGCTTGGCCGAGGTCTTGATCGAGCGGGTGCCGAGTGTCGCCGCCCGCGCCTCGGCGCCGACCTGGTCGACACCTGGCAGCCCGTGCAGGAACCGGCGCAACCGGTCCTCGGACGACGTGACGTCAGCGAGCATGTCAGCGTCCTTGTGGGTGGTGGTCACCGTGTCAGTCTAGAGGTCGGTCCATGGCGGGCCTCCGGCGTGTGTGGCAGCCATCCAACGACTACCTTGACGGGGTGAAAACAGCACCCTCCGAGGCCGAGACCTACGCGACCACGTCGAGCCGGATCACCGGCGCCGTCGCGATCCTGATCGGCTTTGCCTGCCTGGTCGACATCGTGGTCGAGTGGCGGACCCGGGGCGGGCTGATCACCGCGGCGCTCGTCGGCGCCGCCATGGTGCTCGCCTACATCATACTGATCCGGCCCTCGATCACGTTGAGCCCGCAGCACCTCTCGGTGCGCAACCACATCCGCAGCCACCAGGTGCCGTGGTCCGTCGTCGAGAGCGTCGACGTCACCGACATCCTGCGGATCCAGCTCCCCAGCCGCCAGCTGCGCTGCCCCGGCGTCCAGCTGATGATGCGGGACATGCGGCGCCAGCGGACCGGCCGGATCAAACCCGACCAGGACAGCTCGCTGTCTCGGGCCGAGTTCATCGTCGGCCGCATCGAGTACCACCGCGAGTACTACGGCAAGACCTCGACCGGCGAACCCTCGTCCCGCTGGGCGGTGCCGGAGCTCACCCTGCTCGGCGCACTCTTGCTGATCGCCCTGGTCGCATGGCTGGCCGGCTGATCAGCGCGTCAGGTCGAGGGCAGTGGCGAGGTCGGTCTTGATCGCGGTGAGGTCGCCGGTGGCGACGCGACGCGCCGCACGGGTGTCGTTGCCGGTAACCGGGATGACGACCTCGAGGTAGCACTTGAGCTTGGGCTCGGTGCCGGAGGGGCGGACGACGACCCGGGCGGCGTCGGACAGGTGGTATCGCAGACCGTCGGTCGGGGGAAGTCCGCCGGCGCCTTCGGAGAGGTCGTCGATCCCCTCGACCGCGTGACCGCCGAGCGTCGACGGGGGAGTGGACCGTAGCCGCTCCATCGCGGCGGCGATCAGGCTGAGGTCGTCGACGCGGACCGACAGCTGGTCGGTGGCGTGCAGGCCGTGCTTACGGGCCAGGTCGTCGAGCAGGTCGAGCAGCGTCCGGCCACCGGCTTTCGCGGCGGCGGCGAGCTGCAGGACCCGGACCAGCGTCGAGATGCCGTCCTTGTCCTTCACGGCCTGCGGATCGACGCAGTACCCGAGCGCCTCCTCGTACCCGAAGACCAGGTTCGGCACCCGGCCGATCCACTTGAACCCGGTCAGCGTCTCGGCGTATCCCGCGCCGTACGACGCGGCGATCTTCCCGAGCAGCGACGAGGACACGATCGAGCAGGCGGCGACTCCGGCCGGGCGCGGAGACAGCAGGAACTCGCCGAGCAGCGCGCCGAGCTCGTCGCCGCGCAGCATCCGCCAACCGCCGTCCGCGGCTGGGTCCGGTACGGCGACCGCGCACCGGTCCGCGTCCGGGTCGTTCGCCACCACCAGGTCGGGCTGCTCGGAGCGGGCCAGTTCCAGCGCGGCGTCGATCGCGCCCGGCTCCTCCGGGTTCGGGAACGTCACGGTCGGGAACTCGGGGTCCGGCTCGGCCTGCGACCCGACCACCGACGGCGCGGAGAACCCGGCGCGCTCGACCGCGGCCAGCACCAGGTCCCGGCCGACGCCGTGCAGCGGCGTGTACACCACGTTCAGCGCGCGCGGCGCCTCCGCCGGCACCAGGCTCGCGATCCGGTCGAGGTACGCATCCACCAGGCTGCCGTCGGCGACGGTCCAGTCGTCACCACGCGGTACGCCGTCCAGCGGGCCGACCGCGTCGATCGCGGCGGCGATCCTCGCGTCGGCGGGCGGCACGATCTGCGAACCATCGCCCAGGTAGACCTTGTATCCGTTGTCCTGCGGCGGGTTGTGCGACGCGGTGACCACAACCCCGGCCACCGCACCCAGGTGCCGGATCGCGAATGCGATCACCGGCGTCGGCGTCGGCCCGTCCACCAGTACGGCGTCCAGCCCGGTGCCACGCACCACCGCCGCCGTGTCCCGCGCGAACACGTCGGACTTGTGCCGCGCGTCGTACCCGATCACCACCGGCCCGTCGGTCAGCCCGTTCTGCTTGAGGTACGCGCACAGACCGGCGGCGGCGCGGATCACCACCACCCGGTTCATCCGGTTCGGACCGGCGCCGAGCGCGCCTCGCAGTCCCGCGGTGCCGAACTCGAGCTTCGCGCCGAACCGGTCCGCCAGTCCCGCCTCGTCGCTGCTGTCCAGCAGTGCCTGCAGCTCGTCCCGGGTGTCGGGATCCGGGTCCTCGGCGAGCCAGGCCTCGGCGGCGGTGCGCAGGCCGGTGGGAGTGGTGTCGGTGATGAGCGGGTCGGTCACGAACGCACAGTACCTCCGCGGCGATCAGCGCGGCCCTGAGGAGAGATGCCCGCGGCGTATACCGATAGCGGTATGAGTTACCGATATCGATATACGTCCTGGGGTGGTCTCCGGTAGAGCCCCGCGCGGGTCGGCCTCCGGACTCAAGGGCGGAGGCCCAGCGCGCGGCGGACGGCGCCGGCCAGCGGATCGGCCAGCCGACCGGACTGGAGCGACGTGACGGCGGCGACGTACGCATCGGGCCGGATCAGCCAGGTCTCGCCGGGGCGGGCGCCGAGCGCCTCGGTCAGTGCGCCGTCGAACGGGATCGCGCGGCTCGGTGCGTCGGTGAGCTCCCGCAGACCCTCGGCGGTCACAGCGACCTGGTCCGGCGGCGCGATCGCGAGGAACCCGTCGCGGGCCAGCGCACGGAGCCGCGTCCCGCCGGGCAGCGGTTGATCCGGGACCAGGACGCCGGGTGCGGGGGACGGCACCTGGCCGCGGGGCGGCCGGCCGCCGCAGGGATGTGCCGGCGAGGGCGTGGTCAGCGGCGACGCGTCGTACCAGAATGCCTCCGACAGTCGGCCGGAGTCGACCCGCGCACGCGCCGACGGGTCGGCGCCGGCCCGTTCCAGGACGTCGCGGCGGTAGCGGGCCGCCCGGCCGTCCGGCGGGATCAGGAACCGCATCGTCGCCGCCGTGACGTCGAGGTTCTCCAGCGCCGCCGTGTGCCGCTCGTCGTGGTACGAGTCCAGCAGCGCGTCCGGCGCCCAGCCGCGCAACACGTACGCCAGCTTCCAGGCAAGGTTGTCCGCGTCCGCGACGCCGGAGTTCAGCCCGCGGGCGCCGAACGGCGAGTACACGTGCGCGCTGTCCCCGGCCAGCAGCACCCGGCCGGCCCGCATCCGGCTCGCGACGCGGGACGAGAATCGGTACACGGACTGCCATACCACGTCATACGGGCGGTCGCCGATGATCGCGCGGATCCGCTGCTCCAGTGCCCCGCTCGCGTGCTCGGCGTCCAGGTCGAAGCCGGCCGGCACCTGCCAGTCGATCCGGTACGTCGAGTCCGGGCACGGGTGGATCAGCACCTGCCGGCCCGGGTTCCAGACCGGGTCGAAGTAGAACCGTCGCTCCTCGGCCCAGTCGCCGAGATCGGTCCGGATGTCGCAGATCAGGAACCGATCGTCGAACGAGTCACCCTCGAACGTGACCCCGAGCTGGTCGCGCAGCACGTCCGCACGGCCGCCGGCGGCGAGCACCGCGTACGACGCATGCTGGTCGCCGTCCGCGGTGCGCAGCCGGACGTCGTCGCCGTACTGCGTGATGGCGGTGACCGGCCGGCCCAAGCGCAGCTCGACCATCGGCTCGGCTGCGACCGCCTCGTCCAGGATCTGCTCGGTCCGGCTCTGGGAGATGTTCACGAACGGCGGGTACGGCGACCAGCCGGCGCCGCCGAGGTCCAGGCAGAACAGCTCGCGGTCGCCGTGGAACGTCCGCGCCCGCGACCAGGTCACGCCCTCGGCGGCGATCCGGTCCCCGACGCCGACGCTCGACCAGACGTCGAGTGCTTCGCGTTGCTGACAGATCGACCGGGAGCCGATCGGTTCACGGTGGGCGCGGGCGTCGAACAGCACCGACGGAACGCCGTGCCGGGCGAGCAGCAGCGCCGCGGTCAGACCGACCGGACCGGCTCCGACGATCGCGACAGGTGCGTTCATCCCTGCAGCTGGTCCCAGATCTCCCGGTCGCGTTCCGCGGTCCAGATCACCGGGCGCTCCACGCCGGACAGCTCGTCCCAGGCCCGCGACACGTCGAACGGCAGGCAGTGCTCGAAGATCGGCCAGCCACCGAAGTCGCCGACCAGGGCCGCGTGCGCGGCCTCGAAGGCATCCTTCAGCGTGCCGGCACGGTCGCGCACGGCCGACACCTCGGCGAGCAGCACAGTGAGGAACCGCCGGGTCAGCGCGATCGCCGACGCCACCTGGTCATTGCCCTTGGCAACCGCGCCGCGGCCGCCGACCAGCTGGCCGGCACCGTACGCAGCGATCCGGTCGAGGGTCGGGCCGGCCCAGTCGGTGTGGAACGCATCGCCGGTGTACAGCGCGGCCTCGGACTCGACCAGGTCGCCGGCGAACAGGATCCGCTCCCGCGGCAGCCAGGCCACGATGTCGCCCTCGGTGTGGCCGCGGCCGCAGTACTGCAGCACCAGCTCGCCACGCTCGCCGCCGAGGTCGATGCGCAGCTCGTCGCTGAACGTGCTGGTCGGGTGGGTGAGGCCGGGGATCGAGCCGGGGTCGGTGAACAGCCGCGGCATCCGGCCGTACTCGCTGTCCCAGTCCTGCTGACCGCGTTCCTCGATCAGCAGCCGGGTGTTGTCGTGGGCAACGATCTCCCGAGCGTCGAACGCGCTGGCGCCGAGGGTACGGACCGCGTGGTAGTGCGACAGCACCAGGTACCGCACCGGCTTGTCGGTGTAGGTCCGCAGCACGTCCAGCCACTCCCGGGCTGCGGCCGGAGTAGCCATCGCCTCGATGCAGACGACGAAGTCCTCACCCTCGACCGCGCCGACGTTGGGGTCGCCCTCCGCGGTGCGCGCGTACACCCCGTCCGCGAGCACCTCGACGCTGACCTGCTTCGCGTCAAGGTCCGCGGACGAGGCGAACGGCTTCGTGCTCATCGCTCAGGCGGGCTTGACGTTGTGGTTCCGGCTGAACAGGTTCGTCGGGTCGTAGGCTGCCTTGACCTCGGCGAGCCGGTTGTACGTCGCCTCCGGGAACACGTCCCGCACGTCCTGCTCGGTCGCCGTAGCCAGGAAGCCCGGGTAGGCGCCGGTGCCGAACGCGGCGATCGGTCCCCAGGTCTTCTCCAGCGCGGCGTCGACTTCGGCGTCGGTGGCCTCCATCGGCACGAACGTGCCGGCCACCACCATCGCGGCAGCGTCCCGGTGCGCGAACGCGGTGGCGTCCGCGGGAACCCGGCTCATCGCCCCGCCGAGACTGCGCAGGAAGACCACCCCGGCGCCGGTCTCGCCGTACCCGGCGTCGATGGCGGTGATCAGCTCGTCGGTCACCTCCGGGACGAAAACGTTCTTGGCCACGATCCGGATCCCTGGCGGCGGGTGCGCCTCCTCGAGGATGTCCCCGTACGCCTTCGGGCCGAGGTCGTGCTGCACCACGGTGCCGATCTGCAGCAGCGGGTCGAGCGCCGCCATCGCGGCGACCTCGTCGTCACCGGCGTAGCAGGCGAACGCCATCGCGCTGGGCGGCATCTCGGGCCCGAACGCGGGCAGCGCGACGAATGCCGTACTGACCTCGTCCGGGGCGTCGGTGACCACGTCCCGCCAGCCCTTGAGCAGCTGCTGGAGGTCGTCGCGCTGGTACGTGATGTACCCGGCGACCACCGTGCCGACCGGCTTGGCCTCGAAATCGAGCGTGGTGACCACACCGACGTTCCCGCAGCCGCCGCGCACCGCCCAGAACAGGTCCGGGTTGTCCTGCTCGGAGGCCTTCAGCACCCGGCCGTCCGCGGTCACCACGGTGGCGCCGACCAGGCTGTCGATCGCGAGACCGTACTTGCGCACCATCCAGCCGAGCCCGCCGCCCTGGGTCAGGCCGCCGACGCCGACCGAGGTGGTGTCGCCCGAGGTTATCGCCAGGCCCGGCCCGCGCAGCGCCTCGGCGACCTCGCCCCAGGTGGCGCCGGAGCCGATCCGGACCAGGCCGCGGTCCGCGTCCAGCACCTCGATGTCGCGGAACCCGGCGAGGTCGATCACCACCCCGCCGGTGTTCGTGCCGAACCCGGACCCGCTGTGCCCGCCGCTCTTCACCGACAGCACCAGCTGGTTCTCCGCGGCGTACCGGATCGCGGCCGCGACCCCTGCCTCGTCCCGCGGGCGCACCGCGACGGCCGGCTCGCCGGTCCCCGTGAACGTCGTACTGGCCTCGGCGTACAGCTCGTCGCCCGCTACCAGTACGTCGCCGTCGACCTCGTCCCGCAGCTGCTCGAGATCCATCCCTACAACCTCTCCTCGTTCTCTCCTCGTTCTGAACGCATCGAGGCCGAGCCTCGCACCCGGGTCGGACAATTACGAGCGGATTAGTGCTGAATCAGTGGCCGGAGGAGTGGCAGGGCCTGGATCGGATCGCGGCGACGTAGTCGTCGGGCGCGCCGGCGGCCTCCGCGGCCTCGGCCAGGATGCCCAGGTAGCGGGCCGAGGGCAGGCCGCCCTCGTATGCGTTCAGCACGTACAGCCAGGCCAGCCGCTCGCCGTCCAGGGTCTGCACCCGGACGTGGATCTTGCGGTAGATGCCCTGGTCGACCGACTCCCACTCGTCCAGCTGCTTCACGTCGTGCGGGCTGACGTCGTACAGCGCCACGAACACCTGGCTGGTCGGGTCCTCGACGATGGTCGCCATCGAGCCCTCCCAGCCGAGGTCCTCGCCGCCGAAGGTGAGCCGCCAGCCGATGATCCAGCCGGTACCGCGCAGCGGCGAGTGCGGGCAGCGCACGGCCATCTGGTCAGGGTCGAGATTCGACGCGAACGCGGCGTACAGGTTCACGCCGGACCACGATACGGAAGAATCACCCCTTGTGGCGCGAGTTGTGATCATCGGAGGCGGCCCCGGCGGGTACGAGGCGGCGCATGCCGCGGTTCAGCTCGGGGCGGAGGTGACAGTCGTCGACTCCGACGGGATCGGAGGTTCGGCGGTGCTCACGGACTGTGTCCCGAGCAAGACCCTGATCGCGACCGCCGAAGTGATGACCGAGGTCGAGAACGCAGGCGAGCTGGGCGTCCGGGTCGATGACGCTGACGACGACCCGGCCAACTCCGTGCATGTCGACCTGCCCGTCGTCAACGGTCGGGTGAAGCGGCTCGCGAAGGCTCAGTCCGAGGGCATCAGCCGCCGGCTGGAGCGGGACAAGGTCCGGGTGATCGCCGGCCGCGGCCGGCTGGACGGACCCGAGACAGTCGTGGTCGGCGACGAGCGGCTGGATGCCGATGTGGTCTTGATCGCAACGGGTGCGCGGCCGCGGATCCTGCCCGGGTCCGAGCCGGACGGCGAGCGGATCCTCACCTGGGAGCAGGTGTACGACCTGGACGAGCTGCCGGAGCGGCTGATCGTCGTCGGGTCCGGTGTCACCGGGGCGGAGTTCGCGAGCGCTTACGACGCGCTGGGCAGCGACGTCGTCCTGGTGTCCAGCCGGGACCGGGTGCTGCCGGGCGAGGACGCGGACGCGGCCGAGGTGCTGGAGGACGTGTTCACCCGGCGCGGGATGACCGTGCTGGGCAAGTCCCGGGCCGAGTCGGTACGACGCTCCGGTGACGGCGTCCTCGTCACGCTGACCGACGGCCGCATCGTGGAGGGCTCGCACGCGCTGCTGGCCGTCGGCTCGCTGCCGAACACCGAAGATCTCGGTATGGAGGAGTCGGGCGTGTCGCTCGGCGACGGCGGCTTCATCGCAGTCGACCGGGTGTCGCGGACCACCGCACGCGGGGTCTACGCCGCCGGCGACTGCACCGGTGTCCTCATGCTTGCTTCCGTGGCAGCGATGCAGGGCAGGATCGCGATTTCGCACGCGCTCGGCGATGCGGTCCAGCCGCTGGACCTGCAGATGGTCTCGTCGAACGTGTTCACCGCACCGGAGATCGCCACCGTCGGCCTGTCACAGAAGGCGGTCGACGCCGGCGAGAGTACGGCGATCATGGTGAAGGTGCCGCTCGCGGACAACGCCCGCGCGAAGATGCAGAACGTCCGCGACGGGTTCGTGAAGCTGTTCTGCCTGCCCGCGACCGGCATCGTGGTGGGTGGTGTCGTGGTGGCGCCGCGGGCCAGCGAGCTGATCCACCCGATCGCGATCGCGGTCGGCGAGCGGCTGAACGTGGACCAGCTGGCCCACGCGTTCACCGTCTACCCGTCGGTCTCCGGCTCGGTCGCCGAAGCCGCCCGCAGGCTTCACCTGCGCAACTGACGCTGCGCAACTGACTGCGCAGGTGGCCTACGGGGGTGGGCTACTCGAAGCCGCCGAAGTCGAAGCCGCCGCCGTCGCCGCCACCGAAGTCCCAGCCGCCGCCGTCCCCGCCGCCGCCGTCGAAGCCGCCACCGTCGCCGCCGTCGCCACCGCCGCCGTCCCCGCCACCGTCGCCGCCTTCACCGCCGCCGTCGTACGACTGGCCGTCGGCGAAGCCCGCGCCGTACCCGCCGCCGGAGAACATGCCGCCGAGCATGGTGCCGACGAACATGCCGGTCATCACGCCGCCGAGGCCGCCGAACAGGCCTTGCGCGTACGGCGCGTAGGCCGGGCCGGCCTGCCAGTACGGCACCCGCTGCGGGCCCACCATCACCTTGCGGACGTCCGGGTCTGCACCGGCCTTGACCCGCTCGGCGTCGGCGGCACAGGCGGGCACCTCGCGCGGCGCCCCACCGGGTGGCGACCAGGTGACGTCCTCGACCGACGGGCCGTGCTGCGGGTTGAAGAAGCACATCGGCCGGCGCTGCGGCAGCGGCTCGTCGTTCACCCGGGCGCGCACGCACGCCATCGCGTACCGGCCGTCGTCCAGGATCTCCATCACGTGCTTGATCTGGTCGGCCTGCGTCACCGCGCCGATCGCTTCCTTGGCGGACTCGTAGCTGTCGAGCGCACGCTGGTAGTCCTGATGGGCGCCCTCCCCGAGGTCCTTGCCGACCATGTCCAGGTCGAGGGCCTGCAGCTCCTCACCGAACTTGGTGATGTCCTCGTCCGCGGTCCGCTTCACCGACTCGAGCTCTGCCGCGGTGACCTCGTCACGCTTCCTGGTCTCGAGCTTCGTCCGCTGGTACGACCTCATCACCATCACGCCGATGACGACAACGGCGATCAACAGGATCCATTCCATGTACTGAGCGTACGTGGCGGTTATGGTCGAAGCACGAGCGCATGTCACTCAGCCCGCCCCCCTCGTCCGCATTTTCCCGAAATTCGGAACGAGAAAGGTCGCCGCCCATGACCCGACCGCGCCGTACGACCGTCAAGTCCACGACAGCCGTGTTTCTGGCAGTCATCGCGAGCCCGCTGCCACGCGGCGAAGCGAGTGTCACCGTCCAGCAGCCGGAGCCGATCCGCACCCGGGTCTCGGAGGTCCGGATGCCCGACGCGGGTTCGGCCCGCCCCGCGCGGCTCATCGCCCGTACCAGTGCCGAGTTCGCACTACTCGGCGTGACCTGGGAACGCCGTACCGGCGTCGGCGTCCTCGTCCAGGTCCGGGTCCGCTCCGGCGGCCGCTGGACCGGCTGGCAGACCTTGGCTGCCGACGACGGGCACGCGCCGCAGGACGCGGAACCCGCGGGCCGGGACGGCAGCGAGCCGCTCTGGGTCGGCCGGGCCGACGGCGTCGAGGCACACGTCGCCAGCACGGACGGCATGCCGGTACGTGACGTTCGCGTGTCCCTGATCGATCCTGGCACCGCACCCGCGGACTCTGCGGTCGCCACCGCAGCGGCGTCAGCGGACCCGCCGCCGATCGTCGACCGGGCCGGCTGGGGTGCCGACGAGTCGCTGCGCCTGGTCAACCCGGACTGCGCGGTGCCGCGCTACAGCGCGACGATCAGGGCCGCGTTCGTGCACCACACCGCCGGCTCGAACAGCTATACCTCGGCCCAGTCGGCGTCGCTGGTCCGCGGGATCTACGCGTTCCATGTCCGCAGCCGCGGCTGGTGCGACATCGGCTACAGCTTCCTGGTGGACCGTTTCGGCCGGATCTTCGAGGGCCGGTACGGCGGCACAACGCTGCCGGTGATCGGTGCGCACACCGGCGGTTACAACGGCGACTCGTTCGGCGTCTCGCTGATGGGCACGTTCACCAGCAGCACCCCCAGTGCGGCGATGATGGAGGCGACCGCGCGGGTGATCGCCTGGAAGCTCGACGGCAACTACCGCAGCCCCTACGCGACCACGGTGCTGGCCGGCAAGCAGTTCAACGTGATCTCCGGGCACCGTGACGCGACGGCGACCGACTGTCCCGGCGCAAGTGTGTACGCGAGACTGCCCTGGCTGCGGTCGCGGGTGTGGGCGTTGATGGGCTCGTCCGTCCGCTCACCGATCTACGACCAGGCGGTCAGGCTCGGTGGCTTCGCACGGGTCGGGCAGCCGTACTACCTCGAACACCCGGTCGCGGGCGGCCGCGGCACCTGGTTCACCTATCGCGACATCTACTGGTCCTCGGGAACCGGGGCCTACTCGGTGTTCGGCAGCTTCCGCACCCTGCACCGCCGGCTCGGCACCGCGAACGGCATCCTCGGCCTGCCCGCCGGTGAGCAGCGGGCGGGCCGGCTGACCGGGTCGCAGGTCCAGGACTTCCGCCGTTCCGGCGTACGGCGCGCGCTGTACTGGAGCTCGGCGACCGGCGCGCACGAGGTGGTGGACGCGATCTTCGCCAAGTACGCCGCGATGAACTCCGAACTGTCCGCACTCGGCCTGCCGATCACCGGCCAGGTCGGTACCCACGTCGTCGGCGGACGGGCGAACCTGTTCCGGCACGGCCGGATGTACTACGGCCCGTCCACCGGCACGCACCCGATCATCGGTGCGTTCAACGTCGCCTACGTGCGGCCAGGTGTCTACACCCGGCTCGGCCTCCCGCGGACGGACCACTTCGCCGTGAGCGGCGGCCTGGCCCAGGACTTCACCGGCGGCCGCATCACCTGGAACGCCTCCACCGGCCGGACCACCGTCACCTACCCCTGACCGCGCCGGCCTTCCCCGCCGACTGGACCCAAGTTCCAGGGCGTGTCGGCGCCGATTGGCCGCAAGTTTCAGCGTGTGTC
>Ga0075431_100006822_pt1 | contig 11342 bp, 13 predicted proteins | sample RhiMetdeltSRZDD5_FD_75297 | JGI IMG/M metagenome (GOLD analysis project Ga0075431, IMG submission 75297) | Populus rhizosphere microbial communities from Tennessee, USA - Rhizosphere MetaG P. deltoides SRZDD5 | ecosystem: Host-associated > Plants > Roots > Rhizosphere > Soil | place: USA...
CGAACGTCTATGTGTTTCGTATGGCCTTGGGGAGCCACCTTCAAGCCGGGCGAGTTACGGACAAGACTATGGCGACCCTGCTTAGCGTCATAGACGAATCGGCTTGATGCGCAGACGCCAGCGCTCGCAACGGGGTCCGCGAGCCTGGTCGCCCCGCTGGGCGTGGCACGCGCGATCGATGCGTTTGGGCGCGCTATCAACGTCTTCCTCGCCGCGGTGGCAACCCGGGATCCGGTCGCGAATCCGGCCGGCGAGCAGGACCTGACCGAGGCGTCGCGGCCGGCGGCTGCGGCGCATCTGGCGCTGCTGAACGCGATCCGCCGGTCCGTGGGGCGCTCGCTCGAAGAGCTGCCGTTCTACCTCGGCGGAACGCTCGGCGGCCATCCTGAAGGAAGGGGCAGCGACTGACCGGGTCGCCGTGGTCGTCCACCACGCGATCGGCCATTGCCAGGCCCGCCCTTGAGGTGGATCATGCCTGGCATGGATGATGCCTTCTACGCCGAATCAGTGGATGCCTGGCGCGCCTGGCTGGAGCAGCACTGCCAAACCGCGGAGTCGGTCTGGCTGATCGTCCACCACCGCAGGAGCAACGTGCCCAGCGTGCATTTCCACGAGTCGCTCGAGCATGCTCTCTGCTTCGGCTGGGTCGACAGCAAGGCGCACAAACGCGACGACGAAAGCTTCAACCTGTGCTTCACCCCGCGAGACCCGGATAGTGCCTGGAGCGCGATCAGCCGGCGGCGGGCCGAACGTATGATCGCCGTGGGCCTGATGACCCCCAGTGGGCAAGCCCTTGTCGACCACGCCAAGCGGACCGGCAAGTGGGACCCGCTCACCGCCGCGCAGGAAGGCATCGTCCCCGACGACCTTCAACGCCTGCTCGACCAGAACGCCGTCGCCGCTGGGCATTTCCACGCCTTCCCGCCGTCGTCGAAGCGCATCATCCTGGAGTGGATCGCCAAGGCCAGGCGTGCCGATACCCGCACGCGGCGACTGGCCGAAACCGTCAAACTCGCCGCCATGAACATCCGCGCCAACCATTAGCCACGGCCGGTTCACAGGGCGCGCACCATCAGAAGAGATGCCAGCCAATGGAGGTACCAGCCGAGGGTACCCAGGAACATGCCCGGCACCAGGACAAACCTGACCAACGACAAGGCCTCCGCCGGTGCGATGATCTGCTCGCTCACCGAGAGCGCGTCGCTTGTGCCGGTGAACTTGCCGTGTGCCACAAAACCGAGTTCCTCGAGCGCTGCCGGGCGGGCGGAGTCGGGGAGGCTCGGTGACTCGATCAGCCCATTGAACAATTCGCCACGGACGTTGCGCTGGAACAGCTTCCATGAAACGCCGACGGCGCCCGTCCGGTCGTGCAGCCAGACTGTGTCAGAACTTGTGTGTTTCCAACGGGTTTCATTGGTCTCGTTGCCCTCGCCGTCGCGGTAGCTTCGCAGGACCTTCAGCTGGTACCACACGCATGGTTTCTGTGACAGCGGCGCGGTGAGCACATCGTCGCCGGTGGGCCCCAACCTGCCACGAACGGCCACCCGGCGTGGCAGCCGCCCGCCGCGGTTGAGTTCCGCACAGGTGGCCACCGGCGTCGTGGCGAAGGCGCGCGAGGTGACCCACTCCCCGATGCCTCCGGCACTGGGCAGGATCGAAGCGACCAGGAACAGCGCTCCGAGGACGAAGATCAACCGACTGATGAATTCGATGGCGTGCAACAGATCCGACACCGCATCAGGGTAGACATCGATGGCAATCGGCTCAGCGCATGGGAGGTGTTGGCGGCGGCGCGAGACTACGGTGGCTGAATGAGCGACGAGCTGACCCCGTTCACCATCAACGTTGCCGACAGCGCGCTCGACGACCTTCGGCAGCGCCTGACCCGCGCCCGGTGGCCCGAACCTGCAACCGTGGCGGACTGGAGCCAAGGCGTGCCGGTGGACTGGCTGCGCAACCTGTGCGATTACTGGGCGCATCGCTATGACTGGCGGCGCCTGGAGTCACGGTTCAACAGGATGCCTCAGTTCACCACCGAGCTGGATGGCGTCGAAGTCCACTTTGTACACCTGCGGTCACCGCACCCGGATGCGCTGCCGCTGATCGTGACGCATGGCTGGCCGGGCTCGGTGGTGGAGTACCTCGATGTCCTCGATCCGCTCGTCGATCCTGTCGCCCACGGCGGCGACGCGGGCGACGCCTTCCACGTGGTCTGCCCCTCGCTGCCCGGCTTCGGCTTCAGCGGGAAGCCGGCGCAACCCGGATGGGGACCGGTGCGTATAGCGCAGGCGTGGTCGGTGCTGATGGCACGCCTCGGCTACGAACGGTTCGGCGCGCAGGGTGGCGACTGGGGTTCGGCGGTCACGACGGAACTCGCGCGGCAGCACCCCGAGCGCCTGGTGGGCATCCATCTCAACTACGCGCCGTGGCCCGTGCGCGGCCGGCCCGCATCCGATGATCTGACCGAAGTCGAGCGGAAGATCCTGGCCGACGCGGGCTACCACCTGGATTGGGGCAGCGGCTATGCCCTGCAGCAGGCCACCCGCCCGCAGACCCTCGGCTACGGGCTGACCGACTCCCCGGTGGGCCAGTGCGCCTGGATCGCCGAGAAGTACTGGTCGTGGACCGACCACCACGGCGATCCCCTCGAAGCGCTCAGCCACGACCAGATGCTCGACAACATCAGCGTCTACTGGCACACCGCGACCGCCGCGTCGTCCGCCCGGATCTACTGGGAGGACGGGTTCGCCCGGCCGTCCAACCGCAACGCGCGCCGCCCGGTCGAGCCCCCCGCCGTACCCGTTGGCGTGTCGGTCTTCCCGCGCGAGATCATCCGGCCGTCGCGGCGCTGGTGCGAGCGGTACTACCCCGACCTTCGCTTCTTCGAGGAGCTCGACCGCGGCGGCCACTTCGCCGCCTTCGAGCAGCCGGACCTCTTCGTCGATCAGGTACGGCGCGCCTTCCGCGCCATGCGTTGACGGCCGTCCGAGGGGTCCGGGTGGCCCGGACCCCTGGCGGAGATGGTTCCTACCAGCGCGGCCTGGTTGGCGTGACTGGCACGGGTTTGCTTTGCACGCCAACCGATGCCGGTTCGACAGCGGGGCAGTGCGTGTTGGGCGGCGGGGTCCGCCGCGTGAACAGATAGTGGTCAACGGCGGCGGTTACGCAGGTGCTGCCGCTGAAGTAGGAGCCGTGGCCCCAGCCGTCGTAGTGCAACAGCACGAACGACCGGCTCTGGCTGGCGGCGTTGGTGGCCCACTGATACGGGGTCGCCGGGTCGAACCGGCTGTTCACCATCAGGATCGGTGGCGCGTTGCGGATACGCAGCGAGTGCTGCGGATTGGTGGTCCGGCCGGGCCAGCCGACGCAGCTGGTGGGAGCCAGCTCACCCAACGGCGACGTCTTGACGTCGGGTGCGACCGTCCGTTCGATCAGGGCACGATAGAAGGCCAGCTCGAAGTAGTTGTGAATCGGCAGCCGCCAGTCCTGGCAGAACACTGCCTGGAACGGGTCGGCGACGGCCTCGTCAACGGCTGATTTGGGCATGGCGCCGGCAGCCGGTGCGCTGCCGGTTTGAAGGACGGCATACAACTGTGCGAGCTCCCGCCACCTTGGGCCGTAGAAGGCGCCGAACGTGATGAGGCGGAAGTCCAATGCCGACAGTGGCGTGCCGTCCGGGTACGTCAGCTCGCCGCGTTCGGCCTTGGCGAGAAGGTCGCGGAAGACCGCCCGTGCGTCCTGACCGGCCAGCGGCGAGTCAGGGGTGCGTGCGTTCCACTTGACGAACTCGTCGAAGCTCTCCTGGAACGCGACCGACTCCGTGCGCATGAATTGGAACGCCGTGGACAGGCTGTGATCCATGTTGCTGTCCAGCACCAGCGCGCGGATGCGGCCCGGGAACAGCTCGGCATACATCTGCCCGAGCAGAGTCCCGTAGGAGACGCCGTAGTAGGTCAGCTTCGAGTCTCCAACGGAGGCCCGGATGGCGTCGATGTCGCGGGCGACGCTGACGCTGTCCATGAAATCGAAGACCGGCCCGCTCAGCCGCCGGCAACTCTCGCCGTAACGGCGATTGTGATCGGCGAGCTGCACGAACTCGGCCTGGTTCTGCGGCGCGACCGGGTAGGGCTCGGTGGCGATGTCCAGATCGCACAACACCGGATTGCTCAGACCCACGCCGCGCGGATCGAAGCCGACGATGTCGAAGCGGCGCGCCACATCGTCGGACATGAACTGGATCTCCTTGATCAGGCCCGCACCGGGGCCGCCAGGCCCGCCCGGGTTGATGAGGACCGAGCCGATCCGCTCCGCTGGAACGGTGGCCTTGCGCCTGGCCAGTGCGAGGTCGATGGTCGCACCGGATGGACGCGACCAGTCGACCGGTACGGTGAGCGTCCCGCACTCCACGCCGGGAGCGTCGGGACACGGTTGCCAATCGATCGCGGGCGGTGCGGCCTGCGCCGGACCGGCGACGATCAGACTTGAAACGGTGACGGTTGCAGTGAGCAACGCCAAGGCACGTCGCATTTCCATACCTCCCCGTAGAACCGACATTTGCCTGCGCCCAACCATAGACTGTCATAACAAACAACTGGTCTGACCACTTGGCCACCAGACAGATAGACCTTAACCTATGGGTATGGATTTGCGGGCGGTGGCGCGGCGTTCGGCCAGCGACGAGGTGTTCGACCAGATCGCGGGCAACATCGTGCGCGGCGACGTGGTGGCCGGCAGCAGCCTGCTCAGCGAGCGCAGGCTGGCCGAGGTGCTCGGGGTTTCCCGGCCGGTGGTGCGGGAGGCGTTGCAGCGGCTCGCGCACGCGGGGCTCGTCGAGGTGCGCCAGGGCGGCTCGACCACGGTGCGCGACTTCAGGCGCCATGCCGGGCTTAATGTGCTGGCACAGCTGCTTTTGCCAGGCGGCGTGCTTGACCTGTCGGTCGCACGCAGCGTCGTGGAGACACGGCTTTTCGTAGGCCCGCAGATCGCCGCGCTGGCGGCGCAGCGGTCCGGGCCACGGCTGAGCCGGCCGCTTAGCGAGATCGCCGATCTGCTCGCCGACGAACCCGACCCGATCCGCTCGCAGCGGCACGCGCTCGCCTTCTGGGAGCATCTGGTCGACGGCGCCGACTCCATCGTCCTGCGGTTGATGTTCAACAGCCTGCGCGCGGCATACGAACCGCTGCTTGACGCGCTCGCCGCAGTGATGGGCAGCGAGACCATCCGTGCTGGTGCCTATGGCGCCCTGATCGCCGCGATCAAGCGACGCGACGCCGAACGTGCCCGCCGCGCCGCACACGATCTACTCACCCCGACCACCGATCAGCTCCTTGACGCCATCTCCCGATTGGAGGCACACCATGAGCCAGACACGGCAGGAGTCCACACCCCGCGAAGCGACGCCGACCGGCGCACGGCATCCAAACGCAGGCCTGCGGCGGGTCGTCGATAGCTACCTCAGGCACCCATCGCCGTGGCTGATCGGCGCCTTCCTGATCGCGGCGCTCGCCGCGAGGCTCGTGGCCGGTGACTGGCGGGCAAGCGACCTGATTCTCATGGCTGTCATGCTGGCGCTGTTCCCGTTCTTCGAGTGGCTCGTGCACACGGGCATCCTGCACTGGCGGCCGAGGCGGTTGGCAGGCGTGACAATCGATCCCCTGCTGGCCCGCAAGCATCGCGAGCATCATGCCGACCCGCGCGACCTGCCGACGGTCTTCATCCCGTGGCAGGTGCTGCTCTGGTTGCTGCCGGCCTACGCTCTCGTTGGCCTGCTTGCGTTCCCGCGGCTGGGTCTCGGCCTCACCTTCCTCGTGGTCGCTGGCGCCCTTGGCACGGTCTATGAGTGGACGCACTATCTGATCCACAGCGACTACCGCCCTCGCACCCGCCTATACCGCGCGATCTGGCGAAATCACCGGCTGCACCACTATCGCAACGAGCGCTACTGGTTCACGGTCACGACGGCCGGTACCGCCGATCGCTTGCTGGGCACCTACCCCGACCCGCAACGCGTCGATCCCTCCCGCACGGCAAAGGCGCTGCATGCCGCGTAAGCAGCTTTGGCAAGGCAGCCAGCTGCACATCCGGTGCCGTAACACGAGTGACCCCTGCGCACGCCTGCCGCGTGCGCAGGGGTGCTCGGCTGAGCCGCCGTTACCATACTGGCGTCCGGCAGGACAGAATTCAGCGGTTCGGTGGATCGACCCAGGTACTTTCGTTTCGACAAGATGTCGGTGGTGCTAACCTGCGGGAACCGTCCCGCTACCCTGCCGTGAAAACCCATGGGCCGGAAGGATTGCTGGCGATGCCTGCCAATGCCGGACGCGAGGTGGATCACAGAAACGCACGGGGCAAATGGCGCTGGCTGCTGGTGCTGCCGGCTCTGATCCCGCTGATCACGATCTGGTACAACCGGAGCGGGCCGAGCCTGCTCGGGTTTCCGTTCTTCTACTGGGCGCAGCTGGTCACGATAGGTCTTGTCTGGCTGGCCACTGTCGCTATCCATCTGGCGACGAAGGGCAGGTAACCCGAGCGTGCCGAGACTTGAGGACCATTACCTACAGCTCGCCGTCTTCCTGGGTTTGATGGGCGTCGTTTTGGCCTGCGGGTTCTGGGCGGCGCGATGGCGCCGGCCACCGACGCTGGCCAACCTCGACGAGTGGGGCCTGGGCGGGCGCAGCTTCGGCCCGGTGCTGACCTGGTTCCTCGTCAGCGGCGACCTTTACACCGCCTACACGTTTGTCGCCCTGCCGGCGCTGGTCTACGCGGTCGGTGCGGTGGGCTTTTTCGCCGTGCCGTTCGCCACGATCGTCCTGCCGCTCGGTTTTGTGGCGCTGACCCGGATGTGGTCCGTGGCGCATGTGCACGGCGTGGTCACCCCGGCGGATTTCGTGCGTATCCGGTTCGGCTCGCCGCTGCTCGCGCTGACCGTCGGGGTCTGCGGCATCGTGGCGACCATGCCCTACATCGCCTTGCAGTTGCTGGGCATGGAGGCGGTCTTCAAGACCATGGGTTTGGCGGGAGCGTGGCCGCTGTGGGTCGCCTTCGGGCTGCTGGCGCTGTTCACGTACAACGCCGGCCTGCGCGCGCCCGCGCTGTTCGCCATCGTCAAGGACATCCTGATCTTGTGGGTCGTGCTCGCGGCGCTGGTCATCGTGGCCAGCCGGGCCGGCGGGTGGAGCCGCGTCTTCCAGACAGCGGCCGCCAAGTTCGCCGCCACACCCTCCACAGCGGACGGTCTGCTGCTCACCAGCGGCCAGGCCCAGATCAACTACGTGACCCTTGCCTTGGGTTCGGCGCTGGCCATCTTCCTGTACCCGCACGCGATCACGGGATTTCTCGCGGCCCGCAACCGGGCCACGGTCCGGCGGACCCTGCTGGGCCTGCCGGTCTACACCTTCGCGCTGGGAATCGTCGCCCTGTTCGGGTATGTGGCGATCGCCGAGCGGATCACACCTGTGGGGGCCGACGGCAACACCATCATGCCCAGGCTCTTCGACCTCGTCTTCCCCGACTGGGTGGCCGGAACCGCTTATGCCGCACTGGTCATCGGCGCCTTCGTCCCGGCCGCCATCATGTCCATCGCCGCCGCCAACCTGTTCACCCGCAACATCTACAAGGAGTTCATCCGGCCGCGCGCCCTGCCGGCCGAGGAGGCCAGGGTCAGCCGGATCGTGTCGCTGATGGTGAAGTTCGGTGCGGTGGTCACGGTGGTGTTCCTGCCCACGCAGTTCTCACTGGATCTCCAGCTGATCGGCGGCGTGATCATCCTGCAGACGCTGCCGGCCGTGGCGATCGGCCTGTTCACGGCGTGGATGCACCGCCATGCCCTCACCGCCGGCCTGGTGACCGGGCTGGCCTGCGGGCTGTTCATGCTCTACGAGACGCCCGGCCGCGCCGCCAACGGCTCCCCTTTGCTGCACTTCGGCGGGTCGGCGTTTCCTCTGTCCAAGATCGGTATCGAGGGCGGCTACTCCATCTACACCGGGCTCATCGCGCTGGCGGTCAACCTGGCTGTCGCCGTCGCGGCTACGGTCCTGTTGCGCCTGACGCGGGTCCCCGACGGGGAGGACATCACCTGGCGCCGCGACTACCTGGCCGACGAGGAGGACAGGGGGATCCGGCGGCTGGACGAGTTGCTTGACGGACGCAGCGCGGATCCGAGCTTCCACGCCTCCCCGGCCAAGCACGCGGCACCGGAGGACCCGCGGCCGCCCAGGCAGATCACTGGCGATGACACGCCGACACAAACCCTGCCCGTGACCCGCCCCGACGACTGGAGGCGCGGCTGAGGCCTGGATGCGCGGCCGAGGCGGGGTTACCCGATCAGTGCTGCCGCGACCAGACCGTGGGCGATGCCCATGCGCAGCTCCGCGGCGCGCTGACCGGACAGGTACTGCGTTTGTGGCACGCCTCGCGGCGGGCGCACGCCCAAGCACGGTCCAAACAGGACGATCACCTGGCCGGCGTCCGCCGCCACCGTCCAGGAAGGATCAGGGGTCGTCTCCGCGATGACCCATGGATCGCCCTGGGGATCGCGCAGCTCGAGCCAGGCCGGGCCCACCACGACGGACCACCCGGGCAGCGGATCGGGCACGCGGGCGCCGGTGAGGCGCTGGAACCCCAGCAGCCGCAACAGCTCCACCTGGAGCTCGACCTGCGCCGGGGCGCCGGGCCCCTTGACCATGAAGGTTTCGCCGGTCTCCAGGAGCAGGACCGGTCTTGGCGAGCCGAACCCGATGTGGGGGTGGTCGCCGAACAGGGTCTGCGCTGCGACGACGCCGTCGAGCAGCAGCAGGCGCAGGTCGTCGCGCGCCGGGTGGGTGCGGGCATCAACGGTGTCGAGAATCATGGCAACTCCCGGATCGGCATGTCGCGTAGTGACATAAGATATGGCACTGAGAGACGCAAGCATATACCCCCGTGGTCCACTTCACAGTTAGGGATCCGTCCGTGACCGTTAACCCACACCCGACGCGGGAAAACCTCGCCTCAGCCGCGATAAAACTCTTCCTGGCCAAGGGATTCGAGCGGACCACGGCGGACGAGATCGCCGAGGAGGCAGGGGTGGCACGCCGGACCTTCTTCCGATATTTCCGTGCCAAGGAGGACGCCGTCCTTCCCGACCACGACGGCTGCCTCGACCGGGTGCGCGAGCTGCTGGAGCGCTCCGCGGACCCGGCCGACCCGCTGGCGGCGCTTCACCGGGCTGCCCACCTCGTGCTCGGGCTGTACTCGCACGACCCAGCCATGGCCGTGCGGCGCTACGAGCTCATGCACAAGGTGGAATCGTTGCGGGAACGGGAAATCATGACGATTAACCGGTACCAGCGGGCGTTCGCCGAGCACCTGCGCCGCATCTCGCCGGAGGACGACCTGTTGCGCCACGACGTGACCGCTGCCGCCATCGTCGCCACCCACAACCACGTTCTGCGCCAATGGATCCGCGACGGTGCCGCGGGCGACGTGCATGCGCGCCTCGACGAGGCCCTCGGGACGGTGACCGCGGCGCTGACGGCCTGGCCGCCCGGCGATGAGCGGCAAGAGGACTCCCTTGTCGTCGTGGTGGCTTCCGCAGGGACGCCCATGTGGCGCATCGCGAAGCAGCTGCGCGCGGCGGCGAAGGCCTAGTCATCCACCTCACCGAACGGGGTAAGACCGCTGCGGCCGGTGGACGATCGCCGAGGAACGTCCAGCCCTCACGCACGGCGGCGTCGAACACCGCGCCGATCGCCTGCGCGTCGTCAGCGTCGCGCGGCGCGATGAGAAACCGCTGACGGCACCGGACTGGATCGTGCTCACGGGTCAGGATGCCAGACCCCCCGCTATCGAACCTCCATGCCCAAGCGGCGGCGCAGCTCGTCGCGTCTGAGTTCCAGCTCGCGCCGCACCGCATCCTGCTCCTCTGTCGCGGTGAACAGCTCGCCGATCTCATTCGAGTCGAGCGTACCGTCGTCGCGGCCGCCGAGCTCCTGGTGGATATCGGTCGCATTGCCCCGTGCCCGCGCGATCAGTTCCTCGACCTGCCTGAGCTCGTCGCGCAACGCTGCCTCGTCCGACGCCATCTGCCGACCTCCGTTCGCTGGCCCCTTCTACCTGCTCATTGTCGGGCTTGCGCTGCGGGCTCGAGGCCCGTTCGCTTCAACCCAGCCGAAAGCGCCATGTGCAGTTCCGCCACGTGTCGTTTCGAAAGTGCGAAATGCACCTTACGCGACTTCGACAATCTGTGACCGAGCCATTGACGCACAGCCATGCTCGGTGCTTCACACGAGACCTCCTTAGGTCCGAAGGCGGCGCGGCACCCTAGATACTTGAGCGCTAACGCAAGCAGGAACGAAGAATCGACAAATCTCACATCGATATGCAGCGGCGGCGACGGCGAGTCTAATGTGGATAGCTGCAGACGGGTTCCGGCTCGAGTATGATCACGCGAAAGCCCGGCATGCGCTTGGCGCGCTCAACGACGAACTCCGGGAGTACACATGATCAAAAAATCGCTAGCCCTAGCGGCCGCCGCTCTGGCATTCCTGGCCATGAGCGCCAGCCCCTCGGCCGCGATCACCGATGGCGAGCTCGATGGCAACCGCCATCCCTACGTCGGCCTGATGGTTGCCCAGGACGCAGCGGGCAAACCGTTGTGGCGCTGCAGCGGCACACTGCTGTCGGCCACGCTCTTCCTCACCGCCGGTCACTGCACCGAATCACCCGCCGCGCACGTCGAGATCTGGTTCGACGCCGATGTGGAGTCGGGCATCCCCGGCAACGGCTACCCCAACAACGGCGACGCCGGCGGCACGCCGTACACCCATCCCAGCTACAACCCCAACGCCTTCTTCCTGTTCGACCTTGGCGTTGTTGTCCTCGACGAGCCCTACAGCGTGAGCAAGTATGGCGCGCTTCCGCAGCAGGACATCCTTGACCGGCTGGCCACCAGCCGGGGGACCAAGGACGTCACGTTCACCGCGGTTGGCTATGGCCTGCAGAAGAGCTTCCCCGACTCGGCGTCATTCCACGAGTCGGCCCTGCGCATCCGCATGGTCGCCCACCCGCGCCTGATCCAGATCAACACCGGATTCACTGGTGACTTCTCGGTGCTGCTGTCCAACAACGCCAACACCGGTGGCACCTGCTTCGGTGACTCGGGCGGCCCGAACTTCATCGGCAACTCAAACGTCATAGGCGGTGTCACGTCCTACGGCATCAACGGCAACTGCGCCGGGACCGGTGGCGTCTACCGAGTCGATCGCGCCGATGACCTCGGCTGGCTCCGGTCCGCGTTCGGCTCACACCTCCCTTAGCAAAGTCCTTTCGACAGCCACATCCCGGCGCGCACACCGGCGCCGGGA
>Ga0075431_100006828_pt1 | contig 11335 bp, 7 predicted proteins | sample RhiMetdeltSRZDD5_FD_75297 | JGI IMG/M metagenome (GOLD analysis project Ga0075431, IMG submission 75297) | Populus rhizosphere microbial communities from Tennessee, USA - Rhizosphere MetaG P. deltoides SRZDD5 | ecosystem: Host-associated > Plants > Roots > Rhizosphere > Soil | place: USA...
GACGTGCCTAACAGGACCTGCACTTGCGATTGTTCTTCGACCCGAGCTGTTCCAGTAGCGCGACCGTCTCGAGGAACGGCGGAATGCGCTGGACGGGCCCGTTCGCCATGTCCGCCGTCGTTTGCCCTCGACGACTGACGGCGGTCACGTCCGCGCCTTTCGAGACGAGGTACTGAATGAGCTCGTTGTCACCGCGTGCCGCCGCGTGATGCACCGGATTGTAGCCGTTGTGATCGCGCGAGTTCACGTCGGTACCGAGCTCCTCGATGAGGTACTTCACCGCCGGCATCCACCCATCGGGCGCGTGGCGATGCGAGTTCGCCGCGTAGCCTTCGCCGTAGCCCACGCCTGACGCGGCGTGAATGGGATAGACGCCGGGCCCGCCTGCCGGAATCGGTGGGAGCCCTGACGGGTCGGCCTTCGTGCTGTCGTCCTCGGCGGGCGCATCGTCGCCCCGCTGCCGACCGGCGGGCTTCTGCGTCGGGATCTTCGGATCGGCGCCGTACTTCACGAGGAGCTTCATTGCCGGAACGTCGGTCCCGTACGCCGCGCGCCAGAAAGGCGTCGCGCCCGTCGTGTTCACGCCGAGCAGGTCGAAGTTGTACGACATGTACCAGAGGTGCTTCGTGAGGCGAGCGTTCGGATCCGCGCCGGCCTTGAGCAGCGCTTCCATCAGCTCGAGGTAATTCGTCTCCTGCTGCGTCTGCGCGGTGGGCTGCGGGTAGAGCGACTTGGCCGCCCACTGCACGTTGATCGTGGCGTACAGCGGCGTCGCGCCAGCGTCGCTCGCGAGCTTCGGGTCGGCACCGCGGGAGAGCAGCTTCATGGCGAGATCGTAGTGGCCGTTGATGGCCGCCATGAGCAACGGGCTCGTGTGATCGCCCTCGCTCACCTGGTTGACCTTTGCTCCGGCGTCGAGCAGCGCCATGGCAATCGCAGTGTTGCCTTGGCGGACCGCGAACAGGAGCGGCGACAACCCGCCCTTGTTGCCTACGAGCTCACCATAGGTAATCGCGCGCTCCTCGCGGCGCGACGAATCCGTCGTTGCCGGTCTGGCCGGAGCCGCCGTCGCGCGGTCCTGTCGCGCGGCGCTGGAGTCGCCTCGCGCGCGGTTCCTGGTGCTCGAGTCGCGAGCCGCGGCCGAGTCACTGGACGCGTTAGGTGCGCCCGCGGCGCGTCCCGAATCGGCTCGCGCCGTACCCGGTGCTCCGGCCGCCGCCGCTGGCCGAGGCGGTTGCTCGGCGGCCTTGAGTGCGGCGATCCGTCGATTGCGGAGCTGGGCCGCCGCGCGATCCGCGCGCTCGCGCGCCGGAATGTCCTCGACCTTCGAGACCGCGGCGATGTCCGCGCCATGTTTGATGAGCGTCTGCACCGCGCCCATGCGGTTGTACGCGGCCGCCCACATGAGCGGCGTCTGCGACCACGCGCCGTCGCGCGCGTCCACCGTCGCTCTCTTGTCGAGCAGCGCTCCGATGGCTTCGACACTGCCCTGTGCGGCCGCGAAGTGCAGTGGCGTGGCGCCACCCGATGTGGTCTTCGCGTTTGCGTTTGCGCCCGCATCGAGCAGCGCTCGCACCGCCTTCGCGCTGCCCGCCTTCGCAGCGAGGTGGAGCGGCGTGTAATTCCCGTTCCGCGTTACGGCGTCCAGCCGAGCGCCCGCGTAGATCAACATCCGCGCTTCCTCGACGTCGCCGTGTGTGGCCGCCCAGTGCAGCGCGGTCATGCCGTCGCCCTGCGCGGCGTTCACGTCCGCGCCCGACTTGAGCAGCTCACGAAGCTTCGCGTGGTCGCGCCGCATGGCGGCGTCAGCCACCGGCGACTCCGGCGCAGACCGGGGCGACACTGGCGTGCCCGCTAGCAGTGCGCCAAGCGCAGCGACCGCGAGCGCGCTACGCATCGGCCGCCACCGAGAGCACGCCGCTCGAGTCGCCGAAGGTCTTCATGTCGTCCATCCCCAGCGTGTGCGCCACGGTGAGCAGCGCGTTCGCCATCGGCGTCCCATCCGCGGCCTTCAGGTGGACGTTCCCCTGGAGCTTCCCGTTCGCGCCGCCGAGGAGGATGAGCGGGCAGCGACGGTGGTTGTGCAGGTTTCCGTCGGCCATCGGCGAGCCGTAGACAATGAGCGTCTTGTCGAGCAGGTTGGCATCGCCCTCCTGGATGCTCTTCAGCTTGTCCAGGAAGTACGGCAGCATGCCGACGTGGTACTTGTTGATGAGGAAGAACTCCTTCACGCCCTTCTCGTTGCCGCCGTGATGCGACGCCGGGTGGAACGGCCGTTCCGAGCCGCTCTCGGGGTACACGCGGCTCGAGCCGTCGCGTCCCATCTTGAACGAGAAGACGCGCGTGATGTCGGCCGCGAACGCGAGCGCCTGCAGGTCGAACATGAGCTGGACGTGCTCGGCGAAGGAGTCCGGCACGCCCGCGGGTGCGCCAGGCAGGTCGCGGGGCTCGCCGCTCATATTGCGCGCCTCGATGCGCTGGAGACGGCGCTCCACTTCCCGGATGTCCTCGAGGTAGCGATCGACGCGCGAGCGGTCCTCCGGGCCTAACGAGCGCTTGATCGAGCTCATCTCACTCGCGACGAAGTCGAGGATGCTCCGCCGCGTCCGACGCCGTGCCGCGCGCTCCTCGGCCGATCCGCCGACGCCGAACAGCTTCTCGAACGCCACGCGTGGATCGCGAATGACGGGGAGCGGCTCGGTGGGCGACGCCCAGCTGATGGAGTCCGTGTAGACGCACGCGTACCCGTACGCGCAGCCACCCGCCTGATCCACGTTCTCGATGCAGAGCTGCAGCGACGGGATCGGCGTCTCCTGACCGAACCGCTGCGCGTACATCTGGTCGAGTGACGTCCCCACGCGCACGTCCGAGCCCTCGGTCTGCTTCGGATGCATCTGGGTGAGGAACACCGCGCTCGAGCGGAAGTGGTCGCCGCCGATCTCCTTCGGCGACTGCGGCTCCGCATTCCGCACGTCCGTGTTGCTCACGATGGTGAGATACTTCCGGTAGGGATCGAGCACCTTCAGCGCCGTGGGCCCGAGGTCGAACTCGCGGCCGGTCGCCGCGGGCGACCACATGTTCATCTTCGCGCCGAGCTCGTTGCAGCCCGCCGCCCCGTGGACCATCTCGATCGCGACGAACCGCGTGCGATCGGGTGCGAAGCGGCGCGCGCCGCGTCCCACCGGCACCATTGCGTCGAGGAACGGCAGTGCGAACGTGGCGCCGAGGCTCTGAACGAACGTGCGGCGGGGCAGTGGCTTTCCGCGGAGAAAATGCATGGACCGTGGGTCTCCCTTGGTCGTTAGGGTTGCCGGCTGCTCGCCGTGCGCTTCGATGAGTCGGATGTCGAGGTTTCGGCCGTCGCGACCGGCACGCGCCGCGATCGGAACGCGTCACTGGTCACGACGCCAATGACGAAGTCGCCGAACTTGTAGCCGCCCGCCTGTGCCTCACGCGCGATGCGGCGGATCGTCGGGCCGTCGTAGTACTCGACGCGTCGCCCGAGGCCGTACGCCATGAGATTCGCCGTGAACGTCCGGATGAGCGGCTCCGGGCGCTTGAGCAGCACTTTCTGCAGCTCCGCGGGGTTCGACACCGGCGTGCCGTCGTAGAAGTCGCCACGCGTGTCGAGCGGCGCGCCGTTCTCGCGGATCCGCCACTGGCCCGTGACGTCGAAGTTGTCGAGCGCGAGGCCGATGGGATCCATGAACTGATGGCACGAGCGGCACTGCGGATTGGAGCGATGCATCTCCATCCGCTCGCGCGTGGTGAGCATTCGCCCTTCCTTCGCCTCCGCCGTCTTGTCGAGGTCCGGGACGCCCGGGGGCGGCGGTGGTGGTGGGGAGCCTAACAAGACCTCCATGACCCACTTGCCGCGCAGCACGGGCGACGTGCGGTTCGCGTGCGACGTGAGCGTGAGCACGCTCGCGTGGCCGAGGAGACCGCGACGCCGGTCGTCGGGGTACGTGACGCGCTGGAAGTCCGTGCCCGACACGCCCTGGAACCCGTAGTGGTTCGCGAGCGCCTCGTTCACGTACGTGTAATCCGCCGTGTAGAGATCGAGGATGCTCCGGTTCTCGCGCACGATCGAGTAGAAGAACAGCTCGGTCTCGCGCCGCATGGCGTCGGAGAGCTGCTTGTGAAAGTCGGGGAACTGGAGCGCGTCAGGGTGGACCTTGTCGATGTCCTGGAGGCGGAGCCACTGGGCCGCAAAGCGCGTCGCGAGCGCTTCGGCGCGCGGATCGGCGAGGAGGCGCTTCGTCTGTGCTCGAAGCGTCGCGGGAGACGACAGCGAGCCACGGCGCGCGACGGTGACCAGCGAGTCGTCAGGCGGCTCGCCCCAGATGAAGAACGAGAGCCGCGACGCCAGATCGAGATCGCTCAGCGTGTACGTCGAGCCCGGCTTGACGTTCGCGGGCGCCTCTTCCATCCGGAAGACGAAGTGCGGGCTCGCGAGGATCGCCTCCAGCGCCGTGCGGATGCCGACCTCGAACCCGCCGTCGCCGGCGCCCTCGTCGTAGAACGCCATGAGGGCCTTCACGTCGTTAGGCGCGAGCGGCCGTCGATACGCCTCGCTCCCCAGGCGCGTCACAATCTTCTCGGCACACGGGCGTGCTTCGCTCGGCGACGTCGGCCGGCACGAGAAGATTCGCCGCCGGCTCGGCGTGTCGGAGACGCCGGTGGGATTGTACGGTCCGGTGACAATCAGGTCCGACAGATGCGGCATGTTCGTGATGCCCTGCTCGGACCCGATCTGGGTGTCGGCGATGCTGTGCCCGATCGGCGCGATGTTGTCATTGACCGGGCCGTCGAACGTCCTCAGGAACGCGGCGGCGATGCGCTGCGGCCCGGCGCGCACGGGGATCGGGTTCGTCTTGATCGTCAGCCCGTTCGGATCGGCCTGCGACGACCAGCGGTCGATCTCGAGCAGGGCAACGCGCTCGCCGTTGACGGAGACCTCGATCTTCTCGTCGAACGGGGCGTCCGACCCGAACAGCTGGCCCGTCGGGATCGCGTGGAGCAGGATCCCGAAGACGTACTCGCCGTCCGCCGGGAAGTTGTGGGTAGCGGCCATCCCGCCACGCGTGCCGATCGGTGCGCCTTCGACGCGCTCCCACTGCGAGGCGAGTCGGGGCTGCTTGTAGGTGACTGACGAGACGCTTGCCTTCGGGTCGCCGACGGCGAGGCGGCTGACCTCACTCGCGGCGTCGAGGTAGGCGTCCAGGAGAGTGGCGGAGGGTGTCTGAGCGTCGGCGATGTTGTCGAAGTTCGCGCTCTTGGTATCGAGCGGAAGCCATTTGCCGGCATCGACTTCCAGCCGGAGGAGGTCGCGGACGGACCGCTCGTACTCGGCCTGATTGAGTCGCTGGAAGGAGCGGGTCCCCGGCTCGGGCTTCAGCGCGGCAGCGCGGTCGACGAGTCGCTCGAGGGTTTCGGCCAGGGCGACGAGCGTGTCGCCGCCGGGCCGCTTTCGCCCGGGGGGCGGCATCATGCCGGCGCGCAACTTCGCGATCATCTTCTCGGCCGTTTCGGGAGTGGAGGCGGCGGAGGCGACGTCGAAGTTGGCGAGGACGAGGTTACCGGCCTTTTGGCGCTCGCTGTGGCAGGTAGCGGCGCAAGTCTGCTTGACGACGGCAGTTAGCGCCTCGTTCGAAACGGATGGCGCGCGCCGGGGGATGGGGGTGTGGCCGTATCGTGGAGAGGCGGCCGGCCAATCGGCTGCGGTGGGGGCGGGTCGCGCGTGGACGTAGACGACAGAAACCGCACCGACGAGCACTGCACTCGACGCCGCGGCGACGACCAGTGACTTCATGCCGGACCTCCGGACAGGGCCGGGAGTGGGGGGCCTGCCAAGTTACGTATAGTGGGCCTGGCATGTTGGGGCAGCAAGTAGCGAACCCCTTGCTGAGCTAAGGGGTGGCTGGCGGTTTTAACGGCGCGCTCCCGGCTTGATGGGTGTGATACCGGCTCGTTCGCGGGGCAGCCACAGTTTCAGTATTCAGTTTTCAGTCATCAGTTTTCCGTAACCGACCCTCGCGTGACCGGCCCTGTTGCGGCTTAGGGGCGCGTTTCCGGTCGCGCTGGTCAGCCTCGAGGACAGCTCGTCGGAGGCCGTAGATCATCTTGCGAATCTCCACTGAGTCCTCTGACAGCTGGTGCCACGTCGCCGAATCGAGCAAGACCTCATCGTGGGCCAGCTGGAGGCGGTACTCGACCTCCGAAGTCGACTTCAGGCTGATGTCGAGATAGCGGGCGAATTCCCTCCTCGTCGCGGCCGCGCAGCCTTCGACAATGTTGCTCGCGATGGAATCCGCGGCGCGAACGAGCTGCGACTTCAAATCAGCGTGCCCACGTTTCGGGAATTCCTTCGTCGCTCTTCGTACGGCCAGCGCGAGAGCATGGGCCCGTGCCCACGCGGCTATTCGGTGGAAGTCCTGCATTCATGAAAGCTGGTGGCAAGCAGCCAGACTCGTCGCATCCGTCGGTCGCCACGATGGTTGAATTTTTTTCGACGGTAAGGACGGGTACGGGATGCTCGTGCCGAGTCGAGAGGGCACCCGAAGGGTGCTGACTGAATACTGAAACTGAAAACTGAGAACTGACACTGTGGTTGCCTCGCGACGAGCCCGTGATGGCGGGACACAGCTCGGCACCCCGCCCTATGCGGTCCTCTGGCCGATCCCCGTTCTTGTGTCGATACTTTCGCCGTCACCCTCTCGATTCGGCGGCCATGCGATTCCGCGTTCCTCTCCTGGTTGCAACAGCAGCGCTCCTCACGGGCGCGTGGGTAAGCCAGCGTGGTTCTCACTTGAACCCCGTGGTGGACCTGCTCGCCAGGAAGCAGCCGGTGTTCGGCATCTACGCGCCGCGTAATGCCCGCCCCCCACGTAACGCGCCGGCGGGGGCTGACACCGTCAGGCAGAAAACTCCAGGGGAGCTCGCGCAGGACGCGTTAGGCTACCGGAGTGCCGATTACGTGTTCGACGGCACCATGGAAGGCGACTTCGGCCGCGGGTACCCCGTTTTCGCCGAGTTCGTGAAGGGCATGGCGACGGGCGGCGCGCTGCCAAAGGCGGCGGGGCGAATGTCGCATCCGCTCGTCGTGAAGATGCATGAGATCGCGCCCGACCCCGCCAAGGCCGCCGAGCACATCGCGCAGCAGCTCAACCTCGGCGTGAACGGCGTCGTGTTCGTCGGCGTCGAGAGTCCCGAGGAAGTGACGGCCGGGCTCGCCGCCATGCGCTTCAAATCGAATGGGGGGACGCGACCCGACGACGTCGGGAACGCGCCGGCGCTCTGGGGGATGACTGCGAAAGAGTACCGGGAGACGGCCGACGTCTGGCCGCTCAACCCTCGCGGGGAGCTCGTCAACTTCACGATCGTCGAGAGCAAGGAAGGGCTCGCGCGCGTTCGCGAGATCGCGGCGGTGAAGGGGATCGGCGTGCTGTTCCCGGGCGCGGGGACGCTGCGCGGTGTGTTCACCACCACCGACGCGAACGGTCAGCGCGTGTTCGACGAGAAGGGATGGGAAGCGGCGATCCAGCAGGTGCTCGCCGCGTGCAAGGAGTTCAACGTCGCCTGTGGTTACCCGGCCTCCGCCAACGACATCGCGCTCCGCATGCAGCAGGGCTTCAGCGTCTTCGTGATCGGATGGGGCGAGCAGGGGTTCAAGGCCGTGGAGATCGGGCGGAAGGTGGCGGGCCGGGCGGATCCGGGCGGTGAGGTGCGGTAGGCTTCGGAGAGGTCATATGATCTCGAACGTCATCATCCTTCGCTATCGTGCGGCCGCCGTGGCCGCAGCCATGCTGGTTGCGCCAGCGGTGTTTGCCGACGCGCTCGGTGCACAATCCGCCGCGCCTCCCGTGGCGCGCCTCCGCATCACGCCGGCCGTTCGCACGATCGCCGTCAACGATTCGCTGCGGCTCAACGTCCAGGCGGTCGACGCGAACGGGAATGTCGTACCCGGCGCGCTCGTGCGGTTCGCGGCTCAGGGCGGCCGGTTTCAGGGCGCGGTCGACTCGTTAGGCTGGGTGCGTGCCGGGTCGCCCGGCACGATCCCGATCGCCGTCACCGCCATGGTGCCGGGCGGGCGCCCGGTGGTCGAGAAGGTCGAGGTGCGTATCATCCCGGGGCCCGCGGCGCGCATCACGGTTGCGCCGGCGGTCTCGAAGCTGCTGGCCGGTCAACGTCTCCGCCTTCGACCGACGGTGCTCACCGCGAGCGGCGACGCGCGCGACGATCAGGTGGGCTGGACGAGCTCGAACGCGAACGTGGTCCGCGTGACCGACGGCGTTCTCACGGCGGTCGCGCCGGGCAACGCCACGATCGTGGCCACGGTTGGGAACGTCGAGGCGAGCATGCCGGTTCAGGTGATCTCGTCATCGGGCGTGACGGTCTCGATCAGCCCCGACCGGGCGCGTGCCAGACAGGGCGACGTCGTTCGGTTCGCCGTCGCGGCCAGGGACGCGCGCAGGCAACCGATTACGGGGCTGACGCCGGCGTGGAGCTTCTCGCCGGGGAACGGCTCGATCGACGACGACGGTGCGTTCGTCGGCAACACCCCTGGCACGTACGTGGTCACCGCGGCCCTCGGAGCGCAGACGGTGGACGCGACGGTGACGCTCGCTGCGCGGGACGTCCGTCGCACCGCGAGCGTGGTCGGCCGCCTGCCGCGAAAGGACTTCTACACCAGCGAGGTCTGGCTTCACCCCGACGGCAAGCATGCCTACCTCGGCACCACGTTAGGTGGCGACCGGATCTACGCGATCGACATCAGCAATCCCGCGACTCCGGTGATCACCGACTCGATCATGGCGAACTCGCGGTCGATGAACGACGTGATGACGACGGCGGACGGGAAATGGATGGTCTTCACGCGCGAGGGCGCGGCCGACCGGAAGAACGGCATCGTCATCGCGTCCACGGCGGATCCCGCCCACCCGAAGCCGGTCTCGGAGTTCACCGATGGTGTGACGGCGGGAGTGCACTCGGCGTTCGTGTACACGCATCCGAAGCACGGCACGCACGTGTATCTGACGAATAGCGGCACCGGGTCGCTCAACATCATCGACGTGAACGACCCGCTCAAGCCGAAGCGTGTGGCGGAGTGGAGGCCGCGGGAGACGCGAGCGGGGCGGTCGCTGCACGACATCGACGTGAAGGACGGTCTCGCCTACGTGAGCTACTGGAGCGATGGCCTGGTGATTCTCGACGTCGGCAATGGAATCAGGGGCGGCACGCCGTCGGACCCGAAGCTCGTGAGCAACTATCGATACAACGCCGAGGCCCTCTACCCCGGCGCGACGGCGGATTATGGGCCCGGGTTCATCAGCGGCACGCACACGGCGTGGCGCCACAAGAACTACGTCTTCATCGCGGACGAGGTCTTTCCGCCGTTCGCGCCGGCGGGCACGTGGGATGTCTCATCGATCCGTGCGTACGGCCGGCTGCAGGTCATCGACGTGAGCGACATCGAGAAACCGAAGTCGGTCGCGTGGTACGAGCCGGAGTACGGTGGCGTCCACAACGTGTGGGCCACGGGCGACACGCTCTACCTCGGCGCCTACAACGGCGGGTTCCACGCGTTCGACGTGAGCGGCGAGCTTCGCGGCGACCTCAAGGCGCAGGGGCGCACGATCGTGGAGATGCTCCCGTCGGACTCCACGGGTGTGGTGCCTAACAAGACGATGACGTGGGGCGTGGTGGTGAAAAACGGGCTCGCCTACGTCAACGATATGATCACCGGCTTGTGGGTCGTACGCATCGAGCCCAAGAAGCCGGTCATCCAGTAGTGCGTCATACGGGGACGTGGCCGAGGTACTCGCGGATCCGATGCGCCGCTCGCTCGGCGGAACCCTTGTGGTAGGACGCCTGAGCATGCAGCGGGATGTCACGTCCATCGCGCAGGAGTAGCCATACCGAGTACTGCTCCGCTCCGTCACCGTCGCGGCTCGGAAGCACCTGCACGACGCCGATGTCGGCGAGGGACGCTTCCTCGACGCGGACGCGGCCGAATGGCGCGCGGATGCGCACGCGCACGCAGTCGGCGGCAGCGTCGAACTCGGCCCGCGTGGTAGGGCTGCGCCGGATCGCGACCACGCCGACGGCCGCCGAGATCGCGCCCATGAGGAGGGCGAGGAGCTTGCCCCAGAGCGGCATCTCGTTCCGGTTCGACGCGATGAACGGCATCAACAGGACGATGAGGCCGGCGACGACGAACCAGGTCCCGAACATCCAGAGGCAGCCCGGCGTGTCCTCGACGACGAGCGTCGTGCCGCGATCGGTGACCCGCATGCGGGCCCGACGCGCGCGCCGGCGCCTAACGTGACACGGTTACCACGGCTCGTCGGCGGTCGGCCCGTACATCGACGGGACGGGAACCTCCACGAGGCGCAGGTACACCGTGAGCTGCCCGCGGTGGTGAATGAGATGATTGATCGTGGAGCGGATCGTCTCGCGGCGCGGTGCGGTCCAGAGCACGCGATCGCCGTGCTTGAGTGACCAGGGGACCTGAAAATCGGCGTCGCTGGTGGCCGCGAGCGCGGTGCGAGCTTCGGCGACGAGCTTGTCGAACGTCGCCAGCAACGACTCCGTGCTCTGCATGCTATAGCCGGCGCCTTTCGCGAGATCGAGCTCCGTCTTCGTCGCCATGTTCGTGATCCACCCCGGCATCGTGGCGACGAGCTGCGTGAGGTGACCGAGGGCGAACGACTTCGGGTGCGGCTTGAATTCGCCCTTCTCCGTGGGCACCCGAGCAATGGCCTTGCGAGTACTAGCCATCTCCTGGTCGAATTCGGGCAGTAACGTCTCGGCGATGGTCATCGAGGTGCTCGGGCAAGAGGGAAGGTATTATAGCACGCTGGCGGTGCCGCGGCGTCCAACGGCGCGAACATCCTAACGGCGCACGACCCAAAGTGCGCAGGGCCCGAACGGCGCACAGCCCAGACGGCGCAGGACCCAGACAGCGCAAGACCCAAACGGCAGAGGGGCACCACGTTCAGCGCGCCGATCGGGTCCGCCGTTGCCGTTTGGGTCGTGCGCCCTTTGGGTCCTGCGTCGTTCGGGCACTGCGCCGTTTGGGTCGTGCGCCGTTAGGGCCCTGCGCCGTCCCGTCACCTGGCGCCGTTACCCGTTCCGATATTCCCACTGCACCAACGCAAAGTTGCGCGCGGTGAGTGCATTCTGCCTGAGCGTGCACGCCGCGCGGACCCATGCTTCCTGGGCCGGCTTGAGGCGCTCTCGGTCCTTCGGTGCCTGACGCTTCAGCTCGAAGAACATGATGTCCTGCTCGCGCCAGGCGACCACCGGCCACAGCCCGGCAAATCGGTTTCCTGAT
>Ga0075431_100006830_pt1 | contig 11333 bp, 12 predicted proteins | sample RhiMetdeltSRZDD5_FD_75297 | JGI IMG/M metagenome (GOLD analysis project Ga0075431, IMG submission 75297) | Populus rhizosphere microbial communities from Tennessee, USA - Rhizosphere MetaG P. deltoides SRZDD5 | ecosystem: Host-associated > Plants > Roots > Rhizosphere > Soil | place: USA...
CTCGCTCTTGCTATTCCCGAGTCTCCTCTGTTAGTGTGCCTTCGGGCCATACAAATCGCTGCCAGGAGAACCTTTGCCATGAGCTCGTCACCGCCTTTAGAAATTCGGCACGACCGGGGCATTGAAGACATTGAGGCGATTTACAACCTCCCGCTCCCCGAATTGCTGTTTCGGTCCCAAGCTGTGCATCGTGACTTCCATCAGCCCAATGAGGTGCAGGGTTGTGTTCTTCTGAGCGTCAAAACGGGCGGCTGTCCGGAAGACTGTGCCTACTGTCCGCAGTCCGCACGTTATGAGACCGGGCTACAGAGAGAAGCACTTGTGGAGGTTTCTGACGTGCTAGCGGCGGCCGAGCGGGCCCATCGGCAAGGGGCTACTCGATTCTGCATGGGAGCGGCGTGGCGGCAGATCTCCGACGGCAAGGATTTCGACCGCATCCTGCAAATGGTGCGGGGCGTCCGTGCGTTTGGATTGGAAGCCTGCTGCACTTTGGGAATGCTCACGGCAGGACAGGCCACTGCGCTCGCAGCAGCCGGGCTGACGGCCTACAATCACAACCTGGACACTTCACCGGAGTTTTACGGCAAGGTCATCACGACCCGGACCTATCAGGATCGACTGGCAACCCTTCAGCGGATACGGCAGGCCGGGATCGCGGTCTGCTGCGGCGGAATCATTGGAATGGGCGAAAGTCGCCAGGACCGCTATCGCTTGCTCGAACAACTAGCCTCTCAAAATCCCCATCCCGAGAGCGTTCCAATCAACCTGCTCGTTAAGGTGCAAGGGACGCCGTTGGCGCACCAAGAGGCCGTTGAGCCTCTGGAGATGGTCAGGATGATCGCCACAGCGCGAATCCTGATGCCAGCATCAATGGTGCGGCTGAGCGCCGGGCGAACTTCGCTGTCGGACGAAGCTCAAGCCCTCTGTTTCGTTGCCGGAGCGAACTCGATCTTCCTAGGAGACAAGCTTTTGACTACTCCGAATCCTGGGGTCGACCACGACAACTATCTTCTGAGTAAATTGGGGATGCAGCTCCAAAGGCAGGTTCAAAACTGATTGGACAACCGCTCAGGACGGGCGACCGGATGATCGTAATGTCGAAAAAACTAACCCCGGCGCTCCTTGGCTGCAGAAGGTTTGGCAGCCTTGCCTTCCGTTTTTGATTCTTTGATTGCGGAAGCGTTCTTGATGAAGATCTCTTCGAAAATGGCTGCTTCGTCTGGGTTCTCCCAGTTGTTTGTCAGCGCGCCACCCTCTTCCTTCGAGAAGACCAGTTTGTTTTGTTGCTCGTCGAAATCAACACTGACTAGGTCTCCTAACAGCACTTGATTCGTTGCAACCAGATTTGAGAGGGGATAGACGAGATACCGCTCCAGCGCTCGCTTTAGGTGGCGCGCACCGTACTTCAGGTCGGTGCCTTCCTTAAGCAGAAACTCCTTCGCCCTGGGAGTGCACTTAAAAACGAACTTCCCCTCGCCCCGCGAATTGAGAATTCGCTCCTGAACCATCCCCAGCTCAATATCCAAGATCCTCTTCAAGTGTTCGGACTGGAGTGTTTGAAACACGACCACCTTGTCGATGCGGTTCATGAACTCGGGAGAAAACTTCCGTTTGGAAGCCTCGAGAGCGGTCTTGTAGATCTTTGCATCAAGCTCACTCTCCCGCGAACCGGAGGCCGGGGGCGGGGCAAATCCCACACCACCGGAAATAAACTCACTCATCTCCGCCGCGCCGAGATTGCTGGTCATGAAAACAATCGCTCGGCTTAGGTCCACCCGTCGATTGTCTCCGAGGGTCAGAGTTGCCTTATCCAAGATGCCAAGCAGAAGCTGCCAGAGCGCATCGTTGGCCTTTTCGATTTCGTCGAAGAGCAGAAAGGTGAGCTTCACCTTGTCGGTATGATACTGGTCAACCGCTTCCTGAGTGAGCAGAGGAGGCGTCTCGCGGTGGCCCAAGTATCCGGGCGGAGAGCCGATAAGCTTTGCAATCTCATGGCTGTGCTGGAATTCCGCGCAGTCAATCTTTAGTACCGCCTTAGCATCGCCAAATAGGATTTCGGCGGCGGCTTCAACGACGCGGGTCTTGCCCGAACCAGTCGGTCCCAGAAACAGCAAATTGCCGATCGGTCTTCCGGCCGACGCCATTCCAGAAAGGTGGATTTGGTAAAGACTCGACAACTTCCGAACTGCTCGATCCTGTCCGACAACCTTGGCGAACAGTTTGTTCTCAAAATCCTGCGCTTCAAAACTCTTGATTGTCGGATCCAACAAGATTCTTTCGCTCATCTCCACCCTGCCTCACCTTGAAGATCCCCGCTTCAAGTGACGACTTTCTGTAGCTAAAATCACAGCCTGATTATCGGTGGACCAGGCTTCTTCCTTTAACAAACCAGCAACATTCTCCAGAGAATCGCCTCCGCATTGAATGCCAGGGGCTCAACCACCCATTGAACGGAAAACCCACACGCGAGCCGCGCTTGTCTCCCCGCGTCGCCCTGCTAGAATTCTAACACTTTCGTCTGACCCGACGACGAGGCAGTCGAATGCACCCGATCCCTAAAGAGAAAAGTTCCAGCACCTGAGATTTCTTTCTTGACTGATCGTGTAATTTATGGCAATTTTAAAAGTGTCTGATCAGACACATTCGGTCACACTCTAAACACCAACTTGGAACGGGCTCGAGGCCGCATGCCGTTAGTCACACCTTGCTTTGATGGCAAGAGTCACTACCGTGATGCCTTCGCTCTCACGTCCGTTCCTACATCCAAAAAGGAGACTCTGAATGAAAAAAAACAGCTCCACGCTTTGCCTGCTTCTGGCGGTCCTAGTGATGAACATGTCTGTGGCTCTAGCTCAAAAGCCGGATAAACCTCAAAAGGACAAGGCTGCATCCATAGACGGTGAAAGGGCTGCCAAGAAACCCGACAAGCCGGTCGACATTAACAATGCCAGCGAGAAGGAATTGACAATGCTTCCAGGCGTCGGTCCCAAGATCGCCAAGGAGATCGTTGCTGCCCGCCCCTTTCACTCCATAGATGACTTAAAGAAAATCAAAGGCATCGGCGACAAAACCTTCGCGACGTTAAAGCCTCACGTCGTTTGCAGCCCTGTCAAATAGTAGAGCAAGACCGAGGCGAACCGCCCAGCGGTTCGCCTCTATTATCACCTTTTGTCCTATCCAGCCCAAAACGGCACCTGTTGAAATCGGTCCGACCAGCGCCTCTCAGTCCCTAGGATCAGCGCTCCTCACGGCCCAGGGTTGGCAAAGCAACGTCGACCGCGTCGAACCTGCCCTTCTCTAAAGCAATTCCGATGACCATGAGTTCCAAATCGTGTTGGGGGGTGCTTTCAAGAGCGTGCGCTTCGTGCAAGCGGATTGGCAGTGCATCACCCAATGCAATGTCAGCGGTTTCCTCGTCTACAGTAACCTTTCCCCGTCCCGAAATTACATAATAGATCTCTTCCTGCAAGTCATGCCGATGATAGCCCAGCGAGCTACCTCGAGGAATCAGCACATGGTCAACATAGCCCCAGTTTGTGCGAAATACTTCAGGTCCAAAGGCGCGCCGGTACTTGATACTGCCTTTCCCGCCATGCACTGCAGCGACTGGCTTCAGTAGCGACTTGTCCAGTCTCATATTCATAAAGACAGGCCTAGTGTCGATCGCGACGCCTACCCGGTCGTCTCCCAGATCGAAAGCGTCATACCGTCCCCGCACCGAGCCCACGGCTATGTTCATCCATTCAGTCGGCTGGTCAGTAGGGTTGTAAATGCCGTGAGAGCTGCCCATGCGGCAAGGGGCACCGGCCGGACCCGTGAGCTCCGCGGTTCGTCCATCGATCGTAAACTGGGCCTTGTTATCGAAGATCACAAACATCTCCTCCATCTGATTGTGAAAGTGATGCCCAATGCCGGATTTCGGGTGGAGAATGCCGCGATGTAGGAAGATCAGGTTGGTATTGAAGTCTTGCGGTCCCAGGAGCCCCACATAGCTCAAGGTGCCCGCGCCGGCGTGAACTTTAGGGATGTCTCGATACTTCGCGGGGTCCGAATGAACAATCCGTTGTTTCAGCTTCTCGCCTCCAAGGGGAGCCTGCGGCCGCGCCTCGGTGCATAGCCCACGCATGAACAATCCCGCTGCGAGCGCAACCTTGAGGCAATATCCATGGGGAATTGTCATGGTCTCCTTGACTGAATCCTTGCTGGACTAGCCAGACCTTGTTTCGCAATCGGCTCATTGGGCCAGTTCAGAATCCGTTGCTGAGCCTCGCTCAGGCTGATCGCGCGCTGCCCCAGCCTGGCTTCCAACTCCTTCTGGACTTTGTGCTTGATCTTGGCTTGGTCCTTAGGGAGCGCCTCGATATTCAGGTAGGCGTTCGAACCTCCAAGCGCAATAGGAACACGATATTCCACAGTGTAATCTTTCCACCGCTCTTGCGGGATCTGGCAGTCCTCGAGAACCGCTCGCCGTTCGGCTTTGTTTGGCTTCTTTTTCTCAGTCGTGAAGAGTACCTTCTGTTTTGCGTGCGTAGCTGCCGACTTCACACCGGGCTGACCCTTGTAAGGGTTTTCGGGGCTGTCCTTTCCAAGAGTGGGTCCCGAAGGGAAAAAGAGACTCAGCAACATGCAACTGGCAACGAGCTGACACCGAACAACAAGACCAAAGTAAGAGTCCCTCGGTGAGCTTTGGATCGACACAAAGCCGGTTTCCGTTCTCGACTGTTCCTCCCCTCGCAAGCCATTCATGCAAATCACCCTGCCAGACCGCACAGCCTAGTTGTACACAAAACCTAGTGGCACGCGAGAACCCGGCGGCTCGACGAGTTTTCACGACCGATGACGGAGCCGGCACCTGTGATCAGCACTATGTTCTCTCGCAAACCAGCAGTCATGGATTACTTTGCTTCTGAATTGACTCGACTTTTGTGACAATAACCCGGTTCCCTTCCGTAACGAAGTGGAATTGCAGACAGCAAATAGCGCAGTAAACAATATCGTTCGTCTCCAGATCGCTGCTAATGACGGAAGAGACGCCCAACATGTCGCAGTGCTCACAGAAGCGTAGCGAATCCAGCCGGCCGCCAAGGCCGGCGGATTCAGGTCCGGGAGACGATGTCATCAGGAAAAACCAGCGGGAAGACTCGACAACCGTTTTATTGCGTGAAAGAGTCGTCAGACCCTTCTTGCAAAGCCCTCAAGATGGAACGCAGGGCTTCGATCAACTCCGCCTTTTCGACTTTGCTCTTTGAAAACCTCAGGTCGAGAGAGAACTCCTTGCTAGGCGGATGGAAACGAAAGACATAATTCTGAGGGCGGGGCGTTGTGCCCTGTAGACGCTCCTTTCGCGCCTCATCGCGAGAAACTTCACCCTCAGAAAAACGTCGCACCAGTTCAAGCATTTTTTCGCGAGAGGGCTGACGAACAATTTGAAGCAGCATGGATTTGCTCAAAACGTTAGCTCGCCTGCACGATTCCTTGACCTCTTCCGGAAGGCTTCCAATGCTCAAAGTTTCTGTGACGGAAGAGCGCGCCTTGCTGATCTTCTTGGCAATCTGTTCATGGGTGTAACCAAACCGATCGATCAAGGACTGTAGTCCTTCGGCTTCTTCAAAGGCAGTCAGGTCCTTTCGTTGCAGGTTCTCGATGAGAGCTATCTCCGCGACCTCCGCATCGTCGACGTCCTTTTCGATGCACGGCATCTCCTTCAAACCAGCGGCCAGGCTGGCGCGATAGCGGCGCTCACCTGAAATAATCATGAACCTGTCTGTTTCCCTCGAATGTCGTACCAGGATCGGCTCCAGGACGCCCTTCTCCATGATAGACGCCGTTAGATCGCCCAGGTCGCCGATGACCTGGCGCGGCTGCTCCGGGTTCACTTCCAACCGATCAATCGGAATCATCCGTCCCACTGGAGCTCCACTACGAGAGCTCAACTCGTCAACGTAATGAAAGTCGTGACGCATCTTGACGGCCAGTGGAAGCCCTGTTTTCTTCGACACGCTCAAGTACCTCGTCCGAGAGTTTGAAATATTCAATGGCACCGGTTGAGTGCGGCGCAAAAGAGAAAATCGATTCCTTGTAAGCCGGGCTCTCTTCCAACCGGACATTCTTGGAAATTACAGTCTTGAAGACTTTGGGACCGAAGACTGTTTTGATCTGCTTGTGAATGTCCTTGCCCAGGATCGTGCGCTTATCATGCAAAGTGATCAACACCCCCAACACTTGGAGATTGGGATTGGGCCTCGCCTTCACTCGCTCAACGGTTTCCAGCAAATCATCGGTTCCCTCCAAGGCGAAGTAGGACGATTGGATAGGAATCAGGAGATGAGTGCAGGCCACGAGCGCATTGACCGTGAGCAGTCCCAACGTGGGCGGAGTGTCAGTGACCACGAAATCGTAGTCTTTCCGAATGGCATCCAGCTTATCCTTTAGACGAAACGGCGCGTCGAATTCTCCAACCAGGTTACTCTCCAACTTAGCCAGCGCGATTTTGGCCGGAGCGACGTCGAGATGCAGCACCGATGTGTGTTGAATGACATCCCTAAAGCCGCAACTCGCGTCGGTCAGAACATCGTAGACACTCTTCTGGAGGTTATGAGTGTCAAGGAAGGTCAGGGAGCTGTTCGATTGCGGGTCTAGATCGAGAAGAAGTGTCTTCTTGCCCTTCCCGGCAAAGGCGGCCGCCAGGTTGATCGCAGTGGTGGTCTTTCCGACCCCGCCTTTTTGATTAGCTATGGCGAGAATCATTCATTATTCCGCGCAGCGCGCCGAGGATGTGAGCTCAAGTGAAACCAACGACACCCCACAAACGAATCGCACCGACCCACCCAGCGTTTCCAGCTAACGACCTCAACAGAAGAAGCCCTTACATCTTGTATTTCCCCAAATCTTCATCGTTGAGGTTTTCCAGCCAGCGCTTGAGTTCTTCATCTCCGAGTTTTTCCTGTTTGGCTGCAGAGGATTTCGAACTCTTGATGACTTCTTCGTCTACGAAAATTGGTGAGTCTGTCCGCAACGCCAGTGCCAAGGCATCACTCGGGCGCGAATCGATCGAAATCAACTTGCCGTCATGCTCCAGCCAGATAATGGCGTAGAACGTATCGTCCTTCAGTTGGTTGACAACAACCTTATGCACAGAGCACTCTAGTCCAGTCAATACATTCTTAATTAGATCATGGGTCATCGGCCTGGGTGTGCTGATCTTTTCGATTTCGAGAGCGATAGCATTAGCTTCGTAAACACCCACCCAAATTGGAAGAAGTGCATTCCCCTCGATTCCTTTCAAGATGACGATGGGGACATTGGTCACCGGGTCCATCATCAAACCTCGGATCTTCATTTCAATTTCCATTCGGCACCTCGTTCCGGCGTCCACCATATAAAAAAAAGGAAGTGAAACGAGCTTACCAGAAACCAGAACAACTAACAATGCCACCCTCTGACCTGGTCCTGTGGATCATTTCGTCGCAAAGCTGAACTGGATCAGCTCTGTTTCAGTTGTTGACTGCGAAGTCTCACCGAACCAATTCGCCTGCCAGACTATTTGGGAAGTGCTGCGTTATTCTTACTTGCACAAACTTTCCGAGCAATTCGGGCGATCCAGCGAAGTTCACGATCTTGTTCTGAGTGGTGCGCCCCATCAACTCCTGCGAGTCTCTTTGGCTCGTGCCTTCGACGAAGATTTCATACTCCTTTCCAACCAACGCCGCATTCCGCTGCAGTTGGATCTTGCGCTGAAACTCCTGCAGAACAGACAGCCTCCGTCCCTTCTCTTCCTCTGGAATTGTGTCGCCAAATTCAAAAGCCTCCGTGCCGGGCCTGGCGGAGTACTTAAACGAAAATACCTGATCGTAGCCTACCTCGGCCACAAGGGAGAGGGTCTCCTCAAAATCCTCCTGAGTTTCGCCTGGGAATCCAACGATGATATCGGTTGAAAGAGCAATTTCTCTCTTGGCGACTTTGACAAAATGAGTCCGGCGCAAATACTCGTCACGAGTGTAATCCCGCTTCATCCGCCGCAACACTACACTAGACCCCGATTGCACAGGCAGATGCACTTGATTGCAGACTGCAGGTGTGTCTTCGATCACCTCCACGATTTCCGGATGAAAGTCACTGGGGTGCGGTGATGTGAAACGGACACGCCGGATTCCCTCGATGCTAGCAACACGCTTCAGCAGCCCAGCAAAAGAAGAAATTACTCCTGCTGGATCTCGCCAGGAGTTCACCGTCTGTCCCAACAACATCACCTCCTGATAGCCTTCGGATGCCAGTTGCTGGATTTCCGCGATGATGTGCCCTCCAGGACGACTCCGTTCCGGCCCGCGGGTGTACGGAACCACACAGAAGGCACAAAAGCGATTGCACCCTTCCATGATGGTGACGAAAGCCTTGTATGGGTTCTCGCGTGTTTGAGTGTACGTCTCAAAGAGTCGATCGGCGTCTTGGGACACATCAATGACCTGCGGGACACCCCGCTCGACCTTCGCGATCAACTGTGGAATGAAGGAGTAACTGCTGGAACCGACCACGAGACTGACATTGGGGGCCTTCTCAAAAATCTTGAGACCCTCCATTTGAGCCATACACCCCAATAGTCCAACCTTGGCTCCAGGCTTGGTTTGGTATGTTTTTTGCAACGAACCTAAACGCGAGAATACCTTCTGGTTGGCCTTTTCCCGAATATTGCAGGTGTTCAACAACAATAGATCTGCTTCCGAAGCATTCTCGGTAGGCTGATAACCCATGTTGATCAACGCACCGGCTACCTTCTCCGAATCGTGGTGATTCATCTGGCAGCCAAAAGTTTCAATGAAGAACCTCTTCTTCTCCACGGTTTTGATCCTTGGGTTTGCACGTCAAGCGACGTACCTTCACTCGGGCTCCAGTTGGTGCCCGACATTCGCTCTGCCACGACACATCCCTGGCAAACCGCCAAAGCGACCATTCGGACATGAAGCAACGCCTCAGGCAACAAAGGCCCTATTCCGCAGCGCTCTTCAGGAGTTCGGCTGCGTGTTTCAGCACGCTTTCTGTCATGCGGTCGCCACTAATCATGCGGGCAATCTCCTGGATTCGTTTGCTCGCATTCAGACGGACTACTTGTGTAACAGTTCTCCCCTGCGCCACATTCTTGGCAATGAAATAATGACTGTCTGCATAGGAGGCAATCTGTGGAAGATGAGTCACGCAAATAACCTGATTCTTCTTCGAAAGCCATCTGAGCTTCTGTCCGACGACGTCGGCGGTTTGCCCGCCGATACCCGAGTCCACTTCGTCAAATACCAGAGATTTGGAACGGCCGTCGACCGTCTGAACGGATTTCAAGGCTAACATAATCCTTGAGATTTCACCACCGGAGGCAATCTTCACGAGCGGCTTCACTTCCTCGCCCGGATTAGGACTGAGCAGAAACTCGATGTGATCGACACCATCCGCCTTCTCCCAAGGAAGCGGCGCACCCTCGTCATTCGGCAAACCGGAGTCATTCGAACCAGCAAATGCGATGCGAAAGCGGCTACGTCCCATGGCCAATTGAGCTAGTTCTTTCTCGACCTTTTTTTCCAGAACCACCGCAGCGGCTTGTCGCTTGGCGCTTAACTCAGCTCCCTTCTTGCGATAGTTGCGAGCTGCAGCCAGCAGCGCTCTCTCCAAGCCAAGCAGTGTTTCGTCAGCTGTCAACAGATTTTGAAGCTCCCGCCTAGCCCCTTCGTAGAAGGACAGAATCTCAGAAATCGTCTTGCCGTACTTGCGTTTGAGGCGATCGATTTCAGCCATACGCAGCTCGACCCAATCCAGGCGCTGAGGATTGACCTCGATCTTCGATGAGTATTCGCGCAAGGATAAGGCTACGTCGTCGATGGCGATTCTGGCGGTCTTCAGTTGTTCAAGCAGGTTCTCGCACTGCCGGTCCACTCGGCACAACTCCTCCAACTGGCGTGCTGCATGTTTGATGGCGGCACTGGCCGAGTTCTCAGCTTCGTACAGTTCTCCATAGGACTGGCTCGACAATTGGAACAACCTGTCTGCATTGGCTAATCGAGCATGTTCCGAGACCAGATCTTCTTCTTCCCCAGGACTCTTCAGGTTGACCTTCTCTATTTCTCTGAGTTGAAACGTCCTCAAGTCGATATCTCTGAGCCGCTCTTGCTCGTCCTTTCGCAGGCGTTTGATCTTTTCGAGTACATCCTGCCAGCGTCTGTAGAGTTCTCGAACCTCGGCTAACAGAGAATCCTGATTGGCAAAAGCATCGACAAAAACCAGCTGAAATTCACTCTCGTGGAGCGTTTGCTGTTCACTCTGTCCGTGGATGTCAACCAGGAAGCGGGCTGCGTCTCTCAAAAAACCAATTGGCACAACCTGGCTATTGACGAAAGCGCGCCCCTTACCCGACTGGGATAATTCGCGTTTCACGATAAGTTCTTCCGGATTGAACTCGAGCCCGTTTTCTTCAAATTTCTGCCGAAGCCGCGTTTCGTCTTCCAGCTCAAACACTCCGCTGATCGTGGCTTTCTCCGAGCCGCTGCGGATCATCTCGGCATAGCCCTTCTCTCCCAGCAGCAGACCCAAGGCATCGACGATGATCGACTTGCCGGAACCCGTTTCACCCGTGAGCAGGTTCAGGCCCTCTGTGAATTCGACAGCGACATGATCAATCAACGCGAATTGGCGGATTTCGAGAAGTTTCAACATCGAGTCGTCTCTTTCGAGAGCGAACATCACCCAAAAGTGGGGTGCAGTCTAACACAAAGCCTTAGAGGCCTACAATGTCGCAATGCCTGGAAACAGCCACCCCGCGGGCAACGGCGATCACGGGGCAAACAGAACTCTTGTTGACCGGAACATGCTTGTGTGGTAACTTCCGGGCCTGGCTGTCGTCAGTAAGAAATTACTGTTAGTCTCTTCAGACCGGAGGTCATTGTTGAATTCATTTGCAGCGCTCACGTCGCTGGCTCAAGGTTCTGAGCTAGACTTGTTTAAGCTCATCCTTGCCTCAAGCATCCTGTCCAAATCAGTTTTGGCTATCCTCCTAGTTTTTTCTATCTTTTCATGGGCTATCATCTTCAGGAAATTTGTGGTGTTCAGAAAATTGCGCCGCGATTCCGAGACTTTCGTTCGCATGTTTCGCAAAAGTAAGCGCTTCTCGGAAATAAGTGCGGCCTGCGAATCTCTGCGCAACACACCATTAGTAGAGGTTTTCCTGGCAGGTTACGAAGAATTAGAGGCGCAGCTGACGAGCGGTTCGAAACCTCACAACCCCGGTAATCCGGGTTCTTACTCACCCACGCTCAAAACCATCAATGTGATTCAGCGAGCGCTTTCTCGGGCATCCT
>Ga0075431_100006831_pt1 | contig 11333 bp, 9 predicted proteins | sample RhiMetdeltSRZDD5_FD_75297 | JGI IMG/M metagenome (GOLD analysis project Ga0075431, IMG submission 75297) | Populus rhizosphere microbial communities from Tennessee, USA - Rhizosphere MetaG P. deltoides SRZDD5 | ecosystem: Host-associated > Plants > Roots > Rhizosphere > Soil | place: USA...
GGTCCCGGAGACCGACGCCTCGCACGACATGATGCCCAACATGCCAGGGATGGATCACATGCTCATGCCCGGCATGTTGACCGCCGAGCAGCTGGGCCAGCTCGATCGCGCACGGGACGGCGAGTTCGACCGCCTGTTCCTGACGTTGATGATCCAACATCACCACGGCGCGATCACGATGGTCAACGAGTTGTTCTCGCAGGGCGGAGGCGAGGAAGAAGTCACCTACCGGTTCGCCTCCGATGTCTTTGCCGATCAAACCACCGAAATCGACCGCATGCAGAAAATGCTCGCTGTTCTCCTCTTCCAAGGCCGCAGCCAATGATCAACGTTCGCTCGTTCTCCCTCGCCCTCAGCGTGCTGTCTTTGGGCGCCTGCGCCGGATCCACGGCCAACATGTCCACCACGGCCCCGAGCCCCGATCCCCGGGTCGGCCTGCGCGCGGGCATGTTCAACGCCGCGGAAGCGACCTGGAACATGCGCGTGGTCTCGCGCAACCCGTCGCAGGGGAAGTTTGCCGGTGTCACCAATTCCGACCTGTCGTTTTCCGGGAACTACGCGATACAGGGGAACTACAACGGCTTTCAGGTCTGGGACATCTCGGACCCGGCGAAGCCCACCCTGAAGATCGGCTACGTCTGTCCGGCGTCGCAGAGCGACGTGTCGGTCTACAAGCACCTGCTGTTCGTGTCGGGAGAGGGGCAGTCGGGCCGTCTCGATTGTGGCACCGAGGGCGTGCACGACTCGGTAAGCGCACACCGGTTGCGCGGCATCCGCATCTTCGACATCACCGATATCACCGCGCCGAAGTATCTCGCCAACGTGCAGACCTGCCGCGGGTCGCACACGCATACCGTCGTGGAAGACCCGAACGACAAGGAGAACGTGTACATCTACGTTTCGGGGTCGGCCGGTGTGCGTTCGCCCAGCGAGCTTCCCGGGTGCTCGAAGCTGGCGCCTGACGAGGATCCGAACTCCGCGCTGTTCCGCATCGAAGTCATCAAGGTACCCGTCGCGCACCCCGAGCAGGCGCGCATCGTCTCGTCGCCCCGAATCTTCAATGACCTGACCGAAGCGCCGGCGCACCACGAGCCGGCCGAAGACATCGCCGAATCGGCCCGCGAGGCCGCCGCCTGGCGCGCCAAGGGGGGCTACACGGCGAAGCTGGGCGACATGGAGTACACGTTGGGCCCGGGATTCGTGAACCCGATGCTCGACAGCATCGTGCGGGCGCGGCAGGGGACCGGCGCGCCGACGGCCGCCGATAGCGCCGCGTTGCGGGGCGCCATTCAAGGCATCATCGACGCGCGGTTCAACGCGCCGCCACCCGGGACCAAGAACGGCATCCGGCCGGGGCCCACGCAGTGCCACGACATCACCGTCTATCCGGCGATCGGATTGGCGGGCGGCGCGTGCGGCGGCTACGGCCTGCTGCTCGACATCCGCGACGTGGCGAACCCGCGGCGCATCGCGGCGGTCGCCGACTCCAACTTCTCCTACTGGCACTCGGCGACCTTCAACAACGACGGCACCAAGCTGCTCTTCTCGGACGAGTGGGGCGGCGGCGGCGGGCCCAAGTGCCGCGCTACAGATAAAAAGGAGTGGGGCGCCGACGCGATCTTCACGCGCGACGGCAGCACGCTGCGGTTCCAGAGCTACTACAAGATGCCCGCCGCACAGACCGTGAACGAGAATTGCGTAGCGCACAACGGATCGCTGGTTCCGATTCCCGGCCGCGACGTCATGGTGCAGTCGTGGTATCAGGGCGGGATCTCGGTGTTCGACTGGACCGACGCGGCCCACCCGAAGGAGATCGCGTTCTTCGATCGCGGCCCCGCCGACTCCACTCAGATGGGCAACGCGGGCACGTGGTCGGCCTACTGGTACAACGGCGTGATCGTCAGCTCCGAGATCGGCCGCGGACTCGACATCGTCGAGCTGCTGCCGAGCGGGTTCATCTCCCGGAACGAGCTCGATGCCGCGAAGCTGGTGCATCTCGACTACTTCAACACGCAGGACCAGCCCAGGATCGTCTGGCCGGCGAGCTTCGTGGTGGCGCGCGCGTACGTGGATCAGTTGGCCCGGTCGAACGGACTGGCCGCGGAGCGCATTTCAGCCACCCGCAGTGCCTTGGCTCGCGCCGAGAAGCTTTCGGGGCAGCAGCGCCGCGATGCGCTGACGCAGCTGGCGACGCAGTTGAACGCCGACGCGCAGGGCGCCGCCGATGCGGCGAAGGTGCGGATGCTGATCGGGGCCGTGACGAACCTCGCCACTGGGAGCGGCATGTGAACGCGAACTCCCTGGTCACCGGCACGCTCCTGGCCCTCGCGGCGTGCGCGAGCGCGCCCAAGGCCAACATGTCCACGACGGCGCCCACGCCCGATCCCCGGGTGGGGCTGCGCGCCGGCTGGATGAACGCCGCCGAGGCCGCCTGGAACATCCGGCTGGTCTCGACCACGCCGCCGTCGGAGCAGTTCATCAACCGCGCCAATCCGGGCGACTTCTCGCTGATCAACTCGGATATTTCGTTCGCGGGGCCGTACGTCATTCAGGGTAACTTCTCAGGCGTCCAGGTCTGGGACATTTCGAACCCCAAGGCCCCCCGCTTGCACAAGGCGTTCGTGTGCCCCGGATCGCAGAGCGACGTCTCGGTCTATCGCAAACTGCTGTTCGTCTCGGGCGAGGCCCTCAACGGGCGCACCGACTGCGGCACGCAGGGCGTGAGCGACACCGTCAGTCACGACCGGCTGCGTGGCATCCGGATCTTCGATATCACCGACATCGCGAATCCGCGGAGCATCACGCAGGTGCAGACGTGCCGCGGCTCGCACACGCACACCGTGGTGACCGCGCCGGGCGATACGGACAACGTATACATCTACGTCTCGGGCTCGGCGCCGGTCCGGTCGCCGAGCGAGCTGGCGGGATGCTCCGACGCGTCTCCCGATTCGAATCCGAACAGCGCGCTGTTTCGGATCGAAGTCATCCAGGTGCCGCTCGCGCACCCCGAGCGGGCGCACGTCGTCAGCTCGCCACGCATCTTCCAGAACCTGACGGCGCCGGCGCGTCACGGGGAAGCGCCCGAGGACATCGCCGCCCGGCAGCGGTCGGCCGACTCGGCCCGGGCGGCCGGCGGGTTCGTCGTCAAGATCGACGGCCGGGACCAGATTATGGGACGCGGGTTCATCACCGGGCAGCTCGATAGCATCGTCAAGGCGCGTGGGGGCACTGGCTCTCCCACGGCGGCGGACACGACCACACTGCGGGCCGCTCTCCAGGGCATCGTGGACCAGCGCGTCGAGGCGGGTCGCCGACGCCAGGGTCCCCCCACGGGCCCGACGCAGTGCCACGACATCACCGTCTATCCGGCGATCGGGCTCGCGGGGGGCGCGTGCGGCGGCTACGGCCTGCTGCTCGACATCCGCGATCCCAAGAATCCCACGCGGATCGGCGCCACCGCCGACTCCAACTTCTCGTTCTGGCACTCGGCCACGTTCAACAACGACGGCACCAAGATCCTCTTCACCGACGAGTGGGGCGGGGGCTTGCAGCCGCGCTGCCGCGTGACCGACAAGCCGGAGTGGGGGGCCAACGCGATCTTCACGCTCTCGGGCAGCACGATGACGTTCAAGAGCTACTACAAGCTCTCGGCGCCGCAGACGGCAAACGAAAACTGCGTGGCCCACAACGGTACGCTGGTCCCGGTGCCCGGCCGCGACATCATGGTGCAGGGCTGGTATCAGGGGGGGATCTCGGTGTTCGATTGGACCGATCCCAACCACCCGCGCGAGATCGCCTACTTCGACCGCGGCCCGATGGATTCGACGAAGCTGCTCGGCGCCGGGTCGTGGTCGGCGTACTGGTACAACGGCATGATCGTCAGCTCCGAGATCGCGCGCGGGCTCGACATCTTCGAGCTCATGCCCAGCGGCTTCCTCTCGCAGAACGAGATCGACGCCGCGAAGCTGATCCGCTTCGACTACTTGAACGCGCAGGACCAGCAAAAACTGATCTGGCCCGCGAGCGCCGTCGTGGCACGCGCGTACCTGGACCAGTTGGCGCGCGGGAACGGTCTGGCTGCCGACCGAGTGGCCGCCGCGCGGCAAGCGTTGGCGCGCGCCGAGCGGATGTCGGGGCAGGGGCGGAAGGACGCTCTGACGCAGCTCGCGATGCAGCTGAGCGGCGATGTGACCGCGGCAGGCGATCAGGCGAAGGTGCGGACGCTGGCGAGGGTGGTGGCGGATTTGGCAAGCACGGCGCGCTGACGGCCGTCGCTTTCCGGTTTGGGCGCTCGTCTCCGCGGCGTGGCTCGGCCCGGCGATCCTCGCGGCGTTCCAGGCATACGTGCAGGGCCGGCTCGGCAGCCGCGAACCGGCGACGTGGCAGTCGATCGTTTGGGAGGGCGGTGACTGGCTCCTCTACGCCCTCCTCACGCCCGCCGTGTTCTGGTGCGGGCGTCGCTTTCCGCTCACCCGCGGGACCCTGGCGCGGCGCGTGCCCTTGCACCTGGTCGCGGCTATCCTGCTGTGCGCCGGCTGGGCGGGCGGCGGGCTGTTGCTCAGTTGGTCCCTGTTTCACTCCACGCCGTACGGATCGGGGCCCCTGAGCTGGTTTCTCACGTCGCTGCCCTTCGGCGTGGCTGTCTACTTCGCCGTTTTGGGAGTGGAACACGCGGCGGTCTACTTCTTCGAGGCGCGGGAGCGCGAGACACAGCTCGCCGAGGCGCGCCTCGGCGCGCTTCGTATGCAGCTGCAGCCACACTTCCTCTTCAACAGCCTGAATGCCATCACGGTGATCGTCCGCGATCGCGATACCGCCACCGCCACGCGGATGCTGGAACAGCTCGGCGAGATGCTGCGCCGCGTGATGCGCAAGGACCGCCCGCAAGAGGTGCCGCTTGCCGAGGAGCTGGACTTTGTGCGCCAGTACCTGGCGATCGAGGAGGTCCGCTTTTCCGATCGATTGCGGCCGGTGTTCGCCGTGGACGCGAGCGTCCTTGCTGCCGCCGTGCCTGATTTCCTATTGCAGCCGTTAGTCGAGAATGCGCTGCGCCACGGACTCGCGAAAGGCGTGGGCGCGACGTTGCTCAAGATCGAGGCGCGGCGCGAGGGCGACGACTTGGTCCTCGCCGTGATCGACGATGGTCCCCCCCCCGGGCCCGCCCCGGGCGAGGGCGTGGGGCTCGGCAACACCCGCGAGCGGCTTGCGACGCTGTACGGCGCGCGCGCCCGCCTGGATCTCGTGCGCACGCCGGAGGGGGGCGCCGCGGCAACCGTGCGGCTGCCCTATCGCCAGTTGGAGCGGCAGCGTGGCTGACATCCGCGCGCTGATCGTCGACGACGAGCCGCTGGCGCGGCGCGGCGTCCGCCAACTCCTGGCCCCCTACGCCGACATCGTGGTGGTGGGCGAATGTCGCGACGGCAGCGAGGCGGTGCGGTCGCTGGCGACGCTCAAACCCGACCTCGTGTTTCTCGACGTCCAGATGCCGGGGCTGGACGGCATGGGCGTCGTGCGCATTCACGGCGCCGAGCACATGCCCGTCACGGTGTTCGTCACGGCGCACGACGAATTCGCGGTGCGGGCGTTCGAGGCACAGGCGCTCGACTACCTGGTGAAGCCGCTCTCCGAAGTGCGTTTCCGCGCCACGATCGCGCGGGTACGGGAGCGGCTCCGCAGCGCGGGCGCGCGGACGCGGATCGCGGTGCCGAGCGAGGACGGTGAGCTGCTGCTCGACGCCGGCGATATCGACTGGATCGAAGCCCAGGATTATCACGCCGGCATTCACGCGGGAGGAAAACGGTACCGCGTGCGCCAGTCGCTGTCGGCGCTCGAGGCGCGGCTCGACCCGTCGCGCTTCGTGCGCGTCCACCGCTCAGCCATCGTGCGGCTGGACCAGGTGCGCGAGTGGAGGGGCCCTGACTCCGGCGGCGAAGCGATCGTGGTGCTGCGCGATGGCAAGGAGCTCCCCGTGAGCCGGCGCCGGCTGGCGCAGGTGAAATCGTTACTCCGGACCTCCCGCCGCTGACTGCGGTTCTCGCGCCGCTTGCTTCATCCGTTTTGACGGCTTCCTAGACACGCCGTACGGTCTGGGACACCTTTCGGACGAGACTCTCATGCGGCACATCGTGCTCCTCGTCGCCCTGGCGGCGATCGCCTCCTCCCCGCCGCTCGCGGGACAAGCTCAACAACAGCGCGTCCTCACGCACCAGGCGGACTTCGACTACCTGCTGGGCGACTGGCAGTTCACGTCGGTGAGCAAGGAGTACGGTACTGCCAACGGCTTCTGGAGTGCCGCGCGGTTCCCCGACGACGAAGGCGGCGCCATCATCCTGGATGAGTACCGGGTCGTGGGGGACAGCGGCGAGACCTGGTACGTGACCCGGACGTTGCGCTCCTACAATGCGAACCTGGATCGCTGGGAGCTCATCTCGACCAATGGGGCCTCCGGCCTGCAGGATTTCGGCACCGCGCAAAAGGTCGGGGCGGAGATGCACATCGAGCAGCGGTTCGGCGTCGGGACGCCGACGCCGTCGCTGTGGCGCATCCGCTATTACAACATCCAGCCCGACCGATTCTCCTGGACTGCCGACCGCTCCCCCGACGAGGGGAAGACCTGGTCCTCTGAGCACCTGAAGATTGAAGCCCGACGCATCGGACCGCGGCGCACGATGAGCCCGATGGCCCCGGCACGGCGGCGGGCGCCTTGACGGAGGCGTCGCGGCAGCGCTACCAGAAGTTCCTCGAGGATTACAAGGCCCGGCGCCTCGACGACCTGACTGAGGACGATGGCCAGGCCAAGGCTGAGGGCACGGAAAAGCCTGCGGGCAAGGGCAAGCGCCGCGGGTACGTCCGCGACTACCTGCGCTGGCTGCGGCCCCACCGCTACGCAATCGCCGCCCTCTTTGGCTTTGCCCTGATGGCCGCGGGATTGGAGATGATCGAGCCGTTGTTCATGCGGTACATCATCGATCAGGTGCTCCTCAACACCGGCCTGGATCGGGCGTCGCGCCTGATCAATCTCAACCTGGCGGGCGCAGCGTTCGTGGGCGTGGTGATCCTCTCCAACCTCGTGGGCGCCCTCAAGGACTACCGCCAGCGTCTGCTGAACACGCGGGTCATCCTCAGCCTGCGGCGCTCGCTGTTCGGGCGGCTGCTCCATCTGCCCATGGAAAAGCTGTGGGAGATGAAAACGGGCGGCATTCTGTCGCGCCTGACGGGCGACGTCGAAACGACGACGGGCTTCCTGCAGATGGCGATCGTCTCGCCCGCGATATCGGTGCTGCGGCTCGTCATCTCGATCGGCGTCCTGCTGGTGCTGAACTGGCGGCTGGCGCTGACGGCCGTGATCGTCATCCCGGGGGCGATGCTCATCAGTTTCGTCGCCGCGCGGCGCGTCCGCCCGATCTACCGCTCGGTGCGCAAAGACGTCGAGCAGATCGACAGCCGCGTGGGCGAAGCCTTCTCGGGGATCCGCATCGTGCGGGCGTTCCGCAGCGAGATGGTGGAGCTGTTCGACTACATGGTCGGACGGCACACCGTGGTACGCAAGGAAATGTTCGCGCATCGCCGCGAGCTCGTCCTGTGGACGTCGTGGGGCCTGCTGCAGGCGGCTGTGAACGTCGCGATCGTCTGGTTCGGCGGCTACATGAACATCACGGGCGGCGCGTCGATCGGCGACATCATGGCCTTCCAGTGGTACACCTTCCTGCTGATGGGCCCGGTGTGGAACATCGTGAACTCGTTCTCCGAGCTGCAGCGCTCGCTCGCGGCCATGGAGCGCGTGTTCGAGGTCCTGGCGATGCCGAACGACAAGCCCGACCGGCCGCAGGCCCGCGACGCCCCGGCCGAGGTGCATGAGGTGCGGTTCGAGAGCGTCGACTACGAGTACCGCGAAGGCCAGCCCGTCGTGAAGGACTTCAGTGTGACGGTGCCGGGGGGCTCGGTGATCGCCCTCGTGGGCCGCAGCGGCGCGGGGAAGACGACGGTCACGGACCTCGTGGCGCGCTTCCACGACCCCACCCGGGGGCGCATCCTCCTCAACGGCAGCGACATTCGTGACCTGCGCCTCAAGACCTATCGGGGACTCTTGGCGATCGTCCAGCAGGACGTCTTCCTGTTCGACGGCTCGGTGCACGACAACATCGCGTACGGACGGCGCGATGCCACGGAAGCCGACGTGCTCGACGCCGCGCGCCGAGCCAACGCGCACGAGTTCATTGCCAGGCTGCCGCAGCAGTATGAGACCTTCATCGGCGAGCGGGGTGTGAAGCTCTCCGGCGGGCAGCAACAGCGTCTGGCGATCGCCCGGGCGATCGTGGCGTCGCCCCAGATCTTGATTCTCGACGAGGCCACGAGCAACCTCGACACAGAGAGCGAGCAGCTGATTCAGGCGTCGATGGCCACGCTGCTCGCCGGCCGTACGACGTTCATGATCGCGCATCGCCTCTCGACGATCCGCCGCGCCGACATGATCCTCCTGATGGAGGATGGCCGCGTCATCGAGCGGGGGAGTCACGAGGAGCTGATGAATGCCCGTGGGGTCTATCACGGGATGGTACTGCGCCAGATGCAATCGCACGGTGAGAATGTCGAAGAAGGCTGGCGCTGACCTCAGCGCCTTCTCGACCGCTCGGCTCGCCGCCGAGCGCCTCACGCCGGACCACCTCCCCGAGATCCGCCGCATGCACCGCGACGCCGCCGTGATGGCGCAGCTCGGTGGCGTGCGCGACGAGGCCCAGACCGATGCCTACCTCGCCAAGAACCTGAAACACTGGGACGAGTACGGGTTTGGGTTGTGGATCCTGCGAGAGCGAACCGGCGGCGAACCCATCGGCCGTGCCGTGTTGCGCCACCTGCTCGTGGACGGCGTCGATGAAGTAGAGGTCGGCTACGCCTTCTACCAGGCGTTCTGGGGGCGTGGCCTCGCGACGGAGATCGCCACCGCATGCCTCGAGCTGGGCCGCAGCGAGCTGCACCTTACGACGATCGTCGCCGTGACCGCCCCCGGTAACAGAGCCTCAGCGCACGTGCTGGAGAAGGTGGGCCTCGTCTACGAGCGGGACTTCATGCACGAGGGGGCGCTGTCCTCGCTTTTTCGGACGCGCACTCTAGTTTAGGGGCATGAAGCGCTGCTGGGTACTCGTCGGACTCACCGGCGCACTCGGGGCTCACGGTTGCGCGCACTCAGGTCGGAACGCCGTGGAGACGAGGGCGCGGCAGATCTTCTCGGTGGAGTACCGTGAGGACGCGGTGCCCGTCCGCCGCGTGATGCCATTCCCGGTGAACAGCGTGTGGGCGGCGCTGCCGGAGGCGTTCACCGCGTTGGGCTATCCCGGCGCCCCGTCGGTCGACCCGGCCGAGCGCGTGTTCCTGACGCCGTACCTCAAGGTACGCGACCGGCTCTACGCGGCCGAGCCCAATTCGCTCTACTTCAGCTGCGCCCGGGCCAACAACGTCGCCGCGGCAGCGGACGCTTGGATGATCACGTTTGCGATCCTGGTCCGCCTGGTCCCGGAGGGCGATGGGCAAACGGCGGTGGACGTGATCCTGGACGGAAACGCCACCGACCGATCAGAGCGAACCATGTCGGTGTCCTGCACCGGAACGGGCCGGCTGGAGGGGGCGCTGCTGGACCTGATCGAGCGGCACGCTCGCGCATCCTCCGCGCCGTGAGGCTGCGGGTTTAGACCCCTCGCGCAGCGGCAGCGAAGCGGCGCACGATCGCCCCGGCGGGCTCGACCTTGTCGATGCCCGACACGCTCTTCCCGGCCTGCCAGTAGTCCTTCGACGTCGCCTCGCGGGCGCCCCCCGCGAGCGACGCGCGCTTCAACTGCCACAATGAGCGCAGTGCGTAGATCGTGCGCATCCAGTGCTTGGTGCGGCGGCCCCGCAGCATCCAGCGCGCGATCGGTCCTGCCCGCAACCCGATGCGCTCGACGTAGGCCGTGCGGATCACCGCCAAGGGCACGCCGGTGACGCGCTCGGTGTGCACGATGTCGGTCTCGGTCGCCGCGACGATCGCCTGCTTGTAGTCGGCGTGGGCGCCGCATTCGTCGGTCGCGATGAAGCGCGTGCCCATCTGCACCCCCGCGTACCCCATCGCGAGCGCGGCGACGAAGGCCGCTTCGTCGCCAACGCCGCCCGCGCAGACCAGCGGGACGCCGAGGTCTCCCAGTTCATCGCGCAGCTGCGCCGCGCTCTTCGCCCCCGCGTGCCCTCCGGCCCGATCGTTCACGGCGATAAGACCGTGCACTCCGCCCGCCAGGCCTTTCTCGGCCCACTTCCGCTCCGTCACGTCGTGGTAGACGATGCCGCCCAGCGGCGCGACGCGCTCCACGACCCAGCGCGGATTGCCGAGCGACGTCACGAAGAAGCGCACGCCCTCCTCCAGCGCGACGTCCACCCAGCCCTTCATGCGGTCGAGATACATCTTGGAGCTGCGCTCGATCAGCACGTTCATGCCGACCGGCTTGTCGGTGCCGCGCCGGATGAGCCGCAGCCCTCCCCGCAGGTCGTGCCCGTACACGTAGATCATCGAGAGCGGCTGAACGACGCCGATGCCGCCGGCCGCGGAGACGGCCGCGACGAGCTCCGGGTTCGAGCAGGGGTACATCGCGCCGCAGATCAGCGGCACCTCGATGCCGAGCTGCCGCGTGAGCAGGGTGTCCAACAAGCTCATTCTGGTTTGGGAGGGCGCAAACGCCAGCGCGCCGTGGCCCGAGCGACCACGTCACCCGCAGCGTCGGTCACGGAGACGGTTGCCTCCTGCTCCCGCTCCACCGTCACCTCGAGCCCGCTCACTCGGCACTCGGCGATGAGCGGGCCACGCGCCTTCTTCTGATAGGTGATCGAGAATCCGGTGACGATGCCTTGCACGCCTGGGGCGAGGCCGGCGAGGACGGCCAGCCCGCTCGCCATCTCCGCGAAGTTGGCCAGCGCCATCGCGTGTACGGACGCCAAGTGATTGCGCACGCGGCGCCGATCGCGCAGGGCCACCCGGCAGAAGCCGGGCTCCAGCGTTTCCACGCGCGCGCCGATCGTGCCGGAGTAGGGCGTGATGCGGCCGAGCAGCCAGCTGAACAGCGTCTTGCCGCCCGGCAGTGGGGCCAGACGTTTCCAAAGGGAGCGCAGCCGTTCGCCGGGAGCGGGGAGAGGCACGCCGAAAAGGTAGCCTGGGTAGATTGTCCGTGTGAGAGTCCTTCTCGCCACCCGCGATCTGTTGTTCCGTTCCAAACTTGGCGCCGTCGTGCAAGCGGCGGGTGGGGAGTTGACGCGTGACGAAGGGGGGTGCGAGCTGGCGGTGATCGAGCTAGGCGTGGACGCCGAGCCACGGA
>Ga0075431_100006832_pt1 | contig 11333 bp, 8 predicted proteins | sample RhiMetdeltSRZDD5_FD_75297 | JGI IMG/M metagenome (GOLD analysis project Ga0075431, IMG submission 75297) | Populus rhizosphere microbial communities from Tennessee, USA - Rhizosphere MetaG P. deltoides SRZDD5 | ecosystem: Host-associated > Plants > Roots > Rhizosphere > Soil | place: USA...
CATAGTCAATGAGGGCGCGCAGTTCCCGAGTCCCGCACGCGGGACACGCGGGATCGCGCCGTAACTGAATCGTTCGGAAGCGCATCTGCAACGCGTCGACGAGGAGCAGCCGACCGACGAGCGTGTCGCCGATCCCGAGAATGAGCTTGACGGCCTCCGTGGCCTGGATGGTTCCCACGAGCCCGGGCAGGACGCCCAACACACCGGCGTCGGCGCAACTTGGCACGAGGCCTGGGGGCGGAGGTTCCGGAAAGAGGCACCGGTAGCACGGGCCGTCGGCCGCCGCGAACACCGAGGCTTGCCCCTCGAAGCGCAGGACGCTCCCGTAGACGTTTGGGCGACCAAGGATTACGCACGCGTCGTTGGTCAGATAGCGCGTGCGGAAGTTGTCGGTCCCGTCGATCACCACGTCGTACTCGCGGATGATCTCGAGCGCATTGGTCGACGTCAGCTCCTCGTCGATGGTCTCGACGCGGACCAGCGGGTTGATCGATTCGAGACGCTGTCGTGCGGACGTCGTCTTGCGGTGCCCAACACTCGCGGTGTCGTGCAGGAGTTGCCGCTGGAGGTTGGTGACGTCGACGGTGTCAAAATCCACAATGCCCAACCTTCCAACGCCCGCCGCGGCGAGATAGAGCGCGGCTGGTGACCCGAGCCCCCCAGCGCCCACGATCAGGACGCTGGCGCGTTTCAGTCTGGTTTGCCCGACCGCGCCGACCTCGGCGAGGCCGAGATGTCGACTGTAGCGGGCAAGTTCGTCGGGACCGAGCTCGTCCAAGCTCGCCTCGCTCGACGAATCAACGGATGGACGCATGGGACTCCGGGTGTACCTCTCAGGAGGCCACTAAGTGACCGGAGCCCAATATACTCCTTGGGACTCGACCTCGGCTGTGCGACCGGTCGCTATGCGATCGAACCAGGCCGGGAATTCGGTGGGCCCCGGTCAGTCCCGTGCGTCGAGCGCCATTTCGCTGGTGACGACCAGCGGCATTTCTCCATCCAGCCGGTGGCTATCCAACCGCTCGGCGAGGGCGCTGACCTGGGCCACGTACACCGTCGTCCCGTTCCGCTCCGCGAGGCCCTCGGCGACGAGTCGCGTCAGAACGAGCGACACTGACTCGCGTGTCGCGCCAACGAGCTCGCACAGTAGGCGGTACTGGGCCGGGCCGAGCGCGATCCGGCCGTCTTCCGTCATGAACAGCCGCGCCTGCGCGAGCTTCACGAGTGACGAGATGAGTCGCTGCTCCACGCTGAGCGTCGCGAGCTCACGAAGCTTTTCGAGGAGGGCCGTGCGCTCGCTGACCATCTGACCGATCAGAGCGAGAGCATGCTGGGGCTGCTCACGAAGCAGTTCGCGGAATCGCGCGGTGCTCAGATGGAGCGTCGCGGACTCCTCGTCGGCCCGCGCGTCGGTGGCGTAGCGGGCGTTGGCGCCAAGGCCTTCCCACCCGAACGTCTCGCCCTCGCGCGCGAGCGCGGGGACAAATGCCCGACCGGCTTTGACTCGACTCCGCAGAACGATCCGGCCGCGTACGACGACGAAGAGACCGTCAGCGAGTGCGCCGCGCTGATACACTACAAATCCAGCCGGCCACGTGGCCTTCGCTGCGTACGACGCCACAGCGTCCGTTACGTCGGCGGGTAGTCGCCTATCTCGATGGTTGGGTTCCACGACCAACAACTCGATGCTCACGCTGCTGACGACGGATTCACGTCTGCAAAGTGCGTTCCGTCTGGACAGGCCCTGTGTTCGGCGCTTGCTTTGAACAGCAACCGCTTCGACATGACCGCTTCCCCTCCAGCTCCGGAGCATCGGCCGGTGCCGACGGTAGCTATCGTCGGCAACGACGCCGTGCTGCAAGCCGCACCGGCCACACCGGTGCAGCTCGCACATGCGTGTCTGCGGCGTGGATTTGCCGTGGCCGTGCCGGCGAGTTGGGGGGACGAGCTGGTCGCCGTGGAAACCGTACGTCGGCTCGCGGGACGCGCGCAGGGGCCGTCCGTGATGTGTGTCTGTCCCTTCGTTCGTTCGCGGTTGCTCGCTCCTGGCCCCGACCTCGCACCGTTCCTCGTGTCGCTCGTCGCGCCGCCCGTCGCGGTCGCGCGCTACCTGCGCGCGGTGTATGGCGACCTCGGCGTTCACATTACCTACATCGGCAGCTGTCCCAGCGCCGATGATGCCGCGATCGATGTCAGCCTAACGCCCGCCGACTTTTTCGCCGACATCGCGGAGCGGGGGATCGCGCTCTCCGAACAACCGCTCGTGTTCGACTCGATCGTGCCGCCGGACCGCCGCCGTTGGTCCTCGCTGCCGGGCGGTGTCCCCAGTCCCGACGTGCTCTGGAACGAGGCAGACGGACGCACGCTCGTTGAGATCGACCCGGACGATGTGTCCACTGATCTGGCGCAGCACATCATCACTCGAGAGCACGTTCTGCTCGACGTCGCGCCAAGCCTGGGCTGCGTGTGCAGTGGTGCGATCGCTTCCCTGAAGCCACGAAGCGCACGCGTCGCTGTCACCGCGCTCGAACCACCGCGAGCGTTCGGGCCGGTCATCGACCCGCAGACGGTCGTCGCGCTGGATGCGCCGGTCGGTGCGCCCCCGGTTTCCTCGCGGGCAGGCGTCCCGGACGTCCTACCTAACGTTGAGTTCGCGTCCACGCCTCCGCACCGGGGGCTAGGCCCGGAAATCCTCGACATGGTGATCGGGACATCGGTCGCCAGCGACCCGGACGAGCTCGGGCCGGCGTTCGACATCGCGCCGGTACAAAGAACGAACGGCGCTGTTGTCGGCAGCTCCACGCGGCAGCTCGACGTCTCCGCTGCAACGCCTCCCGTCGGTACGGCGGGCGACGTCATGCGCGCGGATCTCGCCGTCGGTGCGTCGGCAAGCTCGGCGACGAGTCATGGTGAGTCCGCCGTCGAAACACTCGTGGAAACGCCAATCGACCGGATTGACAAGAAGGCGCATTCGACGTTCGATCGAGAGGAACAGGCAGCGGATGTGGCTCGAGAGGAGGCGCAGAGCCCGCGACGACGCACCCCGGCCGCATCTCCCGTGCGGCATCCGTCAGCGGCCATCCCTCGAACGGCCGCCTCCGACGGTCGTTTGCTACCGCGGGCGTACGTCGCGAAGCGGCGTACGCCCCCCGCGGGGATGACCGCCCTCGCCAGCAAGCCGCCACGACAACCACATCCAGAGCCCGAATCGCCCGGCGCACCGGCGGTTGTAATGCCCTCGTCCGACCTGGCCGATCGACCGAGCGATGCGTCATCGCCGACGCATCACGCCGTGCCTATCGCCGCGACCCCGGGAGACCAACTACCCGCGTTGCCTCCGGTCGCGGTCACGACCACACCACCGGCAGCGGCTTCTCGTGCGAGGCCCGCGCCGACGTCATCGGCTGCGCCGCGCGCGTCACGTGAGGATTCGCCGGCTGGGGAGGCTCGTAAGTCGAACGCCGCTACAGCGGCAACGGTAAGGCGAGGGCCCGGTGTATTGGGTTTCATGCTGGTGGCGGCGTTGATCGCCCTCGCGGCGTTCGTGCTGGTCACGCTACAGCGATAGACGATTCTCCTGCGAGCCGACGGCCACCCTAACGAGCGAGCGCACGTCTGGCGTCCTCCAGCGCCGCACTGGCGGCGTCGAAGCGCCGGGCGAGATCATCCACCTCGCGTTGGGCCAGCGACGCATCCCCGCTGCGAATGGCTTCGCTGACCGATGGCAGCGCGATGGTAGCGTAGCCGTTGTCCTCATCAGCCGCGTATACCAGACCGCGAACCCAGGGCCGCGTGCGAAGCCCCTCCGGCCTCGTCAGCGAGCGCTCCACGCGCATGAGCGCTGCGTTGGCGGCGCGGCGCGGCGCGGCGGGAAGCGTCCTGCCGAGCGCTGAGTCGCGGGTAGCGGCGAATGCGGCTGCACTGCGCTCCATGCGATCGATCGCCGTGCCGAGGACGGCGGTCGACGTACCCCACTTCCGGTCGCGTAACGTCTTCTCGATCGGCGGGAGGTACCGTCGCATCGTCCGCGCGAACTCGAGATAGTCGTACGGGAGAATATCCGCGTTCGCGAGACGCAGCATCATCGCTATGCCCAGTCGCGCCGCGGCGGCGTGGTAGCGGTACCCCGGATCGCCGAAGGTCTCCATCCAGTACCGGCTATCGTACGCGGAATGATAAACACCGCCCGGACCTCCGAACCCCCAGTCTGCGTGGGGGATTCCCAGGTGGTTATAGAAGCCGGCGAAGTCGGAGCCGCCGCCGGGGTCTCCCATTGACGGCTCGGCCGAGTCGGGGATGCTCGCGGCGTGACGCCACACGTCGTACACGCTTCCCTTCCCGCTCGGGTCATCGACGGAGCCCGCCACGGAGCGAAGCGTGGCGCGCAACGAGGGCGATCCGCCGCCACCGAAGTTTGGTCCGCTAGCCGCTACATCCTGGTTGAGGTAGGCGACGGCTCCGCGCATCAGTCGGAGCGAATCGTCCTCGACGTATTCCGTCGATCCCACGAGCCCCCATTCCTCGGCGTCCCAAGTTGCGAACACGACGGTACGCTTCGGGCGCATGCCGCGCTTGGCCAACGCCCCGAGGGCACGGGCGGCTTCGAGCACGCTCGTTGTGCCACTGACGTTGTCACCGGCGCCCGGCCCCCACGCGTCGCGATGCGCGCCGATGATCACCATCTCGTCAGGCAGTTCACTCCCTCGAATGATGCCGAACGTGTTCCAGATGGTCTTGTACGGGGCGGTCGGGCTGTCGGTCGCAACGGCGACCCTGGCGGTCACGGGACCCGGACCCACGTGATACCGAAACGGCAGCCCGCCTTGCCAGGATTGTGGAATCGCCTTCCCCCGCACGTCGCGCAGCAGTTCGGTGGCATTGCCGTGCGAGATGGGCACGATCGGAATACGCGCGACCCCGGCGGCTGATGGATCGATTCGCTGGACCCCGCGCACGCTCGGTACGCCCGGCGTGGTCGGGTCGCCGAGCCCGTTGAAAAAGCTTCCACGCTGCACGCCGTGCGATGGGCGCATCGGTCCCGCCGGGTACACGTCACCACGCACGTACCCGTCGTCCTGCGGGTCACTGTAGACCAACAGCGCGATCGCTCCGCGCCGTTCCGCCTCGCGAGCCTTGATGCCGCGGAACGAGCGTCCGTACCGTGCGATCGCGATTTTTCCACGGACTGACACACCTAACGAGTCGAGCGTCGTGTAGTCCTCGATCAGACCGTAGTTGACGTAGACGACTTCGGCGGTCACGTCCCCGGTCCCACCATACCCGGCGACTGGCAGGACTTCGGTCAGTCGCGAGCTCGAGTCCTCATCGACCGGTCCCTCTGCGAGCGAAAGCTCCCGCGCATCGGGACTGACGCGCCACACACGCACGCTCGTGGGATGAGGCATCCAGACATCGTAGGCGCGGACTTCGGTATCGAGCCCCCAGGCGCGCATGCGCTCGATCACGTAGTCACGCGTCCGTGCTTGAGCGGGGGTGCCCGCGACGTGCGGCTCCCGCGACAGAGCACGCGCATGTTCCGCAGCGCTGGCAGGCGTTGGCAGTGCGGCGGCGTCGAGCTCGAGACGGCGTTGCGCTGCTGCGCTGGCGGTGCTGTAGCCGGGGAGCGATCCCTGGGCAGCCGTGTCGCCCGCGGTTCCCATGCCGAGCATCGGTCCGAGAAGGAGAGCACACACGACCCGTGCTCGAAGGCGCAGGCGACCGACGGCGATGCGACGTCGGGGAGGGGACTGGTCTGGCATGTGTCGGTCGAGACCGTAAGCGTTAGGTGAGAACCGAGGGATTGCGGCGGGCGTGCTGGTCAGCGGATGTCGTCCTGAAAAAACCGAAGCGCGCGTCTGATCGCGTCGGCAAGACGCTCCTCCCGCTCGGCCGCCGAGGTCCCTGGTGGAATCGCCGAGGCGAGTTCGGCACACTGCCGCACCATTTCGTCGTGTACGAAACTCGGCGATGGGTCACGGACGCCAAGCGCGTCCAGCGCGGTGGCGGCGAGCTTGCGCAGCTGCTGGCGCGTCGTCTCGGACAGACCGTCGAGTGTTGGCGGGCCGATGGGAGGAAGCGGCTCCGAGCGGTCGCCACCTGGGGTGCGCGAGGTTCGGGCCCCCGTGACCGGCGCCAGGCGCACAGCGAACGAGCCAGGAGAATGTTCGCCGTGGTCGAGAACGACGCCGCGTGTAGACAACAGGTGCAAGAGGCGTCGCACCGCCTCTCGCACCACCGGAACTCCCGCATGGCTTTGGTTGCCACGCCCCGTGATCACGAGCACTTCGCGCGCCCCTTCGACTTGCTTTGTTCGCAGCCAGCTCTCGGTTCGCTTGACCGCGTCCGCGGCCGACGGGAGCGACGCGCGAAGGTTGAGCGTTCGCGTCGGCCCGAAACGAATCTCGTCGAGGGCGTGCTGGAGCGGCCGTCGAACCACGCGCGTCAGCGCAAGGACGAGCGGAGCACGTGACCGTCCAGTGGCTCGCTGGGAGATACACCCAGCACCTGCGCGAGCGTCGGCGCCATATCGACGACGCGCGCGAACTCGCCAAATTTCCCGGCCTTGAATGGCGGGCCGTAGAAGATCACCGGGACGTGCGCGTCATAGTCGTGCGGTGTCCCGTGCGTCGCACTCCCGGGACCCCAGTAGTTGTACGGCTTGAGCGTCACCACCACTTCCACCGGCGAACCTGCTGGCAACATGTGAAGCCATCGCCGCGCAATGTAATCGCGAGTCGTGTCGGCGCGTGCGAGATCACGAACGAGATCGACGCGTTCGACCCCGGGGATTTTTCGTTCGGCCGCCACGAAGGCATTGATGACGGAATCCGGCTTGAGCCGCCCCGCCGACAGCGCGTTCCGATTCACGACGAGATACGGAGTATCCCAGATGAAGCGGGTACTGTCGCGCAATGCGGCCGCCACGCGCGCTTCAACCGCCCACGCAGTATCGAGCGCGGCACGAACATACGTCGCGCCCTGGTTCGGGTCGTGCGACTTGACCCCCGGATACGGTGCCACGCCGTGGTCGGCCGTCAGTGCGACGATGATCCGTGAGGAATCGCGCATCTTGTACAACGAATCGAAGAACGCGCCGAGGTATCGATCGAGGCGGAGGACCTGATCGTGCAGTTCCCGCGAATCGGGACCGTACGCGTGCCCGACGGCGTCGGTGGTCGAAAGAGAGATGGCAAGAACGTCCGTCTGCGGTCCCGTCCCCAGACGCATCGCGCGCAACCCCTCGAGCGCGAATTGCAGCGTTAGGTCATCCATCCACGGGAACGCCGGGAACACGGCGGCGGCACGAGCCGAATCGGACGGAGAGATGTGCGGGAACGTGACCCCACCACGACCGCCATTCTCCTGTGGGATGCTGTCGGGCTCCGGATACTGCGACGCGTCGAGCAGCAGCGTCCATTCCTGCCCCGCGGATTGCGCGGGAATGCGACGCGCGTTGAACTGCTGCACCCACGTCGGGACCGTATCCGCGTAGTAGCTGCTCGTGGTGAAGTTGCCAGTGCTGGCGTACCAGAACACGGATTGTTTGGCGCGGCCAAGCGGGAGGATCGCGCCGCGATCCTTTCGCGACACCGAGAGTGCGCGAGCCCGCGGGTCCTTGGCGTGCACCCAGTCGAACAGGACCGTCCCGCGAAAGCGGTGCGGCGACGCGCCCAGCCCCCCTCCGCCAATGAGCGGAGCCTTCTCATCGTCCACGCCCTCGGTGTTCTGCACGATCCCGGTGCTTCGCGGGAAGCGGCCAGACATCGTGGATGCGTGCCCCGGGGCGGTCTCGGTAATCGCGTGGTCCTGAAACGCGTTGGTGTAGAACGCGCCACCCTGGCTAAGCCGAGCAAGCCCCCCGGAGAGCTGGGACCCGAACCGGGTCAGGTAGTCCGGTCGCAGTTGGTCGACGGTGATGAAGACCAGGAGCGTCGGGGTCGACGTGGCCGATGGCTGTACAGCTTGAGCACAAGCCGCGGTGGGCAGCGTACCGATGAGAGCGACGAGAAGAGAGCGACGCATTCTGTCCCGGAAGAGTTGGCGCGAGAATCTACTGTGGTCGAACGCACGCCGTCACGGATGCGCTGACGCCACAGCGTGCCGATGCGTGGGTGTGAGATTCCCCACACATCGCGCGCGTGAGAGGCGGCCGCGCATTGCAGCGTTTTCCTACCAGATTTACCCATGATCATGACTCCGCGGTCCCAGGCCTCGGAGGTCGGCCAGATGTTCCCACCGGAGGAAGGACGCCAATGCGACGTGGAGACGTGGCTGCAGCGATATTACTCGTGCTCGCCAGCGGAACGAGCGCGACCGCTCAGGTTCGCATGAATTCACAGGGCGGCTCGACGCGCCCGGTCTGGATCGCCTTCGGCGGCGGTGCGAGCGTACCCATCGGGTCTTACAAGGACGCGCTCAAGGCCGGCTGGAACGGCCAGGGGTCGCTGATCTTCAATATCGCCGGTCTACCGCTCGCGTTCCGGGCGGATCTCAACTACAACCGGTTCACGTTCAAAGAAGACCTCAATTTCTCTCAAGACGGCACCGGGGGAATGTTCGCGGCCACGGACGATATCACGCAGGAGATCCTCGGCGGCCTCGCGAACATCACGATTCCCTTCCCGATGGGGCGTGTCACGCCGTATGTGACGGCCGGACTCGCCGGCTTCAACGTCAAGACCGCACTGGGGGGCGCCGCCGGTGTCGATGATGACAGCGAGACGAAGTTCGCCGTGAACGGCGGCGCGGGGTTGTCTCTGAGGCTGCTTGGTGCGTCCGCCTTCATCGAAGCGAAGCTCAATAACGTCTACACGGACAAGAAGTTCATCAGCGGCAAGGAGCTGAAGGCGCTGCAGTTCGTGCCAATCACCTTCGGCTTCGTGTTCTGACGTCTGTCCAGCCGTTAGAGAACGCTCTCGAGAATCGTTAGGCCTCGCGCTAGATCCTCGCGTGAGGTCACGAGCGGCGGGAGGAACCGCAACGTGTGGTCGCCGGCCGTCAGGATGAGTAGGCCGGCGTCACGCGCGCGGGTCACCACGTCGCCGGCTGGCTCGCTGACGTCCATCCCCCACATGAACCCGACGCCTCGAAGCGCACGAACGCGGCCGCTGCGCTCACCGATGGCGCGGAGCTGATCACCGAACCAGCTGCCGGCAGATCGAACGTGCGCCAGGAGCGTGGGGTCAGCCACGCGCTCAAGGACGTGCAGGGCAACCGACGCCACGAACGGACCGCCGCCGAACGTCGTCCCGTGGTCGCCCGCGTTCATGACGCTGGCGATCGCGCCGTCCAGCAGCACGGCACCCATCGGGAGCCCGCCGGCGAGCGGCTTCGCGAGGGTCAGCAGGTCGGGTTCGACACCGAGCTGCTCGTACGCGAATACTGACCCGGTGCGGCCGAGCCCGCACTGAATCTCGTCGAAGATGAGAGCGACGCGCCGATCGCGAGTCAGCGCGCGGAGCTCGCGCACGAAGCCCGGATCCAGCACACGAACGCCGCCTTCGCCCTGGACGGGCTCGAGAATGACGGCGGCTACGGTCTCGGGATCGAGTACGATCGCCAGATCCTCGATGTCGCGCTCCACAATCGACACGCCGCCAGCAAGCGGACGGAACGGCGCCCGGTAGCTAGGGCGATCCGTCGCCGCGAGTGATGCGAAGAGTCGTCCGTGGAACGCGCCGCGAAGGGCTATGATGTCACTCTTCGCCGCGCCGACCGTCGTGCGCGCCCACTTCCGGGCGAACTTGAACGCGCCCTCGTTCGCCTCGGCGCCGGAGTTACACAAGAACACCTTCTCGGCAAACGACAGCTCTACGAGCCGCGCAGCGAGCTGCTCGCCCGGAGCGGTGCGAAACAGGTTCGACACGTGAATGAGGCCATCGGCCGCGGCGTGCAGCGCCTCGCGCAGTCCCTCGTCGCCGTAGCCGAGCGCGTTCACGGCGATTCCGGCCGTGAAATCGAGATACGCCCGTCCGTCGGCATCGAATAGCTCGACCCCCTCACCACGCACCAGCTCGATGGGGGCACGCTTGTAGAGACCAAGGAGCGCCTCGGTTCCCGTGGACGGCGCCGTCGCGAAAGTGGCCATGATCAAACCGCGGTTGGAGAGAGGGTAACAACGGTGCCCGCCGTGGAGTGAATCGCGGCGACGTTTCCGATTCGAACACGCGCGACGCCGCGCTCCACGGCGCGGCGCGCCGCCTCGAGCTTCGCCGCCATACCGTCGCGCGCCACCCCAGCGTCCACGAGCGCCGTAGCCTGCTCGAGGTCGAGCTCGGGCACGACTTCACCATTCGCGATCACGCCCGGCACATCGGCGACGAGCGCGAGTTCGTCAGCGCCGATGGCGACAGCGATCGCCGCCGCGGCGTCGTCGCCGTTCACGTTGAGCGTCGCGCCCGTGTCCTCGTCTCGGGCAAGCGGCGAGATGACGGGAACGAACCGCGCCGCGATGAGCACTTCGAGGAGACGGGCGTTCACGTTCGTCGGCTCGCCGACCTCGCCTAACGACTCGCGAGCGGTCGCGCGGGCGCGCAGCAATCCATCGTCCTCGCCCGACAGGCCGACGCACGAGAGTCCGGCGGACACGAACGATGCGACCAGGCGCTTGTTCACCGTGCCCGACAGCACCATGCGCACCACGTCCAGATCCTCGACGGTTGTGACGCGGCGGCCTCCGTGAAAGCGTGGTGTCATGCCGAGCCGCCGCTGCACGGACGAAACCTCGTCCCCGCCGCCGTGAACGACGATGACGCGGTCCCTCGCGACGGCCTCGCGGATAGCGGCTGCCAAGCCGGGATCGTTCTGCGCCCGACCACCGACTTTGATGACGCGCGTCATACGGGGAGCCCCATCGGCTCGTCGAGCCCGAGGACGACGTTCGCATTCTGCACCGCCTGGCCGGCAGCGCCTTTGACGAGATTGTCGATGGCGGAGAGCACCAGCAGCGTGGGCTGGCGCACGCCCGCTACCGCACGTGCGGAAATACGGACCACGTTGCGGCGCACCACATCGCGCAGCGTCGGGGGCTCCGCGTCGATCTCGATGAACGGTTCGTGAGCGAAGTCCTCTCGCCACGGCGCCAGCACATCGGTCAGCGCCTGCGTGATCGGCACGGTGATGGTCGCGAGGATGCCGCGGGCAACGGGCAACAGGTGCGGCGTGAAGATCACGTCCGCATCGGCGCCTTGCTGTGCGAGCACGCTGCGCATCTCGGCGAGATGGCGGTGCGTGTTGCCGACCGCATATGCCTTGTAGTCTTCCGCGACCTCGGCGAAGAGCAGGTCAGGGCGCGGCGTGAACCCCGCGCCCGTGACGCCGCTGGCGGCATTCAC
>Ga0075431_100006833_pt1 | contig 11332 bp, 12 predicted proteins | sample RhiMetdeltSRZDD5_FD_75297 | JGI IMG/M metagenome (GOLD analysis project Ga0075431, IMG submission 75297) | Populus rhizosphere microbial communities from Tennessee, USA - Rhizosphere MetaG P. deltoides SRZDD5 | ecosystem: Host-associated > Plants > Roots > Rhizosphere > Soil | place: USA...
TCAGGCGGTATTGCAGCGTTTCGGGATCGTCGAAGCGTCGCTGCACGTGGCCGGCGGCATCGTGCTCTTCATCATTTCGCTCCGAATGATATTCCCGGGCAGGAAAGATGCCGTCGACGAAGGCTATCAGGAGGATCCCTGGTTCGTCCCCATTGCGGTGCCGGCAATCGCAGGCCCTGCCGCGATCACGACCGTCATCCTGCTCAAGACGCAAAGCAACGTCACGCTGAACGCGGTACTCGGTGCGCTCGCTTTCGTGTTCGTGCTGTCGCTCCTTATATTCGTTTTCGGGCGGCGCGTCGCAAAGTGGCTCAAACCGACCGGCATGAAGGCGCTGGAACGCCTTATGGGAATGCTGCTCTGCCTGCTCGCGGTCAACATGACGCTCTTCGGTATCAGGCTGTACTTCGGTCAGCCGGCAGCGTGAGCTTTATGAGCGCGTCGGCACGCTCCTGCCGTTCGAGATCGCGGCACGTTGCGATCATGCGTTCGAACTGCGCCGCGGAAATGGGAAGTGCAGGCACGACATCCCCGATACGGCGCGCTTCCTCTTCGAAATCCCAGATGAATTCGCGCCCGGTGCCCTGCCGGGTGTAGCTGCGGCCATCCTTCATATGGATCGTGATCCGCGGCGCGAAGAGCGGCATCGTGTGCGAGGGTGTGATCGTCACCCGCTTCATGAGATCGAGCACTTCCGCCGGATCGTTCCAGGTAGCGGGGTCGCTGCCCCAGCCGCGAATCACCGGAAAACCGCGTTTCACCACTCCGTAGGCGGTGTGATAGGCGGTGCTGCCCGGCTTTGCTGACAGATCCTCCCGGCGGCTCGGAAAAGCGGGGCTCGGATACTGGGTCTCGAGCCAGTTCACCACGGCCTCCACACGATCCACGTCTTCAGGACGGATGTCGTGCTCTGCACACAGCTTCGCGGTCACTTCGATGTGCGCGATGTTGTAGCCTGAGGTTGAGTAGATGCGATAAAGCGTCTCGAGAAAGATCCAGTCCGTGCCGAGACCTTTCGTGATCCGATCGAGGCCCGCTCGGTTTTCGCCCACGAAGCTGTACGTGAGCTCGCCTTTGTTGTTGCCGGCATATGCGTGATAGAAACCTGCGTCGCCTTCGAGCACCGTTTCGCCGCCGAGATGGCCTTGCTGCGCCATCGCAACCGCGAGCATCGCGTTACGCACCGCGGCGCCTTCGCGCACGGCACGGCCGCCGCTGCGAGGCGCTTCGAGGTTACCGGCGGCGAGACCCGCGCAGGCGGCAATCGTGCTGTTCACCTGGTCTTCGTTGAGCTTGAGGATTTTCGCTGCCGCGACGGCGGGTCCGAATATTCCAAAAACGGGGCCCGCATGAAACCCGCGCGACATGACGGTCGGAATGAAATCGGCTGCGAGGCGCTCCATGACTTCGTAACCCGCCGCGACACCGACCAGAAAGTCCCTGCCTGAAGCACCGGCTGTTTCAGCCGCCACGAACGCACCCGGCAGAATGCTCGTGCCCGGATGCGTGAGCATGCGAAACGTATCCCACTTGCCGCCCGCGGTCGCCATTTCCGAATTCGCGAATGCGGCGCCGCCTCGGGTCACTTTCGTCCCGTGCACCATGATCGTCGCGCCGTTTGGCACACCAGCTTCTTCGTCGGCGATGAGCTTGACGGCCTGTTTCCCAGGACCTGCCCGAGAGCCGATCAGCACCGATGCGAGGCAATGGAGCGTCACGCCTTTGGCGCGATCGACGACAGCAGCGGGGAGATCCTCGTAGCGGAGCTTCACGACCCACTGCGCGAGCTCGCGGCTGATCGATGGCATGTATTCGTTCTCCTTGGTTGTAACCGACGCGTTGTGCCGGATGTCAGTTGGTCATCCTTCGACTCCACTTCATCGCACTCGGCACGAACGGAGTAGAAGCACTCTATCGCCAAGTACAATCGCGGCATGACTATCTACCTTATCATTCTCCTCGCCTTTCTCACGCACGTCGGTTTCGCCGGCAGCCGCCTGGCGGTGCCGCTATTCGCGGTCGATCAAGGCGGAACCCCGTTCGTCGTCGGCACCGCCGTCGCGCTCTATGCAGTTTTCCCCGCCATACTCGCGCTGCCGGCTGGACGCATGACCGATCGCCTCGGTTTCAAGATGCCGCTGCTTTTCGGCACCGGCGGTGTGTTCGTCGGGCTGGTCTTGCCACTCGCCTGGCCGGCGATGCCCACGATCTACATGACCGCTTCGCTGCTCGGGCTCGCTTTCATGGCGCTCCAGCTTGCGACGCAAACTCTCGCGGGCGCGATTGCCGCTCCGGCCGAGCGCGCGCGTAACTTCAGTCTGCTGAGCCTGGGCTTCGCGCTGGCAAACTTCAGTGGTCCGCTGCTCACCGGCTTCCTCATCGATCAGATCGGATACCGTTGGACGTTCGGTGCCCTGGCGCTGCCTCTCGTGCCCGCGATCTTCGTGTCCGCAATGGGTCACCGCTGGATACCGCACGTGCATTCCAAAGCCGAACGCGTGCGCGGCGGCATGTTCGATCTGCTGAAGATCAGGGCGCTCCGCAACACGCTGATCGCGAGCGGCATCGTCTCGGGCGCGTGGGATGTCTACCAGTTTTTCATGCCGGTGTACGGCCGACACCTCAATCTTTCCGCAACGGCCATCGGCGCGGTGATGAGCGCGTTCGCGATCTCGATCATTCTCGTGCGGATCGTATTGCCTTACGTGGTGCGACGGTCGGGAGAAGTGCAGCTGCTCACGTACGCGATGTTCGTTGCGGCCGCAGCATTCTGTCTCTTCCCGCTGTTCGAAAGCGCCTGGATGCTTGCCGCCGTGTCGTTTCTGCTGGGGCTCGCCTGCGGCTGCGGTCAGCCGCTCTCGATGACGCTCGTGTTCAACGCCTCGCCGAAGGAACGCGCAGGGGAGGCGACCGGCATGCGAATCACCGTGAATCAGATCACCCATTTCGCGATCCCGCTTCTGTTCGGCGTTGTCGGGTCCGTCGCCGGCTTTGCCGCCGTGTTCCTGGCGAACGCAGGCGGCCTTGTGCTGGGCGGATACCTGAGCTGGCGCAATCACACCAAACAGTTAGCCACACCGGACAAACAACCGTCGGTGTGAATGTGCATATGACACAAATGCGTCGCGCCATCCGGCGCTTCGGTCGCCCGGGTGTTTCTCCAGAATGACTTCATCGGCGAGCGGTATCCGCGGGCCGGGCAGTCAAGTCAACGGAGGCTACCTATGAAGCGATTCGGCACTCTATGCGGGCAGAACGGCGGAACGGACAAAGAGGAAATCCGGGCGAAACGTCTGGTCACGTTCATGGGCCTCATCGGCCCGATGATGCTGGTAGGGCTCCTCCTCTGGATCGTGCACTGGGACGCCAGCACGAGCACGCAGACCGCCCGCCAGGAGTATTTCCCCTCGCATTACGTGAACGCCGCGACCGCCGTCGAGGACCACGTCCAGGCGTTCTGACGCACACCTAAGCTCGCGGTGTAGCCCTGCGTTCTGTCAACAGCGGGACGATGCGGCGCACCGCGAGCTCCGCTTTCGCGCGTAAGGCTATGTCGTCATTGTTCGCGACTGGGTGCTCGATCACGGCGAACGGGTATCCGGGTATGCCGTTCACTTGAGCGACGGCCTGGGCCGTGCGCTCGAAGCGGTCGGTCATGATCGCGACCGCAGGTATGCCCAGCCTTTCAGCTTCGATGGCGTCGTGCAGACTGCACGACGAGCAGCTCCCTCAGTCCCCGATTGCCGACACGAGTGCATCCGCCGCGCTCATCTCCGCAAGCATCTCGCGCGTGACGGGCCGGCTGGCATCGGGCTTGCGGCGCCGGATGAACTCGCGCACGCCGTATTCGGACGCAAGTATTTCCGCGACGAAATCGTAGAAGCGCCCCGTGCCAATCTTGGCGTTGTCGAGCAGAGCGACGACTGCACCATCGAGCGTCGGCAGGGCCGCCGCAAGCTGGACGGCGCCGCCTTCGGGCTCGACACGAGGATCGAGGACCTTGATTGTCATTTGACCTCCGGTCGGGACGAAAGTGATGAGAGGAAGTGACGAAAAAAGCGACGAGAGAACGTGACGAAAACCGGTTATCCGATAGCTTGCGTGACCGCGAGTGACTTTTTGCCGTACCACGGCGGAACGATCGCGCCGAATCCGCCCGCCGGCCCACCCGCTGCCACGACGAGCAGATCGTCCGGCGTGCGCAGCGCGCGATAGACGCGATCTTCGTCTCTGCGGCCCGCGACCGAAGCCTTACCGACGTTACGCCACTCCTTGCGCTGCACTCGTGCCGTCTCGAACACGTACTCACGGATGTTCTGCTTGCTCCACCCCGCCGTGGCGAAAATCTGCCGATGCTGCTTCGGAACCACGATCGCGTAATTACCTTCCCAGATGGAGTAAGTCAGCATGTTCGCGCGGATCGCGGCTGCATACGTGTCGAGGACCTCCTGCGGATCCTGCGTCCATTCGTTCATGACCTGATGCGGTGACTCGGCGGAGAGCACCGTTACGGCCGAGCTGCCGCGGGGCAGCCCACGCTCGACCGACAGCGGCAGCCACGGGCTGTCTTCTTCGTCTTCGGCGACACAGAACGTGAATTTGCCGGGATGACCGAGGGTCGAGCGGTCGAGCTGTCCGGGCGTGCCGCCGAGCACGTTCAGGATGAAAAGACGGACGCTGCGACCGATCGTGGCGTTGGCGCGGCTCGCGTTCGCGAGCACGTTATGCGTCGTATTCATGCCCAGGGCCATTCGCACTGGCCCGTTCACGACGATGAACGGCGCGCTGCCACCGGTGCTCGCAGTGCTGCCGTGCAGCCCGAACTGCGGCTGGCACATCGCTTTCACGATCGCGACGACGACGGGCATGTATTCGGGCAGGCACCCTGCCATCAACGCAGCGATCGCGAGCTTCTCCGCCGTGATCCGGCGGCGCCTGACCGGTTCGACTCCGACCGTGTCGTCAGGCGCGAGCGCTGCAGCTTCCAGGAAAGCCCGCACGCCCGCTTCGGTGGGCGGAACGATCGGCAAGCCGTCGGTCCAGCCCTTGCGCTGGAAGAGCTCGTTCGCTTCGAACGCGTCGACGACATCGTATGCGGCGCTTTTCAGCTCGCTCATGGCTGATACGTAAGATAGTGCGCGAGCGCCAGTATGTCGCTGTCCGAGACTCCATGCATCACGGCATTCATGCTGGTGTCGCTGCCGCTTCTCTGATTGTCGCGGTACGCCTTGAGCGCCGCCGCAAGATAGTCTTCGCGTTGCGCGTTGATGCGCGGTATCTGTCGTTGGCCGGAAAAATCCGGCATATGGCACGTGCCGCAGCCCTGTCGTTTGACGAGCGCGGCGCCGCGTGACTGCAATTGAGGATCCGGCTTGCCGCTCACGCGCAGTGGCCGCTGCTTCGAAAAATACGTGGCCATGTCCGTGAGATCGCGATCGGTCGTGCCTTTCAGCATGCCCTCCATCTGCGGTACGTTGCGCAGGCCTTCGCGGATGAAGAAAAGTTGCGCCGCAAGAAACTCGGCCTGCTGACCGGAAAGCGACGGCATGCCGGGCAGCGGCGCTTTTTCCGACGTGCCGTGACATGCCGCGCATGGCGCCAGCTTCGCGTCTGCCGGGGCAGGAGCTCCTTTGGGGGCTGATTGCCCAAACCCGGGCGCGCTGGCGAAGAGGCCGAGCGCGAAGAGCATGGCACGCGTGCGCGCGACCATCGGTGTTCGCTGTGATGACGGTCGCGCTGGAATACGTCGCATGAGCTTGCCGCTGGCGGGCGCCGATACCTTACAGGCACGAATCTACCATGGCCGGATCGCGCATGAAGATCGCCACGTTCAACATCAACCACATAAACAAGCGGCTGGAAAACCTGCTCGAGTGGCTCGAAGAGGCTCAGCCGGACGTCGTCTGCCTCCAGGAGACGAAAACGATCGACCGCGGCTTTCCGCGCAAGGCGATTCGCCAAGCAGGCTACGGCGCTATTTACACGGGGCAAAGCGCGTGGAACGGCGTGGCGATACTCGCGAAGGACGTGGATCCGGTCGAAGTCCGCCGGGTGCTGCCGGGCGATGCGTCGGACACGCAGCCGCGCTACCTCGAAGCTGCGGTCGGCGGGGTGCTCATCGCCTGTATCTACGCGCCGAACGGGAATCCGCAACCGGGACCGAAGTTCGATTACAAGCTCGTGTGGCACGCGCGGCTGGAGAAGCACGCGGCCGAGCTTTTCGCGTCGGATCTGCCGATCGTCCTGGCCGGCGATTACAACATCGTGCCCACCGAATTCGACATTTACCCGAACCACTCGTATGCCAAGGACGCATTGCTGCAGCCGGAAAGCCGCGCGTCTTTTCAGCGTCTGCTGGAACAGGGCTGGACCGATGCGCTACGCGTGCGATATCCGTCAGATCGGATTTACACGTACTGGTCATACATGCGGAACCGTTGGCCGCGCGACGCGGGATTGCGGCTCGATCATCTGCTGCTGAGCCCTGCGGTCAAAAAGCGTCTCGTAGAGGCGGGCGTAGACAAGGTGGTGCGCGGACGCGAGAACGCGAGCGACCATGCGCCGGTGTGGATCGTGCTGCGTTAAACGGCGGTCCGGCAGGGGCGCTAGCTGCTGATCGTGCGCCTGGTTCTCAGCGCCCGCAACATCAGGTGCTCGACTTTCATCGGCACCGCAAGAGTCCGCCAGACGCCGTTGACATACTTTTCCGCCGCGGCAGATGGTTTCGTGCGAGGGGGGCTTTGCAGAAAGTAGAAGAAATCGCAAAAGGCACTGATCGATGCGACGAACGGCTTCGGTAATTCCTGCTTGGCCAGCTCCATGATCGTGGAGACCGGATATGCGGCCTTCAGCGACATGTCGTAATCGAGCGCTGTCAAAGGCGGCGCCAACTTGGCCACCTCATCGACCATGATTTTCCGGGTTTTTGCCGACTTCAACTGGGCGAAGTCGAAAATATAGAACGCGCCATCCGGCTTCAGCACGGAACCGATCTTCGTGAAGACCTGCTTTACGAAGCTGGCATCGGGAAGGTGATGCAAAGAAGAGGTGGTGATGACCAGATCGATGCTGCCGTCCTTTACGTCGGGAAGGTCTCTGATGTCCTCCTGCAAAATGGACACGTTCTTCATTCCGCGCGCGTCCGCGTCCATTTTGAGGTGTTGAAGCATCGTCGGCGCCAGGTCGACCCCGATGAAGTTGCACTCAGGATAAAGGGCGGCAAGTTCGAGCAGCAAAGGCCCTGGGCCACAGGCGAGATCCAGTACGGTGTCTCCTGGCCGGATCAACTGACTGACTTCTTTCAGGTGGTGCAGTTGCAGCGCGGAAGTCGGCCCGCCCCATTCATACGCCCGTACGTAGTCCCTGACCTGCGCCAGGTCGTTCATGACCTCCGGCTCGTTTTCACGGACAGGCACTTCCCTCGTTGTGTATTCGTGCCAGATGATCTTATGGATCGGCAGCATGCGCGGATTGTACACACAGTGGCCGGAGCGGCGTATGACGCATCCACTACCAATCGAGCTCCGGATACCGCCGGAAGATATCGTCGTTGTTGAACGCGAGTCGACGGTCCGAAGCGACATAGCGTTTGATGCGTGGCCTCGCGAACACTTCGTCGTGCAGCGCGCGCAGGCGAGGATGCTCGGCTAACGCTTTGCGGCTCGCTTTCGGAAACGCGTAGCGCAGCCCGGCGATCACCTGCGCCATCGAAAGATCCACGTACGTGATCCGGTTTCCGACGAGCCGCGGACGGCGCGACGCGTTGCGTTCGATGACACGTTCGAAATAGCCGAGAAATTTCGCTATCCGGTTCGCGAGGAAATCCTTCGTGCGGCGCTTCGCTTCGCGTTTCTGCTCGTGATAATAGAGCCCGTTGCCGACCGGGTGATGCGTGTCGTGTATCTCCGCGACGAAATCGGTGATCGTGAGCTGCAACTGATGCGTCCAGAGCTTGCCCGCCGTGTCGCGCGGCGCGAGGTCGAGCGGCCCGCCAAGGAACAGAAGAATGTTCGCGGTCTGGCCTATGAGTTGCCGTCCGGCTTTGAGGAATGGCGGCGCGAAAGGCGGGCGCGCGACGTCATCGCCCTCCAGGTACCTCTCCAAAGCGGGGACACCGCCGCCTTGCTCTTCCGGCACGAGCGCCACGTCCACGTAGTCCGCGCCGGCATCCTCGAGCGCCAGGCGCACGAACTCGCCGCGTCCCTGAATGCCGGGCCAGTAGTAGAGCTCGTATTTCACTCGAGCCCCACACTCGCCAGCAACGGCTCGAGTATCGCGGCGCCGAGCTTACGGCTGCGCTCTCCATTCCAGCCGACTTCCCGGTCGGGCAAGTCGGCGTTGTCCTTGAACGGCATTTCGAGCGTGAGCGAGAGGCAGCCGAACGTGTGGCCCACCCATTTCGACGCGAGCTTGAGCGCGTCTTCGTTGTATTTGCCGGCGGAGTAGCCGTGCACGTCCTGAAAATCCGGGCTTGCGCGTTTGAAAGCCGCGACGAATTCGTTCTGCGCGCGCGCCTGCCCGGGCGTGAATCCCGGCAGCATTTCACCGCCGGCGATGAAGACGTACGGCAGGCCTTCGTCTCCGTGGATGTCCAGAAAAATGTCGACCCCGGTTCGTTGCAGACGCTCACGGACGAGAAACACTTCGGGGCTCGTCTCCATGCTCGGCGCCATCCATTCGCGGTTGAGATTCGCTCCCGCCGCGTTGGTGCGCAGGTTGCCGCGCACGCTCCCGTCCGGATTCATGTTCGGGACCATGTGGAACACCGCGCGCTCGAGGAGCCGCCGCGCGACGGGATCGCTGCGATCCAGGAGACGGTGGAGCATGCCTTCGACGAACCATTCGGCCATCGATTCGCCCGGGTGCTGACGCGCGATGATCCAGATGGTCTTTTTCGCAGCGGCTGCGGCGGTCCCGGTAACGGCGACGAGATCGAGATCGCGCCCCTCGACCGATGCACCGAGACGTTCCACGTTCGCAAGCGGTGACTCACCTGCACGGCCGATGAGCGCCTGGTGCTGTTCGAGCGAGTAGGGTTCGAAGTAGGCGTACCACACGGCATCTCTTTCCGGCGTGTGCTCGACGGTCATGACGGTGCCGTCGAACGTCGTCGGCACGCGGAACCAGCGCGTGCGATCGTAGGAGGCCACTGTCCGGTAGTCCTTCCAGCCGTCCGGATAGGTACAGGTGCCGGCGTTTTCGAAGCGGAGCGTGCAGCCCAGGCCACGCGCGCTCGACAGGCGGAAGTGGAACCATTGCCGGAAATCCGCGTGCGAGTCTTTACGAATGCGTAGCGTGATGTCCGCAGAAGTGTCGCCCGCGGTGATCGAGACCACTTCGATCGCACCGGAGTCGAATTCAGAGGAGATCGTGGGAGTCATAGCGGCCGTATTATGGCGCGGTGCGCGCTTGTCGCGCGCATTACGGCAACGCGCCCACCGTTACCGGTGTCGGTTCAGGGCGAAGTAGGATGCAAGGCTTTGCAGCAATCGCGGCGCCGAACGGTCGGCGAGGCGCTTTTCGTCGACGGCGTAGCGGTCCAGCAGGATCTGTGTCTCCGGGCCGACGGCGAGCGGTGCGGTGCCGCGCAGCTCGACATAAGCGTAGCCCCCCTTTGCGGTGATGAGGCGGTCGCCGCGCCGCAGCTCCATGCCTTTCATGGCCGGCACCCGAACGCCCGCCCGTTCGACCGCCACGTCGCCTCTGCTGCGCTTGAGAATGCCAATGGCTTCCTGCGCCAGAGCGGATGTCGCGACGATCGCCAGTGCCAGTACGGTTGCAGCCTGCGCCGTTTTCTGCACCTGAAATCCCCTGTCTGGATTTTGTTTCCGGCGAAGATGCATATACCGGGCCCACCCGTTGCAGTCGCGTGCGCAGTTGACCGGCGGGCGTGGGCTCGTAATATCCCTTCTTTGAGAAAAGGGAGACATGCCATGCATCTCGAAGGGAAAGCAGCCGTTGTCACGGGCGCCGGGCGGGGAATCGGACGGGAAGTCGCCAAGCTTCTGGCCGTCCAGGGCGCCAGCGTTGTCGTGAACGACCCGGGCGTTGGCCGCGGCGGGGAGAAAACAGAGGAACGGCCGGCTGACGATGTGGTGGCCGAGATCCGGAAAGCCGGTGGAAAAGCCGTTGCCAACTATGATTCCGTTGCCGATTACCTCAAAGCAGGCCTCATGGTAAAGCAGTGCGTGGACGAGTTCGGAAAGATCGACATCCTCGTCAACGTCGCCGGAAACCTGCGGGAGCGCATGATCTGGAACATGTCCGAGGACGACTTCGATTCGGTCGTGTCGGTGCATCTGAAAGGGCATTGGAACATGTGCCATCATGCCGTGAAGTACATGCGGCAGGAGGGCTACGGACGCATCGTGAATTTCTCGTCCGATGCGTACAAGGGATCGGTCGGGCAGTGCAACTACAGCGCGTCGAAAGCCGGGATCATCGGGCTCACGCGCTCGATCGCAAAGGAGACTTCGCGCTACGGCATCACCGCCAATGCGATCTGCCCATCGGCCGACACGCGCATGACGCTGACCGAAGCGGTGAAAGAGAATCGCCGCCGCAAGTTCGAGTCCGGTCTCATGACGAAAGCGGAGTACGAACGCACGCTCATTCCACGCGGCCCGGAATATATCGCACCGATGGTGGTTTATCTCTGTCTCGAGGAGACGGACTTCATCAGCGGACAGGTCTTCCATGTCGAGAAAGGCCGCATCAACACCTACTACTTCGGCGAGGATTTGAAGTCGCTGCACAAAGGCGGCGACGGGATGTTCACGCTGGACGAGCTGATCGAGGACGTGCCCACGTCGCTGATGAACGGCATCGTGCCGGTGGTCCCGCCGGTGAAGCGCAGCGAGGCAGTGAAGGCGAGCGAGCCCCGCACGGCGAGGCCGGCGCGGTGAACACCTCGGAGGGAAAGCGCGCTGGAGCGCGGAGCAGGGATCGGCGCAACGTGGAGCAGGGACCCGCTTTCGGGATGCGACCGTGTAAGCGCGCATAAGCCCGCGGTTTCAAGTCGCGCGCCACAGCCCGCTACCGGGTCGCACCTACCGCTGCGCGGCAGGCACTGCTCCTCCGTCCGCGGGCTGGTTTCCCTCCGACCCTCCTTTCCCATCACTGAAGGAGCAGCCATGGCTTCGAAGATCATCCGCTTCCCAGCCACACACGGCCACGAGCTCGCAGCGCGGCTTGAAAAGCCCGCCGGCGAGCCGCGCGCGTACGCGATTTTCGCGCACTGCTTCACCTGCTCGAAGGATTCGAAAGCAGCCGCGTACATCAGCCGGGCGCTGGCCGAGCGCGGGATCGCGGTGCTGCGCTTCGACTTTACGGG
>Ga0075431_100006834_pt1 | contig 11331 bp, 11 predicted proteins | sample RhiMetdeltSRZDD5_FD_75297 | JGI IMG/M metagenome (GOLD analysis project Ga0075431, IMG submission 75297) | Populus rhizosphere microbial communities from Tennessee, USA - Rhizosphere MetaG P. deltoides SRZDD5 | ecosystem: Host-associated > Plants > Roots > Rhizosphere > Soil | place: USA...
AAAGTCACGCATCAAGTATTCCCTGTCAGCGATCGAAGATTCAATTTTTGCCTTGCCTTTGACGGACTCCCAAAGCTCGTCCACCTTTTCCATGTTAATGAAAATACTGCCTGTCAATTTTGGCTTGGGAAAAAATTCTTCTTTGTTAGCAGGATCCTTGCCATCTTCCGGTTCCTCTATTGGCGGCACAAACATAATGGCTACATTATCTCTTGTAAGCGACACAAAATTTGGAAAATTACTTTGTCCTTTGAAGCCTAAAATATTTTCATAAAATGCAGTGGTTGCCACCAGGTCTTTTGTCCAAAGGATGGGAGAGAGGTGATTAAGTTTAGCGTTCATGTAATAATCGTTTTATCAGCTATTTTTTCAGAGTATCTCGTTGTAAAAAATCTTTGGTCATTGTGCCCTGCCAGTGTACAAACTGCCATTTATTATTTCTGTAATACCAACCTTGTGTAAAAAAAACTTCCGCTATCAGCTGTTGGCCGGCGGAAAGTCGGGCTTTCCCGGTTCTTAAAACAAAATTTCCATACACACGTTGCAATTGATCAGAAAAACCAACGGCAAGACCTTTGAAGTCAGGTATCTCATCCAACATTGCCTGGAGTGTCTTTTGAGTACCAGTCGCATTTATATCGACATAATCATAACCCGCAATGTTTTTAAATGCAATTGAATCGCCCTTCGATAATGCATCTATCATTTCCTTTTCCGCTTTATCAAGCTGACTAAGAACGTCTGCCGAAAGTTGTTTGTCCTGCTGAGAGCAATGGATCGAAATAAACAAGAGGGATAAGCTGAGTAATGTCATAGAGATTTTCATGCCACAGTTTTAAGGTCAAAGTTCGCAATTAAACAATAGCAACCATTCAAATAATATCTATCCACGAATCATATAGGTTTGGTTAAATTCATTCCACTATTTCAAAAAAATAAAAAGCTTATGAAATTTTATTTATTGCCACTGATCACTGCTTTTATGTTTTTTTCATGCAGAACCATTCCTCACGCATCCGATCAATTGGTAAAAATGGAATTGAACCGGAGCAAGGCAATTGAGTTTCATGATTCAATAGCGCTTCAAAATATGTATGCTGATGATTTTAGCGGTGTGGCGGCCGGTGGTCTGGTGGTGAATAAACCGATACTTATGGAGGTCTTTAAAAGACACGGCGATGACCTGATCTTTGTCAATGATGATCATAAAGTAAGATTTACCGGGAGGAAAACTGCTGTGCTTACCGGACGACTTACGGCGAAAAACCGGGATAACCAGGTAGTAGGTGTATCAAGATATTCGCATGTGCTTGTGTGGCGGGATGGGAGATGGCAGATCGTTTATGGACAGGGAACGGTGATACCGGTAAACTGATGTCGGCAATTGTCAAGTCCGATTGAAGAAACAATACCGGGGTTATGAATTCTTATGACATATTATTTTCAAAGGAAATCCTCCCCATGTGCTGCACACGATAATTGTCTATGACAAACTTCCGTCGCACTTCTTCGCGTAAAACCCAATTATCCTATCCTGTTTTATGTTTGCTAATACAGCTATCAATGTTCTCGTTGGTATACTCGAGGCTTTCAATCACTGAAGGATAGGGCTCACCCAGGTTTCGGTACTCAAGTAAATACCGCGTGTAAATGTCATGAATCTTCTTCAGATCATCGATCGATTGGTCCCCATAGATCTCCTGGGAAAAGGCATGGTTAGGATTTTCTACGTGTGACCTGTATCGGTCAATTTTTACAAGGTCTGAAATGATGGTGATTTTGATTTTTTCGTCGCTCATATGCAGGTGTTTTAGGTGTAAGCGTTTTGTTTTGCCATCAACTCATCCCAGGCCGCTCCAAGAGGTCTCACAATTCCATCGCCTTTCCACTCACCCTGACCCGGGAAAGATGTTGTTGTCAGGAATGCTTCTTTTGTTTTGCCGGCTTTTATTTCACTTTCCGTGTATTTTAAAACGGCTTCGAGATAGTCGCCGAATTTTTTCAGATCATCAGCGTTGCCAACAATGTTATGGCCATCCGCAGCGTGTCCATAAATATACGTTGTGTGCCTGTCGAACATTCTCAACGCATCATGCAAAACGCTTATCCAGTTGCTGATATTAGCACCGGCGCTGCGGTCCACAAACGGATGACGACGATTAAATAAGAGATCACCCATGTGTGCAATATTGGTGTTTTCAAAATGGATAATGCTATCTCCATTTGTATGTGCCGGGCCGAAATAATGCATGGCAATACGTTCATCGCCCATGTTTTTAGCCCAGGTATCTGAAAAAGTTTTATCGGGCAGCAATTGTTTGTCGAGTGTTTTATTGGCGATAGCAACCCGTTCCTGGTTCTTTTTAGAGTTTCTGTGGGCCACCACATGGTTTACTAAACCTTTAAAGGCAATATTACCTCCGGTATGGTCGCCATGGTGATGTGTGTTTAAAAGGTATCTTATAGTATCGCCTTTTTTCTGCAATTCACTTACAACATGGGGAGCGGTGTCAGGAAATTGAGAATCTACCACTGCTATTCCTTTTTTGTCGATAAGGAAACCAATCGTGCCACCACGTTCAGTAAACACACCGATCTTATCCGTCATCATATGAAATAAGTAAGGCGGGGCAACGGTTCCATTGGGTTTTGTAAATAATGTGGAAAAAATCTTTTGCCTGGCAAGAGTTAATGCGCCAAAAGTAAGTGCCGTACTATGAATAAAAGAGCGACGATTCATGCGTGTAGTTTTGGGTTTCTGGTTGTTGGTTATTGGTTGCTGGTTTTTGGTTGCTTGTTGTTTGTTGACCCACCCCTGTAACAGTTTTCATGGTGCAGTTATCGCTGCCCCTCCATGGGGAGGGGATGAAACAGCGTAAATGCTGAATAGAATTACTGAACGTACAAGTGAGTGACACAACGGATGTTTAATAGTAGTAATAAAGTTGACTACATATTAAACTTATCTTCTTAATGAAATTAGTAAATAAAAGTGAATGATTCAATCTAAGTCTCCCCTTTAGGGGACAGGGTGTTAGGTTTCAGTATTCAAACTTCCTCAGCGTCGGAGCTTTAATCCATGTAACTATCGTAACAAGCAAGGTCATGCAGCCACCAAAGATGACCGACGGCACAGTGCCCATGACGGAGGCGGCCACACCACTTTCAAACTGGCCAAGTTCATTGGATGAATTAACAAAGATGGAATTGACGGCTGACACACGGCCACGCATTTCATTCGGAACAAATAACTGTACGATAGTGCCGCGAATGATGACACTGACCCCATCGAACAAGCCGCTTATGAAAAGCGCTGCAAAGCTGAGCCAGAAATTTTTTGAGATAGCGAATATGAGAATACAGACACCAAAACCTGCAACGGTATAAAGCAATGTTCTTCCCTGTTTGTTTTTCAATGGTTGTTGCGTGAGCCAGGCAATGGCAACAAAGTTTCCAAGATAAGTGGCAGCCATCAGCCAGCCAAGGGCTTCAGGACCTGTATGTAAAATATCTTTTGCAAACACGGGCAGTAATGCAACGGCACCCCCAAATAAAACCGCGAACATATCGAGACTGATAGCGCTTAGCAGTGCTTTTTGGTGCCATACAAATCGCAGACCTTCCTTTACTCCTTCCAGGGTGCTGATCTTACCCGACTGCCAGCTTATCGGTTTTGGTTTTATCAATTGAAATAATATGGTCGCAATAAGGATCGCTATACATGTGATGGAGAACGCAACGGTAATATTCGTATAACCCAATAGCAAACCTGCAAGCGCCGGACCGGTAACTGCTGCAATCAGCCATGTCATGCTGTTGATAGAAACCGCCCTGATCAATGATTCCTGCGGTACAAGCTGTGCAAGAAATGCATTGATGGCGGGAGAACTATAGGCTCTTATCACACCGGTGCAAAACACAAGCCCATAGATCAGCCATTGTGTTATTTGTTTTACTGCAGTAGTCCCACGAGAACTTATTTCTGTAGCGAACCATTGTGATGTAATGACCAGCAATCCCACCATCAATAAAAAATACAATGACATGCAAATGCTGATGAGACGATGTTTATTGCTCCTGTCAACTTTTACTCCTGCAGGCAAAGCAAGTAAAACGGCAGGTATCACTTCACTTAATCCGAGTATGCCAAGGGAAAGTTTACTGCCTGTTACTTCATATAATTTCCATCCGAGAAGAACAGGCGTCATTCTCAATCCTGCAATGAACAAAAATCTCGCCACGACAAACCATGTAAATTCGAGGTTAATGATCGGATAATATTTCATCATTGATAGCCCCGAAAATAATTATTAATTAATAATTATTAATTATTGAGGCAATGTTATGGAAGAGTGAGGTAATGCTGCCCATGATCATAATCTTTTTCCAAAGCATCAATGACCACCTGCAAATGTTTTTCATTACCGAGGAAATCGGCATTTGAGGCATCGATGAAAAGTGTTTTGATATTATGGTCTTTTATGTAATGGGTGTAGGTCTGCTGGATATTGAAAAGATATTCGTCAGGTATGTTTTGCTCATAAGCCCGGTTCCGTTTCCTGATATTTTTTTGCAAACGGCTTACCGGCGTATGCAGGTAAATGAGCAGATCAGGTTGCAGCAACTGTTGATGAATGATATCAAATAATCTTTGGTAAAGACGGAATTCATCTTCGGGTAGATTCACCTTCGCGAATAAAAGGCATTTGGTAAAAAGATAATCGGAGATGGTGATGCTTTGAAAAAGATCTTTTTGTTGTATCAGGTCTTTAAGCTGTTTGTAACGTTCAGCCATAAAGAACAGTTCCAGCGGGAAAGCAAATTGTTTGGGGTTCTCATAGAATTTTGGTAGAAATGGATTGTCACCGAACTCTTCAAGCACAAGCCTTGCATCGAAATGCCTTGCGAGCAGGTGAGATAAAGTGGTTTTCCCCGCACCGATATTTCCTTCTATGGTGATGAAATGATAATTCATTGTGAATGGTGAGTGGTGAATGGTGAATGGTTGCAAAATAATTGAAATGGTTCTTTATGTTTTGAATAAGGGACAGATTGTGGATAAATCAGATGACGGTCAAGTGTTAATAAAGTTAATAAGGTAAATTCTTCGGAGGGGCTATTACTACTAAGGTTTTTTTAAAGCTTCCTGACCTTAGTAAAAAATCAATAACCTTAGTAGAAAAACATAATATTGCGATTCAACCTTATTACCTCATTTATTCAGTAATCTGTTTTGGTCACTTCGAGATTATCGGGGCATTCTTCCAATAATTGTGCAACAGTCTTTTTCAAAACCGGGTGCTCTAATTGCGGATCGATCTCAGCGAGCGGCGCCAGTACAAAACGCCGGTTTTGAATTTCAGGATGAGGGATTTTCAGGAAATGCAGGTTATGAATCTCGTTATTAAAAAATAAAATATCGATATCAATAAGTCGCGGCCCCAGTTTTTCTTGTCTCACCCTGCCCATTTCTTTCTCGATGTTTAAAATTTTGCGCATCAATTGCCGGGCATTTAATGAAGTAGAAATCTCCAGTGCCTGGTTTAAGAAGGATGGCTGATCCGTTAAGCCCCAGGCCGCTGTTTCATAGAGCGATGAAGATTTCGTGATGGAACCGCATTGTTCATTGATCAAAGCAATTGCTTTTTGGAGGTTGTTCTTACGGTCTCCCAAATTGCCACCTATCAATAAATATGCTTTGCTCATAATCGAAATGTCGCGAAGGCGCAAATATCTTTATTTTTACCGTCTTAAATATTCAGAAATATGGGCGGTTTTTTTAAAATGTTTTTTGCCTCGTTACTGGCGATAGTGGTGTTCTGTGTAATCGGGTTCATTATTTTCCTGGCGCTGATCGTCGGTCTCACTTCCCCGGAAAAACCACCGGTTGAAAAGAATTCTGTTCTTGTTTTAAATATTGGACAGCGATTCAATGAGCAGCAATTGGAAAACCCTTTGGCTGAGCTGAGTGGTAATGCCGAACTGAGTGTTCCGGGTGTATATGATGTTGTTCGTTTGATCCAGAAAGCGGCAAGTGATGACAAGATAAAAGGCATATACCTGCAAAGCGGATTAAATCCGAATGGATTTGCAACATCAGAAGAGATTAGAAATGCGCTGGTGTCATTTAAGAAGTCGGGGAAGTTCATTATCGCATACACCGAGATGATGAACCAGAAATCTTATCATGTTGCAAACGTTGCCGATAAGATCTATGTTAACCCGAAAGGTTTCTTTGACTGGACAGGATTTAGTGCTGAATTATTGTTCTTAAAAGGAACCCTGGAAAAGCTTGATATCGAACCACAGATTTTTTATGCAGGTAAATTTAAAAGCGCAACGGAACCATTCCGTACTGATAAAATGACGGACGAGAATAAATTGCAAACCTCGGTTTGGCTCGGCGATCTGTATTCTCATTTTTTGATGAGGGCAGCGGAAGCAAGAAAGATAGATACCGCAACACTTCACCAGCTTGCAAACGAAGGGGTGATAAGAAAGCCGGACGATGCTGTGGCTAAAAAATTAATTGACGGAGTAAAATATGACGATGAAGTAAAGGATGAGATAAAAGAAAAATTAAAGCTGGGTAAGTATGATAAGATCAATTTTATTTCAATAAATAGTTACTTCAAAGCGGCTTCTTATAAAAAATATAAAGGTGAGAAAATTGCATTGATCTATGCTGAAGGGGCTATTGTTGATGGGGGTGGCAGCGACCAGGCGCAAATTGCCAGTGCGAACTATATCAAACTTATCCGTAAAGCAAGACTTGATAAAACGATCAAAGCAATTGTATTTCGTGTTAATAGCGGAGGCGGTAGTGCCTTGGCAAGTGAAACAATATGGCGTGAACTTTCATTAGCGAAGAAGGAAAAACCTGTGGTGGTAAGCTTTGGTGACGTGGCAGCATCCGGTGGTTATTATATTTCCTGTGCGGCAGACAGCATTTTTGCGAGCCCGGTAACCATTACGGGTTCTATTGGCGTCTTTGGTATCATTCCGAATATGGAAGGGTTTTTCAAAAATAAATTGGGTGTGACATTCGATGGCGTAAAGACAGGTCCTTATGCTGATCTTGGCGCTATCTACAGGCCAATGAGTGAAAATGAAAAAGAATTTATTCAGCAAAGCATTGATGAAATTTATTTAAGCTTTAAGCAAAGAGTAGCGGATGGCAGAAAAAAGCCGGTTGAGTATATCGACAGCATTGCGCAGGGACGAGTATGGAGCGGCAGTAAAGCAATTGAAAACGGGTTGATCGATAAATTCGGTGGATTACAGGATGCAGTGGATTGTGCAGCAAGAATGGCCAAGCTTAGCGACTATCGTTTGCGTGAATATCCGGAAGTGCAAAATGTGTTTGACAGGTTGTTTGGCAGATCGACTGATAATGCAAAAGATAAGATGCTTAAAGAAGAATTAGGAGAAGATCAATACAAGATCTACAAGGAAATGTTGCGGGTAAAGGAGATGACCAATTCGGCTCAGACAAGAATTCCGTTTGAGTTTTTTGTGAATTAGAATTTTTGCGCTGGTGCTATTGCAAAAATTGATGTAGCGGGTTGTTGTTTTTCAGACATTGTCGTCCCATAAATTATAAAATGGCTTATACGTTCCAGCGGTAAGGTCAACAGTTTCATTCCAAAGCGCTTTTAGAAGCGCAATATTGTTCTTTGCCGTATTCGTGTCAGCGCATAAGATTCTTTCGATTTTTTGTTGCAGGTGAGCAGGTCTTACATCAGATTGTTCTAATATTTCAATTGCTCTTTTATCGCCAATAGGATAAAGTTCATTCATGGCAAATAGAGCTGTTACTATGTTTTTAACCGCTCTTGTAAGGCAGCCCATGATATTATAGATGTCATGTTTCGCCGCAAAATAATCTGCGTGCCAGATGGTAAATTCGGCAGACCATAAGGATTGCTGAATAACTGCTTGTTTCAGTTTTGCGGGATAATTCAGCACTTCTGCCTTTAGCTTTTCAATTATTTTGTCAGGGTCATATAACGGAATACAACTCCTGGTTTCTGACAAATAAATGATAGATGAAAAGCCATAAGGAGGTTGTTGTTCAAAATGGTTTTCCCAGAGCCCATCTTTAGCCTTCTCAATTGTTGCCCTTATCTGTTCAATATTCTTGTAAAGCAAATCGACTTTTCCGTTGACAGTCTTTATCCAGGCGCCGCCATTAACCCAGGGACCCCATTCGTAAAAACCAGTAACGATCGGATTGTCATTTACTGCATATTTTTTGGCCACTGATTTTATAGCTTCAATGTCAAAGGGCTCTTTATCGGAATAATAAATTCCTACATCCAAATCTGATGTGTCGGTTGCAGTTCCTGTGGCGTAAGAACCGCCTAAGACAATAGCTTTTATATTTGCAATAGTCTTTAATTCGTTTATAATGCTGTCTAATGTATCCTGTTTTTCTTTTGGCAATCTCATTTTTACGCTGTTGTTGGTGTTCAAAACTCGGAATATAACTGTAGATGTTCCTTTTTAAATATTAGCGCCTTTAAAAGATCAGTTTCTTCGAAAGTGCAAATAGGCTACCGATTGTGCATTAGTTTTTTCGTTCACCCATCGATAAGGGGCTTCCAATCTCGTATGAGATAATCTTGTTAACGTAAATGAGCGGTCGACGGTATCAAAGTAGCAATAAAGTGTGGAGTTCTTTATCGCCCATCTTCCAGTGTAGATCGAATCCTTATCGTCGACCCAAAACCGCAATGTACCATCTTTCCTGAACTCATAATTCCATTCACCCTTGCAATCTGTTGTGTCGCATGGGCCCTGACCTTCGGCCTTGGGAGCAAAATATTTCTCACCCCATTCTACAGTCCATCTGCCAATAAGAAACCTGGTTGAAAAAGTGTCCTGTGAATAGCAATAGCCACTTATTAGAGAACTAAGAATTATAGGTAGTATTATTAAGCGGGTCATGACTTGATTGCAGTAAACACTCTAATTTATTGTAGAGCCTGCCATTTCTAAAATTTCAGAGATTGAAAATGCGTAAAGTAATGTTATAAATTCTCTTATTGTCGTTTGAATAAACCACGGGATAAAAATGGGGCCAGAGGCTTACATTTGCTCCTCAACTCAATTTAATGCCGCAACCATACAGCCAGCTAAGGGCCATGATGGCAATTACCAAAGCCAGCCTTACCGGTGTTTTCAGAAGTCCTTCCGCTGTAATTTTCAGTTTTGTATTCCCACTCATCTTCATTCTTGTATTTGGTTTTATCGGGAACAGCGGTAGAGTTTCAGTACGTGTTGCTTTTGATCCCAACAGTGATAAAGGCAATATGATTTATAACGGTCTTCGAAGTATCTCTGCATTAAACGTTGTTGAAAAAGATTCAACAGAATTGATCAGGGATCTTGAAAAAGGAAGAATATCTGCGATCATCACAGTGAAAAACAGTACGGACACAACAAAGCCTGTACAGATCCATTTAAAAACCTCTGATGCGGTCAATCCTCAAAACATACAAGTGTTGCGTTCGATAATGGAAGGCATGATAAAAGGAATGAATGAGAATTACTATAAGGCTCCTACGGTGGCCGTGATCAGTAATGAAGTGGTACAGATCGAAGGGAGAATTTACCGCACGATCGATTTTATTTTACCGGGTCAGCTTGGATTTTCATTGTTAAGCGCCGGTGTATTTGGCGTTGCATTTATATTTTTTAGTTTGCGGCAAACATTGGTGCTAAAAAGATTTTTTGCAACGCCTATTCGACGGCAATACATTGTTTTAGGCGAAGCCATCAGTCGTGTTTTGTTTGGCTTGATCACCGCGGTAGTTATTTTAGGCTTTGGCCACTATGCTTTTAAATTCACCCTGGTGAATGGATGGATCACTTTTTTGGAATTACTTGTCCTTAGTTTCCTGGGTCTGCTGGTATTTATGGGTTTTGGATTTATTGTTAGCGGTCTGGCAAAAAATGAAAGCGTGATCCCCCCGTTTGCAAATCTTATCACATTGCCGCAGTTTTTGATCGGTGGTACATTCTTTTCCACCGATGCATTTCCCCGCTGGTTAAAAGCAGTAGCCGATATCATGCCATTAAAGCATTTGAATGACGCGATGAGAAATGTAGCATTTGAAGGAGCACATTTGAATGATTGTATCAAACAAATCGGTATTCTTGCTTTGTGGGGAGTAGCGGTGTATGTGATAGCGATAAAAGTTTTCAGGTGGGAATAGTCTAACAGGCTAAGATTGAGATTGAGGCTAAGGCTTAGCCTAAATCTTAATCGCAACCTCAATCTTTTGAAAAAATGCGATTAATTAAATTAGCGATAATCAGTTTTATTTTTCTTTTTTTGATCGTTACGATCTTCTCGCTTTTTATTCCTTCTAAAATCCGGATATCAAAGGCGACCAATCTCGAAGCTGATAACAAATTCTTTGACACCTATATTTCAAGACTCCCTGACTGGAAGCTTTGGCATCCTGCATTAAAAGATATTCCCGAGAATGAATTTGTGGTGTCAAAGGATACAAATTCTATTATTGTCAGGGGAACAACATTATCCGTAAAAGAAAGAAAACCTGCTGAGATTGTAACTGAATTAATAACCGCAAAAGGACGGCCGGTAATCAGCGGCTTAAATCTGATCAGTCACCCACAAGCTGACTCCTCTACTTTGCAATGGTATATGGACTTTACATTGAGATGGTATCCCTGGGAAAAATTCAGGTCGCTTTTTTATGAAAATATCTACGGTGTGCAGATGGAGCAGGGGCTTACCAACCTGAAAGAATTGAGTAAAGCCGCTCGTCAATAAACTAAGCGTATTTGTATAGTTCTCTGTATTTTTAACGATAACTCTTGGCCAAAAAACAATAAAATTTAATCAAATGAAACAATTACTTTTTTTAGCAGTATTATTTACATCGCTTATGGCATGCGGCCAGCAGGACAAATCTAAAAGACCCAGCCCACCCGCGTTGGCGAAGGAAACAACAAGCAATGGTGTGACGATATCCATAGATTATAGCCAGCCCGGCGTTAAGGGAAGAACAATTGGTAAAGATCTTGAACCCATGGATGGAAAAATCTGGCGTACCGGGGCCAATGAAGCAACAGTATTTGAAATAAACAAAGCAGTGAAAGTGGAAGGTAAGGCATTGCCTGCCGGCAAGTATGGTCTCTTTACACTTAAAAACGGCGACGACTGGACCGTTATCTTTAATAAAACATGGAACCAGGAAGGAGCTTTTGATTATAAAGAAGCTGATGATGCGCTTCGTGTAAAAGTAAAAGGTAAAAAGGCAGATAAGTTTACTGAGAGAATGACATTTTTAGTAAGTA
>Ga0075431_100006844_pt1 | contig 11324 bp, 9 predicted proteins | sample RhiMetdeltSRZDD5_FD_75297 | JGI IMG/M metagenome (GOLD analysis project Ga0075431, IMG submission 75297) | Populus rhizosphere microbial communities from Tennessee, USA - Rhizosphere MetaG P. deltoides SRZDD5 | ecosystem: Host-associated > Plants > Roots > Rhizosphere > Soil | place: USA...
CGCCTCAACGTGGCCGACCACGCGCTCGATGCCGCCAGCGAAGGCATGGGCATCGTGCTGGCCTACAAGATGGTCGCCGCGCGCGACATCCTGTTGAAGCGGCTGGTGGCCCCCTTCGGCCCCGAGATCCCGGTGCCGGGGCGCGCCTACTACTTCGTCTGCGCCCGCGGCCAGGAGAAGCGTGCCCCCGTCAAGGCCTTCCGCGACTGGGTATTCGCGGAGATGGAGGAGACGCACGCAAGCCTCACTGCCGCCCTGGCGCAGCGTCCTGAGCCGGGTGCAAACCCGCAGGCTCTAAGCCCTTATGCCCGTGCCATCTATCGGGAGGCGCCTGCGTCTTCGCAACCCTCAGGCCCCAGCAAGAGGGCCCGCAGGCGCGCGACAACTTAGGGCACCCGCGTCTGCCGCTCGGCCAGGCGGCGGTAGCGGTTGAGGCTGCGCGTCAGGTGCTCGCGCATGGCCTTGCGGGCCTCGCTGGGGTCACCCTTGCGCAGCGCCTCGTGGATGCGCCGGTGCTCGCTCTGGATGCGCGCCAGATATTTGCGCTGCTCCTCCGGCGGGCTCACGCCCATACGCACGCTCTGGCGCGGGATGACGTGGCGGCCGAGAAACTCCAGCAACTCGGCGAAGCGCGCGTTGCCCGACGCCTCGGCGATGGCGAGATGGAAGGCGAAGTCCTCGTTGACGGCCCCCTCGCCTTTCTCGACCGCCGCCTCGATGGTGCAGAGCACCCGCTCGATGGCGGCAAGGCGCCGGGGCGTGATGCGCTCGGCCGCGCGCGCCGCGGCCTCCACCTCGATGGCGAGCCGCAGCTCCATCACCTCCAGAACGTCCTCGATCGAGCTCAGCCCCTCGGGATCGATGCGGAACGGCACCCGGCTCACGTCGGCAGCCACGTAGGCCCCCGAGCCCTGCCGCGTGGTAATCAGGCCGTCGGCGCGCAGCGCGGCCACCGCCTCGCGCACCACCGTGCGGCTGACGCCGAGCGCCGCCATCAGCTCCTGCTCGGTGGGCAGGCGTGCACCCGGCAGCAGCCGGCCCGAGCCGATCTCCTTCTTGATGCGGGCGATCACCTCGTCCGTGAGGTTGCGCATAGGAGGCAGAGGCCGCAGCAGGGCGCGCTTGCCAGTGGTACGCGGAGTGTCTAGACTTGGTTTTTGTCGGGTCATCGTACAACTTCATTTAGGACCAAGCTCGCGTCTGCGCAACGAGCCCGAAATGCCCGACGCCCATGCGCGAGCCAATTGGCAGCTCAGCGACCGTCCAGGACGGTGCGAGACCCGCGCCCCGCAAAAGCCGCTCGACAACAAGCAGCGGGGCGCGTCACAGGGAGGAAGGAATGCGAAACATGCCTAAGCGCGTATTAGCCGTATTGGCTTGCCTGCTGGCCCTGGGGGCGGCTGGTGCACTGATGACCCGGCAGGAGCCGGCGTTGGCGCAAAGCGGCAAGCTGGTGCTCAAGGGACAGTCCTCGCACCCCGCCTCGGCCAACTTCCACTTGATCTTCAAGCTCTGGGCCGAGACGGTGGAGAAGATGTCGGCCGGCCGGCTGAAGATCGAGACGCTGCCGGCGGGCGCCATCGTTCCCGCCTTCGAGGTGTTCGATGCGACGTCCAAGGGCGTGCTCGATGTGGGCATGGCGCCCTTCGGCTACATCCAGGGCCGGAACACCGCCACCATTCCCATGTCGCACGGACCCCTGTTCGGCATGGACGGGCAGGACTATTTCGGCTGGTACTACGACGGCGGCGGCATGGCGCTGCTGGAGGAGTTCTACCGCGACGTCATCAAGCTGAACGTCGTCGGCTTCCCGATTCCCACCGACTACCCGCAGGGTTTGGGCTGGTTCAAGAAGGAGATCAAGAGCCTCGCCGACCTCAAGGGCATGAAGTACCGCATCTATGGAATCGGCGCCGAGACCTATGGAAAGCTTGGCGTTTCCGTCGTGACGATCCCCGGCGGCGAGATCGTGCCCGCCCTGGAGCGCGGCGTCATCGAGGGCGCCGAGTGGATCAACTGCCTCGAGGACAGGAAACTCGGCCTGCACAAGATCGCCAAGCACTACTACACGCCGGGCATGCACGAGCCGGTGACCGGCGGGCAGCTGATGTTCAACAAGGACGTGTGGGCGAAGCTTTCTCCGGACCTGCAGGAGATCGTAAAGGTGGCATCGGTGTACGCCACGACGCTCCGCAACTTTGCCTTCAACCGCGAGACCGCCGAAGCCTGCCAGCAGCTGCTCAAGGAAGGAGTCCAGATCCACCGCACGCCGGACGAGATCCTGACCAACTTCCTCAACGAGTGGGAGAAGATCCAGACCGGCTACGCCGCCGAGAACCCCTTCTACAAGAAGGTGATCGACAGCCAGAAGGCCTACGCGGAGCAGATCGTGCCGTTCCGGTTGTCCTGGTTCCCGCCGTACAACTTTGCGGGCAACTACTACTGGAAGGACAAGGTCTATCTGGGCAAGTAGCCCCGTCCTTCACCTGAAACGTGGCGGGCGGCGGACCAGATCCCGCGCCCGTCACGGACCGCCACCCCAATCCCGGTCCCGAGCGCGCCAGGCCAGCCGCGATGCCGCGGAGCTTGGTTGCGGCATTGGCAGGAGAACGTGAGCCATGCCGGCAGACACCGGAGCCGTGGGCGCCGGCGGCGCAAGGGGCGACTTCCCCGCCGCCTTCTACGCCGTCATCCGCGGCATCGACCGCTTCTCGGACCTGACCGGCAGGCTGGTCGCGCTGGCGATGATCTTCCTCGTGGCCATCATCAGCTACGAGGTCTGCGCACGCTATCTCTTCAACGCACCGACCGTGTGGGTCTACGAGTCGAGCTACATGGCCAATGGCAGCGCGTTCATGCTCGGCTGCGCCTACGCACTTCTCAAGGGCGCACATGTGCGCACCGACATCTTCTGGGAGAACTACTCGGAGCGGAAGAAGGGGATTGTCGATCTCCTCTCCTACCTCGTCCTGTTCTTCCCCTCGATGATCACGCTGATGGCCATCAGCATCGGCGATGCGATGCTCTCGTTTGAGATCGGCGAGCGCTCCCAGGAGAGCGTATGGCGGGCCATCATGTGGCCGTTCCGTGCCTCGATCCCGCTCGCGGCGCTGCTGTTCATGATCCAGGGCATCTCCGAGGCGCTGAAGTGCGTCTACCAGATCCGCTTCGGGCGCGAGTTCGAGCATAGAGAAAAACTGGAAGTCTAATGAGCTTCGAACTCCCCTTCCTCGACCTTCTGGGCATGTCCGGACTGGCGTTCCTCGGGATGGTCATGCTGGTGGTGATGCTGTTCGCCATCTTCATCGGTCTGCCGATCAGCTTCACCCTGCTCTTTCTGGCGCTGATCTTCGGGTACATGGGCCTCGGCGTCAGGGTCTTCAACCTGACCTACCTGCAGACCTACGGCCTCATGAAGCAGGACGAGTTCGTCGCCGTGCCCATGTTCATCCTCATGGGCTACATCTGCGATCAAGGCGGGCTGATGGAGCGCCTGTTCAAGGCGTTCAGAGACCTGTTCGCACCGGTACGCGGATCGCTCTACCTGGTGGTGATCACCACTGCCACGCTGTTCGGCATCGCCGCGGGCACGGTCGGCGCAACGGTGGCGCTGCTGGGCATCATGGCCGGGCCGATGATGATCCGCGCGGGCTATGACGTGCGCATGTCGGCCGGGGCCATCGCCGCCGGCGGCACGCTCGGCATCCTGATCCCGCCCTCCGTCATGCTGGTGGTGATGGCGCCGGTGCTCGACATCTCGATCGTCGATCTCTACGCCGCGGCGTTCGGGCCGGGCTTCCTGCTGTCGGTGATGTACATCGCCTACACCATGGGCCGCAGCTTCCTCAATCCGAAGCTCGGACCGCCCGTTCCCAAGGCCGAGCGGCCCGAGTCCATGCGCGTGGTGCTGTGGGAATGCCTGGTGGGTCTGGTCCCGGTCACAGTGCTGACGGTCCTCACGCTGGGCGCAATCCTCGCCGGCATCACGACCGCATCCGAGGCGGCGGCAATGGGCGCGCTGGGCGCGATCCTGCTCGTCGTCCTTTACGGCAAGTTCACATGGAAGGGACTCCTCAACGCCTGCAACCTGACGCTGGCGACCACCAGCATGGTGCTGTTCCTCGCCGTCGCCTCCAACGTATTCGGCGCGGTGTTTGCGTGGCTCGGCACGGCGACCTGGATCACCAACACGCTGCTGGCGGCGCCGCTGCCGGCCTGGGGAACGATGTCGCTCCTGCTGGCGCTCATCTTCCTGCTGGGCTGGCCGTTCGAGTGGCCGGCGATCGTGCTGATCTTCCTGCCGCTGCTCGCCCCGGTGGCCAAAGGGCTCGGCTACGACATGGTCTGGTTCGGCTGCATCGTCGCCGTGGTGCTGCAGACCGCGTTCCTGTCACCGCCGGTGGCCATGTCGGCATACTACCTCAAGCAGGTGGTGCGGGAATGGAACCTGAAGCTGATCTACCGCGGCATGGCCGATTTCATGGTCATCCAGGTGATCTGCGTGGTGCTCGTGCTCGTCTTCCCCGCCATTGCCATGTGGTTCCCCAACTGGCTGCAGGAACGCCGCAACGCGGCCCGTGCCGAGGTTGAGCGGCCGGCGCCGCTGAGCGCCATGCTGGAGGCGCGGGGCGTCAAGCTCGCGCCCTGAGCCACGGGGGCAGCCCTGGGCCTCCCACAGGGCCGTCCCCATTGCCTCCCAGGCCGCGCCCTGCCAAGGCTGTTCCCCAATGGCAGTCTCGGCGGGGTGAACGGGGTCAGACCCCTCGCCTTCGCGGTCTGCAGTCGCACCCAACGTTGACGCGAGGGGTCTGACCCCGATCGGCCGGAGAAGCACATGCGTATCGACTTGAAGGGCAAGCGCGCTGTTGTCATGGGCGGCAGCAAGGGGATCGGCCGTTCGATCGCGCTTGGCCTCGCGGAGGCCGGCGCGGCGGTCTCGATCTGCGCGCGCGGGCGGCCGGCCATCGACGCAACGGTGGGCGAGATCAAGGCGCTCGGCGCAGCGGCGCACGGCGGCGAGTGCGACCTGGCCGACAAAGCTGCGATTGCCCCCTACGTCGCGGCGGCCGCCCAGGCGCTGGGCGGCATCGACATCCTCGTCAACAATGCCTCGGGATTCGGCACCGCTGACGACGAGACGGACTGGGCCAAGAGCCTCGACATCGACCTGATGGCGACCGTGCGCGCCTCCCACGCCGCCATCCCGCACATGGAACGGGCCGGCGGCGGCGCCATCCTCAACATCTCCTCGATCTCGGGCTATCACGCCAGCGCCCGCTCGGCGCCCTACGCGGCCGTGAAGGCGGCGGTGATCAACTACACCATGTCGCAGGCGCTGATGCTGGCGCCCAAGCGCATCCGCGTGAACGCCATTGCGCCGGGCTCCATCGAGTTTCCCGGCGGCATCTGGGACCGGCGCAAGACGGCGCAGCCGCAGCTCTACGGCGCGATCCTCGACTCCATCCCCTGGGGCCGCCTCGGCCACCCCGAGGAGGTGGCCAACGCCGCCGTCTTCCTCGTGAGCAGCGCCGCCTCGTGGGTGACGGGGCAGACGCTGACCGTCGACGGCGGCCAGACGCTGGGGTGACGCTGGTGTCCTCAGCCGTCGCAGGGGCGGGCGCGGGCGCGGCAGAACCAGCGTCCGCCGCCTTCAGGCCGGTAGCAGCGCGTGCTGCGGTTGTTGGCGCGCGACCAGAAGGCAAACTCGTTGCCTTCGCGGCGGCGCACCTGGCCGCGCCAGTCCGACCGCGCGGCGATGCCCGTGGTCGCATAGAAGATGCCGGTCGCCTCGCCGATGTAGTAGCGCCCCGCGCAGGCGGCATCGGCGGAGGGTGCGGTGGCGAGCGTCGCCGCGACGAGCGCGGCCACACCGGCGGCTCCACGCGCGGCTGCGTACAAGACCCTGCGTGCCATCATGCTGTCCTCCCCTCCGGAAAATCCAATGCCACAAAACCGATGTCGCCGCTGTCGCGCGGCCAGCAAAGCTAGCCGCGACCGGCAGCTGCTTGCAAGCCCGTGCGGAGACGCGGGCCCGATACAGACGAATCCGCCATGTCGGATCCGTCTCTGTTGTGTATAACCCGGGCAGCGATTGCGCCAAATTGATGCGCCACGAATACTGCGCCAGGATTGCAGCCGGTTACTGACGAGATAGCCGATGCGAAAGACGCTCTATTTGATCGTATTCACACCCACAGCGCTTGCGCCGCTCGGCCACGCCATCAAGCGGCAGATCGAGGAGACGAGCCGGACGGAGGCGCAGGACATCGCCGTGACGTGCTGGGACGAGGACACGAGCTTCTTCGACCCGAGCAATCCTTATCCCCTGAACGAGTGCATCCGCAAGCTGCACAGCTTCGACGGGGCGATCATCGTCCTGGGGCCATCTGCCCCGTCGGCCGGCGCCAGCGCGGTCTCGACCTCGCAGCTGGGCGCGGCGTCCCCTGGTGCCGCCACCGCCGCGGCCCCGCTGCCGGTGAACTCCAATGTGCTGATCGAGATCGGGGCCTCGATGGCGCGCTTCGGACGCAACCGTGTGTTCCTGCTCAAGCCGAAGGGCGACAACGTGCAGATCCCCACGTACTTCCGGGAGAACAACGTCAATTTCGCTACCTACGACGACACCGCCGCTGCCGGCTCCGACGCCGTTGCGGAGGCCGCGGGCATCATCGTGCGGCATCTGGGCGGGCTCGGGCAGTCGGCCTACTACTCGGACCTGCCGGCGTTCGGGCTGGCGCACGGCTACTTCAACAACTTCGTGATGCCGGCCATCCGGAACGTGGAGCGCGGGGCCACGGTCTACGCCAAGTCCGGCGGCGGCTTTCTCAAGGGGCGGCGCCGGCGCAGGTTCTCCTCTGCGGTGTTCATCGTGGCGGTGCCGGAGGACCGCATCGTCACCCGCGCCGAGATGCACAAGCGGCTGACCGAGATCGGTCTCGTCGAGGCCGTCATCGAGACCGAGGACGGCAGGGACATCGCGTTCTTCACCATCCCCGAGTTCCGGGAGAAGGACGCCCTCTACATCGTCGAGGTGCCGACCAACCTCATCGCCTCGCACGACGCCATCGACAAAGATCCAGAGCCTGTGGATCGACAACGCGGGCGGGACCGACAACTACAAGCAGCTGCTGGAGCGCCGCGAGATCGCGAACTTCTTCCGCTACGTCGATGTCCTGCGCGAGAACGCAGGCCTGCAGACCGGCAAAGTGAGGCAGATCGCCGTGCCCAGCATCGACAAGCTGACACTTGAGGTTATCCGCGAGCAGGTGGCTTGAGGTGCAGGGGTCTCGGTGCAGGGGTCAGACCCCTCGCACGGAGGGCTAGAAATGGGCTCGGACCATCGGAGGCGAGGGGTCTGCCCCCTACTCCGCCCTATGTCGCCTCCAGCTCGACGCGCCGGTCCTCCATCGGCGTGCCAGTCACAGCCGGCAGCCGCACGGCGCGCACGGCGTCCGGTGTGTCGAGCGACCGGAGCGAGGTTCGCACCGTGATCTGCCAGATCCGATCGGTGGCGGCGCTGCGCTCGGCGGCGGGCAGGGCCTGCAGGCGCTGCCATTCGCGCGCGAAGTCGTAGAGACGCGCCCGGCGCGGCCGATAGCCCGCATGGGCAACCCCCAGCCCCTCCACATACGCCGGGTCCGCCAGCTTCTCGATTGCGGTCGGGCTCACGACCATCAGCACGAGCCGGGCGATCTGGTCGCGAAGGCGGCTGCCGTCGTGGTTCTGCTCCGAATAGGCGGCGAAGCCGAACAGGGTCTCATCGTCCTGGGTGGGCCGGCCGTGCACGAAGTCCATGTTGGCGGCCGGGTCGAGGCCGGTGATCATGTCCTTGCCCTCGTCCATCATCATGCGATGGGCAACCGCGCTGGGAAGCCGCAGCAGGCCAGGATGGCGCGCCGCCTCCTTCTGGATGTGCCTGACCAGGTTCAGGCTGGCGAAACGCCCTTCCATGGCCGACGCCCGGCCCTGGCTGATGATGTGCAGCACGTCCCGGCCGTCGGCCCCGGTCCTGATACCGTACATCTCGATGACGATGGAGCTTGCGACCAGGTCCTCCCGCTTGAAGCGCACCCGGCTCCGGTGCTGCGACCAGCGGCCGGCGATAAAGCCGCCAAGGCCGATCAGGCCCGCGATCACCGCGAACAGGACGCGCGCGAGCTCGCTCGAGACCATCTCCAGGCCGAAGTGCTGCACCGTGGCCTCCCCCCTGAAATCGGGCATAAGCACGAGCCGTAGCCCCCGCACTGCCGCCCGAATTGTGCAGCCGTCCTCGTCCCGGTTCAATGCGCTCCTGTCGATGACAGACCGGAGGCACCCGTTTATCCTGACGGCTCAATGCGTTGCCGGCATGGTTTGCCTCCGACGGCAGATCACCAAGGAGCGCATCGTTGAGAGAGGGCGAGCAACTGCGATGACGGCCCGAATCGCCTCGGACGTGGGCGGCACCTTCACCGACAGCATCGCCTACGACCCGGCATCGCGGCGCCTGGCCGTCTCCAAGGTTCCCACCACGCCGGAGGGACGTGAGATCGGCACCGTCGAGGGCCTGCGGGCCGCGCTCAGCCGGCTTGGGGCGACGGGCAGATCGGTCGCCTATGTCGGCCACGGCATGACCACCGCCACCAACGCCGTGATCCAGCGCAGCGGCGCGAGGACCGCCTTCGTCACCAACCGCGGCTTCAAGGACCTGCTGCTGATTGGGCGCCAGGATCGCCCCAGCCTCTACGACATCGGCGTGGTGCGCACCCCTCCCCTGGTGCCGCGCGAGCTCTGCTACGGCATCGGTGGACGCCTCGACGCCGGCGGTCGCGAGATCGAGCCGCTCGACGAAGCTGAGCTCGTCAACGCCGCCGCCGACATGAAGAGGCGCGGGGTGGAGGCGGTGGCCGTCGCCTTCCTCCACGCCTACGCCAACCCGGCGCACGAGAATACCGCCAGGGCGCTGCTCGCCGCGCATCTGCCGGAGGTCGCCATCTCCATCTCCTCCGACATCCTGCGCGAGATGCGCGAGGTCGAGCGCGCCAGCACGACCGTGCTCAACGCCTACCTCACCCCCATCATGGCCCGCTATCTCGGCGCGCTCAACGGCCGGCTGCAGGACGAGGACAACGGCCTCGGTATCCCCCGCGGCACCCCGGTGATGGTCATGGAGGCGGCCGGCGGCCTGATGACGGTGGAGACCGCGCGCGCCAGGCCCGTACATACCGTGCTGTCGGGGCCGGCCGGCGGGGTGATCGCCGCGGCGCACGTGGCGCGGCTCGCCGGGGCCGCCCAGGTCGTCGCCATGGATATCGGTGGTACCAGCACCGACATCAGCCTGATCCGCGACGGCCGGCCGGAGACGACGCGCGCCGCCCGCATCGGGCAGCTCCCCGTCCGGCTGCCGGCCATCGATATCGTCGCCATCGGCGCCGGCGGCGGCTCCATCGCCTGGATCGACGACGGCGGCGCCCTGCGCGTCGGTCCGATGAGCGCGGAGGCCGTGCCGGGGCCGGCCAGCTACGGCCGCGGCGGCACCCGCCCCACCGTCACCGACGCCAACCTGGTGCTGGGACGGCTCGGCACCGAGACCCGGCTCGGCGGCGCCCTGCGGCTCGATCCTGCCGCGGCGCGGGCGGCCATCGAGACGCACATTGCCAGCCCGCTTGGGCTGGACGTGGTGGCCGCTGCGGCCGGAATCCTGCGCGTGGCGCACGCCAACATCGTGCGCGGCATCCGCGTCGTCTCGGTGGAGCGCGGCCACGACCCGCGGCTGTGCACGCTGGTCCCCTTCGGCGGCGCCGGCCCCATGCACGGCACGCCGGTGGCGCGCGAGCTGCAGATCCCCCGGCTGATCGTGCCGCCCACGCCCGGCATCCTGTGCGCCATGGGCCAGCTCCTCGCCGACCTGCGCCACGAGCTGGTGGAGACGCACATCCTCCCCTACCGGCCCGGCAACGGGGAGCGTGCCGCCGCCATCGCCGCGCGCCTCGGCGATGCCGCTGACCGCCTGCTGGCCGCCGACGGCGTACCGCCGCTGCGGCGACGGGTTGAGATCCGCGTCGAGGCCCGCTACGTCGGCCAGAGCTACGAGCTGCCCATCCCCTACGACCATCGCAGCCCCGAGGGATGGGAGCGGCTGGCGGCGGATTTCCACGCCGCCCACCGCTACCGCTTCGGCCATGCCGACGCGAGCGCCGCCATCGAGATCGTCGGCTTCGGCACCACCGCCATCGGCAAGGTCGACGGTCCCGAGCTGCCAACGCTCGCCTCCGGAGGCACAGCGTCCGCCGCCGAAGCGCAGTTTGCAACGCGCAATGTCTTCTTCGAGGGCGAGAGCCTAGGTGAGTCCGGACGCTGGACCTCCGCGCCCGTCCTCGCCCGCGAGAAGCTCCTGGCGGGCAACGTCATAGATGGCCCTGCCGTGATCGAGGAGGTGTCGGCCACCACGGTGCTCTATCCGGGCGACCGCGCCCGCGTTCACGCTACTGGGGCCTTGCTCGTGGAGTGCAGCCGATGAAGGACGACGCCACCATCGATCCGGTCACCTTGGAGGTGCTGCGCAACGCGCTGGAGGCCACCGCCCAGGAGATGGGCGGCGTGCTGAGGCTCACCTCGTTCTCGCCCAACATCAAGGAGCGCATGGACGCCTCCTGCGCCATCTTCGACAGCGAGGCGCAGCTGGTCGCCCAGGCCGAGCACGTGCCGATCCACCTGGGCTCCATGCTCAAGGCCGTCGGTCCCATCATCGCCGCCGTCGGCCCGCTCGCCCCCGGCGATGTCATCATCGTCAACGACCCCTTCGTCGGCGGCGCGCACCTGCCCGACATCACCCTCATCGCCCCCGTGCACGCGGGCGAGGCGCTCATCGGCTACGTCGCCACCCGCGCCCACCACGCCGACGTGGGCGGCATGGAGCCCGGGTCCATGCCCGGCCGGTCCACGGAGACCTTCCAGGAGGGCCTCATCATCCCGCCGCTGCGCCTCTACGCCCGTGGCGAGCTGCGGGAGGACGTGCTGCGCCTGATCCTGGCCAACGTGCGCACGCCCACCGAGCGGCGCGGCGACCTCAATGCCCAGCTGGCGGCGCTGCGCATCGGCGAGCGGCGTCTGTCGGAGCTGGCCGGGCGCCACGGCGCCCGCCTCCTCGCCCAGGGCTTCGCCGCGATCCTCGCCTACGCCGAGCGCCGCATGCGTCGCCGCATCGCCGAGCTGCCGCGCGGCACCTACCTGGCCGAGGATTGCCTGGACGACGACGGCAGCAGCGACGAGCCGGTGTGGGTCAGGCTCAAGGTGGAGGTGGCGGGCGACACGCTTACGCTCGACTTCGCCGGCTCCTCGCCGCA
>Ga0075431_100006845_pt1 | contig 11323 bp, 13 predicted proteins | sample RhiMetdeltSRZDD5_FD_75297 | JGI IMG/M metagenome (GOLD analysis project Ga0075431, IMG submission 75297) | Populus rhizosphere microbial communities from Tennessee, USA - Rhizosphere MetaG P. deltoides SRZDD5 | ecosystem: Host-associated > Plants > Roots > Rhizosphere > Soil | place: USA...
CCCGCGCGCCCCTTGCGCGCCATCGCGTAGCCGTCGATGCACGTCATGACGGAGGCGGCCTCGCCGGGGATGCGCATCAGGATCGACGTCGTGGAGCCGCCGTACATGGCGCCGTAGTAGATTCCCGCCAGCATGACGATCGCCCGGGTGGCATCCATGCCGAACGTCGCCGGCAGCAGCAGGCTGATGCCCGCCAGCGGTCCCACGCCGGGCAGCACGCCCACCAGGGTGCCGATCACGCAGCCGACGAACGCATAGAGCATCACCGGCGGCGACAGCGCCACCGAGAAGCCGACGGCGAGGTTGTGCAACGTCTCGAGCATCTAGAGGCCCAGCGGGCCGCGCGGCAGCGGCACGCGCAGGAGGGTGTCGAAGAGCAGGAAGGTGCCGGCCGCGAACCCGGCGGCGAAGACGAGCGAGGGCACCGCCCCCTTGCGCTCGACCACGAAGAGCAGGAACAGCAGGGCGACGAAGATGGTCAGCCGGTAGCCGAGGCGCTCGAGACCGACGGCGCAGAAGGCGCAGGCGGCGAAGATGGCGACCGTGTGGCGCCACTCGCCGCGGAACCCGAGCGACGACAGCGGCGCCGAGCCCGACCCGAGGACGGCGATGCCGATGCCGCCGAACAGCAGCAGGACGGCAAGCCCCACCGGCATGTACGCCGGTCCGGGATTGGAGAGGCTCCCCAGCGGCAGCCTCCGGCTCTCCCACAGCACGACGAGCGCGAAGACCGCCAGCGCGGCGCCGGCCGCGCGATCGATCGTCAGCATGCGGCGCTAGCCGAGGCCGAGGAAGCGCGCGGCGTTGGCGCCCTCGATGCCGGTGCGCACGGCGGGCTCGAGCCCCGAGGCTGCCAGCACGCCGACGGGGTCGTCGTACCCCATGTCGAACGGATAGTCACTGCCGACCACGACGCGCTCGGCCCCGAGCTCGGCGAGGATGAACCGGAGATTGGCGGCGCCGTGCGTGAGGGAGTCGACGTAGATGCGGCGCGCGTACTCGCGCGGCTCGCGGGGAATCGCGGCCGGCCCCTCGGGCCGCACCTTCCAGCCGTGGTTCAGCCGGGCCAGCGTGAAGGGAAAGGCCCCGCCGCCGTGGGCGAAGCAGATGCGCAGATCCGGGAGCCTCTCCAGCACGGCGCCGAAGATCAGCTTGGAGATGGCGAGCGCGCTCTCCAGCGGGTTGCCCACGATGAGCGGGAAGTAATACTTCGTCAGCCGCTCCTGGCCCACCAGCGGCGTGGCGGGATGGACGAACACCGCCATCCCGAGCTCGCGACAGGCCGCGAAGAACTCGAAGAGAGCGGGATCGTCGAAGTCGCGCCCGCCCGGGCACGTTCCGATCTCGACCGCGCGCAGGTCCAGGCGCTCGCGGGCGTGCCGCAGCTCCGCGATGCCGAGCGTCACGTCCTGTAGCGGCACCGTGGCCATCCCCACGAAGCGCCGCGGATGCCGCGAGGCGATGGCCGCCACGTTCTCGTTCTGCAGTCGCGCGAACGCCTGCCCCGCCTTGGCCTCCGCCCAGTAGCAGAACATCACCGGCGGCGGCGACAGCGCCTGCATGTCGACGCCGAGCCGGTCCATGTCCTCGATCCGCCGGCCGGCGTCCCAGGAGCGATCGTCGATGTCGCGGAAGAACTGGTCGCCCGTCATGATGGTGGCGCGGCAGGCGTCTCCGTGCACGAGCCGCGGCCACTTGCCGCCGCCGAAGCGCGACGCCCAGTCGTCCCAGCGCTCCGGGACCACGTGCGTGTGGACGTCGATCCGCATCACTTCGCTTCCACGCGACCGATACGCTTGATCACGGCGGCCAGGCGCGCGGCGTCGGCGTCCCACCACGCGCGGAACTCGTCCGCGTCCTGATAGGCGATCGGCGTCTGCGCCTTGTCCATCGCCGACCGGAACTCCGGGTCCTGCACCGCCTGCCGCGTGGCCTCGCGCAGCGTCTTCACCACGGGCGCCGGCGTTCCGCGCGGGGCGAAGAGACCGGCCCACAGGTAGTACTCGAGGTCGTAGCCGACTTCCTTGAGGGTCGGCACGTCGGGATAGGCGGCCAGCCGAGTGGCGCCCCACGTCGCGAGCATCCGGAGCTTGCCGGCCTTGACGTGCGGCAGCGCGAGCGCCGGCGGCGAGGCCCACATGGCGGCGTGGCCGCCCAGCACGGCCGTGGTGGCGGGCGCGCCGCCGGTGGTGATGAGATGTCGCATCTTGAGGCCGCCGGCAGCGTTCAGGAGCATCTCCATCGGCACGTGGGAGGCGCCGTACAGTCCCGACGAGGTGAACGTCAGCTCGTTGGGCTTCGCCCGGATCTCCTCGAGCACGTCCTTCACGGTCTTCCACGGCCGCTCGGTGCCGACCACCAGCACCGGCGGATCCGCGTTGAGCCGCGCGATGCCGACGAACTGATCGCGGGTGTACGTCGGCGGCCGTCCGAAGAGCGCGTCGACTTCCGGGATGGTGGAGATGGAGACGAGCGCGAGGAGCAGCGTGTAGCCGTCCGGCTTGGCGACAGCCGCGGACTGGGTCCCCACCGCTCCGCCCGCGCCGGGCTTGTTGGTGATGACGATCGGCTGCTTGAGGCTGCGCTCGAGGGCCACCGCGAGCGGGCGCGCGGTCAGATCGGCGATGCCTCCCGGCGGGAACGGCACCACGACCGTCACCGGGCGAGTCGGATATGGCTCGTCAGCGTGAACACCGCCCGCCAGGAGGACGAGCAGAACGGTGGCAAGGGTGAGGCGTGCGACAGCACGGGACATGGGGGTCTCCTGACGCGCCGCGCAGGCGCGGAATAGTGCGCGACACTTTACAGGAGGATGGGGAGACGCGGAAGCACGGTGGCGCCGGGGCACAGGCCGGCGCCACCGCACTCCGCCGGGAGCGGTCTAGCGCTTCTGACCGCCCTCGTGCTGCTGGCCGCCCTGCTGCTGCTGACCGGGCTGACCCTGCGGGCGCTGCTGGCCACCCTGCTGCTGACCCGGCTGACCGGGCTGACCCTGCGGGCGCTGCTGCTGCCCGCCCTGCTGCTCTTTATCGAGCTGGACCGGCTCGCCGCTCTCGGCGTCCTTGTTGTCCTTCTTATCGAGGTTCTTGTTGTCGGCCATCAAAAGGCCCTCCTTGTTGCTCGAATGAGGAGCAAACGATGTACCAGCGGAGGGCGATGTAGCAATTACGACAAGGCGCGATTCTCCAGCACGATGGCCGCGTTGCGAGCCAGACCGTCGCGGCGCGCGCGCTTGAGCGCCGACCCACGGAAGCGCTCGCGAAACTCGGTGTCCGTGAGCGCCAGCAGCGCCTCCGGGGGGCCGGGCGGCGCGCCGGGCGCGAGGGCGGGATCGCGCGCGGGCGGCGCGTGGCGATTCCACGGACAGACCTCCTGGCAGACGTCGCAGCCGAACAGCCACTCGCCGATCCCGGCGCGGAGGTCCGTGGGGATCTCGCCCCGGTGCTCGATGGTGAGATAGGAGATGCAACGCCGCGCGTCGAGCGTGTAGGGACCGGCGAATGCCTCCGTCGGGCAGGCGCGCAGACACGCCGTGCACGTCCCACAGCGATCGGCCACGACCTCGTCGGCGGCGAGCTCGGCCGTCGTGAGCACAATGCCGATGAAGAAGTACGAGCCGAGGTCGGGCGCGATCAGGTTGGTGTTCTTGCCGATGAAGCCAAGACCGGCGCGCGCCGCCAGCTCACGCTCCAGCACGGCGCTCGTGTCGACCGACGCGCGGCTCCGCACCTCCGAACCGCCGGCCGCACGCAGGACGTCCTTGAGGGCGTGCAGGCGCGGCCGGATCACGCGGTGATAGTCGCGACCGCGCGCGTAGCGGGCCACGCCGCGCCACGCCGGGTCTTCCTCGCGGGGGGCATAGCTCAGCGCCACCGCGACCACGGACCGCCAGCCCGGCAAGAGCCGCGCGGGATCGCGACGCGCCGCGCGCCCCTCGGCAAGATAGTCCATGCCGCCTGCGTAGCCGGCCTCGAGCCAGCGGTCGAAGGCGTCACCGTGAGCGAGCGGGCCGGCGGCGCCGACGGCGACGCGGTCGAAGCCGAGGGCGAGCGCCTGCTCCTTGACCGTGCGCGTCAGGGCCAGAGCCGCGAGCGTCATCGCCGGCGGGCCTTGGCGATCAGATGGCTTCGCGTCAGCGTGCGCCCGCCCTCCTCGAGAAACTTGATGTAGTGAAACCAGCGGCCGTCGGTCTTCCACCGCTCGGCCAGCCCGATGGCCGCCGCCAGCCCCTGCTCCACCGAGTCGAACTTCTGCACGTCCTGCTCGACGGCCAGGTGCTCGACCGCGAAGCCGTGTGTCTCGAGCTGCCGCCGCGCCTCGTCCTCGTCGTACGCGAACCGCGATCGCCGGCCGGTCTCGCGCCACTGGTCCGCGTGAAACGCGACGAACGCCAGCGCCTCACCGTGGCGTAGCGTGCGGCCGCTGGCCGCGATGATGGGCTCCGACATGCAGAGGTGGGCCAGGATCAGCGTCGGTCGCGTGAAGAGCGACGTCACGCCGACGTAGTCCTCGCGCGCCTCGACGTCCAGCTGGACGAACTCCACGTTGCCCAGCCGGGCGGCGTCGGCTCGCCGTCGCGCCTCGTCGAGGGCGCCGGCGTCCCGATCGAGACCGACCACCCGATGACATCGAGACGCCACCGCCAGCGCGACCCGTCCGGTGCCGGTCCCGACGTCGACGGCGTCGGCGTCCGGCAGCGGCTCCGCCTCGACGAGCGCCCAGAACTGCGGCGAGACGTCAGCCCGTGACGGCACCATCGGAGGCGCTGGATACGAGCCGCGCGTACTTCGCCATGACGCCCCAGGTGTAGCGCGGCTTCGGACGCTTGACGGCCTTCAGGCGCTTCTTGAGCTCGGCCGGCGAAAGCTCGACGTCGAGCCGGCGCTTCTTGATGTCGATGACGATGGTGTCGCCGCTCTTGAGCGCGGCGATGGGACCGCCCTCGGCGGCCTCGGGCGCGATGTGGCCGATCATGAAGCCGTGAGTGGCGCCGGAGAACCGGCCGTCCGTCATCAGCGCGACCGTCTCGCCGAGTCCCGCACCCTGGATGGCCCCCGTCACGTGGAGCATCTCGCGCATGCCGGGACCGCCTTTGGGCCCCTCCCAGCGGATCACCACGACGTCGTTCGGCTTGATCTTTCCCGCCTTCACCGCCGCGAAGGCGTCCTCCTCGCGGTCGAACACGCGGGCGGGACCGCGGTGGACGTCCTTCTTCTGGCCCGAGACCTTGGCCACGCAGCCGTCCGGCGCCAGATTCCCGCGCAGGATGGCCAGCCCGCCCTGGGCCTTCAGCGGGTCCTTCAGCGAGCGGATCACCTTCTGCCCCGGCGGCTCCTTGGCGGCGCGCGCCTCCTCGCCGATGGTGCGCCCGCTAACCGTCTTCTCACCCCCGTGGAGCAGCCCGGCCTCGAGCAGCCGCATGGCCACCACGGCCATCCCGCCCGCCTCGTACATCTCCGGCGCCGTGTAATTCCCCCACGGCTTGAGATCCGCCAGCAGCGGCGTCTTGCGCGAGATCTGGTCGAACTCGTCGATGGTCAGCTTGACCCCGGCCTCCTTGGCCACCGCCAGCAGGTGCAGCACGGCGTTGGTGGAGCCGCCCGTGGCCATCACGCCGGCGATGGCGTTGTAGAGCGACTTCTTCGTGATGATGTCGCGCGGGCGCAGTCCCTTGCGCAGCACGTCCATGGCCAGCCGTCCGGTCTGGTAGGCGATCTCTTCCTTCTGCGCGTCCACCGCGGGGACGCCGTTGTATCCCATCGGCGAGACGCCGAGCATCTCGAAGGCGGTGGCCATGGTGTTGGCGGTGAACTGGCCGCCGCAGGCGCCGGCGCCCGGACACGCGCGGCTCTCGACCTCGTTCAGCTCGCGCGCGTCGATCTTGCCGGCGTTGAAGGCGCCGATGGCCTCGAAGACGTCCTGGATGGTGAGTCGCTTGCCCTTGTACTCACCGAACAGGATCGAGCCGCCGTAGAGCATCACCGACGGCACGTTCACGCGGGCCATGGCCATCACCATGGCCGGGATGGTCTTGTCGCAGCCGGATAGCGTGACGAGGCCGTCGAGCAGATGGCCGCGCGTCACCAGCTCCACCGAGTCCGCGATCCAGTCGCGGCTGATGAGCGAGGCCTTCATCCCCTCGGTGCCCATCGCGATGCCGTCGGTGACGGAGATGGTGTTGAACTCGATGGGCGTGCCCCCGGCCGCGCGGATCCCCTCCTTCACCTTGTCGGCGAGCTTGCGGTGGTTCCAGTTGCACGGGGTGATCTCGATCCAGCAGTGGGCGACACCGATCAGCGGCTTGGCCAGGTCCTCGTTGGTGAAGCCGATCGCCTTGAAGTAGGAGCGCGCGGCGGCGCGGTCGCCGCCGTCGAGGAGCGTGCGGCTCATGTGTCGCGGATCGAACGTCATGCCGGGCCTCCTTGAGCGGTCGCCGGGCGCCTGGCGACCAGGAACGTGAACTTGCCGTGCTGCACGGTCTCGCCCCGCTGGTTGATCACCTGGCGCTCCTCGATGATGACGCCGCCGTCGCGCATCGAGCGCTTCACCGCCGTGCGGGAGCGGCTGTGGATGGTATCGCCGACCCGCAGGGGGGCGTCGACGTGCCACTCCACTCCCATGAACGCGAGCACGACCAGCGGCGGCTGGGGCACGCGCCAGCCCAGCCCCGTGGTGAGGCAGAGCAGCAGGAGGTCGGGCGCGGCCGCTTCGTCGGCGGCGCCGTCGCCGGTGACGCCGGCGTAGAGGTTCACGTGGGCCTGCGTCACCGTGATCCCCGGCGTCTCCACCACCCCGTGCAGCACGACGTCCTCGAAGAAGAAGCGCGCGGGGGCCGCCGTCGTCACTGCCGCCGCTCTACCAGGAGATCCGTCTCGCCCTCCTGCACGACCTCGCCACGCTGGTTGACGACGGTCCGCTCCACGGTCAGAAGCCCGCGGTCGGGCTTCGACGTGTCTTTCTTGGCGGTAACCTTGGCGCGGAGCCGGATGGTGTCGCCGATCTTGATGGGACCCTTGAATTTCCAGCGGAGGCCGACGAAGGCCAGCGTCGCGTAGGCCTGGGTTGCGCGCGTGAAGAGACCGGCCTGGATCGAGAGCCCGAGCAGTCCGTGCGCGATCCGCTCCCCGAAGATCGACTGCTTCATGAACTCGGCGTCGGTGTGGAGCACGTTGTAGTCGCCCGACAGGCCCGCGAACAGCACGATGTCCGTCTCCGTCACCGTTCGTCCCGGCGACTCGTACTCTTCACCGACCTCGATATCGTCCCAGTATCTGCGCGCGTCGGCCATGGGCCCCCTAGTCTACTTGATGGCGCCGACGGTGAAGCCGGCAATGAAGCGGTCGAGGAAGAAGTTGTAGACGATGGCGATGGGGATGCTGGTGATCAGACACGCGGCCATGAGGGAGCCCCAGTAATACACGTCGCCCCGGACCAGGGCCACCGGCACCCCGACGCTGACGGTCATCTTCTCCACCGAGGAGATGAAGGTGAGGCTGTAGACGAACTCCTGGATGACCAGGGTCAGCGCGAAGATGACTACCGTCAGGAGACCGGGCACCGCGAGCGGCAGCACGATCCGCCCGATGGCGCCGACGCGGCTGCAGCCGTCCACCATCGCCGACTCCTCGATCTCCTTCGGAAGCGACTTGAAGAAGCCCATGAGGAGCCACGTGCAGAACGGCACCGTGAACGTCGGATAGATGAGGATCAGCGCCCAGTGGCTGTTGGTCAGGCCCAGCAGCGACACCAGTCGCGAAAACGGGATGAAGAGCAGCGTCGACGGAACCAGGTACGTGAGGAAGATGGCGATGCTGAGCCGCTCGCCCCAGCGGCCCGTCAGCCGCGCCAGGCTGTACCCCGCCGGCACCGCCAGCAGCAGCGTGATGCCCACCACGGCCACGCCGACCAGCAGCGTGTTCATGAGCCACGTCGGGTAGAGCGTCTGCCCGAACAGGGTGCGCAGGTGATCGAGCGTGGGCGGGCGGTTGAAGATGAACGGGTTGTGCCGTATGTCGGTGGCGCCGACGTAGAGGTCGGCGTTCTGCTTGAAGGACGTCACCACCATCCAGTAGAACGGGAAGATCGCGAAGGCGATGAAGAACAGGATGGTGGCGCGGTGCACCACCGCGTTCAGCGCGCGGCGCGCTGGCGACACGGCCACCATCACACCACCTCCGCCCGCCGGGACGCGCGCAGCATCACGACGGCCAGCACCACCAGCACCGGCACCAGGAAGATGGCCACGGCCGCCCCGCGGCCGACGTCGCCGCCCAGCACGCCGTCCTGGAAGGCGAGGCTGGCGAGCACGTGGGTGGAGTTGTAGGGTCCGCCGCGCGTCAGCAGATAGACGAGGCTCATGTCGGTGAAGGTGAACACCACTCCGAAGAGAACAGCGACGGTGAGAATGGGCTTCATCATGGGGATCTCGACCTGGAAGATCCGGGCGAGGGTGCCGGCGCCGTCGATGGCGGCCGCCTCGCGCACCTCGCTGGGGATCGAGGTCAGGCCGGCCAGCAGGATGACCGTCGAGAACGGCAGCATCCGCCACACGTGGATGGTGATGATGGCGATCATCCCGAGCGTGGTGTCGCCGAGCCAGTAGTACCACTGCCCCGGCTGGAGCCAGCCGACGACCAGCAGGAGCCAGTTGATCACGCTGAAGGTGGAGTCGAAGATCCAGAGCCAGCCGAGCGTGGCCAGCGAGATCGGGGCCGCCCACGGCATGAGGATCAGGAACCGCGCCACGGACTTGCCGAAGAACGACTTCATCAGCGCGCGGGCCAGGATGTTGCCGAGGACCATCACCGTCACCTGAGAGGCCAGCGTGAACACGAACGTGTTGCGGAGCGCGCGCTGGAACACCGGGCTGGCCATGACGCTCCGGAAGTTGGCGAGGCCGACGAACGAGAACTCGAGGCTGCCCGCCGAGGAGTTGGTCAGGCTGAGGAACAGCGCCAGCATGAAGGGCACGGCCACCAGCAGCCCGATGTAGACGAGCGTGGGGGCGAGCATGATGGCGCCGAGACGGCGGTCCGAGCGTCGGATGGTGTCGCCGGCGCTCAGGGGCGCGGCGACGGCCACCGCGGGGTTGCTGGTGGTGGTGCTCATCGGCTCAAAAACAAGCCGGCAGCGGGCACGCGCCCCGCTGCCGGCTCGACGGTCTCCTTCCGCGGTCGGGGCTACTTGTCCTTGCCGCCGCCCGCCACCATTTTCTTCTGGCGCCACTTGTCGAAGATCTGCTTCGCGCGCGTGTTCGCCTCCAGCATGGCGTCCTTCGGCGAGAGCGCGCCGGTGGCCGCCTTGGCGAACATGTCGGTGATGACGTAGGTGTCGAAGATCTCGCCCTCGGCCGGGTTGCCGTAGCCGGGGTAGCCGAGGTTGGTCGACCACGGCAGTGACTTCGCCAGCAGCGCGAGCTTGTCGACCGGGTTCGAGCCGAACGGATCCTTGTTGCACTGGGCGGTGATCCACGCCGCGCCCGACTCCGCCTTCTTGGCGACGGGCGTGTTCGGCTCGGCGGCCGCCCCGAAGAAGGACGGGAAGTTGTAGAGCTTCGAGGCGAGCATGGAGTCACGGGACGCGTCGACGAGCGCCACCAGGAACTCCTTGGCCACGTCCTGGCTCTTGCTGAACTTCCACACGACGTAGCCGCTCATCACGTGCTCGGACGCGAGCTGGGTGCCCGTGGGGCCCTTGAGGGCGGGCGTGAAGAAGTAGTTCTCGAGGACGGGCAGCTTGTTGTCCTGGGCCGTCCGATAGGCCGAGATCGAGTTGAGGATGTACGCCGTCTGCTGCGCGTTGAACGCCTGGTTGTTCGAGGCGGCGTTCCACGAGAGCACGGCCTGGTTCATGCCGACGCCGTAGAGCTTCTTCGTGTACTCCAGCGCGGCCAGCGTCTCCGGCGAGTTCAGGACGACGTTGCTGTCCTTGTCCTGGATGGAGCCGCCGTGGCACCAGAGGATATTGCGCACGGCCATGTTGGAGTCGATGTCCTGGCTGAGCCCGATGCCGATGGGAATCTGCATCTGCGGCATCGCCTTCTTGATCTCGGGCGCGGCCTTCACGAGGTCGTCGTAGGTCACAGGCCCGTTCGCCATCCCGATCTTCGTCCACGCCTCCTTGTGATAGTTGCCCGGATCCGGCACCCACATGTCGGAAAGCGCGAACTGCTTCTTGGTGACGGGGTTGTAGGTCGACCGCCGCGCCAGCTCGACTTCCTTGCCGTACTTCTTCTCCAGCGCGGCCGTGACGTCGGCGAGGTCGATGACGTGCTCCTCGAAGGCGGACGCGAGACCGAGGAACATGTGGATGTCGTGACCCGCCTGCGCGGCCACCTCGGCCGTCGCCCGCGGCACCACGTCGGCGAAGCCGACATGATCGACGGTGACCTCGATGCCGCGCTTGGCGCCCCACTCCTTGGCAAAGGGATCGAACCACTTGTCGTACGCGGGCACGAAGTGACTCCACTGGAGGATCTTGAGCTGTCCGGCCGCCTTCGCGTCCCGGACCACGATCGTCGGGCCGACCGCCGCCGCCGCGGCACCGACCGCGACCAGCTTGCCGCCCCTGACGATGAACTGCCGCCGAGTCTGCATCACGCGCCTCCGTCGTCGTTGAGGTTCCGGGCGAGCCACGGCTCACCGAGCGAAAAGTAGTCAAAGAATACCATGACTTCGGAGCCCCTCAGGCCGGCGCTCCGGCGGGAGCGTCAGTGATCGCTGCGGAGGATGGAGGCGACGGTCCGCGTGAGGGCGTCGATGTCGATCGGCTTCTGGAAGTAGGCCTCGAACTCTTGCGCGCGCGTCGGCGGATAGTCCTCGTAGAAGGCCGTGACCGCGATGGCCGGCACACGGGCGAGCGTGCGATCCTTCGAACCACGGACGCCGTGCATGAACGAAGGCCCGTCCTCGCGCGGCAGTGCCAGGTCGCAGACGATCACGTTCGGCGTCACCGTCTGCAAGTAGCCCCGGGCGTGCATGGCCGTGGTAGCGGCGAGAACGCGCGCGCCGCACGACTCGAGGATCAGCTGCATCAGATCGAGGGCATCGGGATCGTCGTCGACCACGAGGATGGTGGTGCCGGCGAGATCGGGAAGAGTGCCCCGCGGCTCGCTGCGACGCGCGGGAAACCATCGCGAACGCGACAGGTCGGGGCGACGCTCGGATGGCGCAGGTGGTCGGCGGTCCGGCGCGGGCTGGCCGGCGCGGAGGGGCAGCGTCGCCGTAGCCCCGAAGAGTCTCGACGTCATCGTCATCTGAGCACTCGCCTATACGTACACATACGGATGGTCGTCTGTCAATGAGACCCCGCGAGATCGATAGGA
>Ga0075431_100006846_pt1 | contig 11323 bp, 8 predicted proteins | sample RhiMetdeltSRZDD5_FD_75297 | JGI IMG/M metagenome (GOLD analysis project Ga0075431, IMG submission 75297) | Populus rhizosphere microbial communities from Tennessee, USA - Rhizosphere MetaG P. deltoides SRZDD5 | ecosystem: Host-associated > Plants > Roots > Rhizosphere > Soil | place: USA...
TACGACTGCGAACTGAACTCCGACGTCGAGCAGATCACCCGCCTGCTCGACGCCAGCTCCATCAAGTCCACTTCGCGCGAGGAGTGCCACCGCAGCCTCATAGAGCGCTTTTGCAGCGTTGAGCATCGCGTCAAGGCCGAGAGCGGCACCGATAGCCCCATTCTGATCGCCACGTTCCGCGCATTGGCATCCATCGTCAACGCGACGTGCAGCGTCCAATAAGATGAACCGTACGGCTTGCAAGTCAATGGCTATCGTCCCGGCCTTCACGGCGGATGTAAGTGCTGTGTTCATGTTCGTGCCCTCAAAGGTTATTTGTCAGTCCGTAAGGGCGGCCGGACAAGCCAGCCGCCCCGCTGTCACCTCAAAGTGCGCGAACAGATTTGACGCGCTCCACGCCGGCGAGCCGCCGCTTTGCCAATTCGACGTACTTCGCCTCTAGTTCAATCCCGAGATAGCGCCGCCCGCACAGAGCTGCAGCAACCAAAGTGGAACCAGATCCACTGAAGGCATCGAGCACGAGATCGTCAGGCTGCGAGAACGAGCGAATTAGAGGCTCAAGGATGTGCACAGCCTTTTCCGTCGGATGGGCTCTGTTGCCTGTGTACTCCCAGGGCTGTACGTCCAGGATGGGACTCAGTGGCTTCTGCGGCCAGCCCTTTGCGAGCAGGCATGCTGACTCATGAGCCAGCCTCGTGAAACGGGAGTTTGAAACATAGCGCTTGGTCCAAACGATATGACCGACGATGCGGAACCCGGCCTCCGTCCATGCACGCGTAAAGGCATCGAGACGTGTATAGCCGTAGAACGTCACGCAGAACCGATCCCACTTCAGAACTCTATACAGCTCTCCATATGCGCCAACCACGGCGGCGGGATTGTCGTCATTGGCAAGAGTTCGACCACAGCGATCCTTGTAGCGCGCCAAGTACGGCGGATCGATCAACAAGATCGACACTATCGGCCGGCAGCGTCGGCAACACGTCCTTGCAGTCTCCTTGAATGATTTGCTGAGTAAGCATCTTGGTCTCTCCTATGTGTTTACGGGATATGCGTCGGTGTAGGCCGCGCATGGCCCCTCCCCGTCGGCGAGACCGGGGTGCAGAGTGCAAGGGCGAATCGACGGGAGGGGGATCACCCGATCTGCACAAGGCTCGGCGCGGAAGATCCGGGAGACCCGGTGATTCGGCGAAGCGTCCCTTGCACGGCGAGAGGGGCGGAGCCCCTAGTGCTGTGCTCACTGAAATTGCTTGAATGAGCCCGAGACAGGCTCGCGCAGACGGGTCGTGCTTACATCGGACCGACTACAATGACGAGATCGTCCTGACTGAACTCACACACCAGCACTGACGTGAAGCGCTACCTGCTTATTGGCGCCGGCTTCAGCTACAACTGGGGCGGTTGGCTTGCTTCCGAAGCGTTCGAGTTTCTGATCGGCGATGCTGCGGTGGTAGCCAGCGCCGACCTTCGGGCGCTCCTCTGGAAGCATCAGTCCAAAAGCGGGTTTGAAGCTGCACTCGACGAGCTCGAGCGAGCCGCTTCACCGCAGATGCACTCTCTCGCTCTGACGCTTCGAGCAGCAATCAAGCGGATGTTCGAGTCGATGAACTCTGCATTCAAGTCGAAAGGTTTAGAATTCAGGCAGCCGTTCGGCAACGATCACCCCGTTCGCAACTTTCTCCGCAGCTTCGACGCGATCTTTTCGTTGAACCAGGATCTCTTTCTTGAGCACTGCTATCGAGGCTGCAAGGACGGTCTCGTAGACAGAGAAGATGTGCGCACGGAGCGTGACTGGAATTTCCCCGGGATGAGATTGCTTCGTGTGCCGAGGGAGCACGCGGTCTACCCGTCTGCGTTGGGACTTTGGGTGCCGAGTGACGATCGCACGATCGCTGCGGATCAGCAACCTATCTTCAAGCTACATGGGTCGGCGAATTGGCGGACGACAGAAGACAGCGACATTATGATCATAGGCGGCGCAAAGGCCGCGGCTATCCAGCGCTATGCGGTGCTGCGATGGTACTCGGAGGTATTTGCAGAGTCGCTCAGTCGACCCGACGCGCGGTTGATGATTATCGGATACAGCTTTCGTGACGAGCACATCAACGCCGTGTTGCTAGAGTCGATGGAACGTGGCCTTGAGGTATTCGTCGTTGATCCGTTGGGCGCGGACATAGGATCGATGACCAATAGCCTACCGAAGGACTCGCCAGGCTACTCGCTGACGGCAATGCAATTGGTCCTGCAGAAATCGCTCGTCGGCGCCTCTCGCCGATCTTTGTCATCGACGCTGGCCCACGACGATGTTGAGCGACGCAAGATTGAGCGATTCTTGCGCCGCGAAGCTGCTCAATGAACGGCCTGGGCACCTGCAGTCAAAGCCCTAGATACTCGTTCCCCGTGAAGGTTGGAAATTCGACCTCCGTCGCGCACCACAACACTGTGTAGCGTCCGGAAGTGCGGAAGTCGCTCCAGGCTATCCACGCCCGGGACGACCCCAGAGGCTTCGCATGTCATACGACGAGCGCAACCGAAGTGCCCGAGATCCGCATGCGGTCACGAGTGCGGCAGCATGTCCGAGCTGACAGGTGACTACAGAGTAGGAATCGGGCTCGTAGTCTCCATCTCAGCAGACGCGACTGCGTCTTGCAGCGTGACCAGCGCTGCACAGAGTTCGCGCAGCGTATCCTCCTTTTTCATCCCCAAGCTCTCCGCAATCGCAATATATTTGACTCCGCGAGCGAACAAGTCGACCAGCTGCTTCTGCGCGGGCGGCAGCTTGGCGAGTGCCACTTGCACTTGAAGCACTTCCTTTCTTGCCTCATATCGTTCGGCTTCCTCGCTCATTCGGGTAGCCCAACCTTCCACGTCGAGGGCAACCGTCGCCTCGTCAACTCGGCTCAGTGCTTCAAAGATCTGCAAGGCGCGACCTTCGACATTTTCGGCGGTTGCAGCTGCGGATAACCGCAGAATACGCCGCCAAGCCAGCCGATCCGTGATTTGCTGCATGATGCGCGTCATAGTTTTTTTGCTTTTGATGTACGGCGGTTCACGAGCATCTGGTGTCGTGCGCATCGAACGTAATAACGAAATCTGGTCCGGCTCACCTTATCTTTGCTGCAGTCTTTTCGCGGTCTCTATCTCGCACGTCCAGAGCCATGACTGACGCGCTTATTTGGCCTGACTCTGCGCGGTCCTTGCGTCCTCACCAAGGAGCCAAGTCTGTCACCATTGCGCCAAGCGACGCGGTCGCATTGGACAGGTCCTCGTGACGCACACAACGTATTGACCATTAACGGATAACGATGCCACGCGTTTAGTCAACTAGCCAAAGCTCGACCTTCGCACGCTGCGCATTGACCTTGACTCGTTCACGACAGTACCGTCGTACCCGGAACGTGTTCCATGTTAGCTACGCAGTGTCCTTTTCCGAGTTTCATGCATTACTCCTTCAGATTGAGTTGAGAACCGGGAAGAGGGCGCAACTTGATTGTTGCGCCCTTTTTCTCGTTTGCGACTGCGCCAGTTCTTCCTTGTCGATCTGGCCAAATTCCAGCCGACCTCGCCTTCTCCCGTCGCATTTGCAGAGATGGATGGAAAGCGGTTGCGTCTTGGCAGCGGCACCGCTGCCTGTCGAGACTGCAGACACCTTTGTGCTCAAACCGTGCGCGCCTGCCCGACCAGTGCTGAGTCGAGAGGCTGTAGCGCCGCGAGTTAGATTCGCACTCCCATGCCAGCATTGAACTCACCGCGCGATGACGTTTTCGAACTGATCCGAGGTGCTGCGAGGATGCGGCACGACGCGCAACGCACCGCGACTTTCAACAACTGCAACGGGGAATTGACGTTCGAGTGATCTCACGAACAAGGCCGGATCGGACAGCCTGAACGTGCCGCGCATTTGGCGCGTAGCAACCGTGCGATCGCGTAGCTCGATCTGCAGGGCATTGTTGAGGTTGAACTCGTGAACGAGGTCAGCAACGGTCGAGTGCTCACCAGCAATGAGCTTTTCATCAACCCAGGCGAGATCTCTATTCAGATCGGCTGGCCGTGCAAGCAGGGCGGCGCCGTCGGCGTCTACTGTGACACCTTCGCCAGCTCGTAGCATGGCAGTGTTAGGTGACGTCAACTGAGCATCATCCGCGCCTAGTGCATGCCGGCGAGCCACGGCTACCGTACCTTGCTGCACGGTCACTGATACGGATTTAGCATCGCTTAGCTTGACGGCAAACGCCGTGCCCACGGCACGAGCCGATACAAGATCGGCCTCCACATACAGCGGACGCGTAGTGTCTTTCGCGACGTAGACCATGATCTTGCCGCGCGCGAGACGCAGAAGCCGTCGATGTGCGGTCATCTCGACGCTCACCTCAGTGCGCGGCCCGGCTCGTAAGAGTGTGCCGTCCTCGAGTCGCACGTCCCTCCACTCACTTGCCGCGGTAACGATGGCGTGATCGGGAGGGATCCCAATCACGATAGTCACGAGCGAGATCAGGACGGCGAGCGCGAGAACAGTCCCGAAGCGCCAGGCGCGCGATCGTCCGCTCACCGACGTTGGAGTCGACGCACGCACGGGTGAAGGTCCTTTGGTCGAGCGAAAACCGTGGATTGGGGACACATTGCTGGACGCGGATCCGATGTCGCGAAGAGTGATGCCGTTCGATTTCATCAAATGCTGCAGCAAAATATTGCTGGATGTGGCCAGCAGTATTTCCCACCCGTGCTGCGGCGACCTTTTGAGCCACTTGACGAATTCCGCTCGTTCCTCAGGGCTCGCATGCTCAAGCCGCTCGAGCCATTCCGCCGCTCGCTGGGCGACCAACGACTTTTCCTTATCCATGTTGCGAATCCTCGATGGCGGCTCACGTATCCTGCGTGGTTGGCGCCGCCTTCATCGCCACGTGGGATATATGACGGTTCCCGCAGCAAAAGTGAGGACTACGAGGAGCTCGGGCCGCACTTTTTGCCGAAAACTCCCAAATTAATGCCGTTCCTGCAGCCGGTACGACGCGGAGTGAGCCTCCTATTACTCGAGAGACTCAGAACGAATGCAGACGGACAGGCTACGTCGTCGTGACCGTATCCGGGATTGGCGCGACCGCTGCCCGAGACACTGTCAACTGGCCGGATTTTCGAAGCCAAGCCAGTAGCGAAGTCAGGCCGAGCGCCCGACTACGTTCGGTAATTGCACGGCGCACTGGGCCTACCAACGCTTTCGAAGCTCAGCGGCGACAAAGCGGCCCAGCGGATTCGCATTGGCGGGGTCGTAGTTGGCGCCCAACGGCGCAGCCGCAAACGGCGGATCCTTATCGAACACATTCTGCGCGCTGATGCTCACGGTCATGCCCGACCACACCGGGCTTCGGAAGATCTCCCCCAGGGATAGCTGTCCGAACAAGTCAACCGTGACCCACGAATCGACTGGAGGATCACCAACCACTGTCGAGTTAACGTAGCCATCAACGTAGTTCACAGCCGACCCGACCGTCCAACCTGGAGCTGTCCAGCTCACGTCCACTCGGCCGCGCCAGTTTGTTGGATTGCCGAACGTATCGGCTGTGTCTACTGCAGCTGAGGTGCTCAGCAGCTGCTCGTCGATGTATCGGATGTTCGAAACATTGACGCGAGAGGAAAGTGCACCCGAGCCGATCGCCTGACTGTATTCGACACCGAAATCAAAGCCGGCTTGGTGAGTTTGCGCGGCGTTCCGCTGCCTCAGGTCGTAGACATACCGCACTCCCGCCACGTCCGTGCCGATGAAGTCCACGAACGTTCCGCCGCGGCTGACGACATCGTCTCGAAACGCTGCGGCGGCAGCGTCATCCGCCAGGCCCGATACCAGTACGCTCGATTCGGCAGGATCCGTCAGAACTCCGAAGTTCGGGGAGGGTTGAATGATCCGATCGTGGTACTTCACGTCGTAGTAGTTTCCAGTGAATTTCAGTCCTTCGAGCGCTTTGAACTCGAAACCTGCCGAGAAGGTCGTCGCTCGTTCTGGCTGCAGGCTCAAGCTTCCGCCACTGACAATGAAGGCGGGTACGGGTGTTACACCGTCGGGTCCCGTCAAGGGAAAGGCGAATAGGAAGGGCGCGACGGACTCTCCTACGGTTTGCGCGGGATGCGGTGCCCTGAAGGAGTCGCCGTAACTTGCCTGGAGTGACAGTGACGGTGTGAGACCCCAACGTATCCCAAACTTGGGATTCGTGGTCGACCCGAAGTCAGAATAGTCATCGTACCGGACCGCGGCGGATACATCGAAAGATTCGACGAGCGCTATTGCTTGGCTCGGAGACACGAGCGGCAGATGAAGTTCGGCATAAGCTGACGTGATATCCCGGTCTGCATGCTGCGAGTTGACGATCGGGTCGGAACCATCCGTTTGAGTTTGAAACTGGTCTGCATCGAAGTCCTCTTTTCGAAACGAGGCACCTAAGGCAATTCCAACGCTGCCGCTCTTCAGTTCCATCGGATGGCCCGTGACCAGAAGATGGGCCGCCGACTGGCGGAACAGATCCGAAAGGTTGTCGTTGCGGACGCCGGTTGCGTCGGTAATGACTTGCTTTCGGCCTTCATCCTCACGCCCATACTCTGCAGCGATGTCAGCTGACCAGTCCTGGGTTAGTTTGAATCTCAGCGCTGCCGTGACTCCGGCGTTCTTAGTTGTTGCATCTGTACCAGTTTGGACATCGAACTGATTTTCGCTGACCTCGATGTCACGACGACCAAAGACACCGTCGGACTCGAAAGATACTCGATCGGTTATGTCTTGCCGCACATTGAAGGTCGCCGCCTTCGTCTTCGTGTCAGGAAAGACAAAAGTCGGAGAGGAGTAGTTCGACATGAAGTCGCGATCAGAGGCGAGCAGCTCCGACGCAGTGTTGTAATCCAAGGTAAGCATCGCATTGCCTGAATTCCACGAGGTTCCGAGCAACTGCGAGGCTCCCTTCTCATCTCGAGAACCAGATGTCACGGATCCGAATCGCAAGCGTGTTTCAGCGCCTTCGTAGTCTTTCTTCAACAGAATATTCACCACTCCCGCGACTGCATCAGACCCGTACAGTGCCGAAGATCCGTCAGTGAGAATCTCAATGCGGTCGATTGCGGCAAGCGGGATATGCGAGATGTCCGCGATCGATCCGTATGTGGACGGCGCGAGTCGACGGCCATTCACCAGGACCAGAGTTGAGGTATTGCCGAGTCCCCGCAGGTTAATGCCGGTGGAAGTCGCAATGTTGAGCCGCACATTCGTACCGATTCCGAAGCGCCCATCCTCGGTGGCGCCCGCGTTGCCTCCGGCGAAATTCTGAGGTAGCGATCGAAACAGTTCGCTGGTCGTGCTGTACCCGGTTCGCTCGATGTAGCCTGAATCCAGCACGATGACCTGAGACGTTGGCTTGACGCCGCCAGGGATGTACGTTCCGGTCACTATGACGACTTCCAGCTCCTGTTTGTCCGGGCCGCCTATGCGACGAGAAGTCTGATTCTTTTCGGCACTGCTGGCTCCAGAAGGCTGCAGTTCACCGTTAGTAGTAGTTGCTCCCAACGGCTTTTCTGCCTGCGGCGCCTGCGTGGAATCGCTCTTCAAGAGGGCGGCGGGCAGTAGAAGCGGCTTCTCGTTAATGGCAACCAGTCGGTCATTCATCCAACGATAGGTCAGCGGCGTCCCTCGAAGGAGCTGCTCGAGGGCTGCTTGTGGCGTCAGTAACCCTTCAACCTTTGGAGAAGTAAGATCGACTCTGATCTCGGCGACGAGCTCGTAGCCAGTTTGCTGTGCCCAATCATTCAATGCGTCTCGCAGGTTCTGCTTCTCGATCGATACCTTGAGCGGCTTCTGGACGACGTCTTCAGCCTGAGCCACTGCCTGGCCAAGAGCGAGACCGATCCCAATCAGCAGCGGCAATGCCCTTTTCATCGTTCGTCCCCTTTTTCCTTGTTAGCTGCGGTAAGCTCGGATAGTCCGCGCGCCTTAGTTGCAGTGCTTGACGGCTGCGCTTCGGAAAGTGAGGACATGAAATTAATAAATACTACATTCGACCGACATAATTCCTGGCGCTGTCTCCATTTTCATCGCGAAGACCGTCAAAGCTTTTTGAAAGCAGCTCTCGTAGGCAATGTCAGATAGCCTTCCGAAACGTGCGTGGATCATCGCGGTGCACTACCAGTGCGAGCTGCACAGGTTTCTCGTGCGTCGCATGCGCCGCCGTGTCGATGTTGATGACCTGAAGCAGGAGATCTACATGCGACTCCTGCGGATGAACGAAGACGAAGTGATTAAGGAACCGCTCGCGTTCCTGTACACGGTTGCAGCAAATGCCGTGTGTGACCACACGATTGCCGAGCGCAAGCACAGCCAGGTTATGGTTGATACGAACGTTATCGAGGACTGGGCAAACGACTCAGCGGCGGCGTTGCCCGATGACTTGGCTGATCGCATGAACCTGCAACGACAGCTGCGTAAGGCTCTTGCCGAGCTGCCGCAGCTTCAGGCACAAGCGCTCGTGCTTCACTACCAGGAAGGCTTGTATCGTGACGAGATCGCTAGGCGCCTGGGCCTGAGCCCCAAGAGTGTCGCCAAGTACATTGCTCGCGGAAAAGCTCGGATGCGAGAAGTGTTCTGGGAAGAGTAAGGGAGGCCACGGATGGACAAAATACTACGCAGTGCCAAAAGGGCGCGACGTGAGCTGGCGGACCAGGCGGCTGAATGGCTCATTCGTCTTGAGGCTGCGACGCCCGAAGAGAAACGTGCGTTCGTAAAGTGGCTCAAGGGCTCCAAGGATGCGCCGGATGAGATCCTGCTCGCCAAGAGCACGGACATTATGCTGCGTCAACTACTGCGCGAGCAGCCGATCGATCTCGATAGCTACACGTCAAGCGAGAACAACGTTGTAGATCTTGACGGTTCTCAAGATCCAGTTTCGCAGGATGGGCCAGGCAGCGAAGCAGCCTATTTTGAGAGTCCCAGGCGCGGTGCGCGAAGCGCGCTTGCATCGAGTGCCAAGTGGATTCTGGCGACGAGCGTAGGCCTCGCTGCTGCGATTACGCTCGTGATCTTCGGGCCTGTGTTCTTGCGTGACGCGGTGAATCCAAACCTCTACTCCACATCGGTGGGTGAGCAGCGATCCATCGAGCTCGTCGATGGCTCAGCCGTTGCGATCAATGCCAAGTCGCGGCTGCGCGTATCGTACTCAAAGGCCACGCGCGACATATATCTCGACGCGGGCCAAGCACTCTTCACGGTCGCGAAGGATGCGGCGCGGCCTTTCCGCGTTCACGTGGGTTCGAGCGTCGTCCAGGCAGTTGGTACCAAGTTCGACGTCAGGCGCAGTGCCGATCGAGTTAGTGTTGCGGTCGTCGAAGGGACTGTTCAGGTTACGAGTGAGGTCGCACATCTCAGTTCGGAAGCGGCGCAGGTCGCGTTACAAGAAGCTATCCGCGTAACGGCCGGTGAGAGTGTCAATGTCCTAGCGACGGGCATAACTCCACCGGCTCCCGTCGACGTGATGGACGTGGGAGTCTGGCAGCAGCGCCGCTTGGTATTCCGAGACAACACGCTTGCAGAGATCACAGACGAGTTTGCTCGATTCAACCGGACTCCGCACCTTCGCGTTGAAGGTGAAGCGTTGCGCGCTCGAAGGCTCAGTGGCGTGTTTGATGCCGATGCCCCCGAGGCGCTTCTGACCTATCTCGCCGCAGATCAGACGATCAGCTTCAAACGAAGCGGCGATGAGATCGTGATTGCATTACGGCCGCTGACGGTACGCTCCGATCAGGTCCCGCAATAAGGACTCGACCGGTTGGATGTCAAACCTTGGTCGGCTTTTACGAGGTATTCAAAGAGGCCGATGACGACCCGCCGAAGTCTTGCATCCGTTGCAGTTGCGATCTGCACCCTCATGCTGCTATGGAGCCCGGATGCACTCTGCGAGCGCCAGGTCCTAACACCCAAGCGAGCCCTCGAAACAGCTCGCATTATTGATGACCCGGTGTCCTTGTCCCCGAGCGGTAACCGGTTTGTCCTACGGCTGCTTCGTGGCGACGCTGCCCGCGATGGTGTTTGGTTGGAGATGTGGTCCGGGCAACTGAGTTCGCTTGCGAGCGCCTCAGTCGTGAAGATCGCGCAATTCTTCACTTCCGGATTGGGCACCCTCAATCCGTTTGCAGCGCCCGAATATGCATTTGACAGTTGGACCAATCCCATCCATTGGATCAGTGACAGCGAAGTAACCTTTCTGGCCCATGATGAGCGCGGCATCCGGCAGGTGGTCACTCTCGACCTGCGAACGGGCGAGTTTAAGTGGGACACAAGTGCTGACACCGCTGTAATGAACTTCGATCGATCTAAGGATGGCGCGCTGATCTACAACTCGCTGGTATCTCAATCTGCTCTTACAACATCCAGTGAGCTTGCCCGTGCGGGTTTCGCGATAGGGCAGAGAACCGATGGACTTGCCGCGATCCAAGGAGACTTCTCGGGCAATTCGACCCTCGACAATGGGATGAACTCACGATGGTTCATTCGCTCGCGATCTGGCGTGACGCAACCAGTTTCGATGGGTGACGATGGCTTCGACCTTGCAGCGCCATTCGGGAGAACCGTCCGCATTTCACCGGATGGAGTAAAGGCCATAGTCAGTGCGCAACCACGCAGAATTATCGAAGGTTGGTCCAACTACCAAGACTCGTTTCTTAAAGGTGTGATTGAGCAATTGCGTGTCGATCGACATGCCGAAAGGGCTCGTCGAGCCATTCAGCTCTTCGTCGTCGACACCACCAACGGCTCATCAGCTCCGCTGTGGAATGCGATCTATCCCTTGCTGCCTTCCGATATCGCCTGGTCGCCAGACAGTCGCTGGCTGCTGATTGCACCAACCTTCCTGCCTGCAGATGTCACCGACACACCGGCACTCTCTGGAGCTGCCGCAGCCGTGGTGAATGTCGAAACTGGGAAATACGTTCGCCTGCCCATAGATCTGGCGGAGTGCGGCGCTATTCGTGCCCGATGGCCATCTCAATCCGTGATTGAACTTCAGTGCCACGAGAGTAAGACCGGTCTCGTTGCCACGTTCTCCTTTGGCGCGGCGCGCGACGGTTGGGTGCGAATACGAACCGCCACCCGCCAGTCATCGAGAATGCGCGTTGAAATCCGGCAGGGCCTCGAGGATCCGCCAAAGGTCTATGCGATTGACCCGGCGACTCACAATGAAAAAGTGGTTCTCGATCCCAATCCGGGGCTGTTGGACGACATCGAACTTGGAAGAGTAGAACGGTTGACGGGACGTCTAAACGACGGCCATGACTGGATAGCGCACGTCTTTTACCCCAC